>Ga0268299_1002468_pt1 | contig 21981 bp, 20 predicted proteins | sample NOBtaG_FD_193484 | JGI IMG/M metagenome (GOLD analysis project Ga0268299, IMG submission 193484) | Activated sludge microbial communities from bioreactor in Nijmegen, Gelderland, Netherland - NOB reactor | ecosystem: Engineered > Bioreactor > Aerobic > Activated sludge | place: Netherlands... | reverse complement strand
GATGCGTGAAACGCCGCGCCGCGCGCGGATTATACCGGCGGGCGATTTCTTTGACAACCTTGGAGGCGGTCACTATAATGAGCCGATTTTGGGGAACATGAGCCAGGATTTGCAAAGTCTCATCCGAAATTTCTCGATCATCGCCCATATCGATCACGGTAAATCGACCCTCGCCGACCGGCTCCTCGACGCAACTGGCGCAGTGACTGCCCGGGAGGCGAAGGAGCAGATCCTCGACGCGATGGACCTGGAGCGTGAGCGTGGTATCACGATCAAAGCTCACGCCGTGGCCATCCGCTACAAGGCGCTCGACGGGAAGACCTATTTACTGCATCTGATCGATACGCCCGGACACGTCGATTTCACGTACGAAGTGTCGCGTAGTCTCGCGGCCTGCGAAGGATCGCTCCTGCTGGTGGACGCCACGCAGGGCGTGCAGGCGCAAACGATCGCCAACGTGAACCTGGCGATGGGCAGCCATCACACGATTATCCCGGTCATCAACAAAATCGACCTCGCCAGCGCCGACGTGGAAGGGACGAAGCAGCAGATCTCCGATGTGTTGGCCCTGGATGCGAGCGATGCCATGCTGGTCAGCGCCAAGGAGGGGCTCGGCGTGCCGGAGGTCCTCGAAGCGATCGTGAAGCGGATTCCGCCTCCGTCCGGCGACCCCACGCGTCCGCTCAAGGCGCTCATTTTTGATTCCTGGTTCGACAACTATCAGGGTGTGATCGTCCTGACCCGCATCATCGACGGCGCCGTACGCCCTGGCATGAAAATCAAAGTCATGTCGAACGATCGACAGTTCGAGGTGACGGAAGTCGGGCAGTTCACCCCGAAACGAACCAAGGGGACCCAACTGCTGACCGGTGAGGTCGGCTACCTCTGCGCCAATATGAAAGAAGTGGCCGACGTGAAGATCGGCGACACGATCACCGATGCCGCGCGGCCGACCGATCAACCGTTTCCCGGTTACAAGGAAGTGAAGCCGCTGGTCTTTTGTGGCCTGTATTCTACGGATACCGCCCGTTACGAAGATCTCCGCGATGCCTTGCTCAAGTTGCGGCTGAACGATTCCTCGTTCATTTACGAGCCGGAAACCTCGTTGGCGCTCGGGTTCGGATTCCGCTGCGGGTTCCTTGGGCTGCTCCACATGGAGATCATTCAAGAGCGCCTGGAACGCGAGTACGGATTGACGCTCATTACCACTGCGCCGACCGTCATCTACCGGATCCTCACCACCGGCGGCGACGTGCTGGAGCTGAACAACCCGGCTGATCTGCCGGAGCCCAGTTCCATCGAGTCGTTTGAAGAACCCTTCATTCTGGCCACGCTGATCGCGCCGGAACGGTATCTCGGCGCCTTGTTGCAACTCTGTCAGGAACGGCGCGGCATCCAGCGGAGCATCCACTATCTAGACCCGACCCGCGTGGTCGTCGCCTATGAACTGCCGCTCAATGAAGTCATCCTGGATTTTTACGACAAGCTCAAATCCAAGACCCAGGGCTATGCCTCGCTCGACTACGAACTGCTCGGCTACCGAGAGTCCGACCTTGTGCGACTGGACATTCTCCTCAATGGGGAGCCCGTCGATGCCCTGTCGTTCATCACCCATAAGGAACGGGCGTATCAGCGCGGTCGCCAGGTCGCCGAAAAAATGAAAGAGCTCATTCCCAAACAGATGTTCGAAATCGCCATTCAAGCGGCCATCGGCAACAAGATCATCGCCCGCGAAACCATCGGGGCCATCAAGAAAAATGTCACCGCTAAATGTTACGGCGGCGACATTTCCCGCAAGCGCAAACTGTGGGAGAAGCAGAAGGAAGGCAAAAAACGCATGAAGGCGGTCGGCCGCGTAGAAGTACCGCAAGAGGCGTTTCTCGCGATCCTCAGGGTGGGCGAGGAATGAGCATCGACCCTAACCCACGTCCTGACGAAGTCCCTCCCTCAACAAACCCGGGACCTCCCCCCTCGCAGTCGGACCAGGCGACCCGGGAGCCCCGCGCCTCGGCTGCTGATCAACCGACACACAAATCGATCCTGCGAGAGTATGCGGAGGCGATCATCATTGCGATGCTGCTCGCCTTCGCGATCCGCGTGTTCGTGGTGCAGGCCTTTAAGATTCCGTCCGGCTCGATGATTCCCACGCTCCTGGTCGGAGATCATATTCTGGTCAGCAAGCTGTCGTATGGATTGCAATGGCCGAAGGACTGCAAGTTTCAACCGGGCTTTCCACCCGTCACCTGCTATTCCTCGCACACGGTCATTCCGTTCGGATCGATTCAGCGCGGCGACATCATCGTGTTTCGTTTTCCGGAAGATGAAGACAAGGACTTCATCAAACGCGTGATCGGATTACCCGGCGATACCATTCAGGTACGGAACAAAGTCGTGCACATCAATGGAACGCCGTTCGACGATCATACCTTTACGCAACACACCGACCCTCCCATCCATGACGGGCACATCAGCCCACGCGACAACTTTGGGCCCGTCACCGTACCGGAGGATGCGTATTTCGTCATGGGAGACAACCGGGATCACAGTCTCGACAGTCGGTTCTGGGGGTATGTCCGCACGGAGAAGGTGCGCGGCAAAGCATTTCGCATTTACTGGTCGTGGAGCGGCCAAGGATCGTGGACGGAATGGGTACGATGGGGAAGGTTAGGAAAAGCCATCCAGTAGGGCGGCCCGGGCCACCCGGAGCGTCGCATGGGGAGGGGAGCGAGGATCCGACAGTGGGTCAGGCTGCGCTCACCACATACATCCAGCGCTTTCCACAGGCCAGTGTACTGGTCATCGGCGACTTGATCCTGGATCATTATGTGTGGGGCAGGGTCAGCCGGATTTCTCCGGAAGCCCCTGTGCCCGTCGTGCACGTCGAGTCGGAATCTCTGAAGCTCGGTGGTGCGGCCAATGTCTTCAACAACATCCTCGCGCTCGGCGGCCAAGCGGATATTTGCGGCGTCATCGGCGCGGACGAGAGCGGGCGACTGCTGTTGAAGGAATTGGGCGGGCGCCGCCAAGGGCGAGGCGGGGTCATTATCGATCAGAGCCGGCCGACCACAAGAAAGTCCCGCGTCGTCGCTCATAACCAGCAGATCGTCCGCTACGACGTGGAGCGTCGCAACGAACTCTCCAGCCTGTTGCAACGTCGTATGCTTCGGTACGTGGAATCGCGATTGAAAGAGCTCTCCTGCCTGGTCGTCTCAGACTATGCGAAGGGTGTCGTGACGGCCTCGCTGATGACGGAGTTGACTCGCCTGGCCGGACAGCGCAAGATCCCCATCATCGTCGATCCTAAGGTGGAGCATTTCAGCTATTACAAAGGTGTGACCGTCGTCACCCCCAATCATCTCGAGGCGACCCAGGCCGCCGGCGTGCAAGGGGAGGATGACAAGACGATCAACAAAGCCGGAATGATCCTTCGTCAGCGATTGGGATGCCAGACCGTTCTCGTGACCAGAGGGGAACGGGGCATGAGTGTGTACCAGAGTCACGGCGACCACTGGCACATTCCCACGCGTGCCCGTCAGGTCTACGACGTCACGGGGGCGGGCGACACGGTCGTCGGGACGTTGGCCTTGGCCCTTTCGACCGGCGCCAGCATGCGGGAAGCCGCCATGCTCGCGAATCAAGCCGCTGGGGTGGTCGTGGGCATGGTCGGCACCGCCACCGTCACCGCAGCCCAGCTGACGGATGCCCTGGGGCAGAGCTGACGTGAAACGTTCGGTCACGGTCGTGATTCCAGCCCGCTACGGATCGTCGCGGTTTCCCGGCAAGCCGCTGGTGAACCTGATGGGCAAGCCAATGATCCAACATGTCTACGAACAGGCCACGGCGTGCCGCGTGGTGGACGAGGTGCTGGTCGCCACGGATGACGAACGTATCAAGACAGCTGTCGAGCGATTCGGGGGGAAGGTGGTCATCATGACGGAGCCCTATCGCACCGGCACGGATCGCGTGGCTGCCGTCGCGCAGGCCAGAGGCGGTGACTGTTACGTTGACCTCCAAGGAGATGAAATTCTTCTCCATCCCGACCTGGTGACGGACCTGGTCGAACCGTTTCTGGCCAGCGACGCGCCGATGGGGACCTTGAAACGACAAATCGAGTCCGACCAGGACCTTCACAATCCTGGCGTCGTCAAGGTGACGACGGACCGCGACGGGTATGCCCTGTATTTTTCACGCGCCCCGATTCCGCTCGTGCGCGACGACCCGAAACGGGCCGCCGTGCCGGGCTTACATTTCATTCACCTGGGCCTGTACATCTACACGCGCGAAACGTTGAGCCGGCTGACCGCATTGCCGACGGGAACGTTGGAAGAAGCGGAAAAGCTCGAACAGTTGCGCGCACTGGAAAACGGCATTCGGATTCGCGTGTGGGAAACCGCCCATCAGTCGGTCCGCATCGATAGCCCCGACGACGTGCCCGGCGCGCTGGAACAACTGCGCGGCGGCACGACCGGCCTCGGGATCACTCAAGCATGACCTTACGCCGCATTCACACACAGAAGGTGCCACGATGAGCAAGCTGATCTTTGTGACCGGAGGAGTCGTCTCGTCGCTCGGAAAGGGGCTGGCTTCCGCATCCATCGGCAACCTGCTGGAAAGTCGGGGATTGAAGATCACGTTTTTGAAGCTCGACCCCTACATCAACGTCGATCCCGGCACCATGAACCCCTACCAGCACGGCGAAGTCTACGTCACGGAAGACGGGGCCGAGACCGATCTGGATCTGGGACACTACGAACGCTATACCTCGTTGACCCTGACCCGCGAAAACAACTACACGACCGGGCGCATCTACCATTCCGTCATTTCGAAGGAGCGGCGCGGCGATTACCTCGGCGGAACCGTACAGGTCGTGCCGCATGTCACCGACGAGATCAAGCAGTGCATCATGCGGATCTCACAGGGCATGGACGTCACGATCGTCGAAATCGGCGGGACGGTGGGCGACATTGAAAGTCTGCCGTTTCTGGAAGCTATTCGTCAGATCCCGTATGACGTCGGACGCGACAACGTCCTCTACGTGCATCTCACGCTGGTGCCCTATATCGGAGCCGCCGGCGAGCTCAAGACGAAGCCGACCCAGCATTCGGTGAATAAGCTACGCGAAATCGGTATTCAGCCGAACATTCTGTTGTGCCGCACCGACCGGTATCTCCCGCCGGAACTCAAGGCGAAGATCGCTATGTTCTGCAACGTGGAGAAGGATGCGGTGATCACCGCGAAAGATGTCGAGACCATCTACGAAGTCCCCATCGTCTTCCGCAAGGAAGGCCTCGATGAACTGATCGTGCGCCAGCTCAAACTGGAGACGGGTCCGCCCAACCTGCGCGAGTGGGATGCGATGGTGCAGAAGATCAAGCATCCCAAACACGAAGTGTCCATCGCACTCGTCGGCAAATATGCCGGGCTGAAGGAATGTTACAAGAGCCTGGCGGAAGCCCTGGTGCATGGAGGAATCGACCACGAAACCCGAGTCAACGTCACCTGGATCGAATCCGAAGATGTGGAACGTCAGGGGACGGAACGGATCCTGCGCGAGGCCGACGGCATTCTCATCCCTGGCGGGTTTGGCGCGCGCGGCATCGAAGGCAAGATCATCACGATTCAGTATGCGCGAGAGCATCAGATTCCGTTCCTCGGGCTCTGTCTGGGCATGCAATGCGCCACAATCGAATTCGCGCGGAACGTCGCCGGTCTGGCCGGCGCCAACAGCGCTGAGTTCGATGCACAGTCGCCACATCCGGTCATTCATCTGATGTCCGACCAGCAATCCGTCAATGAGAAGGGCGGCACGATGCGACTCGGGGCCTATGCCTGCAAGTTGGGTGAGGGCACCTTGGCGCAAAAAATGTACGGCGTCAGCGAGGTGCGGGAACGACACCGGCATCGATACGAATTTAATAATGCCTATCGTGAACAACTGACGGCCAAGGGTTTGGTGCTCAGCGGCTTGTCGCCGGACGGGCGCCTGGTAGAAATCGTCGAACTGCCGAACCATCCGTGGTTCCTGGCTACGCAGTTTCATCCCGAGTACAAATCACGGCCCCATCACCCGCACCCGTTGTTCAGCGGGTTTGTGGGGGCGGCGTTGCGCCGCAAGTGCGGCCACTGAACAGGAATGCTGAAACTGCCTTTCAACGGCGTTCTCGACTCGACACAATCCTCGACGTAGCTCCGCTACGCCTGCGGTTCTGTCTCGTCTGCGGCCTTGCTGAAAGACCAGTTTGAGCATCCCCTGACTTACACGACACTCATTGGAGACTATGGCGCACGAAGTGGATTTAGGACAGTTTAAGATCGGGGCAGGGCATCGGCCGTTTTTGATCGCGGGCCCTTGCGTGATTGAAAGCGAGCAGCTCGTCATGGACACGGCGGGACGCATCGCAGAGATCACCAAGGCGCTCGGCATGCCGTACGTGTTTAAATCGTCCTTCGATAAGGCCAATCGCACCTCCATCACCTCGTTCCGAGGGCCCGGTCTGGACAAGGGGTTGGCCGTCCTCGCCAAGGTCCAGCAACAAATCGGGGTCCCGGTGTTGACCGATGTCCACACGGAGGAGCAGGCTACCGAGGCCGGACGCGTAGTGGACATTCTGCAGATTCCGGCCTTCCTCTGCCGCCAGACCGATTTGTTGATCGCCGCCGCCAAAACCGGCAAGGTCGTGAACATCAAGAAAGGGCAGTTTCTTTCGCCCCCGGAAATGGGCAACGCCGTCACGAAAGTCGAAGACGCCGGCAACCGCCGGATTGTGCTGACGGAACGGGGCTCGTCGTTCGGCTACAACAACCTGGTGGTCGACATGCGTTCGTTTCCCATCATGCGCCGCTTCGGATACCCCGTGGTCTTCGATGCCACGCACAGTGTGCAGCTGCCTGGCGGAGGCGGCACGAAATCCAGCGGCCAGCGTGAATTCGTCGAACCCTTAGCTTGCGCGGCGGCAGGAGCCGGCTGCGACGGGTTCTTCATGGAAGTCCACCCTGACCCCGACTCCGCCTTGTCCGATGGACCGAACATGGTTCCGCTCAACGCGCTTCACTCACTTCTCTCACGGGTACTACGTATATGCGACGCAGCCGCAACACCGCCAGGCCGATAAACTCCACGCGGACACCCCGCGCCTCTCGGCGCCCGTCTACCGACGCGAGCGTGCGGGAGGGGATTCGCGTATTGGACATCGAGGCCCGCGCCGTCCAGGACCTCAAAGCTCGTCTCGACGACCGATTCGCCCAAGCCGTCAATTTTCTGTTTGCATGCCAGGGGAAAGTCGTCATATCAGGCATGGGTAAGTCCGGCCTCATCGGTCAGAAGATTGCGGCAACCTTGGCCAGCACCGGAACCCCGTCGTTCTTTTTGCATCCGGCCGAGGGCGTGCATGGCGATTTGGGCATGCTGGCGCGACGGGACGTGCTGATCGCGATTTCAAACAGCGGGGAAACGCAAGAGGTGCTCCAACTGCTGCCCTTCGTGAAACGGTTGAATGTGCCTGTCGTGGGCATGACGGGCAAGACGACCTCGACGTTGGCGAAGAACAGCGATGTCACGCTGGACGTCTCGGTCGATGAGGAGGCCTGCCCGCTGGGCTTGGCCCCGACCGCCAGTACGACCGCGACCCTCGCCATGGGCGACGCCTTAGCAGTCGCGCTGCTGCAGAAGCGGGGATTCAAGCACGACGATTTTGCACAATTCCATCCTGGCGGCAGCCTGGGCCGCCGGTTGCTCGTCAAGGTGCGTGATCTCATGCATCGGGAAGCACATCTGCCTCGTGTGCGCGCCGATGTATCCGGCGCGGACACGATTCTGGAGATGACCTCGAAGAAACTCGGGCTGACGACCGTCGTCAATGCCAAGGGCGCCTTGTATGGGATCGTCACCGACGGCGACCTGCGTCGCTTTATCCAGGCAGGCGGGGACTTCAGCAAAGTCACGGCCCGCGACCTCGCGAGTCGCCATCCAAAAACCATCGGACCAGACGAATTAGCCACGACAGCCGTGGCCATGATGGAACAATATTCGATCACGGCCTTAGTGGTGATCGAAGCACCGAATCGACTGGCTGGTGTGATCCACTTGCATGACCTGCTCAAACACGGCATTGTGTAAGGAAGTCCTTACGCAGACGAAGCGGAAAGAATCATGGGAGACAGCTGGAAAGAAGCCGGGCTGGTCATGATGCGGTCGGCAGGGCAGGAAAGTAATATCAATCTGCCCAACGTACTGACGCTCGTCCGGATTCTGCTGATTCCGGTGTTCGTGATGCTCCTGCTCGACCCCACTCCGGATCGATCCCTTGCGGCCGCCATTGTCTTCGTCATCGCGGCAGTCACGGATTTACTGGACGGCTACGTTGCACGGAAAACCGGCCAGATTACGAAACTCGGCCGGCTGTTGGATCCCATTGCCGACAAGCTGCTCGTCCTTTCCGCCTTGATCCTGCTGGTGCAAGTTGATCGGGTTACCGCGCTGGTGGCAATTCTGATCATCGCCCGGGAAGTCGCAGTCACCGGCCTTCGCGCGATAGCGGCGTCCGAAGGCATGATCATGTCGGCCGAAGTCACCGGTAAATACAAAATGGCCTTGCAGGTAGTCGCCATCGTCCTGCTGCTCCTTGAAGGCACCGTGGTGGAAATGATCGGCAACCTGCACTTGGCCGGCATCGTCACCTTGTATCTCTCCCTCATTCTGGGCTATGTGTCGGGCGCGCAATATGTCTGGAGTTTCTGGCGTCAGGTCGGGGCGAAGGGCCTGTAGTCACTCAGGCCGGCGGGCACCGACATTCGACGATTCGGTCAACCATTGATGGACAGTCCCTGGCTCATCGGTTTCCTCACCTTCTTCGGCTATCTTTTGGGATCCATTCCGTTCGGCGTCGTGGTGTCACGCCTGCTGGGCACGGTCGATCCACGATCGGCAGGCAGCAAGAATGTCGGATTTACCAACGTCCTGCGGGTGAGTGGGAAAAAAGCCGGCGTGCTGACACTCATCGGTGACATTGGGAAGGGATGGGCGGCAGGGTGGGCGGCGACATTCCTCCTGCATCAAGAGGCGGCGGTACTGGGCGTCGCGCTGGCCTCGATCATCGGTCACTTGCATTCCATGTTCCTCGGATTCAAGGGAGGCAAAGGCGTGGCGACTGCGTTAGGCGCGGCATTGGGCGTTGCGCCGTGGATCGGCCTGACTTTGATGGGCCTGTGGATCGGCGCGGTGGTTCTCTGGAGGTATTCCTCAGGAGGCGCACTGTTCGCCTTTGCCATGTTTCCGGTCGTGTCGCTGCTATTTCATCGCTCCTGGCTCTTTATCGGTTTTGCCTGTGTGGTGAGCCTGCTTATTTGGGCGAGACACAAGGACAATCTCGTTCGTCTCTGGAGCGGAACAGAATCGCGCATCGGACAGGCAAGTTGACATAATATATCTTATCAGACATCAAGACCATGCTGTCTTTTGAGCTGTTAGCTCGTATCCGCAAAGAACTCTTCCTGACCGGCAGCGCATTCTACGAGACGATTGTCGCCATTGCGGAACGCGTCAATCGCAAGGTTCATGTCCTCCGTCTACATGGCCAAGCCACAACGATCCTGCACCAGATTCACCTCATCCATCAGCAGATCGGCCGACGCATTACCGCGACACCCGTGCCTCCTGCCGGAGGGATCACGACGGACCGGGCCACCACTCTCGCGCCGCTGGAGCAAGTGATGCGTGTTGGCTCCGAACGCATCAAGGGGCAACGCTCGGCCTTGCAACAGCTGGAGCGCCAGATCCGCGAGCTCAAAATTGAATTAGCCCACGAAGACCTGCTCACTATGCAGCGAGAGCTCGGCTTACGGGATGCCGCCATTGAGCGCGTGGTGGTGACACGCGGGGCTCCGGTCATCGGCCATCCGATCGGGGAGTTCGACCTCCCGCCCACAACCCATATCGCCGCTGTGTTTCGCGGCCCTTTTCTTCTCCCCCTCACCAACTCCCTGACCCTCAGACCGGACGATAGTGTCATCCTGGTCGGCCTGCGTCACGACCTGGCCCACTGGCTTCCCCGCTTCCAACGCCCGGCCGCCTCCAAGACCGCTTGATCCCTGACCTGCTTTCGCTCCCGCGTATCGATCTGATATTCTGACCGTGTAGTCAGACAACAGAGGGACTCCCCGGAGCTTGGCCGATCATGAAGACACCGACAGCGCGTTTCACCGTGATCATGCTTGGATGCGGCCTCGCCGGATGCCTACTAGGCATGCCCGTCTCGACCGTTACCGCCGGTGAAAGCGGGTCCGCGCCCCGCAAAACCTCACCCGGCTTGCGAATGCTGGAAGAACTTCAAACCGTGATCACAGACCTGGCCGAAGAAGCCAAACCATCCGTCGTGAGCATTTTCCCCATCCAGGCAACAGGACGCTCACGGGAGGCCGGCGAGCGCATGCCCAACTCCACCGGCTCCGGTTCCGGCGTGATTGTCGATGGGGTCGGCCATATCATCACCAACAACCATGTCGTCGGGGACGCCGCGGAAGTCGAAGTACGTCTCTCCGATAAAACCAAACTATTTGCCCAAGTCATCGGAAAAGACCCCGACACCGACCTGGCTGTACTGAAAGTCACGACCGATCACCCCCTCCCCGCCGCCCGCTTTGGAGATTCGTCGGGAGTGAAAGTGGGACAGTGGGTGTTGGCCGTCGGCAATCCGTTCGGGCTGGATCGCACAGTAACGCTCGGGGTCGTCAGCGGCATCGGACGGGAAAACATCAATTTATCCCGGTATGAAAATTTCATTCAGACAGATGCCTCCATCAATCCGGGCAACTCCGGCGGACCGTTGTTCGATCTGCGCGGCGACATCATCGGAATCAACACAGCCATCATTAATTTCGCTCAAGGGATCGGTTTCGCTATTCCGTCCAACATGGCCAAGCAAGTGATGAATCAACTCATCAACAAAGGCAAAGTGGTCCGCGCCTGGTTAGGGGTCGGTCTGCAGCCGCTGACTCTTGATCTGGCAAGCAAGTTCGGCGTGGATGAGAATGAGGGCGTCCTGGTCAACGAGGTCTTTGAACGGGATCCGGCAGCGCTCGCGGGCATCAGGCCCGGAGACGTCATTACGAAAGTCGATGGCGCGCTCGTCGATACACCGAACAAGCTGTCGCGGCTTGTTGCGGCACTCGACCCGGGATCCATGACCATCGTGGAGGTCGTACGGGACGGGAAACGGATGAACCTGACTGTCGCCTTGAGCGAACGCCGTGATGCCGTGGTTGCCGCATCGCTGCCTCAAAGCCGGAGCGACTTCAAGCTCGGAATCGACGTGCAGGATCTGACCGCAGGCCTGGCGGAAAAGTTCCGCCTCAATGAGAGTCGCGGCGTCCTGATCTCTAAGGTAGAATCGGGCAGCCTCGCCCAGGCCGAAGGCTTACGGGAGGGCGATCTGATCAAGGAAGTGAACCGCGTCGACACAGGCACCGTCGGAGAATTCACGGTCGCAGTGGCTAAGGTCAAACGCGGCGATACGATCCTTCTACGCGTATTGCGCGAAGGCCGGGCCTTTTACGTCGTCCTCAAGCCGGCTGACCACTAACGCAGGCGTCGGTCCTGTACCAACCAGCACCACGGGGCAAGGCCTAGCGAGCCACCACCCCGTGGCGTTCTGCCCGGTGCTCCTCAACAATCCTCCCGGCCAGCTCCCTCGGTACCTCCTCATACTGGGCGTATTCCATCACGTAGCTGCCCTGCCCGCCGGTCAATGAGTTCAACGCCGGCGCATAATTCAGCAGTTCAGCCTGGGGAACGAGAGCCTTCACGGTTTCCATATGGCCCTTGGCTTCGACCATGATGATCCGTCCCCGGCGGGCATTGAGATCTCCGAGCACGGCCCCGACAGAGTCGGCAGGAACTTCGACTTCGAGGGTCATCAGCGGTTCGAGCAGGATCGGATGGGCCGCTTCCAATGCCTTTTTCACACCCATCGACCCGGCGATTTTGAAGGCCATCTCCGACGAATCGACGACATGATAGGAACCGTCATACACCGTCACCCGCACATCCACAGTGGGAAACCCGGCCAGAGGCCCCTCGTGCAGCGCCTCGATCACTCCCTTCTCCACAGCCGGCACGAAATTGCGGGGAATGGCACCGCCGACGATTTTGTTTTCGAATTCGAACCCCTGCCCACGCGGCAATGGACCGACTTCCAACCAGCAATCTCCATACTGTCCATGCCCGCCGGTCTGCTTTTTGTATTTGCCTTGCGCCTGCGCGACGCTCCGGACCGTTTCACGATACGGAATTTTCGGCGCGTGCAGCGTGACCTCCGCCCCATATTTGCGATGTAGTTTTTCCAGCGCAATCTCGATGTGCCGTTGCCCCATGCCGCTGAGCACCATCTCCTTGGTTTCCAGATGACGAACGAAATCCAGGCTCGGATCCTCTTCGATGAGCTTGTGCAACCCGAGACTCACCTTCTCGATATCGACCCTCGCTTTTGGCTCGATCGCGAACGACATCAGCGGTCTGGCCATCGGAATGCCGGGATACCGGATGGGTGCATGTTCATCACACAGCGTATCCCCCGTGAGGGTATCCCTCAATTTGCCGATGGCCACGATATCTCCTGCCACGGCACGGGAGATCGGCGTGTATTTTTTCCCGAAAATGGTGAAGAGGTGGCCACCCCGCTCCCGGACCTGCTTGGTAGCGTTGTACAGACCGCTGTCCGCTTCCAAGGTACCCGAATACAGGCGGACATAGGACAATCGCCCGATGAAAGGATCGATGAGCGTCTTGAACACCAGAGCCGAGAACGGTGCCGTCGCCAGTGGGTCGCGCTGGATCGGAGCAGGGTCATTCGTCAGTCCCACCCCCTGCAATGGCACCGCTTGGGCGCGATCAACCGGTGACGGCAAGAGATGGACAAGCGCGCGCAGGAGCGAATGAATCCCCAGATTGTGTACGGCCGAACCGCCCAGTACCGGAACCAGCGTTCGACGGCGGACTCCCATCCGCAATCCCTGCACCAGCACTTCATCCGTCAATTCCCCGTCGGTCACATATCGATCGAGAAGCGCTTCGTCCTGTTCGGCCACAAGTTCGCTCGCGCGTCTCCTGGCCTCAGCCGCCTGATCTCGTTGCTCTGCAGGAACCGGCGCCTCCTCTGCCTGCGGCCCGTCCGAGCGAACGGCGACGAGCCGATTCTGCAGGAGGTCCACCACTCCGCTCATCTGCGGCCCCCTGCCCACCGACAGCGTCAACGGCACTGCCGTAATCCCCAACTCGTTGATCAACTCCGCCACGGTCCTCTCACACTGAGTTCCCTCTTTATCCAATCCGTTCACGAACAGGAGGCAGGGAAGTTCCGCTGCGTCCACCAGCGACCACAGCCGTTGAAGATCGCTGCGTACGCCGGTCGCCGCGTTCACGACCATGACCACCCCATCCGCAATGCGCAGCGCTGCCCGGACATCGGCGACGAAACTTGGCGCGCCCGGAGTATCCAGGAGATTGAGGACGGTCCCGTTGTGAGAGCAGCGAAGGACGGTGGTATTGAACGAGCTGCGATGGTGCACTTCTTCCGGTTCGAAATCGGAGACCGTGTTTCCTGCGAGTACGGATCCGGGGGATGACAGCGTTCCGGTACAGTAGGCGAGCGATTCGACTAACGAGGTTTTTCCCGATCCCGCGTTCGACACCACAGCCACATTCCTGATGGATTCGGTGAGGGGAACGTTCATCATGACCTCCTCTGGTAAGTCGGCGGCCCCCCTGGGCCTGGTTAGAGGGAGTGATGTAGGTAAGACCTTCCTTTCGTCAGACGAATGATCGATGGAGCGGATGGCAGGCACAGCCCCTTTTCCCGGACGCGTATCATCGCGTGACCTCTCCGCAAAGCCATCCCTGGTCGGCGAAACTCACGTACCGACCGTCGCCCACAATCAGATGATCCAGCACCTGAATGCCGAGAAGCGCACCGGCTGACACCAACCTCGCCGTTAATACACGGTCTTCCTGGCTCGGGGTCGGGTCGCCACTCGGATGATTGTGAAGGAAAATGACTCCCGCCGCCGACGCACGCATCGCCGGAATAAACACCTCTCGAGGATGGACGATACTGAGGGTGAGGCTCCCCTCGGAGATGGTCACATCGCGAATGACCTGGTTCTTGGCATCCAAGAGCACGACGGCAAAAATCTCATGACGGAGATCGCGCAAGCGTGCGTGGTAATGTTTAAAGAGGTCTGCGCTGGAATTGATGCGGGTCCCGGTCGTCAATGGAGCCGACACCGCCCGTTTGCCGACCTCCACCGCCGCCTTTAATTGCGCCGCTTTGGCCGGTCCGACCCCTGGAATGGCACAGAGTTCTTCAACACTGCAATGGAGAAGTCCGTAGATACCGCCGACCCTGGCCAGAACTTCCATTCCCACTTTGACTGCGGAGGCCTCTTGCCGTCCCACCCGCAGGAGAATCGCCAGGAGTTGCGCATCGGAGAGACTGGTGGCCCCCTCGCTGAGCAATCGCTCTCGCGGCCGCTCAGTCTCCGGCCATTCGCCGATACCACGCCCTGACTTTTTGGGTCTCACAGCCTGCCTTCTACGACAAAAAAATGTCAGCCCGCACCTTTTTGTGCCGGAGACTTGACGCGTGACTCATCTCATGTATGGCCATTCAACCACGCAACTCATTGAAATTTATACACTTGACATTTTGGTGCAGCTCTTGCTTGAGAGCAGACACAGCTGTGAACGTCACCACCCAGGAGGAAACCATGGAATGTCCGAAGTGCAAAGGCATGATGATGTTGGAACGGTTCTCTGACTTCTTTCTCATTTTCTACGCCTGGAAATGCATCAACTGTGGCGCCATCATCGACCGGACCATTTCGGCGAACCGTAGGAAGAGCCTCGCCGCCCGCGACGCTCAACCGGTGGCGACCCGCTGATCCGGCTGACGTAACGCTCCGTTCTCAGTGTGATGTGGTGGTGTGACGACCGCACGTGTGGCCACCTCCTCAGCCTGCGCGAACTGAGTTCCAGTGTGGCCCGATTATAGCGAGCCTCCCCGAATGCGTCAAAGCATGAACCTCCGTTGGTGACATCTGCAGCGCTCCCCGCCCCGCGGCGGGGAGAAGACGCGCCTCTCTCCCCTTCCTCAGGCCCGCATCACCTTGACCCCTTCAAAAACGCTGTGTTAGAGTCTCTCACTTCTTAGCCGACAGCGAGTGGCTCTCTCCCGAATACGATCATGCGCGTCATCGCAGGGCTTCATCGAGGCCGACGGTTGCTGGGTCCCAGAGGACAGGCCATCCGCCCCACATCCGACCGAGTAAAGGAAGCCCTCTTTTCCATTCTTGGCGAACGCACCGCCGGAGCCCGTGTGCTCGACCTCTATGCCGGAACCGGCTCCATTGGAATTGAGGCGCTCAGCCGCGGTGCAGGGCATGTCACGTTTGTCGAGACCGACCGGGAGGCCTTGCGCCTCGTCCGCTCCAATCTCCAGCAATGCGGTCTGGAGGCCTACGCCAATATCTGCGCCTGTCAGGTGAGCCAATTTTTTCACCGGGGCACCCAATGGTCAGGCCCCTACGACATTGTCTTCTGCGATCCACCCTATCGACTCACTCCGGAACTCCTGACGTTGGCCGGAGATTGGCAGGCGGGATGGTTGGCCGAAGACGCGGTGGTGATCATCGAACATAGCAGCAAGGAACACATGCCCGAGGCACTGGGACCGCTCTCCCAAACGAAACGTTATGACTATGGCGACACGGCACTCACACGGTTCCACCTGACGCCGAAAGAAGCCCCGCGCGCATGAAGATCGCCGTGTACCCCGGCACATTCGATCCGATCACTCACGGCCACTCGGACATCATCCGTCGCGGATTCCGGATGTTCGAAAAGATGATCGTCGCCATCGCTCCGAACCCGTCCAAACATCCATTGTTCAGCGCAGAAGAACGACTCGACATGGTCCGCCTCGTCACCAAGGACCTGCCCAACCTCGAAGTGACGACCTTCGAAGGGCTACTGGTGGACTTTGTGCGGAGCAGCGGCGCCCATGCTATTCTACGAGGGCTTCGCGCAATTTCCGATTTCGAACACGAATTTCAAATGGCACTCGTCAATCGCAAGCTGGCGGAGACCGTTGAAACGGTCTTCCTGATGCCCAGTGAGGAATATTCCTATCTTTCTTCCACCATCATTAAGGACGTCGCCAGCCACGGAGGATCGCTCAAGGATTTTGTGCATCCCGAAGTGGCGCGGAGGCTCCAAGAACGAATCCGGAGTTTCAAAGGATGAAACTGGCAGCCCGTGTCGGACGTATCGTCCCCTCTCCCACTCTCAGCATTACCGCAACCGCGAAGGCCATGGCGGCCCAAGGCATCGACGTCATCGATTTTGCGTCCGGAGAACCGGATTTCGATACGCCTGAACCGGTGAAGGCAGCCGCCGAGGCCGCGATCCGTGCCGGCTTCACCAAATACACGCCGTCGTCGGGTATCGATGAATTGCGCGGCGCCATCGCCGACAAACTAAAAGAGGAACAGGGACTCCAGTACGAGAAGTCCCAGATCCTTGTGTCCTGCGGCGCGAAACATTCGTTGTACAACGTCGCCGAGGCGCTGCTCGAAGCAGGAGACGAACTCATTATCCCGGTGCCGTTTTGGGTGTCGTATCAGGACCAGACCCTGTTGAATGATGCCACGCCGGTCCTGCTGCGGACCGAGGAGCGAGACGGCTACACGATCAGCCCGGAGGCCCTTGAGGCAGCGATCACGCCGCGCACCAAGGCCATCATCGTCAACAGTCCGTGCAATCCGACCGGGGCGACCTATGACAAGCAGACGCTCGAGGGGATCGCGGCCACGGCCCTGCGGCACGACCTGATCATTATTTCCGACGAGATCTACGAAAAGGTGCTCTATGATGGAGCCCAGCACATCAGCATCGCGAGCTTGAGCCCGGAAGTCGCCGCACGAACGGTCGTCATTAACGGTGTCTCGAAAGCGTATGCCATGACCGGCTGGCGCATCGGCTATGCCGCCGGGCCGAAACCCTTGCTGACGGCCATGGCCAACATTCAAAGCCAGAGCACGTCCAATCCCTGTTCGATTTCGCAAAAGGCCGCCGTGGCGGCGTTACGACTCGGCAATCCGTTTACCGCCGTCATGGTGGCGGAATTCGATCGACGCCGCCGCCTCATGGTTGAACGGTTGAACAATATGCCCGGGATCACGTGCAGAATGCCGACGGGCGCCTTCTATGCGTTCCCCAATGTCAGCGGGCTCCTCGCCAAACGCTGGAAGGATCAACCCCTCGGCACTGCGGCCAACCTGGCGACGTTTTTACTGAACGAGGCCCAAGTCGCCCTGGTCCCCGGAGAACCATTCGGCAGCGACATCCACATCCGGCTGTCCTATGCGACGTCCATGGAGGCCATTGAACGCGGGCTCACAAGAATCGAAGCGGCCATCCGTCGATTGACCTAAGGCCGGGCACAAATGTTCCGCTCCCCCTTGATTCTGATGAAATCGAGGCTACTAGGAGAAGTGCCCCGTGGATCGCGGGAAAAACGAATCGTGCCTTGTGCGGTGTGAGACCAGAGGAGGAATAACCCGTGCCAATCTATGAGTACCAATGTACCAGCTGCGCCTACCGCTTCGAGGTGAAGCAGAGCATTAAAGACGATCCGATCAAGGAATGCGCTCGCTGCGGGAAGGACGTCACGAAATTGATTTCACCCCCGGCCATCATGTTCAAAGGCAGCGGCTGGTATATCACCGACTACTCGGACAAGATGAAGCCCGGAGGCAGTGACACATCTGAAAAGCCGGCAGCCGCGGGGACGGATAAGGCGACAACCTCGACCGCGAGTGAGAGCACGACGAGCACCCCAGCTGCCGCTCCCGCCGGCGCCACGACGACCGCCACTGGTCCTGCGACGAGCACGGCGTCCACCGCCGCTTCCAACTCGAGTTCCACTTCGTCCTCGAGCAGCTGATCGGATCGAGATCCGACTTCTTCTACTCCCTGATCACTGCAAGCCTCGGTCTGGATGCCGGTCTGCGGCTGCCCGTCGCCGAGGCGAGATCAAGACGCCGCACAACACTAAGGGTGTACTCGCTTGGCCGGAGCAGCCTTTGTGGGCTTGCGAGGCGTCGACTTCCCCGAAGAGTTTCCGCCGGCTTTGCTTGATGGCTTGGTGGCCTTTTTCACGGCCGATTTCGTAACGGGTTTCGCGGTGTTCGTCTTCACCGCCTTTGCAGCGCGTTCCCGGGCCGCAGCGATCGTGTGTTCCAAATTCGCGATCATCGCCGACTTTTCCTTATTCACCCTGGTCAGATCTTCCACGCGAATCTGCAGTTCTTCTTTCGCCTTGTTTGCGGCATTCAGTTGATTCTGCAAGAGTGCCTTATCCGCCGCCGCCTGCTGAGCTTCCGAGTGGAGTTGTTCGATTTGCGCTTGAAGAGCCGGCGGCCAGAAATCACATCCCGTCAACAACACGCTGCTGACCCCGAGCACACACAGTCCCATCACCGCGCGGCGTGAACGAATGAGCATAAGTGGTCCTCCCATGTGGGTGAATTATACCGACTACGCACCATCAAATCATGATGAAAGTGTGTACCCTGATCGCTCCAGGACCGTTCGGATGTGATCCGTCGCAATAACGCCGGCTCGAAGCAGTCGTGGACACTCGCGGGCGTCGACGACGGTGGAAGCCGGCCCACCAGGTGTGCGGCCGCCGTCGAGAATCAGATCGATGTAGGATCCGAGGAGATGCTGCACTGCGCCAGGATCGGCCATCGGCGATTCCGACGAGCGATTGGCACTCGTTCCGGTGAGCGGACCGGTGTGGGTCAAGAGTCGCTGAAGGACCGGCAACGGTGACAAGCGGACCCCGATGGTCCCACTTCCAGCCGTGAGCAATGGTGAGAGGCCTGAGGCGGCCTGAAACACGATGGTCAAGGAGCCGGGCCAGAATCGCTCCATCAGCAAAGAAGCGGCGGGGGTGATGGACGCGACCAGGGGAACCAACTGCTCCGGTGCTCCGATGAGCACCAGGATAGGCTTGTCGGGAGGACGGCCTTTCACCTCGACTAAGCGGGCCAAGGCCGCATCGTCGGTCGGCCGCACGGCGAGACCATAGTAGGTTTCAGTGGGAAGGGCGACGACACCATGCGCCGCCAGCACCCGCTGTACTTGTGGCAGTGCCGCGTCGCAAGACGAATCGGTGAACGGAAGAATCCATGCCATGTGATGGCTCGATCCGATCGGATCAGGAAGTGCGTGGCAGCGCCCGATGTGCGATGTCGGTGCGATAGTGCCGCCCCTCGAAGGAAATTGCCGGCACGGCCTGATACACCGCTGTTCTCGCCTGCAGGAGCGACAGCGCCCAGGCCGTCACCGCCAATACTCTTCCCCCTGCCGTTACGACCTGACCGGCATCACGCTTGGTGCCGGCATGAAACACCGCGATCGGCGCTGAGTTCGATGGAGAGGGTAATCCTTGAATCGGCAATCCCGTCGGATAGGCTCCCGGATAACCAGGCGAGGTCAGGACCACACAGACCGCCGTCTCCTGCTTCCATTCCACCGCCAGCTGGTCGAGACGATGTTCAACCACGGCCTCAATGACGTCGACCAGATCCGTCTTCAAGAGCGGCAACACGACTTCGGTCTCAGGGTCCCCCATCCGCGCATTGAACTCCAGGACGTAGGGCGTGCCCTTCACAATCATCAAGCCCGCATACAACACGCCTTGAAAGGGGCACCCCAACCGTGCCAGCGCATCGACGGTCGGCTGCAATACCTGCCGCGTCACTTGCTCACGGAGCGCAGACGTGGCAATGGGAGCCGGTGCGTAGGCACCCATTCCGCCGGTGTTGGGACCGGTGTCGCCGTCCCCCACCCGCTTGTGGTCCTGCGCCGGAATCATCGGCACGACGGTCTTCCCATCGGTAAACGCCATGATGGTCAGTTCTTCCCCGTCGAGAAACTCCTCGATCAACACCCGATGGCCCGCCTGACCGAACACGGATTTTTCCATCGCATCACGCACCGCCTGCTTGGCTTCTTCGCGCGTGGTGGCCACGACCACGCCTTTCCCCTGCGCTAAACCATCGGCCTTCACCACGATCGGCACCGGCTGCGTATCCAGATAGGCCAACGCCTGTTCCATCTGCTCAAAACTTTGCGACACCGCCGTCGGAATCCGGTTGGCGGTCATGATGTCCTTGGAAAAACTCTTGCTCGACTCCAGCCGCGCAGCCGCTTTCGTCGGCCCGAAGATTCTCAATCGCGCCTTGCGGAATTCATCGGCAATTCCCAACGCCAACGGTGCTTCCGGACCGACCACCGTGAGATCGATCTGCTCCTTCAGCGCGAAATCTCTGAGTCCGGCGATGTCATCCGCCTTGATCGGCACGCAGGTCGCCAGGCCGTCGATCCCCGCATTGCCGGGGGCGCAAAAGATTTGCGGTTTCCTCGGACTCTGCGCAATCTTCCAGACCAGCGCATGCTCCCGGCCACCACTGCCAACAACCAGAATCTTCACAGCTCAACCTTTGCTTGAATGAAGTGCGCCCGATGCTCTTACCGAGGCTTCTCGCTCGTTTCGCTCAGTCCTCTCCCGACATTCGTGAGGTCATTCAAACGGGTCGCCCAACGAGGCCGCAGGCGAGAAAAAACCGGAGGCGCAGCCTACTGGCTACGTTGAGGATTTTTTCTGGCCGAGAACGAAGGTGGAGGCCCGTTTCAACGCGCCTCAATGGCGGAAGTGACGCATCCCGGTCAGAATCATCGCCATTCCATGCTCGTCCACCGCCTTCGTCACCTCGGGGTCACGGATGGATCCACCGGGCTGAATGACGCAGGTAATTCCTGCCTCTGCCGCCGCATCGATCCCGTCGCGAAACGGAAAGAACGCATCGGACGCCATCACACATCCCTTCACCGACGACTGCGCTTTCATAGCCGCCAGCTTCACCGAGTCGACGCGGCTCATCTGTCCGGCTCCGATGCCCACGATCTCGCCGGGGCGTCCGTAAATGATGGCGTTCGACTTCACATGCTTACACACGACCCAGGCGAAGGCGCAAGCCGCATATTCCTCTTCGGTCGGTTTGCGCGCTGTCGGCACCGCCAGGGCTTTGATGTCCTTGATCACACCGAGGTCTCGGTCTTGCACGATCAGCCCGCCGACCAGCTTCTTCAGATCATACCCTTCAGCCGTCGCCTTGCTCAGCGGTCCCACATCCAGCAACCGGAGGTCCTTCTTCCGCTTGAGTTCGGCCAAGGCTTCCTCGGTAAATGCCGGCGCGATGACGACTTCCACAAAGGTCGAGGTGATTTCTTTCGCCGCGGCCAGATCCACCGGGCGGTTGAACGCAAGGACACCGCCGAACGCTGAGACGGGATCCGTTGCTCGCGCTTTCACATAGGCCTCAACCGGCGTCGCCCCGAGCGCACAGCCGCATGGATTGTTGTGCTTGATAATGGCCACCGCCGTCTGATCGAACTCCTTCACCAGTTCGAGGGCGGAATTGGCATCCAGGAAATTATTGTAGGACATCGCTTTGCCATGCAGGATCTTGCCGCGCGACACCGCCGGCTCCTTCGCGTGCAATTCACGGTAGAAGGCTCCCTGCTGGTGCGGGTTCTCTCCATACCGCAGCGTCTCCACCCGCTCGAACTGCAGCGACAGCATGGCAGGAAACTTGACCTCGCTCCCCTGCACCTGCTTTTCGAGATAGCCGGCGATCAAACTGTCGTAGCGCGCCGTGTGCTGAAACACCTTCATCGCCAACTCGCGTCGCAGCGCCGGCGTGACCGATCCGGCCTTTACGGCCTCCAACACGCGGGTGTAGTCGGACGGATCGACCACGACGAGCACGTCCTCATGGTTCTTCGCCGCGGAGCGCAACATCGACGGGCCGCCGATGTCGATATTCTCAATCGCTTCCTCGAACGGACAATTGGGCTTGGCG
>Ga0268299_1002467_pt1 | contig 21986 bp, 17 predicted proteins | sample NOBtaG_FD_193484 | JGI IMG/M metagenome (GOLD analysis project Ga0268299, IMG submission 193484) | Activated sludge microbial communities from bioreactor in Nijmegen, Gelderland, Netherland - NOB reactor | ecosystem: Engineered > Bioreactor > Aerobic > Activated sludge | place: Netherlands... | reverse complement strand
AAGACCGCAATTGCTCCCACGTCTAAAGATTGAGGTATCTACACATGTTACATCGAATATTGAAAATAAAGAACTTAGCAGAAATTAATGTTAAAATTAAATCTTCTAAACAAAACACTTACAAATTTGTGTAGATACTAAAATCTAAAGATGTGGGTTTCCTTGCGAGGGATTTATGAGTCCTTTGCTAATACACTGTTCATCTAAAGCAAAAAGTGATAAACCAAGACGAGTTTTACATATTGAATATGCAATAAATTTAGAGTTAGCCACAAATATTTCTCTAGCTTTAGCTTAAAAGTTATTTTGGTTTTTCTTCTAGTTCCTCAGTTAGTTTGGTGACAGCAAAAACAAAGCGGTGCAGTTCTGGTGTTAAAGTTTCTAAAGTACGTTTTGAACTAAGATAAGCGGCCCAAGTGCTAGTTTGTGTAACACTAAAAGTAGCTTTTTCACCAAGTGAGCTAGCTAAGAGTGCAATCAAGTTAGAAGAGGCTTCAACTTGTTCAATTAGAGCAGTAATAATTTTATAAGTAGATTGAGCAGTAGCAAGATCTAAGGGGTTTTCCTGGCCTGCTAATATATTATTTTCTTCTGACATAAAAACTAACCTCGGTTATAGAAAGGTAATTTTGATACTTCTGCCGCTAGCCCTTTACCATTAAATTGCACAGAATGATTTAGTCCAACAGTAAAATTATTGCGTTTTAAGTAAGCTAAAGCTACTACTTGATTTAGTATTGGTGAAAACCCTGCACTAGTAATATGTCCTATTTCTTTTCCATCTTTATTAAAAACCTTGCTTTTGGTGGCTGGTACATCTTCACCTGAAATTACTAGTCCGGCTAAACGTTTTGCGGTTTGATCGCGGCCTCGATGATGAATCCTTGCAATAGGTTCTTGTCCTAAATAACAGCCCTTTGTATAACTTACAGCAGTTTCTAAGCCTGTTTCTAGTAAAATTATTTCTTCGTCCATATCTACACCATATTCTGGTACAGCGGCTTCTATACGAAGTAAGTCAAAAGCCTTAAGTCCAACAGCCTTAGCACCCGCTTTTAGTAACGCTTGAAATACAGTAGAGATATTTTCATTAGCAATAAATAAATCATAGCCTTCTTCACCTGTTCGTGAATGTTTTACGGCTGTCAATCTACAATCAGCAATTAAAACTTCTGCTAATTGCAACTCTTGTAAATTAGTAGTAACACCTAATTTATTAAGAAGCGGCCTACTATGAGGGCCTTGTAATGATAAAAGTGATGTTGCTTCCGTAATATCGGTAACGTTAAACTCTCCAGCAGGACTATATTTTTCTAAGTGATAATAGATTTTTTCTCTAGTACTAGTCGGCAAATCTAATAAAATGGAATTTTCTAACATATAAATAAAACAATCACTTAAGACATGCCCTCTCATATTTAGAAAAGCTGCAAAAATTCCATTTCCAACTTGTAAAGCTTTTACATCATTACTAACTAAATTATGCAAAAACTGGACTTTATTTTTACCTGTAATTTCAATACGTCCTCGGTTAGAAAGATCTATTACACCGACTGCATTTCTAACTGCTTGATATTCCTGCCAGTAATCTCCATAATGTGCTGCCATTTCCCAGCCAAGTTGCTCCGCAAATTCAGCTTTTAATTGAGAATGCTGGGAAGCCAAGGCACTTTTTAACATAAAATTTTCTCCCAAGTATAAAAAACTATACTTTATCTTTGTTATTTTTTTTCTTCTTTTGGTTTTAATACCTTAATTTCTGTTACAGAAGTAGGTAGTAATTCATTATATTTAATTTCCAGACGTTGCCCTTTTTGCAAGTCTGCAAAAGCTAATTCTTTTTTGCCAAAAACACTAAATAAGCTTTTTTCTGCATAAATAGAAGTCCGTTTACTTGCTCTATAACTTAGCTTATCTCCTGTAATTTCATCTGTACCCTTAAAGGTCAACTCTTCATTGTTAACTGATTCAATAATTACAATAGTTTTTAATTCTCTGCGTATTTTAGGAGCGGTATTAGGTAATTTACCTGTACCATAAGAACCCTGTGCTAAAGCTTCTGTTGTTAAACTACCAAGAAAAATAATGGCGGCAAAGATAAATAAAACTCTACGCATAACTTATAACTCCTAAAAAACATATTTAGATCTGATGGATTATTATAAGAGCATTGATTAAAAGCTTTCAATAAGGGGTTGAAAAATTTGTACTAGGTTTTAGATAGTTCTTTTGAATTATGTCGAAATAGATCTGTATAGTATTTAAGTATATAAATAAAAGGCTGTACAGGTTTTCCACTAAGTTCTAATGTAGCTTGTCGCTGCAAAGCTTGAATCCAATCAGTTACTGCACTAGCCTGATTTTGGTATGGTGTTAAATCGCTTGCAAGTTCATAATCAATAGCACTTTCCCCTGATTCAAGTATTCTGCTACGTCGTTTTGATTGCAGTAATTTACGAACCGTTAATTCATCTGCAATAGAATCTGCAACAATTTCACAAATTGCTTCTTTTTCTGTACTAGCCACACTAGTTTGAGCAATATGTAAGAAAATATTATAAAAACGCGAGATATTTGTTCGTTTAAGTGAGTCTGTTATTTTGCATTCTAAAATGTCTAGTGGGGGCAGATCTAAATTTATTGCCCTAACAATTAAACCATCATTTCTATTGTTAAGAGCTATTTGTTTCTTTTGTGTGTTAGAACCAACAGCAATTTCTATAGCACCACGACAACTTAAAGAAAAAAGAGCGACGGTTAAAAGCATTGCTGCTAAACGTTCGCGTTCTGTAGCAAAGTTGTTGTGCATTTTTCGGCTACGCTGCCCACTTAAAACAGAAGGAAGAAATTGCTGAACAAATAAATAAACTATGCAAGTAGGGCTTAATTCTGTTATTTGTATAGGTGTTTTGGCAGTTGTAGGAAATTTCAAAAATTCACTAATACTAAAATTTTCTACTAAGCTATTTTCTTGTCTTATGTCCATTTGCTCAATAATTTGTACTCTTTCAACTTCCCTATTTTCAACATAATCTGGTTCCTGTTGCCCTATACCTTCAATAGCAAAAGACTCTGACACTAATGGCTTAGTGATAACTACCTCACTTTCATTATTAAACCATGCAGAGGTATCTATAGAAGTTTGACTTGTGCTAGAAGTTGATAGAGCTACTATTTTTTGTTTTTCAGAAAAAGAAAATTGAGCATTTGAATAAATTGTATCTGTGTTTGGATTAGGTGTTGAGTCATCAACTGGCTCTTCGGCAAAGGATACGCTAGGAAAAGCCCTATCTAATTCATCTGTTAAGGAAAGCTCTTTTTCTACTACTTCAATAGGTTCAAAAGATTTTACTACTGGGTATCTTTTTGAATCCATTGAAATTACAGGTATTGTATCTTTAGTCATTTCATCTATTAAAGAAAAGGCTTGGCTTGAACTTGGAACGGGTGTTGGTTCATCATCATAAAATATCCCTGGGTCTGGTAACTTAGGTAAAGTATCCTTGTCCATCTCTGTAACAGGCGAAGTACGTTTACTTGTAATTGGTGGAGGTGTTGGATCATTTGAGTAAAATGGCTCTGGTAAGTCAGGAAGTGCCGGTAAAGTATTCTTATCCATACTATTAATTAAATCTGATATAGAAATTTCTGAGCTTACCATTGGCTCTGTCCGTGAATTATTAGAATCAGACACAGGAAGCAAAGCCGATACAGTTTCTTGATTATTTTGTAAAGAAAAGGCTCTCCCTGTAATAGGAACGGGAGTTGGTTCATCTGAATAAAAAGGCTCTGGTGGAGATGGCATTGTTGGTAAAGTGTTACTTGGTTGAGAAGCTAAAAATTCTCTATGTTTAGCTAGTTGTGCTGATAATTGAATAGTTAAAGCAATAACTGAGCTATGGCGTTGTACAGTACGTTTTTCTAAGGCTTTAATAATAATAGATTCCAATGTAGGGGGCATATCTGGACGAAATTCTTTTAATGGATTAGGTGTTACTCCCATATGTTGCATTTTTAACATAGGATAACTTCCACCTGTAAAAGGAGGTTTACCAGTTAATAAATGATAAAGAACAGCACCTATAGAATAAACCTCTGAACGAGCATCTATTTGCTCGTTGTTATTAAACATTTCTGGAGCAGAATAATAAGGTTTACCTAAGACTAAGTCTCGCTGAGATGGGGAAAGTTTAGTTATTAAACTTGTTGTCTTTAAGCGAGCAATACCAAAATCTACAACTTTAATAATTAATTGACCATCATCTCCTTCACGAACTAAAATATTACTTGGCTTTAAGTCTAAATGATAGACCCCACTACGATTAGCATTTGCAACCGCTTCACAAACCTTTGACATTATTACTAATGTTTTTTCTATGGAAAGTTGTTTTTCTTCTATCAATATGTTAGCTAGATTATTTCCTGGGAAATAATCCATAACAAAGTAAAGCAGTGCTGAATTAACATAACCACAATCTAATATTTTTATAATGTTTACATGGTCTAAGGCAGCAAAATCTTTAATTAAGTTTAAGAATCTATCTACTAAACTTGGATCTACACTAAGAAGTATTGGAGAAATTACTTTTACAGCAACAACTAAGCCTGTTTGTATTATAGTAGCTTGAAAAACCATACCTACTGTTCCAATTCCGATTTTTCTATCTAAGCGATATTTTCCTGAAATAACAGGTAGTCCCGGCAATAACTCTATCAAAACAGTTTGATCGTTATCACAAATCTGCATATGATCGCCAAAACAAACATGACAGACAGGACATTCTTTCATAGTTTTTTCGCTTATACACTAAATCATTAGTGCTTAGGCTATTCCCCTTATTGCTGAAAATGCGTTTCTCGTAATTTAAACTTCTGTACTTTTCCTGATGCAGTAGTAGGAAATTCTGTAACAAATTTTATATATTGTGGAATCTTAAATTTAGCAATTCGTCCCTGACAAAAATCTAATATTTCCTTTTCATCACATTCTAAGCTTGATTTTAATTTAATTGCAGCCGCAACTTCCTCCCCATATTTTTCACTTGCAACCCCATAAACATAAATATCCAGTACTTTAGGATGTGTACGTATTAAGTCCTCTATTTCTTTAGGGCCAATATTTTCCCCACCACGAATAATAATATCTTTAATTCTTCCTGTAATGCGAACATAACCTTGCTCATCAATAGTAGCCTGATCGCCTGTTCTGAGCCATCCAGAAACCCCATCAAGTGTAATTAATGCTTCTTGTGTTGCTATTTCATTATTGTAATAACCCTTCATTACATTATAGCCACGAACGCATAATTCACCAGGACTATTAACAGGTAAAGCTTCTAAACTATTGGGATCAATAATTTTAACCTCTTCTTCAGGCATAACTTTACCAACGCTTTGAGTTCGGTTTTCTATAGTGTCTTCTATTAAAGTATGAGTAATACCAGGAGATGCTTCTGTTAAACCATAAGCAATAATAATATCTGTTAAATTCATATCCTTTATTACACGTCGCATTAACATTTCTGGACAAAGTGCGCCAGCCATAACTCCTGTACGTAAAGAACTTAAATCAAACCGAGCAAATTCTGGGTCTTCTAATTCTGCAATAAACATTGTTGGAACACCATAAAGCATTGTGCATTTTTCCTGCTCTACATATTCCAAAACTTTACGAGCATCAAAAGTTTCTAAAGGCACAAGACAACCCGCATGCGTATAAACTCCTAACACTCCAAACCAAAACAATGAAAAAGTGGTACAGGTAAACAAAGCTTGTCCTTGTTTGAAAGGTGCATTGCACCGCCTAGCCAATAACCATTATTAACAATATTGCGGTGTGAAAGCATTACTCCTTTGGGAAAACCTGTCGTTCCAGAAGTATATTGCATATTTATAACATCTTCTGGGCTTAAGTCTTTTTCTCTAATCTGCAAAGCTTCATCACTAACACTTTTAGCTAAATCAAATAGATCTTGGTACCAAAGAAATCCATCAAATTTATTTTCATCAATTAATATTGCATGTCGAAGAAAAGGAAAATTGCTGCTTTGTAAATTTCCTGGTGTGCTTAGCTTTAATTCTGGCAATATTTCATAAATAGTATTTACATAGTCCAAGTCCTTAAACCTAGCAATAGCAATAATTGCACAAGCCTCTGATTGGTTAAGCAAATAAGCTAGCTCTCTAGCACGAAAACTAGTGTTAACTGTAACTAATGTTGCACCAATTTTAGCTAGTGCAAATTGCAAAATAATCCATTCTGGAACATTGCTAGCCCAAAGAGCTACACGATCACCTTTGTTAATTCCTAGCTTTAATAATCCTTTAGCAATAGTGTTAGCAACGCTTTCTAGCTCAGAAAAACTATAGCGTAACTTTCTATCAGGATAAACCAATGCTTCATTTTTAGGGAAATCTTTAGCAAGACAACTTAACAACTCACCTACACAAACATCACGATAAGATTTTTTTTCTTCTAATCCCATGTTTAACTCTGAATTTCTTTTAGATTTATAAAACTACGGCAGGTTCATTAAAGGAAAGTATACCACGCTCATTAAGTGAAACTTCAACTCCAAAAGCCAATGTAAGATTACCTATATCACTATGTCCGGCTCTTAGCCCAAAAACAACAGGTATATTTAAGTCTTTTGTTAAGTCAGTTAATAGATCTGTTAAACTATAATTAGCTGTCGCTTCTACCTGACAAGCAACCATTTCACCAAAGATAATAGCTCGAACATTCTGCAATTTTCCAGCTAACTTTAACTGTGTGATCATACGGTCTAATCTGTAAGGTTTTTCATTAATATCTTCTAAAAAAAGTATGGCTCCTGTTGTATCTAACTCCCAAGGTGTGCCAAGTAAAGAAACAATTAAAGACATACAACCACCTAAAAGCCGTCCTCTAGCCGTCCCTGGCACTAAAATTTGTGTTGTTTGACTGTCAACGGGCCCAGCAGGTAGCGGACGAGTTAATAATTTAGTAAAAGAACGCTTATCATAAAGACCCTCAGCAAAATCTTTATTTATCATTGGCCCATGAAAAGTTACCCAAGAATATTTTTGATATAACCCAATAAGCAATGCTGTAATATCACTATAGCCCATTACAATTTTAGGTTGGGTTGGATCAAAATTTTCCAGTTTGTCTAAATACTCAAGCAAGTGCATAGAACCATAACCACCACGAGCAGCAAAAATAGCTTTTACACTCTTATCTTCAAGCATTTCTTCAAATTCCGCCACACGTCGTTTAATGCTTCCGGCTGTGTAGCGTGTTTGCTCAAAAAGCGAAGATGAATACTTTACTTCAAACCCTAACTTTTTTAACTGTGCTATACCTTTATTAACATTTTCTTGCTTAACTATTCCTGCTGGAGCAATAATTCCTATTTTATCGCCAGTTTTAAGCATTGGAGGTAGTAAAACTTTTTTCATCAATGACACCTTTTAATTTATTATTTTCTCTAAATAAAGATAACCCCAGCTAATTCAGTAATTAACTGGGGTTACAAATTCTAAGAAGGAAAGTTATTAACTAATGACTTCTGCCGGATTGGAGAGCCTCTTTTTCACTCCAAGCTGGCTAGCATCAACCATATTCAAGCCCTTTACGGTCTCATAGCCGGGAATAATCTCTCTGTCAAAAGGTTTCATTCCATTACGATTACGCTTATGACCAGAAAAATCTAAGTACAATTTCTTGCGCAAAAACCTCTCTGGAAATCCAGCAAATCTCCATAATGGGTATTTCATCCCCTCACCAAATAACTTGCGGCCTAACATCTTGTAATAAAGCGGTACACCTAAGGAGAATTTATAGCGTGAAAATGTGCCTCCGCGATAAAATTCAATATTGTATTTCCAACAAGTAAAGAAAAATTCCCATTGCAGGTCTGTCATTTCAATGAGTTTAACACTTTCTTTCTTTTGCATGCGAGTGTTTTCTAGTGGAACAAACCATGTAGGAACATACATTCCTTTGGAGTCCCGCAAATCATAAAGCATATCTAAAGATAGCTTGGTGTCCTCGTCCGTTTCTCCAGGTAGTCCAATAATAAAAGTATTAAATGGATACCAATTTTGACGGTTAAGTATCTCCATTCCCTTTACTACAACATCTCTCCATTGATGAGCTTTGTAAGGGTAAGCCTTCCCCTTCATATAGGTATCAAAAAGCCTTGGACTACCTGTTTCAAGCCCAATAATTGGATCAACTATACATTTATTTGGATCCGTAGATTCATGATGTTTAAGATGCGAATAAGGAACACATAAAGGAGATAACCTTTCAATAATACTAGGATCTTTTACTACTGGTGCAAGGGTAATATGTGAAAGCTGAATGGTTTCTAGCCCTTTAACAGAAAGCACGCTCTTAAAAAGCTTTTCTAATGCAGGGGCATTAGTAGTAAAATTAGGTAACTGTTCGTATAAAAACATGTCTTCTGAAGTCAACATAACTTCTGTTGCACCTTCATCAACATTAGCACGAACGCTATTCATAATATGTTCTAAGGGAAAAGAACGTCCTACTTTTGTTGCTGGAGAGCAAAATTGACAACCACGTCCACATCCTCTAGTAATTTCTACTACACCAAAAGTTGAGCGATGACGAACTACTGGAATATCTTCTACAGAAGGCTGCATGTTTTTTGGTACTTTGATGATGCGTGGTAGTGTAGGATCTCCAACAATAATCTTTCTAAACATATCATTTAGAACAAGTTCCACTTCACCATCAATTAAATAATCTATATTAAATTCATCCAAACGGTCTGCTTTTTCTAATTGCCAAGCTCCGGGCCCACCAACTACGATTTTTGGACGATATTTTTTAATTATTGGGTGCGTAACTATTTCCATAAATTCATGCGCGTTTAACGGCATGAAATTGTCTCCAGCTAATTTTGAGTAAACATCTGTAGCATAGGAAATACCCAAAGGATTATGTGCATGAATAGCTACTACTTTTGTTTCTGGCCCAACAAATTTTTCTAAATTTTCTGTATAACAAGTTACAACATCGCTTTCGTCATAATCCCTAAGAAGCAATGTCTCAACCATACGTAAGCCATTAGGAACATATTTTGCACGTCCATCAGGCCAAGAATCATTAATCATTGAGGCAGGATCAATAAATATATGACTAAATTTATAAGGGATTGTGGCGGAAAGCATTTGTTGCCAAATACTATGCTTAAATTCACTAGCTTCAGTAGACGAAGCCGTCAAAACAATCTTAGGTGAACCCACTATATCAGTCTCCGTCATTAAGTGTTAGAAATATAAAGCTTCTAGCTTTGATTAATACTACTTGAGCTTCGGCTCGATATCCGCCAATCTTACACCGTGATTTATTATTCATCAATTTGAAATGGATAAATTTTGGGGAATTTTCCTCTTTTATCCAACCTTTAATTATTCAAAATACAAGAGCTAAAAATTTTTCTTAATTAATTTTAAGGAAGTTTATATATGGTATTTTCAATTAGTTTTAGAGTTCTTGAAATATACAAAATTTTTCAATAGAATCTCACCGCGAAATCTCCAATAACCTCAAGTATTAACAAAGTTAAAGAAACCTCATGACAAAAAAATCTATTGCTAAATCCGGCGTTTTAATGGCAATTGGTGGAGCCGAAGATAAATTTGAAGAAAAATTTATCTTAAATCGCTTTTTTGAGTTTAGTGGTAGCAAAAAAGCCCGTATTGCTATTTTGCCCACAGCATCACAAGATGAGCGCACTGGCCCAGCTTACCATAAAATTTTTACTGATTTTGGTGCGCAAAGTGTTGAAGTCCTTTCACTTTTTCATCATGAAGACGCTTATGAAAAAGAAGCTATTGAAATTCTCGACCATTCAACAGCAATTTTTCTAACTGGCGGGGATCAAAATAAAATCCTTTCTGTACTCTCAGAAACTCCAGCACTTGAAGCTATTGAAAGAGCGCATTTGCGCGGGGCTGTTATTGGTGGAACTTCTGCTGGTGCTGCTGCTTTATCCGACCCAATGATTGCTGGTGGAAGCCGTGGCAGTTTAGCACGTTCAGGAATGGCTAAAGTAGCACCTGGGCTAGGGTTAGCCAAATCAATAATTGTTGATCAACACTTTCATCAACGTGAGAGACTAGGAAGACTACTTTATGCAGTAATGCTAAACCCCCATTTGGTAGGAGTAGGAGTAGATGAAGACACAGCAGCAATTATTTATCCTGATGACAAAATAGATGTAATTGGACGTGGGACAGTAACAGTTGTTGACGCAAGAAAAGTTAATATGTTTAACCCTGCTAGTGTGCCAGATAAAAGCCCACTAGTTTTTTCCAATATTGCATTACACACTCTAACACATGGCTGTAAATTCTCTATCAAAACAGCTTCCCTTATTTTAGAAAGACGTAAAAAGAGGAGTTCAAACTAATGAAAGTTATCAGCACTCAAGTTTTTCGTGGGCCAAATATTTATAGCCTAAAACCTGTAATTAAACTACTTATAGACATTGAAGAACTAGAAGAACGCCCTTCTAGCAAAATTGATAAATTTACAGATCGTCTAATAGAATGGATTCCATCCCTTTATGACCATCGCTGCTCAGAAGGTGTTCCTGGTGGCTTTATTCTTAGACTTCGTGAAGGTACATGGATGGGTCATATTATTGAGCATATTTCCTTAGAGCTTCAATGTCTAGTAGGAACTCCTGTAGGCTATGGAAAGTGTCGTTCCGCTGGTCAACCTGGCCTTTACAATGTGATTTATTCTTATGTAGAAGAAAAAGTTGGGCTTCGTGCTGGTAAAATGGCAATCCGACTAGTTGAACACCTAGTTTATGGCAATGAATTTGATTTTAAGGAAGAAATGTCTTCCCTTATACGAACACTTGAGAAAACTGCTTATGGGCCATCTACCCAAGCAATGATTGACAAAGCAAAAGAACGTAATATTCCTGTCTTAAGACTTAATGATAGAAATTTAGTCCAACTAGGTCATGGTGTTTATCAAAAGCGTATCGAGGCTACTGTTACATCAATGACTAATTTAATTTCTGTAGACATTGCAAGTGACAAAGAGTTAACTAAAAAACTTTTAGATGATGTTGGAATACCTGTTCCAAAAGGCGAAGTTGTTGATAACATTGAAGATGCTTTAGAAGCAGCAAAAGACATTGGCTATCCTGTTGTAGTTAAACCAGTAGACGGTAATCATGGAAAAGGTGTCGCTATTGGAATAAAAACTGACGAAGATTTAGCTAAGGCCATTTCAGTAGCTCAAACTTACTCAGAAGATGTAATAATTGAGCGATATGTTAAGGGGCGTGACCATAGAATTTTAGTTGTCAATAATGAGCTAATTGCTGTTGCTGAACGTGTTCCAGCACATGTTGTTGGAGATGGACAACATACAATTAAAGAGCTAGTAGATATAACTAATCAAGATCCTAGACGCGGTGAAGGACATGAAAAACCTTTAACCAAAATTTTTATTAACGCTGAATCCGAACGTTTAATTACTGAACAAGGATTTACTTTAGAATCTGTTCCAGAAAAAGGAAAAGTTGTTTACCTAAAATATACAGCCAACATTAGCACAGGCGGCACGGCTATTGACCGAACGGACGATATACATTTTTCTAATATAGAAATGGCTAAACGCGCCGCTAGGGTTATTGGGCTAGATGTTGCAGGTATTGACTTTATTACTGATGATATTACTAAACCTGTAGAAGAAACTAAAGGAGCAATTTGCGAGGTAAATGCAGGGCCTGGTTTTCGTATGCACGTACACCCAACCGAAGGCCGACCCCGTGATGTTGCAACTCCTGTCTTAAATATGCTTTTTCCTCCTAATACTCCTAGTCGTATTCCTATAGTTTCTGTTACAGGAACTAATGGGAAAACTACTACAGTTAGAATGATAGCTCATATATTAAAAATGGCTGGAAAAAAAGTAGGTCTAACCACTACTGATGGGCTTTATATTGATGGGAAAAAGATTTTAACAGGCGATTTGACTGGGCCTTGGTCGGCTCAAATGGTGCTACGTGATCCAACTGTAGATTTTGCAGTGTTAGAAACGGCTCGCGGTGGAATCCTTCGTTCAGGACTAGGTTTTGACCAATGCCAAATTGGTATTATCACTAATATTGCTGAAGATCATTTAGGGCTTCGAGGAATTGAAACTGTTGAAGAACTAGCATTTGTTAAAGCTTTAGTTATAGAAGTGGTTGAGCGTGATGGCTATTCAATTCTAAATGCTGAAAATGAACATTGCATAAAACTAGCGGAAAGAGCCGGAGGTAAATTAGCTTATTTTTCTCTCAACCCTGATAATGAAGTGCTGCAACAACATCGAAATGCAGGCGGCACAGTAATTACATTAATTGATAATGTAATTAAGATCTTCCAAGGTTCTTATGAAATACCTGTCATCAATATCCATTCAATTCCTGCTACATTTAATGGTCGGGCAATGATGAATGTAGCTAATTCAATGACTGCAATTTTAGCAGCGTATCTTTCCAGTGTAAAAATAGATGATATTAGAGCAGGGTTAAAAACTTTTAATACTAATTTCTATCTTGCACCGGGCCGCTTGAACCTTGAACAAGTTGGGGATTTCCATGTTTTATTAGACTATGCTCATAACACTGCTGCTTATGAAGCATTGGCTAATTTTGTAAGTCAGCTTAATACTAGCTGTAAAATTGGCGTGGTTGCTGCACCTGGGGATCGCCGCGAAATAGACTTACAAAATATGGGAAGTCAGGCAGGAAAAATCTTTTCCCGTCTAATTATTAAAGAGGATGATGATAGTCGTGGACGTGAGGCAGGAAAAACGGCTGAGGTACTCCGCCAAGCTGCAATTGATAGTGGAATGCCACCAGAAAATATTCAAATAATCCTAAAAGAAACTGAAGCGGTTGACCAAGCTCTTAAAAATGCAGTTCGAGATGATTTGATAGTCATAACTTGTGACAATATTAAACGCTGTTTTGAACAAGTAGTCAATTTCCGTGATAATCTGCGTAAGGGAATATAATAGTGTAATAGCTATAGTAGTTATAACAAGTATAAACTTTTACATATGCAAGAACCAAATAGTTATCACAATTTTGGTTAAAAGAAGTGATAACTATTGAATTCTTTTTGAATCTCAAAATCTGTATTTTCTTATACACCAACAATTTAATCTATTAAGTCAAGCAAAAATCCTAAGAATCTTTTAAGCTATATACCATCAACATCTATACCCATAGCTTTTAACTTTTCCAACTTCTCAGCCAATATTTTTATTTGATCTTCTGCTTTCTCAGCACGTCGGCGTTCTTCTTCTGCTCGTTGGCGTTCTCCTAAAGCTAGCTCATCACCTGTAGGAAGTAAATTGCCTTGTAAATCCCAAACTCTAAGCCAGTCTAAATGGTAGGTACGATAAACACCTGACCAAATTCCAAATTCTATGCCCAAAGCTTCTATAGGAAAATGTCCTCGCTCATTAGCTTGGACTAATTGATAACGACCATCCACTAAGTGATAAAGCTCAAAATTGGTAGGGTTAATTTCAGCAATACCATAAAATACAGCTTTAACAGCTTGCTCATAGATCCAGAATTTACCTTTGTAAGTGGTATAATCTCGTTCTTCACTTCCATTTCCGCTAACAAATTCTAAAACAATAAGAGGAGAAATAAGTTCATACCACATAACATAGCTACGCTTCATCCTCCTTTCACCTTCAACCATTTGAGAAACACCTGGAACATAAAACCAATCTGGGCAAACTGCTCCTCTTTGTGGAGATTCTCCTTCTTTAGGCAATCTCCAATATATCCCAACATCATGTCCTACAGAAAAATCTCCATTAGGATGACGCTTTTGTAATAATGGGCTTAAACAATCTGTTATTAAAGAACTTTGCGGGCTTTCATGGTAATTTCTCACAAAATTATCCTCATTACATGGTAGTTCTGCTTCTGTTGGCAAGTGCATTGTTAAAAGTTCTTCTTCTGTTAGGTTTTCTTTTTCATATATTGTTTTACTCATATGATTATTCCAAAATCTTACTTTCTTTAAATTTCCTATATTTTACTTGTGTAATCTTAAAAACAAAAGCTATTGTTTTAAGCCTATTAAAATAAAATTTTTGTTTGTTAAAGCTAAAAAATAAGCGTTCCAACAAAGGCTGGAACGCTTATCGAATTTTGATAAAAATTTTGGGACTTGTAAAAAAGAGGAGGATTAGAACTCTAATAATTCGTCTGTTTCTATTTCTTGAGGCTCGTTGCGTTTGTTTAAGAGAGAACGTAGTCTCATACGGGCCTTGTGTAGTTGTGATTTAGAAGTACCCGCACTAATACCTAATAATTTAGCAATTTCTTCATGCTCGTAACCATCAACATCATGAAGTAAAAATATTTTGCGATACCCTGGAGGAAGTTTTTCAATCGCTGCGGCTAAGGCTAAATGGTCTATCATTGGAGTAGTTTGGGTTTTTATTGTAAGTGGTTCGACTTGTTCGGGCATTTCACCATCTTCAGTAGTTAGTTCAGATCTAACAGATTTTTTGCGAAAGTGCATAAGCACTTGGTTAACGGTAATGCGATGTAGCCAAGTTGTAAAAGCTGAATCTCCACGAAAGCTAGCTAATTTTCTTTGTACTTGTAAAAAAACATCGTGGGCTAAATCTTCAGCATCTGCAACATTTGAAGTCATTCTTAAGCAGAGGCTATAAACACGTCGGTAATGGTTGGTATATAAATCTTCAAACGATTCTGTTACAGCTTCCTTGGCTGCGGGTAAAAAACTATCAAAAGAACCTAAGTTAACAGTTTGTGTAGTCATATCTTTTCCCTCCAAATTTTTCCCTACAAGTCCCGGCGTTACATATAGTTGCAGGGGATTGATTATCAATGATTGTTTTAGCTGCTCTTTGTATTAGCAAATACCGTGCAACAAAAATCCAAAAAATTGGATTTTCTGCAAAAAGATCCTAAATTTCCTATTTCTATATTTTTATCAATAGTTTACCGATGGCTATGGTGAGAAAAAATTTTAGTCAATAGGTTTTGCAGACTAATGGAAAGATGCTTTGTCCACCTTTTCGCAACTTTTGTAAATTTTATTGCACTATATCGTGTAATTAATTCACAACGTGAACTGATGGTCAGACATCAAATGAAAAATGTTTGCGCGTTTTTTCTACTTAAAAAGTTCATGCCAAACTACATCAATCAAAGCGTGTGTGATGGCCCCAGCTAAAATAGACCTAGTTGCTAAATAAACACGACCATAAAATATCCCTGCTATAGTTGCTAATAAACAATATTTAATATTTTGTGGATAAGTTGCATTGTTAAGGTGAGCTAGACCAAAAAGAATAGAAGCAATAACTAAGGCTTGCGTATCGCTGCCAAGCCATTTGCCTAATATATTTTGCATAAGTCCACGAAATAATAATTCTTCTGGTAGCGCAGTAAAAAGAAAAATCCCTAGTGCAGTTAAAAATACTGGAATAAATCCTTGGTTACGTGGAGCAAATTCAAGAAACTTAATGCCTAAACCTAGAGGGATAGCAATTATGGCAAAAATAGCAAAATTTACTAAAGCATGGTAAATAATAGATTTATTAATTATTAAATCATAACCAACATCTTTAATTTGAGAGTAAATAGCAAATAAAATTATCGCTAAATTAAAAGCAACTAGCACATTAAAAGCATAGACAACTTTTCCAGTCCAAATTCCACTAAGTAGGCGAAAATCAAAAGGAAGCCAAATTAATAAAATAGCAACTAAGTAATATAGGAAAACCCATTTATTATTTCTTTTTCCATTAGCTAAAAAAATAACTACTGTTGGAAAACTTAAAAATAAAACTAGTTTACCAGTAGCTTTTAAGCTAAATGCTTGATTACCTAAAGCATAAATAAAATACACTAAGCAAAATAAAATTATTACTAACCATAAAGTATAGGTATTATTAACAAAGAATTTTCCTATTCTCTGCCTAACTATTTCAACAGAAAGCAGAGTATAACCAGTGATTAAGGTTGTAAAAGTAATAACAGTTGTTATTAAAGCTAAATCTCTTAGACCATTATAATAAGCTAAGACACTGCCTATAATAACAAAGATAAAAGCTAAAGAAATGGCTATAAAAATCTGGTATTTTTCTATAAGTATTTTTTTTAGTTGCATAAAGAAAGCTCCTTTGTCAGAAATAAACTTTTGCTACAATAACCACTAATTAGACAATTCTATATTGATCAGAAAGTCAGAACCTTCTATAGTAAGTGGTAATTTGTACATTTTAAGATTCTAAAATTCAAAAAATATAAACATTCTAGTTGCATCAACACAATATTATCTAAAACTGCTATCTCTAATGCAGAGAATTAAGTCAACTAGTCTTATAGATTTATAAAACAAAAGTAAGACAAAAAGGTTTTAGTATTTCTTTTTTAGAAAAGGAAATTCTTAAGGTTTAATACTAAACTTACTATAAATTGAAGGGGATACTTGCAAAAATTTTTGTAAGTAAGTACAGTTCTGATTAATGGCTAAAAAACAACTTGATGAAATATCTGTTTTGCTAGTTCAACCTCGTTCAGATTTGCCAATGGTTGAACATGAAATAAAATGTATTACCCAATATAGCGGTTTATCAAGAGAACAAATACATTCAGTTAGCCCTTTTTATACAACAATAACCAACTCTTTATTAAAAAATGTTGACGCAGTAATTATTGGAGGGTCTGATACATCTGTACTTGATAATTTTCCCTGGTCTAACTCCATTATTGAGTTGATTCAACAGATTGCAGCGGTTAAAATGCCCCTGTTTGGATCTTGTTGGGGACATCAGATGGTAGCTAAAGTATTTGGGGGAGAGGTAATTTCTGATGTTTCACGCAAAGAGATGGGATCAATAGAAGTCCATTTAACCCCTCAAGGAAAAGAAGATCTACTTTTTAGTAAGCTACCAACAAAATTTACGGCTCAATCCGGTCATAAAGATCATGTAGTTAAGTTACCAAATAATATTGAGCCATTAGCTTATTCTGTGCTATCGCCTTACCAAGCAATAAAAGTGATAGATTGTCCTATTTATGGTGTACAGTTTCATGCTGATATGGACAAACTAGAACTAAAAGAACGCCTAGAATTTTATCAATATGATTATGTTGATAATAAAGAATTTGAAAACATTTGTAATAGTCTTCAAGAAAGCCCTGAAGCAGTAACTGTAATAAGCGGTTTTCTTGAAAAAGTGGTTTTAGCAAAATAAAACCCAAAATTATTAGTTTTAAGTTCTTTCTATCTTAAATAAAGTTCTTAACTGTTGTTCATGTTATAATTGGCAGCAGTTAGTTTTTACTAAAATTTGTGACCCATATAATTAAGATTTAGTAAAGTTTAATATCTTTATAAAATCCTTAAAAATATGAAATCATAAGTTATGTTGTAGTTCAAAAAGCACTTTTTAGATTAAGTTAGATTAAATTTAAGAGTGACCCAACCCACAGGAGATGGTATGGGAATTTTAAAGAATATTTTTAAGTCACTCTGGGGGCAAAGTGACGAAGAAACCAAACAACCAGAACCCGTAAAACAAGTCGAAGTGCCAAAGCCTCCAGAACCTGTAAAACCTATTAACACACCTAAGCCTGTAGTAGAACCGCAGGCTTATAATAAGTATTCGCCAGAACCCTACCAACCTAAACCTGTTACTGTGGTGGAGCCGCCAAAAGCGGAAGTGCGTCCTACTCCCTCTTATCAAGCACCCCAAGTGCCACCTGTTGTAGCACCAACACCTGTTGAACCGCCTCGTATTCCAGAAAGTCGGCCTGTTTCTTCAGGATTTTCTAATAGTGGGTTTGAACCAGCAGCAGACCCGTTTTCAAACAAAGACACTTACAAACCTGGCGTAGGTCTTAATTATACCCCAGCACAAGAATTTGCTAGCAGTCCTGCGGCAGATGTTGCTGTTAAACAAGAAGTTCGTGTTGTTGAACATTCACAAACATCTAACCCTTTATCAGAAATGAGTTTTCTTGATGAAGTTGTAGATGATTTTGATGAAGCTTTTGATGCGGCTTTTAGTGCTACTTCTTTCTCTCCTGATCAAAGCATAGAAGTAGGGGAAGTCAAACATGATGAAGCAGCTATACAAGATTTGTTTGCTAAAATTGCTGCCAATTATGCCCGACCAGTTAAAAACTTTGTCTTTGAGCTTAAACGCGGTACAGCTACAAAAGAGTGGATAGAAATTTGTCGACCTGCAATGCGTAGCATTGGCCGTGCAGCAGAAAATATGGAGTTAGCTACAGCAGCAAAAAGAATGTTAGATTTTGATGAAGCATTATCTTTAGCTCAAGCTAGCGAAGAACGCACATTAACAGGTGAAATTAGAGAGCTAATTTTAGCTAGCTATGAAGAATTAATTGAAATAATGCCTCAAACCTTTGTTATAGGTGAAGAAGAACAACAAAGAGAAGGTATTATTATTAATTCATTGCTTAAACAAGTACCAGATTTAGGGCGTGTTACTTTTGAAAAACTATATGGTGCAGGTTTAACATCTTTAGATACATTATTTTTAGCAAAGAAAGAAGATTTAGCTGCTGCTACAGGTATTCCCATTTGGTTATGTGAACGTATTTGCAATAAATTCCAAGAATATCGTGAAGAACTAGAAGGTACACCTAGAGATGTAGCCCAATCTGGATACCGTTCTAAACTAGCAGAATTAGTAACAGAGCTAAAACGTCAACATGAAGGCTTTGAGCGTGCATCTGCTCAGGAATGGTCTAACCCAGCACTAGCAGCAGATAAGCGTAAGTTTAGACAAAACCGACAAGCCTGCGTTTTACAAATTAATGTAGTGTTGGCAGAAATGGGAGAATTAGATCTAGTCAATGAAGTTCAAAAGCTTTCCTTTGAACGCCGTATACAAAGATTAGAAGAATATCTTGAAAGCTCGGCGGGTATGGGCATGTAAGAAAATCAACAACCGTAACTAACCTAAAGCACAAGAGCAGAAAGGCAAAGACATTTTATGGCTGATTATTCGAGAGAGGAAGTTTTAGAAAAAATTAAAAAAGGTGAGAGTCTTGAAAGAGCAGATTTACGTGATATTGCACTTAATCAAGCTAATTTAGAAGGGGCTAATTTACGGCGTGCAGATTTAGAAGGGGTTAATTTAGAAGAAAGTAACCTTAAACGCTGTAATCTTTCTAGTGCTAATCTACGAGACGCATACTTAGTGCGTACTGATTTAGAAGGGGCTAACCTACAAAAAGCTGATTTAGAAGGAGCTAACCTAGAAGGAGCAATACTTCAATCTGCTGATTTAAGTAGAGCTAACCTAGAGGGAGCGACTTTTGAAGGAGCAAAATTAAAAGGAGCGCGTCTTAATTATGCTCAACTAGAACTAGCTAATCTAGGAGGAGCAATTTTAGAATCTGCTCAGTTAACTAACGCAGATTTACGCGAGACTTATTTAGGTGGAGCCAAATTAATTAAAGCCGATCTGCAATATGCAAAAATGGAAAAGGTTAACTTAGAAGAATCTGATTTAACAGAAGCTAACCTAAAAGAAGCTAATTTGCGAGGTGCTTATAGTGAAGGGGTAAATTTAGCTAGAGCAATTTTAGAAGGAGCTAATTTAGAAAACGCTTCTTTAGCTAGAGCTAATTTTGTAGATGCAGACCTACGCCATTCTAACTTGAAAAATGCTAAACTTACTGGTGCTAAATTAACAGGTGCCAAACTTGCTGGAATAGATATAAACCCTGAACAATTAGCAGAAGTTGTAGCAGATTGGGTTGATTTCTCTGCTGAAGCTAATGGTCAAACCAAAGTAAAAGGCCCTGAAATAGTTCAATATTATAAACGTCTTAAGAGTGGAGAACCTGCCATTGCTGCTGTCGCGGCACCTGTTGCGGCACCTGTCGCCACTACTTCTCAAGACCAAGCAAAACGCTTTTTTGGTAGAGGTGATGTCCTTCGTAATGCAACATTAGAGTTCGGTGAAAAATCTTTAGTAGAAATTGAAAGTAGATTTGAAAAATGCTCAATTACATTAGGCAATGATGCTCAGTTGACTATCGGGCCCAATGGAGTATTAAACGGTTGTAACATTACTGGTTCTGGAGAAATAATCATTCATGGTTGCTTTTCTGAAAGTGGTTCTTCTCCTAGTATTGTTGGTACTAAACGACTAATTGTTGGTAAGAATGGTTCAGTGTTTGGGACATTACAACAGCCTCCTGAACTAACTGAATTTGGTTTTGAACGTGGTTGTACTTTGAGATTAAAGATTATTAAATCAAAATAGTGTGAAAGGAAAAGGGTCTTATGTCAGATAGTCCTAAACAAACCATTTTAGAAGATGGAACAGAATTTGATGGCTCTGTTAAATCAAAATGCCCAATTACAGTTAGTGGTAAACTAAAGGGTGAGGTAATAGCACCCTCTCTAACAATTACTCCCTCTGGATCAGTACATGGTCAAGTAAAAGTTTCCCATCTTAAATCACAAGGTGAATTAGCTGGAGATATCGAAGCAGAAAATGTTGAATTAGCTGGAAAAGTAAATGATCAAACTACTATTCGTGCTTCATCTTTAGAAGTAATGCTTAATCAACCAGGAAGCAAATTACAAGTAACTTTTGGTAATTGTGAACTTCAAGTTGGAAATAAAGCTGCAAATAATGATGCAGCTAAAAATCCACCTGCTGCAACACCTGCTGCACCTGCTCCACCTACCCCACCTGCGGCACCTAAAGCACCAACACGCTAATTAAGTTTCTTTCTAATTTATAAAGTAAAAAGGGAGATTTTATATCTCCCTTTTTCTTTTTCTAATATTTAACTTTTAGTGCTGATAGTTTGGCCCTAATTTAGAAGCATCCCCTTCACACAATGTTCTTACTATTTCTTCATGAAAATAATCTGGCATTGCTTCTAACGATGTACCCATGCGTTCCTTATAATGCTTACGTGATTGCTCTATGGTATCTTTAAGCACATCATAAATATTACTATTTTTACGTCCTTCGGCTATTTTCTTTTCATTATAGAGTTTAATTTCAGAAACTAGTAAACGAGCTAATCGCTGTGCTGCTTGGTCGTTGGTAGCACCAGGGTTATATTTTGCAGGTTGAGTTCCGCTAACAGGTGCATTTGGTACTGGAGCAACAGGTTTTGGTGCTGTTGTAGCAGCAACAGGAGGTGTAGCAGCTTTTGGCATACTTGGCATAGCTGGTTTAGGCGGTTGTATTGGTGGCGGTGCTGGTGCCTTTTGTTGTGGCATTGGTGGCATTGGTGCAGTTTGTGGTGGTGCTGGAACTTGTGGTATTGGTGGTGTTGGTATTCTTGGGCTATCCATTGGCACAGGTGGAGCCATTGGTTTTGGTGCTGTAGGTGGTTGCACGGCTTGTGGTGGTGGTGGCGGGGCCGCTGGCCTTGGTGGGGCCATTGGAGGCATATTTTGCATTCCTTGCGATGATGATGGCATAGGTGGCATAGGTGGTGGTGGTTTTGGCGGTGCTATTGGTGTAATAGGTTGCACTGCTTGGGGTGGTGGTGCCATTGGTGTAATGGGTTGTACTGCTTGGGGTGGCGGTGCCATTGGTTTTGGTGGAGCTACTGGAGCTTGAGTTTCTGGAAACGCACCCATATTAGGATTTGCTGAAAGTGGGCTAGACATAGGTTGAACAGTAGCAAATCTACTAGCTGTCCCTGATTTAGAAGCAGGTATAGGAGGAAGATCCCCTGCTGTAAGAGGGTTAGTAGCACCTAAACCTTCTTCCATCATACTAGTTGCTCTTACTTCAGGGCGGCTAACAGGAGCAGGTGGAGGTGGAGGTGGAGTCATTTTTGCTGGCTCGTTATAAGTAGGGCTTAACGGTTTTGTATCCATCACAGGTGGATGAATTGGAGCAGGTATAGGAGGAGGTGCCACTGGACTTTCAATCCTTGGCG
>Ga0268299_1002466_pt1 | contig 21993 bp, 16 predicted proteins | sample NOBtaG_FD_193484 | JGI IMG/M metagenome (GOLD analysis project Ga0268299, IMG submission 193484) | Activated sludge microbial communities from bioreactor in Nijmegen, Gelderland, Netherland - NOB reactor | ecosystem: Engineered > Bioreactor > Aerobic > Activated sludge | place: Netherlands... | reverse complement strand
TATGCAAATAACACCAGATAAAAAAATAAGTCTTACTAACGATCCAGCAGAAAATGGACTACGGCCAGCCGTGTCTTGTTTATTTCGTTCTGTAGCAAGTAATTTTTCTAATAATGTAATAGGTATTTTACTTACGGGAATGGGTAAGGATGGAGCAGCAGAATTAAAGTTGATAAAAGACAAAGGAGCAATAACAGTTGCACAGGATGAAACTTCTTCGGTTGTTTATGGTATGCCAGGAGAAGCTGTTAAATTAGGTGCTACTACTTATGTTTTATCTCCAGATGAAATTGTTTCATTACTAAAAATTTTAACAAAATAATAAATAGATCAAGGGTAGCTAGTTTATGGAAAATAATTTCTCTAATGAGACAGTAGAAATTCTTGTTGTTGAAGATAGTCGCACACAAGCAGAACAACTTAGATATATATTAGAAAGTTATAATTATAGGGTAAGAGTTGCTTATAATGGGCAATTAGCAATTGATGAAATGATGAAACATTGTCCAACGCTAGTTATTAGCGATATTGTTATGCCAGTGATGGATGGTTATAAGATGTGTCATTATATTAAATCTAATGAATCATTAAAGCATGTTCCTATTATTTTAGTGACAAGCCTCTCTAGCATTGAGGATGTGATAAAAAGTTTAGAATCCGAGGCAAATCATTTTATTAGAAAACCTTATGAAGAAAGTTACTTACTTGCTCGAATTAGAGATATTCTTACAACTCAAAAATTACGTAGAGATGATGTTGTAAATGAAGGAATTAAGCTACATTTTTCTGGTCAGACATATATGTTTAAGTCTGATCAACAACAAATGTTAGATTTATTAATTTCAGCTTTTGAGAATGCTGTTTATCAAACACAGCAATTAACAGAAAAACAAATAGAATTAACAGAACTAAACCAGCAATTAGAAGAGAAGACCAAAGAATTAGAAAAGGCTAAACAATTGGCTGAAAGTGCTACTCAAGCAAAATCAGAATTTTTAGCAAATATGAGTCATGAAATTCGCACTCCAATGAATGCAATTATTGGATTTACAGGACTACTTTTAGATACAAGTCTAGATAGTGAGCAACTAGACTATGTGAAAACACTTCGCACTAGTGGGGATTCGCTGCTTTCAATTATCAATGATATTTTAGATTTTTCTAAAATTGAGTCTGGCAAACTTGAATTAGAACATGCCACGTTTGATTTAAGAGGTTGTGTTGAAAGTGCATTAGAATTATTGGCCTCTAAAGCAAATGAAAAGGCATTAGAATTAGTCTATTTTATAGATCCATTTGTACCAAATAATTTAATAGGAGATGTTACTAGGCTTCGTCAAATTTTGGTTAATTTGCTAAGCAATGCAATAAAATTTACTAGCCAGGGGGAAGTAGCCTTATTTGTTAAAGTGTTAGAACAACGCAAAATAGGGGAAAAACTTTCTTACAAATTAGAATTTTCTGTTAAAGATAAAGGGATTGGAATTCCAAAAGATAGAATTAACCAATTATTTAAGTCTTTTACTCAAGTAGATAGTTCTATTGCTCGTCATTATGGTGGTTCAGGCTTAGGACTAGCTATTAGTAAACAGTTATGTGAAATGATGGGGGGGGCAATTGGTGTAGAAAGTGAAATGGGCAAGGGTTCAACTTTTCGCTTTACTATTAGTGCTTTTAGCTCTGAAAGTCCTACTCCAGAGTATTTACAACCTAATTTAACTAAGTTTTTAGGTAAAAATTTATTATTAGCAACTAGTAATGCTACTAGACAGGAAATGATAGAAAAGCAATTAAAGTTTTGGGCAATAACCACTAAAACTACAAATAACTTGGCTCAAGCACTAGATTTTATTAAAGGATCAGAACTATTAGACTTATTTATTTTAGATACAAATTTAGTAGACATAGACAATAAAGAATTAATTGAAAGTATACAAAAAGTTGCCCTACGCTTACCTATCATATTATTGATCCCAGTAGGAGAAAGCAAGAAAGTAGCTTTATTTGATAAAGCAAAAGCTAAAACAGCTTTACATAAACCAATTAAAGTTGACCAACTTTTTGAAGCTCTTAATGATATGTTGCTTAACAAAACAACTACAACACCAATTATAAGTAGTACATTTGATAAAGCTTTAGGGCAAAAAACACCATTAAAAATACTGCTAGCAGAAGATAATTTAATAAATCAAAAAATGGCATTATTAATTTTAAGCAAAATGGGATATCGTGCAGATTTAGCAGCTAATGGTTTAGAAGTGATAGATGCGCTAATGCGGCAAAAATATGATGTAGTTTTAATGGATGTCCAAATGCCAGAAATGGACGGACTAGCAGCAACAAAATTTATCTTAAAACAATGGCCGCAAAGAATAGATAGACCTAGAATTATTGCTATGACTGCTAGTGCAAGACAAGAAGATAAAGATCTATGTTTAGCTGCTGGGATGGATGAGTATGTTAGTAAACCCATTGATATAAACGAGTTACAACAAGTTTTAGAAAAATGTCATAATAGCAAACCAGAAATAAAAATTTTAGATGAAAACTTGCCAGTACTTGACCTAAATATTTTAGAATCTTTGCAAATGCTTGCGGATGAAGACGATACTATTTTAGTTATAGAAGTAATAGACTCTTTTCTAAATCAAAGCTCACAGCAACTAATAATGCTAAAAAAAGCTATTTTGACTGCGGAGTTAAAAACAGTTAGAAGAATAGCTCATAGCTTAAAAGGTTCTTGCGGTTATATGGGAGCTAGCCGATTATTAAAGGCTTTTAGTAATTTAGAAAAACAAATATCTTCAAGTGAATTAACAAATAGTTCACAACTCTGTGAGCTATTAACCAAAGAGTTTGAGCTAGTTAAAGAGCAGTTGATAATTTATAAATCTAAGTTTTTATAAGTTATCATCAATGGGTAAAACAAGAGGTGGCTCAATTAAAAAGTCAAGAGTTTGAATAGTTTCTAAAGCTTTGGCTAGCTGTTGTTGTGTTGTAGGTTCAAGCATTGTAATAAAAGATAAATAATCTCGCTGTTTATATACTTTTTCCTGATAAATTGAATCTAGGCTAATATTATTATCTGAAAGGATTGTGGCTAATTTAGCAATAATCCCTGGCTTATCGGCAACAGTAAATCTTAAAAAATATGCTAAAGCTTTGGAAGAAATGGCTATCTCTTCTTGATGTACAAGGTTTTGATAGCCAAAAGTTGGGCAAATGCCAGGGCTATTAACAGCTATTTCTCTAGCAATGCGGATAATGTCGGAAACAATGGCTACACCAGTTGGGCCGCTACCAGCACCACGACCATAATAAAAAGTTTGTCCCCCTGCTTCACCTGTTAACATTATGGCGTTAAAGCTACCATTTACTTTGGCTAGCAGACTATTTCTAGGTACTAATGTAGGAGCAACAGAAAGTATTAATTCTTGATTTACAAGTCTAGCACTACAAATTAATTTAATTGTACAGCGCGATTGTGCAGCATAAGCAAAATCTGCTGGAGTAAGTTTAGTAATTCCTTGTGTAGGGATTTTTTTAACATCTACATAACGTCCAAAACAAAGCATTGTCAAAATTGCTAGTTTGTCACGAGCATCTAAGCCTTCAATATCTAAAGTAGGGTCAGCTTCGGCATAACCTAGTTTTTGTGCTTCTGCAAGTGTAGTGGAAAACAAAGCTCCAGAATTTTCCATTTCTGTCAAAATAAAATTAGTTGTTCCATTTAAGATGCCACAAATAGAAACTACTTTTTCTGCTGCTATACCTTCTCTAATTGCGTTTAGAATTGGGATTCCACCAGCTACAGAAGCTTCTATGGCTAAAGATACTTTTTGACTTTGAGCTAGTTCTGCAAGTGCTGGGCCATCGCTAGCAAGCAAAAGCTTATTAGCTGTTACTACGGATTTACCTTGAGCCATTGCTTGACGAATATAGCTATTAGCAGGCTCGCGCCCTCCCATTACTTCTACAACAATATCAATATCTGGGTCATTTATTACTTGAGTCACATCTGTTGTAAAACTTACATTATCCTTTACCCATCTAGTGTCACGGTTTGCAATATTAGGACTAGCTATAGTTTTAATTTTTAGTTTTGGGCTAAGACGTTTAGAAATTTCTGTGTTATGTTCTTGCAAAATTTTAACTGCTCCTGATCCAACCGTACCAAATCCTAAAAAACCAATATTGATGACTTCTCTAGACATGCGCTCTCCTAAAATTTGTAAGCTATTTGTGCTGATAAATTATTCTGATAAAACATTAGAAACAGTTTTTAACAACTCCTCAGCCGTGTATGGTTTTGGTAAAAATGCTTTAATACAATTATTTATTGATGTAGTTGATTTACTGTAAATAACGCCACTAGAAATAATAGCTTTGATATTTGGATTAAGTTTTTCCATTATTCGTAACATTACAGCACCTTCCATTATAGGCATTACCATATCTGTAATTACTAGCTCAATAGAGTCTTTATTTTCTGCATAAGTTGCAACTGCTTCTACTCCATCACTTGCTACAAGTGTTTTATATCCAAAGCTTTCCAAAGATGCCTGTGTTATTTGTTGAATAGATAATTCATCATCCACAATTAATACTAATTTACCTTGACCATAGAAGTTTTTTGCACCTACGCTTTGTTGTGGTGACGATTGAAGACTTGGTGAATTGCTTGCAGGTAAATAAAGCTTAAATATAGTGCCTTTTTTTAGCTCACTAGAAACTTTAATAAATCCTTTATGATGGCTGATAATAAGGCTGACCGTAGATAAACCTAAACCAGTACCTTTGCCAGGTTCTTTAGTAGTAAAAAAAGGATCATAAATTTGGCTAATATGCTCAGGTGCAATTCCAATACCTGTATCTTTAACAGAAATAAGTACATATTGTCCTGGCGGTATTTCTGTTGTTACAGCAAAAGCAGAATCTATAACAACGTTTTCTGCTTTAATTTCTAGGTTTCCTCCTTCAGGCATTGCATCTCTTGCGTTTATTGCTAAATTCATCAAAAGTTGATGAATCTGTGTTGCATCTGCAAAAATATTAAATAAATTATTTGCAATATTTATAGAAGTATTTATTGATTTTGGAAAAATTTGTAAAAGTATTTTTTCTATATCCAATAAAATATGTTTAACAGAAATATCTGCAAATTCTCCTTTAGCTCCTTTAGCAAAAGCTAAAATTTGTTTTACAAGATCTGCCCCACGTAAAGTAACACTTTCAATTATATTAATGATAGAGGCACTTTTTTCTGGAGAAATTTGTTTTTTTAGTAAATCTGTAGACATTAAAATTGGAGCAAGAATATTATTTAAATCATGTGCTATTCCACTTGCTAACTTTCCTAAACTTTCTAAACGCTGCGCTTGTAGGAATTGAGTCTCTAATTTTTTCTTTTTTGTAATATCTGTATGTACTGCCAAAATGGATATAGGCACATTTTTACTGTCATACATTAGCGTTAAACGACACTCAATAATAATTTTATTATCTTTAGTTTGTAGTTCTAGCTCTTTTTCCCAGTAACCATCCGTCAAGAGAATTTCTAATAAATCATTATAATTAACCTGATCAGACTTAAATAACTCGCTATAATCTGCCTTTTCTACGATTTCTTGAGAGGGCCAACCATAAATTTTTTCTGCTGCTTTGTTCCAAAATAAAATAGTATTTTCAAAGTCATAAACAATAATTGCATCTTTAGTTATATCTAAAAGTGCTGCTTGTTGTTCTATTTTTTCTTCTGCTTCTTTACACTTGGTTAAATCAAGAATAAATGCCACGGTTTCTTGATGGTTTTCGTCTAAAGTGGCGACACTAACTAATACAGGAACAAGTCTACCCTCTTTGTGAATATATTCCTTTTCAAATGTAGCAAAACTTTTTCCTGTTGATAACTGTTTAGCTGTTTGCTTAAAAAGGTCTTGATATTTTTCAGGCGTAATTTTTCTAATATTTAGGCTATTTGATAGTAGATCTTCTTTTGTGTATCCAATTAAACTTAAGAAAGACTCATTAGCATCTTTGATATTGCCATGAATATCACCAAAAGCTACTCCAATGATGTTGGAGTCAATTAGGTTTTTAAAACGCTCTTGAACAACTTCTATTGCTTTAAGTTCTTTTGATTTCATATCTTCAATAATACTATAGAAGACGAAATTATGATAAAACTCTTATTGCTAAAAATGCTACTAGGTAGCTTTTAGTATTTTTAATTGTTATTATCAAAACGGCCTTTTTTAGAAGGTTGTTACAAAACTTTAAAGTTAAATATTCGAGTAAACTCTTATATATTAATGTGCTTTTAAGGAATCCATATTAACTTAAAAATAAAAATATTGTAAATAATTTTTCTATAAGTAATATATCTAGGCAGGTTTAATTATTAACTAGATAAACCAGGTAAATCTTCTGTATCATTACACTAGTAAATAAAAGTACAAAGTTGATAAGTTAAGGATATTTAGCGGGCTTGGCTATAAATATAATAAAGTCTTTACTATAATAAGCGTTTTTAACCTCTCTACCTTAATTAATACACGTCGCGGAAAGGAAATCTAACTGCATGAGCAAAGAGACCTTGACCATTACGGATAATCGTACTGGTAAAACTTATGAAATCGCTATTAAAGATGGCACTATTAAGGCAATGGATTTACGCCAAATTACAGTAGATGACGATGATTTTGGATTAATGAGTTATGATCCAGCTTTTACTAATACTGCTTCTTGTAAGAGCAAAATAACTTTTATTGATGGAGATAAAGGAATTTTGCGCTACCGAGGTTATCCAATCGAACAATTAGCAGAAAAAAGTACTTATTTAGAAACCGCTTATTTGATACTTAATGGCGAACTGCCCACCGAGCAGCAACTTGTTGATTGGACACATAAAATAACCAATCACACAATGATTCATGAAAATATTAAAAAATTTATAGATGGTTTCCGTTATGATGCTCACCCTATGGGAATGCTACTTAGTGTTGTAGGGGCATTATCAACTTTTTATCCAGCAGCAAAAAACATTTCTGATGCTAAAGTACGTCGCCAAGAAACTGAGCGTTTAATTGCTAAAATGCCAACCATTGCAGCATTTTGCTATCGTCATATTATGGGTTTTCCTTTTGCTTACCCAGATAATGACTTAAGTTATTCAGGTAATTTTCTTAATATGCTCTTTAAGATGACAGAGATTAAATATAAACCAAATCCTGTCTTAGAACGTGCTTTAGATGTTTTATTTATCCTACACGCCGATCATGAACAAAACTGTTCTACTAATGCAATGCGTAGTGTTGCTAGTTCTGAAGTAGATCCTTATGCTGCAATGGCTGGGGCTATTGCAGCACTTTATGGGCCTCTTCATGGTGGAGCTAATGAAGCTGTATTAAGAATGTTGACTGAAATTGGTAGTAAAAACAATATTCCTGACTTTATTAAACGTGTAAAAGGTGGAGAAGGCCGCTTAATGGGCTTTGGTCATCGTGTTTATAAAAATTATGACCCACGTGCCAAAATAATTAAAGAAACTGCTGACCAAGTCTTTGAAGTAACAGGACGTAACCCACTACTAGACATAGCTTTAGAACTAGAAAAAATCGCTTTAGAAGATGAATACTTTATTAAACGTAAGCTTTATCCTAATGTTGATTTCTATTCAGGTCTAATTTATCAAGCAATGGGTTTCCCTGTAGATATGTTCCCAGTCCTTTTTGCTATTCCACGTACAGTTGGCTGGCTATCCCAATGGGAAGAAATGATGGAAGACAAAGAGCAAAAGATTGCACGTCCTAGACAAATTTACTTAGGCTATGATAGCCGTGATTATATACCTATGGGCGAACGTTCTTAATTAATTTAATTAATTTGTGTACATAATAGTAAAGCCTAGAGTTAAGTTTCTAGGCTTTTTTATTGTTCGTTTTCGGACAATAATTTTCTGAAATTGAACAATAAGACCTCCTACCTAAAAAATTAAAGCAAAATAACTATCTAATTTAATAAGACTTATTCCTAATCTATAGGCTAATAACATCTTGGCATAATAGTTGTTAGGTCATTTTGTCTAACAAATAATTGATCTGTGGGGGAATCTATGGAAAAGCTTTGGCAAGATCTCCGATATGGTTTTCGTATGCTAAGAAAAAGCCCAATGTTTACCATTGTTGCACTTCTTTCTTTAGCTATTGGAATTGGTAGTAACACTACAATTTTTACTTTAGTACATACGGTTTTACTAAGACCTATTCCAATGATAAGCGAGCCAGAAAATCTAGTAGCAATCTACACTACAGATACAAAAAACAATATGGATTATATGCCAACTGCTTATCTTAATTACTTGGATTTTAAGCAAAATAACAACACATTAACTGATATACTGGGAGCTACTTTTCTTAGAGTTTCTTTTGATAAAAATATAGAAGTAGAACAAATTAATGGGCTTATTGTTACTGGAAATTATTTTGATGTTTTAGCTGTAAAACCTGCTTTAGGACGCTTTTTTCTCCCTGTTGAAGATCAAAATTTTGGACTATATCCAGTAGTAGTAATTAGTTATGAATTTTGGCAAAAACAATTTGGTGGTGATAGCAGCATACTTGGTAAAGAAATTATCTTAAATCGAGAAAGCTTTACTGTGATTGGAGTTGCTCCCCAAGGTTTTCAAGGTGCAACAGTGCTTGGAACTGTAGATTGTTGGCTACCTTTAATGATGCACCAACAAATTACTCATGGAATTTCTCAAGAATGGTTTACGGATAGACGCGCATTACAATTTTTTCTTGTTGGCCGCTTAAAATCAGGTGTTAGCCTATCAGAAGCAGAAATTTCACTAAAAACTATTGCTAAACGTTTGGAAGTAGAATTTCCTAAGACAAATGAATATCGTAGTGTTAAAGTCATACCTTTTTCAGAGTCAACTATAGCCCCACAACTGCGGGGCAATGTTGTTTTAGCTAGTTATTTATTGATGGGAGCAGTAGGGGTAGTTTTACTAATTGCTTGTGCTAATGTTGCTAACCTGCTTTTAGTTCGTGCTAACGGTCGAAAAACTGAAATTGCTGTTCGCCTTTGTCTTGGTGCTAGTCGAGGCCGTTTATTCCAGCAATTAATTATAGAAAGTTTACTAATATCTTTAATGGGTGGACTTCTAGGACTAATACTAGCAGGTTGGAACAAAGATTTAATTTTAGCTATTAGTCCGCCGGGCCTTGCTCAGCTAGACTTAAGCTTAAATAAAACTGTACTAATTTTTACTTTTCTGGTCTCTCTTTTAACAGGTCTAATTTTTGGCTTAGTTCCTGCTCTTCAAATGTCTAACCCTAATCTAATGACAGAGTTAAAAAGTAGAATTGGCTTTAGCAATAACAACCGGGGGTTTTTCCAAATACATAATGCTTTGGTGATTGTACAGATTGCTTTATCAGTAACAGCTTTAATTATTGCTGGTCTTTTCCTTCGTAGTTTATATAATGCCCAACAAATAAACTTAGGTATAGAGACTAATCAACTAATAACAATAGCTTTTGACTTAGATTACCAAAATTATAATAGACAAAAAGGTTTACAATTTATTAAAGAAGTAGAAGAACAAATAGAAGCATTGCCAGGAGTTGAACAAGCTGTTTTTGCTGCTAATTGGCCGCTTGCACTACGTAATCGTTTTAATACTCGTAATGTTTCTGTAGTTGGTGAAGAAATCCGAGCAGAAAACCAAAGGCTTTTAATTATGTCTGACCGTGTTGGTGTAGGCTATTTTGCTACTATGGGGATTTCTTTAGTACAAGGAAGGGACTTTTCTTCTATAGATAAAGAGGATTCCCCACATGTTGCAATAATTAATGAAGCTATGGCAGACAAACTTTGGCCCGGTCAAAATCCTATTGGTAGAAAAATCAGCGTTTACGCTGAAAAAAATATTAAAGAAATAGTAGGAGTTGTTAAAAATACTAAATATTACTTTACAGTTGGTCAAGATATACAACCAATTATTTATTTTCCACTTGAGCAAACTTATGCTGGCGATATAGCTTTATATATTCGTACTAAGGCAGATCCTGAAGCTTTAAACAAGAGTATTAAAGGAGTAATCCAAAAAATTGATCCAAAATTACCACTAGAAAACTTTCAATTAGTTTCCTCTAGCATAAGGCAATCTTTATGGGCACCTAGAACTAGTGCGATACTTTTATTAGTATTTGCTGCTGTGGCATTACTACTTGCTATGATGGGACTTTATGGAGTAATTGCTTATTGGGTTAGCCAAAGAACCCATGAAATAGGTGTTAGAATGGCTTTAGGTGCTAAACACCAGGATTTAATAGCCATGATCTTAAAACAAGCAGGAGCATTAATTTTAACAGGCTTAACTATTGGAGTTGGGGCCGGTATAATTTTGGCAAAAGTGTTTTCAAGCCTTCTTTATGATATAGAAGTTTTTGATCCTATAGCATTTATTGTTGCACCAGCGATTTTAACTTTGGTTGCTTTCCTTGCTAGCTATATACCTGCTCGCCGAGTAAGCAAAGTTGATCCAATTATTGCCCTAAGATGTGAATAAAATCTAAATAAGACTTAATTGTTGGTGCTAGGGTAGTTATATTAGCTAATAGGAATAGATAAAGAGAATGCTGACCCTACACCAACTTGACTTTTTACAGAAACATTACCTTTATGAGCTAATGCAATATTTTTTACTATAGCTAAACCTAAACCAATCCCTAATTGGCCGCTACGGTTTGAAGCCTGATAATAAGGGTCAAAAATATAGGATTGTTCTTCTTCAGAAATACCTGAGCCAGAATCAATTACAGTAAAAGTTAAATTATTGTCTGAGTCTAACAAACGAGCCTCAAACCAAATATTTCCATTTTCAGGAGTGTATTTTATAGCATTATTAAGTAAGTTAATTAATGCACGTTGCAAATAATGTACATCAACTATTATAGGTTTTAGATCTGCTTGACAGCCAAAATTAAGTCTAATTTGCTTTTCAAGTGCTGAGTTATAACATTCTTCTACAACTTTAGACATTAATTCTTGAGGAATAATTGCTGTCTTATTTAGCTGTAAGGGTAATTGCTCCATTCTAAATAAATCTAACAACTCAGTGACTAAATGAATAACTTGACCACAACTATCATGTGCTGCTGAAATCAAAGAAATCATATTTGGGGTTAGTTTGATTTCTGCTTTTTGTCGAGATTTTATTAGAAAAAGATCTAAAGTCCCTAAAACTGTAGTCATAGGCGAGCGAATGTCATGCACTAACATAGCAACAAATTGTTGGCGGGTTCGGTCTAAGGTTTTACCAGTATTTGCAAATTGTGTTTTTTCTAAATTGTTATTTTGGCTAACGTCTGTCTTTTGAATTGGATATAAATAATTCTTAAGAAATTCACTGGCAAAACTTAAAATTGGTAAAATATTTTTATTAGTAGGAAGTTGGTTATTTTCTGGACTACCAACAAATATCAGCCCAAGTAGCTTTTGATTTTTTCCAAGTAATGGAACAACTATTCCATTACCTTTTTGCCATTTGTCAGGCTGAGAACTAGTTACAGAAAAAAGCTGACATACTTGCCCAAGTAAGTTTTGATTAGCTTCTGTTAAATAGTAGCAACTACCAAAAGGATCTATCTTAAATATTTTATGAGATTGGCATAATTTCTTAAATGCTTGATAAGATAGTGTAAAATTGCTTAATAGATTTTTAATTTTACTAGTAACTCTAGAGTTACTAGCTATTAAGTTATTTTTTTCGGAAAATAAAACTCCAATAATTTCTTGATAATCACTATATTTAGCAATAGATTTAACAGTTTGTTGAAGCAAAAGTAAATTTTTTCTTTCTAATTGCTTAATTAATTCATTTTCAGAAACAACAGATGTTTTCTTATCTGTTTCTATAACTTTATTAGCTATATTTACTCTATTTACTTCTTTACCAACTTCTATTATTCCAAGAGCTTTAATTTCATTATTATTTTCTATCATGATATTTTCCTACTTATTAGCAGTTTCTTCTTCATCTGATTTTAATAATTCTATAGTAACTTTACCAAAAGACGGTTTTGCAGTAATTAATAAAGGTATTCTTTGTTTATCATCACTTACCCAAACACGTATTGAGTATTTATCAGAAAGCACTTTTTCTTGATCTTCAAGCCTAACAATTAGCTCACGAGCAGTTGTTTTTCCTGTGGGTGAATTGATTTCCTCAACACTTCCTAAAGCTACTTCTATAAAAGAAGTCTTTTTATCTGAAGCATTAAAAAGAGCTATTCTTTCACCTTCAGGATTTAAGCTTGCTGTACGAATTGCCCATAAAATAGAACTAAGATCATGTGTTTTTGGCAAGATTGCAATAGGCTTTTCATTTGCAACCTTAACAGTATGTTTTTCTTGATCATAAATTAAAACGCTTTGTTCCGGTTTTGTTCCTTGTTGGAGTTGTCGTTCTACTATGGTTGGTAAATTGGTTTTAGTGTCTACAAAAGCAGTGTAATGATTATTTAACTCAAAAAGATCTCTAGCTAATCCAACTGTTGCTAATTTTAACTCTAAACGGTAAAAAGGCTTGTTTTCTTTTGTTGCCTTTTCTGTTTGTAGCGACATTTTAGCAGCTAATAAATTATTCCATTTGATTGCGTAATTTAACTTTTCGCCTATTTGTAGTGCGCTTGCTTTAACAACTTCTTTGTTTTTATCAGCAAAAACATAATTTGTTGTAGGTAGTAAAATGATAGTAAAAAGAAGTAATAAAATAACTAATTTTTTCATGATGGATTCCTACTTAGGTAAAAGTTAGAGTTTAGCAATTATTTAAGTTCTATGCAATAACTCATCTTTTAGTAGATGCTAAAGATAATTAGGTTGCCATTAGTATTAGGTTGATAGACTTTCTAAACTAGCAACTATTTCTGCTGCTGCTTTTGCGGGGTTAGGATGTGCTAAAATGGGGCGACCAATTACTAGATAATCTGAGCCAGCTTTTAAGGCTTCTTCTGGGGTCATAACTCTTTTTTGATCTTGAGTGTCTGATTGTGCTGGTCGTAGTCCAGGTGTAAGAATTACAAAAGGAGATTGTGTAGCATTTCTAATTAAAGTTATCTCTTGTGCTGATGCTACTACACCCTCTAAACCAGCTTTTTGAGTAAGTTTTGCTAGTCTAACTACTAAGTTAGAAAGATTTTCATTAATAGCTAGATCGTTAAGCGAAGCTTGGTCATGACTTGTAAGCACTGTAACAGCAAGAATTAGCGGTTTGGTTAAGTTTTCTTTTGTTGCTACCTTTTCGCATTCTTCTGCTACTTGGCGCATCATTTCTAGCCCGCCTAACGCATGGACATTACAAATAGACACACCTAGACGCATTGCAGCAACAACTGCATTAGAGACTGTATTAGGTATGTCATGATATTTTAGGTCTAAAAAGACTTTTGCCCCACGTCCTATAATTTCTTTAACAAGTTCTGGGCCTACAGATGTAAAAAGTTGGCTACCAATCTTAAAAAGTCCAACAAAAGGTTTTAATTCTTCTACAAGTGAAATAGCCTGCTTGCGACTATCTACATCAAGTGCAACAACTAAACGATCTTTAGCGGAGAGTTTCATAAATTATTATTTTCTTTAGGTTTATGTAAACAAACTCGGTTACGGCCAGTTTGTTTAGCTTCATAAAGAGCAAAATCAGCAGCTTCAATTAAATTATTAGCTAAGGAGCTATCATTAGGAAAATCTGCTACTCCTATGCTAATAGTGATATGCAGATGGGAATCTGGATCATGAATTGAAGCAGGAAAATTATATTTTTCCATAGCTTCTCTAACTCTTTCGGCGGCCTCTGCACCTTTATCTTTAGGGGTTTCTGGCAAAATAGCAATAAATTCTTCACCACCATATCTAGCTAAAACATCAGAGTCCCGAAGCGTTTGTTGAATTACTTTAGCTGTATGACGCAAAACTTCACTACCAATTAAATGTCCATAGGTGTCATTGACTTTCTTAAAAAAGTCTATATCCATCATTAAGATACAAAACTCATGTCTATGTCTTTGTGAGCGGACAATTTCTCTTTCTAACTCTAAGGAAAAACTCTTACGTGTAAGTAGCCCAGTTAAATCATCATGAACAATTAATTCATGGACGCGCTTTTGGTACTCAACTTCTAATTCATCTAGCATAGCAAACTTAAAAAGTTGCCGACCAATTTTTATTTTATCTCCATCTTGAAGCAAACGACTTTCTTGTTGTGGTACAGTAAAACCATTTAGTAATGTTCCATTAGTACTTCCTAGATCAGAAAGCCAATATTGTTTATCACCATTATCTGTAGTAATAGAAAAAACTTGGGCATGTACACGCGAAGACACATCATCATCTAGTGGGAGATCTACTACATCGCTATCACGGCCAATTACTAACTTGGCGCGGTCAATCCTTACCACCGTACCAAGTTTATCTCCACATAAGAAGATTAGAGCGGCATGATGTTTTTTGGGGACGAATATTCCGCTGATTCTTAATTGTTGAGTTTTATTGCTGTTATCCACGGAGAATACTATACCCTTAAAAGTAGTTATATCGCAACATGTATAAAGTATCTGAAAAAATCTTTAAAATCTTTGTTAGATATTTTGCAAGATAAAATTAAATAACGCAAATAATAAAATGGGAAGCAATTTTATCAAGAACTTTGCTAATAATGCTAGCATTTTCTCTAAGAGATTTGCGGCTTTTCTGCATAGTAACTTGACGATAAATTATTGGGACAATAGAATTTTTATGTGAGAAAATCAAACCAAAATTAATAAGTAATGTTATTGCTAGTTGTTAGGAGTTTTAATGAGTAATTCTGCTAGTTTATCAAGCATAGAACCAAGTCTTGAACTTAGTGTAAAGTTAGTTGCTGAAGCACATTTACCTACAGAGGTAGGGGATTTTCGTATCTTAGGGATTCGTAGTAAGGTTGATAACCAGGAATTTGTTGTTTTAGTCAAAGGTGAACTAAAAACTAACGAACCAACACTTGTAAGAATCCATTCTCAATGTTTGACAGGAGATGTTTTTCATTCTATTAAGTGTGATTGTGGACGACAATTACAAGCAGCAATGAAAAAAGTTGCTACAGCAGGCTTAGGTGTAATAATTTATCATCCGCAGGAAGGCCGAGGGATAGGTATTATTAATAAAATTCGTGCTTACGCGCTTCAAGATCAAGGTGCTGATACCGTAGAAGCTAATTTACGCCTGGGTTTTGATGTAGATGAAAGACAATATGACCAATGTAGTGACATTATTAAGTTGTTAGGCATTACCCATGTAAAACTTATGTCAAACAATCCAGATAAACTATCTGCTTTGCAACAAGCCGGAATTACTGCTGAACGTGTGCCACTGGAAATAGAACTAACTACAACATCACCTGCGTTAGATTACTTAAAAACCAAAAAAGAAAAAATGGGGCATTTATTGTCAGAAGTCTAAATAATATAGATAGCAAAAATGCTATCTATGGAGAAACTTTATGTTGCCAATCTACAAGGCAAGTTTGACAGATAGTTACAACAGACAAATAAAAGACTTACGTATTTCTATTACTGATCGTTGTAATTTTCGCTGTGTCTATTGTATGCCTGAAACCGGCGTTCAATGGAAAGATAAGTCAGAGATCCTTTCCTATGAGGAATTAATTTATTTAGCAAAAATCTTTGTTTCTTTAGGTGTTACTAAACTACGTGTAACAGGCGGTGAACCACTTCTTAGACGTGGTGTAGTTAAATTTATTAAGGAATTATCTAAAATTGACGGTTTAGAAGACTTAGCCTTAACAACAAATGCTTATTTTCTTCCTGAATTTGCAGAAAAATTAGCTGCTGCTGGACTAAAAAGAATTAGTATTAGTATTGATTCCTTAAAACCAAAAGCTTTTGAGTTACTTACAAAAGTTGACGCACTTGCACGAGTTTTAGCTGGAATTGAAGCAGCGCAACAATGGCATTTAACACCAATTAAAGTTAATATGGTAGTAATGCGCCATATTAATGAAAATGAAATTGTTGATTTTGCTCGTTTTGCTAGAGAAAAAAACTTAATAGCTCGATATATTGAATATATGCCTTTAGATGGGCCAGGGGAGTGGAACAAAGATTTAGTAGTTTCTGGTCAAGAAATTTTTGACAAAATTAATGTTGTTTATCCATTAAAACCATTAATTGCTAATCATAAAAGTGAAACTGCTCAGCGTTTTGGCTTTGCTGATGGCGTAGGCGGAGAAATAGGAATTATTGCACCAGTTACACAACCTTTTTGTGGTGCTTGTAGCCGGATACGCCTTACAGCAGATGGACAAATCCGAACTTGCTTATTTTCACTAACTGAACATAACTTACGCGATTTGCTAAGAAATGGTGTAAGTGAACAACAAATAAAAAATTTTATAATTAGTGCTGTACTAAAAAAAGAAGTTGGACATAAAATTAATGATCCAGATTTTATTGCCCCAGAAAGAACAATGTCTTGTATTGGTGGCTAGCGTTTACAAGATAAAAAGGTAAAAATTTATTATGGCAAAGTGGTTTGGTAAAAAAGATCAAAAGTTAAATCTTAATCCTGGCGAATTTGAAGTTCTTACCACCCAAGCACAGCGGGCTTGGTGGGAAAATGGCAAGATAATTATGACCAATCATCGGCTTTTTTGGTTTCCAGCAGTTCGTAGCAAACAAAGTTCCCCTACAGTAGAAGTTGATATGGAAAAAGTACTAGGTTGTGTAGAAAAACGCTCTTGGTACTATTTATTAACAAAACCCTCTTTACGCATTTTGCTAACCTCTGGTAAGTCTATGGATTTTCATAATATTAAAGACTTTGGAGGGGTAAAAAGCAATGTTGAACGTTTTATGGGACGTGAACGCTATGTTCCAGGATCATTATTTACTGAGTAAAATTGCGGGGTGAAGTTATGCCACACCTAGAAGTTTGTAATTGTGCTTCTTGTTTTTTTATTAGGCAAAACGAATATGAACAACGGGAATTTATTCATGTTCAAAAAGAAAAATTAAAAACTTTTCTTCTTACATATTCTTATTGCTATTGGCTTGTTATTACCCTTTCTTTTATTTTAGCAAAAGTATATTTTCATATTTCTACAACAATTATTTTATCTTTATTTGGATTTTATATAACTGGTATACTTTTATTTGTTATTTTATCAAATTATGCTTTTGCTATTTCTTATCTAGGCTATCTACTAAAACCAAAAGATGCTATAAGCCATATACTAGCAATATCATTAGTTTATTCTTTTTTTATAAGTTTACCTTTTCCAAAATTTGATCTTTATGGATTTTTCCTTTGCATATTTATATTATTTGGCCTTCATTTAGCTTGTTTTTGTATGGGTTATATTGTTCGCGTTGCAAAAAATAGACAACTTAATCCTATAAGTTAAATATTATTTATAAATTAAATATTTTTCTCTTAGTCTGATAAACTCATCAACACCGCCTGACCAAGAATTTTCTATCTCATCAATAGACATATTTGCTTCAATTTGCTTTCTAACTTTGTCTGTCCCAAAAATTACATCAATAGGCAATTTGTCATGCACATATTCATAAGGCGGTTGTTTCCACTCAAACTTATCTGTGTAAAGATGATAAATTGTGCTTAAAATTGCTACTGCTGTAATTACTGATTTGTAAGTTTGCCTATCAGTTATATGAAGTTGTAGCCCACCACATAATTGACCAACATGCTTATGGAAAGTAGGCTGGTAATAAGTTGGACGAAAATAAACACCAGGTAAGTGTAAATTATTTAGCTCTTCAGTTAGTTTATATGGGTCAATATAGGGTGCGCCAATTAGCTCAAATGGGCGAGTTGTCCCGCGACCCTCAGAAACCATTGTCCCTTCAAAAATTACCATTCCTGGATAAACCGTTGCTGTATCAAGTGTTGGCATATTTGGCGAAGGCAAAATCCAAGGAATATTGCTTTCTGACCACCACATCGAACGCTTCCAACCTTGCATTGGTACTACGTTTAACTTGCAGTTAATTCCAAAAGCGTCATTAAACATTAATGCTAGTTCGGCTACTGTCATTGCGTGACGCATTGCAATAGGAAATAAACCAACAAAAGAAGCAAATTCTGATTCTAAAATGTTTCCTTCTACTAGCTCTCCTCCAATTGGATTAGGGCGATCTAGCACCACCATTTCCTTACCATATTTAGCGCAAGCTTGCATTGCATGTGCCATAGTATAAATAAATGTATAAACTCTAGTTCCTACATCTTGAATATCAAAAACCAGCACATCAATATTTTTAAGCATTTCTTCTGTAGGGACACGAGTTTTTCCATATAAACTATAAACTGTTAGGTTAGTGCGGCTGTCCTTAAAGCCTTCCCACTCAATCATATTGTCTTGAGTCTCGCCTCGAATGCCATGTTGAGGGCCAAAAAGCGTGGTTAGATTAAATTCTGAACATTTGTAAAAACTATCTGCGGCGTGTTCAAATTGTTGATTTATAGAAGCAGGATTAACTATTAATCCTACACGCTTACCACGTAGTAAATCTAAATGATCAGTAAAAATAGTTTCTAGCCCTAATTTCATAAAAAATCCTTTTGCTAATTGGAGTTGACTAGTTGAAGCAGGCTATCATATTAAATTAACTTTGTTGATTCAAACTTACTTAGTAGGGTGGAAAAAAACATGTCTTCAACAACCAATAGTTCTACAGGATCTTACGCTAATCAACTAGAAAAATTTGTTGCTCTTATGGACAAGCTTTGGCAAGAGCATTTAACATCGCCAACTATTGCAGGGCCAGAAAAATTTTATGCATGGGGGAATCTTGACTATGTAGTCATAATGTCAGAAAAAAAATTTGATGATCTTGTAGAGTTAAAGACTAAAATAGGTTGTTTGGAAATTAAAAAAGATACAGATGGAAAAATAAACTGCCAAATTGTAGAAGATAAAACATTTAGAAAAAAAACAACAAATCTTGAATTATCTAGCGATCCTCAAGAAATTTTAGAAAAAGCTATCATTGCGTTAAATCATTATTATTCAAAAAATATAGGCTAGCTAGCGTCGGGCAATCCAGCGCAATTGTTTTCTAGTCTTTTGGGCTATTTCAAACGCTTCATCCAAATCATCAGATAAAACTGTAAAATGCCCCATCTTACGCTTGGTTTTAGCCTTTTTCTTACCATAAAGATGTAAACAAACATTCGTGTCTGATAAAAGCCCTGTTGTGCCAGACAAATGATCACCTTTATGATCACCTAAAATATTGACCATAACCGCGGTTTTAGAAAGCATTCTAGGTGAGCCTAAAGGCAAGTTACAAATTGCCCGCAGTTGTTGTTCAAATTGGGAGCAAAGACAAGCGTCTATGCTGTAATGACCGCTGTTATGGGGACGTGGAGCTATTTCATTGACTAGGATTTCATCATTTTCTAGTAGAAACATTTCTACACAAAATACACCAACAATATTTAGATTTTGGGCAATTTGTCGGGCGATTTCTGTTGCTTGGTCTGCAACTTTAGCAGAAACAAAAGCTGGTACAAGGGTAGTGTCTAAAATATTTTCTACATGAATGTTTTCTGTTACAGGATAGGTGACTATTTGGTTATTTCTATCTCGAACGCAAATAATACCAAGCTCTTTGGTAAATTTAATCATTTTTTCCCAAATTAATGGGCGGTTTAGTAATTCTTGAAAAGCTAGTTGAGCTTGTTCAAGGTTGGTTACTTTAACTTGGCCTTTGCCATCATAACCACCATAAGCGGTTTTGATAATAGCAGGAAATCCAATTTTACTAGCAGCTTGTTCTAAATCTACAAGAGTGTTTACTGGGTAAAATGGAGCCGTATTAATCCCAATGCTTTGAACAAATTGTTTTTCTAAAATTCGATGTTGAGTAGTTTTTAGCACCTGACTACTAGGAAAAACCGGATAACCTGCTTCTTCTAAAGCTATTACAGAGCGAACATCAATATTTTCAAACTCATAAGTGACAACATCACAACGTTTGCCAAGTTTTAGGACAGACGCAATATCATCATAATTAGCAACAATATGTTTATCAGCAACCTGTGAGCAAGGCGCGTCTGGCGTTGGTTCAAGGACATGAACACGATAGCCCATTTGACGGGCTGCCAGGGCTAGCATTCTTCCAAGTTGACCACCGCCAAGAATACCTATGCGGCTACCTACTTCTAAAGCTTTAAGTTTTTTTCTAGTAGATAACATTACTTTCCTAGTTTTAAGGGTTAATTACAGCAAAAAATCCATCTTGACCGCCACCACCAAAAGAACTTTGTGCGCCGTTTAAAGTAGGAAAGTTAGTAGATTCGGTAACTCCAGTCAAATAAATTATTCCTGTATTTGTTATAACAACATTGGTTTCTCTGTCCATTCCATTGCCGCCAAAATAACTAGAGGAGATCGCACGACCTTGAGCATCAAAACTAGTAATATAAATGTCTGTTGCTCCAGATAAACTAGTTTGTAGAGCATTACGGGTTGGAAAATCAGCAGAAGCCGTTGTACCAACTAGGTAAACTTGACCGCTAGGATCTACAAAAGAAAACCCTAAACTTTGGTTGTTTTCATCTTGGCTACCACCTAAATAAGTAGAATAAACTACATCTCCATTGGCTCCAAACTTAGTAACAAATACATCAAAAAATGCTCCAAATCCGCCTCCAGACATTGCTTGAAACGCATTGCGAGTTGGAAAATCTATTGATTTAGTTCGACCTATTACGTAAGTATTACCCAATGAATCAACTGTAAAATTACCAACTTCTTGCATTAATTGCCCACCTAAATAAGTAGAAAAGATTAAACTGCCATCAGTAGCAAATTTAGCTACTACTAAAGTTTTATCTCCACGTTGGACAGATTGAAAAGCGTTTCTCAGTGGAAAATTAGGTGAATTACTTTCGCCTAACAAATAAATACTTCCATTTGTATCAGTTGTAATACGCAGTATAGTTTCTACTCTTTGACCACCAAGATAAGTTGTAAAAATAGGCTGTCCAAGCATATTTATTTTTGCTAGAAAAATATCTCCTGCTTGGCCGTAGGTTGATTGGAAGCTATTTCCTACCATAGGAAAATTACTAGAAAAAGTTGTTCCAGAAAGTAGTAAATTATTGGCATTATCTAAAGTTACTTTTAAGTCTAAATTAGAAGTTAATTCCCTATCATTACCACCAAAATAAGTTGAAAAGATAATGGCTCCCTGATCACTTAGCTTAGTGATAAATACATCATCATTGCCACCAAGTGTTGATTGAAAAGCACTTTGAATTGGGAAGTTAGGTGAGCCAGTTTTTCCTACTAAAGTAATATTGCCAGTTGTGTCTACAACAAAGTTACGGATGTCATCAAACCCGCTACCACCAAGGAAAGTGGAGTAAATAACTTCTCCACGAGGATTAAACTTTGTGATAAAGCCATCTGTCCCACCAGCAAATTTCTTTTGTCTTGCATTTCGTTTTGGAAAAGTTTTGCTTTCAGTTGTTCCTGCTACGTAGATATTACCTAATGGATCTAAGCTTAAACCAGCTATTTCTTCATTACCAATACCACCAAGGTAAGTTGAAAAAATAGCACTGCCATTAGAATTTAGCTTAGTAAGAAAAAGGTCTGAAACATTAGTGGCAACACCATCACGATTACCATATAAAGTTTGGAAAGCGTTTAAGAGCTTAAATTCTCTAAAATTTGTAGTTCCTAACATAATAAAATTACCATTGTCATCTACTACAAATCTAAAAGGATCTAGTACTTCTCCGCCACCACCAAGATAAGTTGAATAAACAAGTCCACCATTAGCATCTAGTTTAATAACAAAAAATGTCTCTAACCGGGTTTTAGTATAAACCTCTTGGAGAGCGTTTTTTAGCGGTAAATCACGGGAGTTAGTTGCACCTATTACATAGATA
>Ga0268299_1002465_pt1 | contig 22000 bp, 16 predicted proteins | sample NOBtaG_FD_193484 | JGI IMG/M metagenome (GOLD analysis project Ga0268299, IMG submission 193484) | Activated sludge microbial communities from bioreactor in Nijmegen, Gelderland, Netherland - NOB reactor | ecosystem: Engineered > Bioreactor > Aerobic > Activated sludge | place: Netherlands... | reverse complement strand
TGCCTTGTTTTTTTTCTATTATGTATGCCATAGTTACCACAAATAATAACTATGTTTTTCTTTTATTTCAATCTGTTTCAGCTACTTACATTTCTAGTTACCATATTTCTCCAGATTTTAGGATATAACGTTATATAAAGACAATAAAAAAGCTAGAGATTTAAGTCCCTAGCTTTTTAGAGAATCACTAATAAAATGAATTAGTTACCAATTGGGGTAGACATAGAATTAGCCATTGCGGTAGCAGTGGTAGTACCACGAATAACGCCAGTAGCGTCTACGAAGAATGTACGATCGCCAGTTCTACCAATTCCGCTAGTAGCAGAAGGTGTACCTGTTACGTTAAAATCTGCTAAGGATGAAGCAGAAGGTGCTGTTGTATTAACAGTATAATTGTAACCAGATTTTGCTGTTCCTGAAGCAACTGAAGTACCAGTAGCACTAGCTGCTGCTGCTAATGAATCATCAATTAATTGTTGATTGAATAAATCTGATGCGCTTCCAAATGCACCATTACCAACGCCAGCTTGATAGGTAGCTTCTACTGAGTGGAATAATCTCATTGCTTCTACGGCTGATGCACCGTTAGCAGAACGACGGGAAGCTAATAGATTAGGTACTGCGATAGCTGCGATGATACCAATGATTACGACCACGATTAATAATTCGATGAGTGAAAAACCTTTGTTATTTTTCATGTATATCTCTCCTTAAGGATTATAGTGTTAGACCGGATTTAATGATGTTAACTTATTTCTGCTAAATATATAGGCAACCTTTGTGCCATTGATTAGTGACCAAAAATTTTTTTTTTAGTCCAATATTATCTATAACTTAAGTTTTTAAGATCTTTTTGTTTTTAGATTAAATGACAAAAGATGTCAGCCGATAATTAACAAAATTTGTAACTTAGCAGTTAAGTGACAATTAAAGTTATTGAAATAGAACATAACATAACCAAAAGTTTAAGGTAAAGAAAACTTAGAAGCTTTTTAGCTTCAAATATATACCTAAGTATCAAACTTTTGTTTTAACCATTCATTACGAGTAGAAAAAGCTTGTGGAGAAATAGCCCGATCTAAGGCTAAGACTCCATTTAAGTGGTCTATTTCATGTTGTAAGAGTTCGGCAAAATCATTTTCTGCTATTAAAGTATTTTTTAAGTTTTCATTATCTTGATAATCTACTTTAATTTTAATTGATCTTGAAACGCGCACCATTAGCTCAGGGAAACTAAAACAATCATCCCAAAGCTCAAATTTTTCATCACTTGCCCAAGTAATTATAGGATTAATAAGTGGAGCAGAAAAACCACTTATATTAACAAAAATCATTTGTTTAAGAACTCCAATTTGAGGTGCGGCAATAGCACGGCCAAATCCTTTAACATCATGAAAATTTGCTAATGTATCTCTAAGATCTCTAATTAAATTTTTTGTTTGGCTAGAGTTAATATCAATAATCGGACTAGATTTTTGCCACAAAATAGGATTTCCTAATTGTAAAATATCTTGGATCGCCACTAATAAAACTCCTTTAGTTAAAATTTAGATACTACTTAAAACCTTCTTCACTAATTTTTTTAGTATCTATTTGAGAAGCATATTTTTTAACAATGTTAGAGATTTCTTCGCTTTTACCAATTAAAACAAAAACTAGATTTTCTTTAGGGAAGTATTCTTTAATAATTCGCTGTGCATCTGTTAGGGTAAAAGCATCAATTTTGGCGAAAAACTCATTAATTTCTTTTTCATCTAAGCCAAAAAATTCTAAATCTATTAAAACTTCTGCTAACTGATCTCCACTTTCTAAAGTGTCAGGAGCAAATTGACCTTTAATATAGCTTTTTGTAGATTTTAACTGCTCTTCAGTTATACCTTTTTGATGAAGGCGATTAAGAATTTCTAATGCTAAATCAATGGCTTGCTCTGTTGTGGCATTTTGAGTAAAAGTAGAGATTGTAAAAGGCCCACTAACTATATTTTGACTAAATGAAGATCTTGCACCATAGGTAAGACCTGTTCTAATTCTAAGTTCAGAATTTAACAGTGAGGTAAACCGCACTCCAAAAAGAGTGTTAACAATTTCTACTCCAACACGATCAGGATTATTTCGAGAAATACCTGTGTTACCTATAAGGAAAAATGTTTGTGTTGTATCAGGCTTATCAATTAGAAGTAGTTTTTTTCCTTTAACTGAAGTAGGTTCAACTAGTTTGATTGGTGTAGTAGCTTTTTTATTCCATCCACTAAAACGATTAGTTAAAGTTTTTTCCATTTCCGCACTAGCAAAATCACCTACTACAGCTAAAATAATATTAGTTGGAGCATAATAATTGTCGTAAAACTTAACTATATCTTCACGATTAATGTTAGCTAAAGATTTTTCATCCCCGCTAACAGGTCTAGCATAAGGATGATTACCAAATAAGTAAGCATTATAGTAACGCCTTATTGCTGATTGGGCATCATCTTTAGCTTCTTTAATGTTACTGATGGATAATTTTTGTAGTTTCTCAACTTCTGATTGTGGAAAACTTGGATTGGTTAGGATATCAGTAAAAATATCTAACAATAAATCTAGATCTTTTTTTAATACCTCAGATTGAGCAAAGGAAAAATCGTGTTGAGCAGAAAAAAACAAAGATGCTCCTACTCCATCAAGTTCACTAGCAATTTTGTCAGAACTACGATTTTTAGTCCCTTTTCTTAACAATTCAGCCGTTATGTCAGCTAAACCTTCTTTTCCACTTGGGTCAAGAACGCTACCAGCGCGAATACGCATATTAAAACTAATAAAAGGAACTTCATGATGTTCCATTAAAAGTATTGTCATACCGTTATCAAGCTTAAGTTTTTTATATGGAGGTAGTTTTAGTGAGTTAGTAGCAGATGTTTGAGCAGTGGCAGAACCTATAAGTAATAAGAATGTTAATAATAATAAAATAAAGTATTTCATCACCTTTTCTCCTAAATGTATTAGTTTTTATTTTCTTGAGCTTGTTGAGATTGTTCGGAAACAGGAACTAAAGTAATAACTGTACGATTACGAGAAGTGAAATATTTTTGAGCTATTTTTTTAACATCCTCAACAGTCACTTTAGCAAAATCATCTGGAGCAGAGAGTAATTTTTTGTAATCACCAAAAAAAACTTCATAAGTTCCAATAGTGTTAGCTTTACCAGCAATGGTTTTTAATCTGGCATAAAAATTAACTAAAAGAATATTTTTAGCCTTTTTTAGTTCTTCTTCGGTGATTCCTTGGGTTTTGATTTTTTCTAATTCTTCATAAAGGGCTTTTTCCATTTTTTCTGTTTCAATGCCAGGTTGAATTTGTGCATAAAAAGTAAATAGAGTTGGGTCAATGTCAAAGTCTGTTCCACCTTCAATTGAAAGCACTAACTCATCTTGATCAACTAAACGTTTATAAAGACGTGAGCTTTGACCTATAAAAAGAATATTTTCTAATACTTTTATTGGGTAATACTCTGGACTGTTAGTAGCAGAAACATGATAAGCAATAGCGATAGCAGGCACTTGAGCCAACTTTTCTACACGACTTCGACGTTCTCCTAACTGTTCTGGCTCACTAGTAGTAACTTTGGCTGGAGGCTCATGAGCTTTAATTGGTTCTAAATATTTTTCTGCTAATTTAACTACTTCATCAAATGCTACATTGCCTGTTACTACAAGTGTAGCGTTTGAGGGAGAATAACCAGATTCAAAATGCTTTTGTAAATCTTGTAATGACCAACTTTCAATGTCTGAAGGCCAACCAACTACAGGCCATTGATAAGGATGGGCAGTGTAGGCAGTTGCCCAAAGTTGTTCATCTAAAATAGCTAAATTATTGCTTTCCACAGAATTACGACGTTCAGAATAGACAACACCTCGTTCAGACTCTACTATTTTAGGATCAATACTTAAACTTGCTATTCGGTCAGCTTCTAAATCAAATATTAATTCTAATTGTGAGACAGGAAACCAATCCTGATAAACTGTTAAGTTACGGCTAGTATAGGCATTATTTGTGCCTCCATTAGCTTCCATCACACGGTCAAATTCACCTGGGCCATATTTTTTGGCTCCATTAAACATCATATGTTCAAAGAAATGTGAAAGCCCCGTTGTTCCTGGCCTTTCATTACGTGAGCCTATACGATAAAAAGTATACATAGCTGCATTGGGAATAGAATGATCTTCATGGACTAAAATTTTCATGCCATTTTTTAAGTTATGTGTTTTAACTTCTAAGGATTGTGAATAACTTATGGCACTAAAACTAAGTATTAATAATAGGGCAAGAAAAAATTTTTTCATGCTTTACCTCGGTTGATAAGATTTATTTGCGATACTCAGAACAGACTATTTTATAGCAACCGTTTAGCTTAAGTAAGTAGGAAAAGTTGATGTAAAGCTAGCAGAAAAGAGAAAAACCAAAAACTAATATAACTTTATAATTTAAGTAAGTATATTAGTTTTTGGCTAGTGAATTGGCGTAAGAGAGATTATGATATTGATAGTTTATAAGTCATTACTTAGCAGTGTCTTTACTAATAGTGTCTTTACTTTTCTTAGAACTTTTTGATTTTTCTATAGTGCTAACTTCTTCAATACCTAATTTTTTACGAGTATCTTTATTTAGATGGCCTGTAGGATTTAGGTTGTTTTGTTCTTGAAAAGTTTTAATTGCTGTTTTTGTATCAGTATCAACTTTGCCAGTTATATTGCCTTTGTATAAACCCTTAGCTTTTAAGGCTTGTTGGGCTTTTTCTACATTAGCTGGTAGATATTCTGCTCTAGTTTTAGAAGTTTCTATTGTAGTAGCTTTTTCGTCATTTGCTGGTGTAGACGTTTTGTCTTGAGCAAACACTCCAGTACAAAGAGCAATTAAAATAGCAATAGTAGAAATAATGGATTTAATATTGATTTGCATAATAAAATTTTCCTCCAAATGTTAAATTATTGATTTATCTTAAAGTTAGATTAACTATTGACTAGTATTTGATTTTATACTTAGACAAAAGTTAGAAGTTAAAATTTGAGCAATTTGGCTCAAATAGTTAAGTTAGAAGTTGAAAAGGATATTTTGTATTTGTAGCAAACTAGAACGTGTGGAAACACGCTCTAGTTTGTATGGAGAGTTAATCTGTAGGGATGGATAAAGCTAAATTATTCAATTGTTACAGTTAAGAAATTGATTCCTTGACCTTTACGTTCAACTTGAATAATAACTGTGTCACCTTCCTTAATGGATTTCATTACACTAGCAAGATCAGCAGCAGATTTAATAGGTTGGCGGTTGATTTGGTGAATCACATCACCTTTTTGTATACCTACTTCTGCGGCAGGGCTAGCAGGGACGACTTTATCAACTATAACACCACTTTTAATCTTTAAGTCTGCTGCTTGCTCAGCATTGAGAGTAGATGCAGAAATTCCTAATTTCCCGCTACTTTCTTCTTCATTTTCAGAATTTTCTTCCGGGTCAATTTCTCGGCCATTTACACCTATTTTTCTTTCAGCTGTTTCTATGGTAGCAGTTTGCATTTTTCCATCCCGGATAAATTTAACTTCTGCTTTTTTGCCTACAGGAGTTTTTGCAACAGTATTTGTAAGCTCATGTTGGTCTTTTACAGGTTTGCCATCAAAACTAACAATTAAATCTCCGCTTTGAATACCTGCTTTAGCTGCTGGTGTATCAGGTTGTACATCGTTAACCAAAGCACCTTCAGTTGTGTTTAAGCCTAAACCTTTAGCTTTTTCTGGTGTAACTTCTGTGATTGTTACACCTAAGTAGCCACGAGTAACTTTTCCATTTTTAACTAGTTGCTCATAAACATATCGAACTAAATTAGAGGGAATTGCAAAACCAATGCCTTGGTTGCCACCAGATTCTGAGAAAATCATAGTGTTGATGCCAATAATTTGACCCTTCATATTGACTAACGGGCCTCCAGAATTACCTGGATTAATAGAAGCATCTGTTTGAATAAAATCATTATAGTTGCCACCTACATAACGACCTTTAGCACTAACAATTCCTGCTGTAATGGTTTGTTCAAGCCCAAAAGGAGAACCTATTGCTACTACCCAATCACCTTGTTCCATTACATCAGAATCACCCAAACTAGCGTAAGGCATACTATTGACATCAATTTTTACTACAGCCAAATCAGTAAATTCATCTTTACCAATAACTTTGCCCTTATATTTACGCCCATCAACTAATTTAACTTCAATGCTGTCAGCTTGACCCACAACATGGTTATTAGTCAAAATATAACCATCAGGAGTTACTAAAACTCCTGATCCATTTCCTCTTTGCTTAAATGGATGCGGAGATTGAGGCCCACCAGGAAGATCAAACTGAAATCCAGGAATTTGCGGAAAACCACTACTACCTTTAACTTTTTGCACTGTACTAATATTAACTACAGTAGGTTTCATTACTTTTGCAATTTCACGAAAAGTATTAGAAAGTGTTATGGGTGAAACTACTTGTTCAGGTAAAGTAGCTTCTTTTGCAGGAGGTAATATGCCTACAGAGGCATTCCCATAAACATTGGAGGCTTTATTTCCATAAACTTTTACTAATGAAAATATTAATGCTAGTGTTAGAACTAATGTCCCGCTAGCTGCCCAAACTACTATCCCTTTTGGTTTTGCCATAGCAATTAAACTCCTAAAATTAAAATTTTTACTAAATTAAGAAATTAGTTTATTAAAACCCTGTTTATAGCCCAAAATTATATAATTATGTCCCTAATCAAATCAAGGTTACTATAAAGGCTATAAGATTATATAACTTAAAAGTATATGTTACAGTCCGATAATAAGATGCGAATTATTAAAAATGGTTTTCTTTGTCTTAAATAAACTGCTTTTTTGACACCATTCTTTTATTTTGTATATTAGTGTTAGAGTAAAAAAATACAAATTATTCTGTATTTTCCACAAAAAGAGGTTCTTAAAGAGTAATTATGACTGAATATCTTTACTAATTCTTTGGAGTAATCTTCTTAATCTAATTTGTAACTCTGCAAAAGATAATGGGCCTCCCCAATAATCTTCAACACCTTGTTCCAAAGCTTGTAAACAATCTTCATTATTTGGTTTATTGGTAATAAAAATAAAAACAGGTGTTTCTGCTAAATCTTGAGATGCGGCAAAGAGTTGCCAACCATTAATTTTAGGTGCTAAAACTTCAGTAATTACTAAGTTAAAATAGTATTTCTCTAAACATTCCCAAGCTTCCTCAGTGCTATTAGTGCTAATTACTGTACAACCAAATTCTTGTAATATTTCTTCGATAGTTGTATCAGTGTTACTACTTATAATTAAAATCATAAGTTCAGGAAAAAAATACTCATTTTGTAAAGTTTTAGACTCTGTTTTAAAGGGTACAAAAGGGTTTGTTTTGTTATCTACTACTTGAGCCGTTACATTTTTAGCAGATCTAGTATTTTTATCTTTAATATTTTCTAAGTTTTCTATTTTTTCAGGTATGTTTACTAAAGGCATATTAGCTTTTGGAATATCAAAAGTTGGAACGTCAAAAGAAGAGTCAAGCCTATTTTCTATGATATTTGAATTAGAAGTATTATAAGCACCTGTTAAAAGACCTGTTGAGGCAGATGCAGTAATAGAAAGCTCTGTATTAATTGGTTGTAGTGTTATTCCTGAAGCAGAAAGCAGTTCTTCAAAAAATTTTTCTGCTGAATCTGGTCGTCCAGAAGGACGTTTAGCTAAGGCTCGTAGTACTGCGTAATCTAAAGCTGTTGGTAGTCCAAATTGAAAACGGGATGGAGGAGGGGGAGGAGTACGAACATGATGTTGAGCTACGTCTACAGCTACAAAACTATTAAAAGGGACTCGTCCTGTAATCATCTCAAAAAAAATAATTCCTAAACTATAAATATCAGTATGTATTGTTAAGGGTTCACCACAGCATTGTTCTGGAGACATATATTGTGGTGTACCTATCGCGCTATCAGTTATAGCTGAATTAGCTGTTCCATCAATGGTTAACTCCTTTAATTTTGCAATACCAAAATCTACTAATTGGACTCTTTCACGAGATGTACCACAATTTTCTATCAAAATATTGTCAGGTTTTAAGTCACAATGAATGACTTTTTGTGCATGCGCTGCGGAAACTCCTTCACATATTTGCTTCATAATATGCAACGCTCTTTCTAATGGAAGTGCGCCAACATCTTCAATCTCTTCTGATAAAGGTTTACCTTGAACTAGTCGCATTACTAGATAAGCCCCAAAATTATCTGGTAATGTTCCGTAATCATAAACCGGCACAATGTTAATATGATCCAAACGAGCAACGGCTAAGGCTTCTCTACGAAATTGCTTAAGAATCTTTTCGTTAGAAAGTAATTGAGGAGAAAGGATTTTAACTGCTACTTCTCGATTAAGCTCTGTTTGAATTGCTCGATATATTACTCCCATACCACCTTTAGCAAACATGGACTTTAATAAATATTTATTAGCTATTAGTCGTGAAGCAGGCCAAGCAGTTTCCAAATACTCATTATCTGTTGGACACATTATGTCACTGTCATCATAACAAATAAAACATTTAGGACACACCCTCATAAAATTATCCTGTTTAGTAAATTGTGAGTTGGTATTGGTAGCTGACAATCAAGTTAACTAAAAATTATGGTTTTTAGTTTTTGAGGTTTTGATTATAGCTTAATTAATAATTTTGATGAAACTTTATATTATTTATTGATTTTAATAAAAAACAAAGAATTGTATTTGAAAAATATTAAACCTTATTAAAAATTAAAGATTATTACTTTAGTATGAAGCTGTTAATTTCTTTTAAGTATTTTATTTAGTAAACTGTAAACAAAGTTTTCTGATGTTTTATCTCTTAAAGCCCCAACGGGGCGGCATATTTGTAGCGTAGGGTGTAAGCACTACGTATTATAACGAAAAATTCCCAAAAGCCCCAACGGGGCGGGCATAGTTTTTTAATAGCAAGAAAAGACTCTTTCGCCCCGTTGGGGCTTAAAAATACTTAACTATTATGTCCTAGGGCTTGCGCCCTAGGCTACAGTTATTTCGCCCCGTTGGGGCTTAAGAGTTAAGAATATAAAATTGCTACATTACTTAGTTTACGCTGTATTTAGTAACTTCATAAAAACTAAGCTCTGTTTCCCCTTGTTTTAACCTTCTGTAACAATTAAGTTGCCCAATTATCTCAGGTAAAATAAATTTACTATGATGTTCAACAATAACAATAGATGTGTCTGATAAAAATGTGACTTCTCCTAAATATTGCAATACAGGTAAATAAATAGATGATTTATAAGGAGGGTCAAAGTAAACAATATCAAAGAGAGCATTATTTTTCTCAAGTTTTTTAAGAGAGCTTAAAGCATCACTAGTAGTTATTTGTATGTAATTTGAAGGGATTTTACAATGAGTGATATTATCTTGAATAACTTTTGTTGCCTGTTTAGAAACTTCTATTAACAGTGCAAAACTTGCTCCTCGGCTAAGGGCTTCAATTGCTACTGCTCCTGAGCCTGCACAAATATCTAAAAAACGGGTATTTGCAATTTTAGGAGCTAAAATATTAAATAAAGTTTCCCTTAGCCGGTCAGATGTTGGGCGTACATCCAAACCAGCAAGAGTTTTTAGGCTATGGCCTTTGTAAAGTCCTGCTATTACTCGCATTTGTTTTTCCTAAGTATTTTATAACTATGCTAAATTAAATAATTTAATCAACCTAAAAAATAGTTAAATTTAGAGGTTTTATGACTACAGCAATTATTTATCACTCAGATTATCTTAAACATGAAACAGGCGCACATCCAGAGCGACCAGAACGGGCATCATTAATTGCTCAAGAAATTAAGAAAGTAGATGCTACTCATTATATTTGGCTATCTCCTCAAGTTGCTCAAAATACAGATATTTTACGCTGTCACACCTCAGAACATTATGATTTAGTTCAAACGGCTTGTAAAAAAGGCTTAGGAACTTTAGACGCTGATACAGTAATTAGCCAGGATTCTTTTGCCGTATCATTACTAGCATCAGGCGGAGTATTAACGGCTATTGATACAGTTATGAGCAATCAAGCTAGCAATGCTTTTGTTATAGTTCGTCCTCCTGGCCATCATGCCACAGCAGAAAGAGCAATGGGTTTTTGTTTATTTAATAATGTTGCTGTTGGGGCGCGGTATGCTCAACAAAAACATAATTTGGAGCAAGTTTTAATTGTAGACTGGGATGTTCACCATGGTAATGGTACTCAAGATATTTTTTATGATGATAACTCAGTTTTTTATCTTTCCTTACATCAACATCCACATTATCCAGGTACAGGAAGAACTTCTGAAACAGGAACTAATCAAGGTCAAGGCTATACGCTAAATGTTCCTTTATCGGCAGGCACTTCAGCTAAAAATTATCGAGAAGCTTTTGACATAGCATTAAAAACCATTTTACAAAAAACTAAACCAGATTTAATTTTAATCTCTGCTGGTTTTGACTCTCATAGAGAAGATCCTTTAGGCGGCTTAATGCTTGAAAATGAAGATTTTGCCTGGCTAACTACACGATTAAAGCAACTAGCTGCGGACTCTGGACATGGCAGAATTGTTTCTGTGCTTGAAGGGGGTTACAACTTACAAAGACTAGGAAAAATTGCTCTTGCACACACAGAAGCATTAGCAGAAAATAATTTTTAATAAGTTAGGAAGTTAATTTTTATGGAAATAGTAGGCTCATTAATAACTTTACTAGGTGGTTTATTTTTAACCACCTTTGGCATATTAAAATTATATGGTCTAAATAAACGTTGGGTGACAGGTTCAAATAAATCATTAAAAGAAAATTTATGTGGTACTTGACCAAATTGGAATAGTCGCATTTTGCGGCTAATTTATCCTTTTGTTTTTCTTGGCTCAGGAATAATATTTTTAGTTACTTTTATGGTACAAATATCTTTAGTTAATTTTTAGTATTTTATAACTTAATTAAATGAAATCTCTTAAGTATTATAAGGAGAAACAATGTTTAAGTTTAATAACAAAGTTGTTGTAACATTAATAGTAGGCTTATATTTTTTCTGGTGTCTACTATTTCCTTATCAATGGCGTTTATTAGATGGTGTTAATGTACTAATTCATGAAGCAGGGCATCCACTATTTGGTATTTTAGGCGAGTTTATGAGCATTTTAGGTGGAACTTTAATGCAACTTATTATGCCAATCTTGTTTGTAGGATATTTTTTCTGGAATAACCAAAAATTTTCTAGTGCAATAGTTTTATTTTGGGTTGGACATAATTTATTAAATATTTCTATTTATTCGGCTGATGCTGTAGTAATGCAACTACCTTTGATTGGAAATGGTGATCGTCTTCATGACTGGAACTATATGCTTTCAGAGCTAAATTTACTTGGTCAAACAAATAAAATAGCTTTAATGATTCGCATTTCTGCCATTATGACAATAATAGTAGCATTTGTTTTATCTTTGATTTTTTCTCAATCAGATGAAGAAATTGTTCCAACAAACTTAGATTGAAGTATTTAGGAATAATAGCTAAATGTCTTAAACCTTTAGCTATCAAGCTTTTAAGGTCTTAGATTATATCTGCACTAATTCGGGTAGTACGCAAAATGTAAGGCTGAACAATAATTCATTTTGACCCAAACTCATTATTTTATGTTGTCCCAACCCTTAGCATTTTTTATTGCTTCATCACCTTTAAGAATAACTCCATCCTGTTCTATATATAAAATACCATTGCTCATTTTTGTTAATACTGCAACTACAATGTAAATAGCCGCTAAATCATTACCATTAAAATTAATATTAATCGCGCTGTCATATTCTTCGCTGAGATGGCTGCAAATATCATCACAAACATCTTTAACATCTGAAATTGTCGCTAAACGAACTTCTGCACTAGTTATTTTGCTGCGATATTCAACATTTAGTAGAGTTTTTTGGCGTGATAAGTTTTGTTGCAAACTTAGAGAATCAAAACTAACATCAAACCCAAAGTCGTTACAAAAAGTTTGTAAGTTGCCAATTTTTTCTAAAAAAGATTTTGCTAACACAATATGAAAATTAATTTGCATAACACTTCCTTAACTGTACTTATTTAATCTGCTTGTCTTAATCTGCGACTAAGCTGATATGGGAAAATGTCTGGAATTTCGCCAGCATTAAGCCTATTTTGTAAATCTGACCAGAATTTTACGTCAAATAAATCACCATGAATTTTTAAGAAAAACTCTCTTAGCTTGCCATCTAAATCTAAAAAAGACTTAAATTCTTCAGGAAAAATATCATTTTCCGCCACATAATACCAAGGCTCGGAATCTAGTTCATCTAAATAATTTCTAGCCGCAGGAATAGCCCGAAAATTACATTCTGTGATTAAACATAACTCATCATAATCATAAAAAATTACCCGACCATGTCGAGTTACTCCAAAATTTTTAAGCAATATATCGCCAGGAAAAATATTTGCTGCTACTAAATCCTTGATAGCATTCCCATAATCTGTAATTGCTTCTACTGACATTTCATAAGACATTTCCTTAACATAAATATTTAGTGGAGATAATTTTCTTTCTGTATAAAGGTGTTTGATTACTACACTTTCACCTTCTACTATTACAGTCTGTGCTGCAACCTTAAGCAATTCATCTAGTAGATCTTGGCTAAAGCGACTTTTATCAAATTTTAAGTGTTCAAATTCCTGAGCATCAACTAGCCTACCAGCACGGTCACGAGTAAAAACTAAGTTATATTTATCTAAAACATCCTTACGAGTAGTTTTCTTAGGGTAGTCTGCTTTATCTTTAATAATCTTAAACACTACATCATAAGAAGGAAGGGTAAAAACAGACATAACCATTCCTTTTTTACCTTTGGCAAACTCAAATTTATCTGTAGAAGTTTGCAAATGACAAAGCAAGTCACGATAAAGGATAGTTTTACCATGTTTATTGTAACCTATTGATATATAAAGCTCTGAAATAGGCTTTAACGGCATAATAGACTTTAAAAAACTAACCATTTCAAAGGGCTGTTCAATATCAACATGAAAATAAGAGCGAGTAAAACTAAAAATTATACTTACTTCATTTTGAGTAAGCAGAATAGCATCAACAATCATTCCTTCTTCTTTGTTTATTAGAGCAATTGCAAGTGGGATATATTCATCCTTATAGCAGATTCGACCAATGATATAAGCTTTTTTATTACGATAAAAGACTGATTTTAATACTTCTATTCTATCAATTTTGGTGTTTATTTCTTGATTAATTCTTTCAACCATTAATTTAACATCTAGCAAAATATCTTCATAATAAATATTAAAGTTATAGCTACCTAATATTTCCTTAATAGTGCTAGCTAGGTCATCATTTACCGTAAAGACGCAATAAATAGGTTTTTGTGAAATAGGGAGAAAGTCAAAGTCTGAAGCAACAAATTCAATATTAGGGTCTACGCCAGTTGTAATAAAGATTTTTCTAGTGACAGAATTAAAAAAAGTTTCAGCAATTTCTAAGTCACCACGCTTAGTAATTAACTCTGAGTAATTTTTCTTTATTCCAACCCAAACTTCTTTTTCTTGAGCATCATTTCCAAGCAGTTCTGATAAGAGTTTTACCAAAGCTTGAACAGACTTGCTATAGAGGTCTAAGCGTTCAGTAGCGTCATTATAAAAGCCAAAAGTATTACGAGTTTCAAACCTATTTTTGGCACGGCGAGTAATTTCTTTAAATTTTTCTGTAAAAGTTTGAAAGCCTTCTAAAATAGTTGCAGCACTTTGATTAGCAAGTTGTTGAATATTCACAAATTTTCCTTAATTTAAGTGTTTAAGATGATTTAAGAATTGCCGATATTACAAAACAATTGTTTAGCTAGTACAGCAAAATTAGCTGATTATATTTTTTAGAAAAATAGCTAGTAATTTTGCTTTAATTTAATCAATTAATTTGTACAAAATTTCTGATAAAATGCGTCTTTTCTAATAACCATTCTTTAAGCCTAAAACTTTACATTAATAAATAATTATCCCTAATTTAATTACAGTAAGTTTTAGCTTTAGCAAATCAAACCTTAAAAACTTAGGAGGCATTAATAAATGTCTAATAATCTGTTTGCTCGTTTCATAGAAGCTATAAAGCAGCCTGGATTTCTAATTTCAAGGTTAATAATTGTAGGCATATTTACCATAATTTTTAGCCTTAGCTTTTTAGAAGATCCATTTGTTGTTTATGAAATGTACTTGCCAATAGAAGGCGAACCAGACGAAGAAGTAAGCGAGTATTTAGAAAAGTTTAAGAGCGAGCATAACAAAGAAGAACTTGCTATACATTGGCATCCATCAACAGGAACACCAACAGCAGTTTTTGGAAAACTTGCTAAGTTTGATATTGCTTCTGAAGGAAATGCTAGAGAGTTTTTACGAAAAAACAAAGATCTTTTTAAGTTTAGAGATAATCTTGAAGATTTAACATTAGTTCCTGAATGGAGTATTGATTCACCAATTGGAAAGCATTTTGTGTTTGAACAAAGGTATAAAACTGCTTCTGAAGACATCAAGGTTTCTATTGCTTACGGTGGGCGAGTAGGGGTTAGTTTTAATAACAATGCAGAAATTATAGCAATTAGTAATACTTACCTACCTAACATTAAGTTAGATTCCATCATTTCTAAAATTGAGCAAGAAAAAAATAAAGCTAAAGCTGTTGCTAAGGCAATACTTAATGTGAAAAAAAGGGTTAACTTTAATAAAATGAAAGATGATATTAAAAGTGAACTTGTAATCTATTTATTTAACAAGGAAATTAAACTTTCTTGGCGTTTTGTTATTTATACATACAAGAACACTTGGGAAGTATTTATTGATGCTCAAAATAAACTATGTTTAGGTAGCCCGCGCGATATTAACCAATATTATGTTAAAGGTAAGGGAGAGGTATTTAATGTAAACCCTATAGCTGCAACTTGTGATCCATGTCTTGATGTTTCTTCTAATAATTTACCAAATAATGCTTACAAGGATGTTGTATTAGAAGGATTAAATGGCATTGGCTATTTAGATGGTGAATATATTGAACATAAAGATGGAATCAGCGGACGCGACTCTAGACCTAATAATGATTTTACAAATATTTCTTACAAAGATGATATTTTTGCAGAATTAATGGTTTATTACTATGTAGATTACACAGAACGATATGTGCAAAGCTTAGGCTTTAAAATTCCAAAACGGCATAATAAAACCAAATATACTTTTTTTGTAGAAGATGCTAGTAGCTCTCATTATGATAGCTCTACAGGTGTTTTAAAATTTAGTAATAAAAGAAGAGGTGGGGGTAGGGATGCAGAAATAATTATCCATGAATATGCTCATGCGATTCAAGATAACCAAATAAGAGATTTTGGTAGTATAGGAGAAGAAACAAAAGCAATTAGAGAAGGTTTTGGGGATTATTTAGCTATTAGCATAGGATCACGGTTTGTTAGTGATTGCAGCAACACCATAAGTCACGAAAAAATTGGTCATTCTTGTTTGGCTGAATGGGCTGGAGGTAAAATAAGTACTATAAATAGGAATAACACAGTTATTCCTATACGTTGTGGGGTAAATTGCTTACGTGAACTTGAGGATAGAAAATATGGAGAACCATTGTTATCCAACGAAGCTCATGAAAGAGGTCAAATTTGGTCATTTGCTTTGTGGGAGCTTAATAAAAGGGTTGGTAACGACAATGCTAACAAAATTATTCTTGAATCTCATAATCTCATCAAAGGTAACCCAAAAGCTAGTTTTAATGAGGCAGCAGATGCAATAGTTACTGCTGCTAAAAATTTACAAAATGAAAGAAGATTAAACGGAAGAATAAATATAGATGATGTTATATCCGTTCTAAAGGATCGAAAATTTACTTTAGGCTTATTTAATAATTTTTCTAGATAGACTTATAACGGTTAGAAAAGTGTTTTTGACTTTCTTTGTGGTCAAATGTGGTTTTATCCTATAGTTTTAATTTTGACCAAAAATCGTTTGTAAAAATTGAAAGGTAAGTAGTTGAAATAGAATAAACGAAAAACAGTGTTTTGCCAGTAGGTTTGACAAAACACTGTTTTCTAAATTTGTCTATTTCTCAACTTCAAACCAAGGAATGGGACATATTATGGGCCTATCAGGAAGCACTTCATAAACTCTAGGAAGACTTTTTATTTGAACGTTTGGAACAAGTTTATAAGATAACTCAAAATCATAGTCTATATCTCCATTATTTAGTTGTGGCCTTCCAATAGGAAGATTTTCAATCCCAATTATTGGGTTAGTACCTTCTTGAAAAGAATATCTTCTACTACCTATTTGCACCTCAGTTACGTTTGCTTCAACATGAAGGATACTACAAAAAGTTATTTGGTTAATTTGAGTTGGGTCACTAAAAGAATATTTGTAGTTACTTGGTTCCATAGCTCTCAACACGCCTTTATCTATGATTACCCGGCAAATAAGATCAACTCTATATCTTCTGGAATTTGGAAGCTCTATAGTTAGCAATTCTTGTTCTAGTAAGGCAGGCTCATTAGTGTTTACTTTTTTCATCTCCACAAAACTTGTATTAACATTGTTTACTTGTAAAGGAAACTCACCATTAAGTGTAAAACGAACTTCCTCATAATTTGGCACAATACGACCATAATGTCTTGTATCCATCTCATCTTCTAAAAGATATGATTTTTCTACTATATGGTCATTTAAAAAATGTCTCTGAGAATCAGGAGTTAATGTAGTATATTCTAATAGAATTGCAGGATAATGACGATAAAGTTGATTGCCTGGCTTTATTGCAGAATCTGCATTAGTGTTACAATTTGGTAGCAATGCATATAAAACATTCTCTTTAACAGTTACTCCACATAGACCTTCTATCTTTACTGGCATTCTATTTTTCTCCTTGAATTAAAATTTATTGGTTGTATTGCTAGCACCAAATAAAACAAATGGTGCCCAAATTTTAGGCGAATGATAATAAGAATTATCACTATTTAATAAAGAAAGTTGAGCTTTTCTTAAAGCTGAGGCTAGATTTTCCCCAGCATTTCTTTGCTTATGAAACTCTATAAATAAAGCCTCTGAAGCCGAATCGTTGGCATTCCAAAGACTAGCTACAACAGATGGAACTCCTTTAGCTAAAAAGGGACGTGCAATGCTAAGAGTACCTTCCCCTTTAACTACTTGTCCTTTGGCTGTTTGACAAGCAGCTAATATAACAAGCTGTGTTTTATCAAAGTTATAATCATAAAGCTCATAGGCATATAATGCGCTAGTGTCTTCTTCAGTATTATTTTCTGGTGCCATTACCATTACTGAATACAAAGGAGATTTAGGATTAGCTATTGAATGTCCAGCAAAATGTATGGTGTTAAATTGACTAGATAGTCTGGCAAATTCTTTTTTGGTCGCTTTTTCTTCTTTTAATAAATATGAATTAGAGTGTGAGTATATTTGGGCTATTTTTGCAGCTTCTTTTTCTGCTCCAGATAAAGGGCGTAAGTCAGGAAAAGTTTCTTTAGAAAAAGAAGGATTACCTATTATTAAAACTTTTTTATTAGGTTGTTTTGATATCAGTAAATCGCGTTTTAGATTATTAATAAAGATTGTTGCACTAGGGCTAGAAGAAATAGTATTTTCTTCTAGTAAGTATTTATTAGTAATAGAGTTTGTAAAAGCTGCAAAAGATAGTTTATTAAGTTCTTTATCTGGAACAATAACTAAACTATCTTTTGGAGAAATAAAACTGGTAATAGGTGTTATTAATAGATGGTAAAAACGATCTGAAAAACCTTTAAGTTGTTCTTTAGAGTTACCTTTCTCTATACTATTTAAATAATCATCAATAAGTTTATTTAGTTCTGTTTGATTAATAGTGGCTTTTGCAAAGTTAACACTAGTATTCTTTATTGCCCAAATAAATATTTGATCTTTTAATACCAAATATTCCAAAAGAATTATATTCTTTGGTAGTTGGTTTTGTATTTGAGCAAGTGTAAGAGAATCGCTTGCACCATTAAGAATTGTTTTAGAGATATCTGTTGGTTTTTGGTAAGTTTCTATTTCATCAAGCAAAGTACGAGCATGAGAACGTTCTACATAATCAAAAGCTGCTTCTATTTCATTATTGTAATTTATTTTAAGTTTAGCTAATTCTTCATAAGCAGAAATAGGTTCTTCAAAAAATGAAATTCTATAATTTTCTTCTTTAATAGCTTTTCTTTGGTTTTCAATCTCACCAATCAGGATTAATAAATCTGCTTCAGCTAAATCAACTTTTCCTATTTGTAAATAGGATTGAAAACGGATTGTATAGACTAGTGTTTTATAGTAGGTATCTTTAACTTTTTCAAAGTTTTCTATCAACTTATTACAAAGAAAAATGGCTTTTTTGGGCTCGTTATTAAGATAGTTTTTTATTTCTATTATATTTACTTGTTCTTCTATTAATTTTTGCAAATCATTGTCTAAACTTTTTTCTTTATATTCTCTAATTAACTTAATATCTTCCAGTAAGCCTTTTTTATTGTTGAAATATTGGTTAATTTGAGCTTTTTTGATTAAAGATAAAACTGTACTAATATCTTCTTTGCTTTTAATTGCTAGTTTAAAGGCTTCATCATAAAAGTAGATAGAAATCTCAGGCTTATCTAACAGTAATATTTGTTCTCCTTGTTTACTTAAAGTATTTACATGCCGGATGCTTTTGATAGATTTTGAAAATTGTTGAAGACTTTTATAAACAGATTTTAATGCCTCTTCTTGGTCTTTTAGAGCAGAAAAAACTGAACATAAATTAGAGTAAGCGATTGCAATATCTGGAAAATCTTGGATAGTTTCTAAAATTTTTATAGCCTTTTGACCAAATTCAATGGCTTTTGAAAGCTCCGCTTTGTTTTGATAAATGTAACTAATGGTTATATATGTTCGTGCTAATAAGTAGGGATATTTGTTTTGTTTTACTATAGGCAATAATTTCCTTGTTGTGTCTAATGCTTCTGAGTAGTTGATGTTGGTTTGACAACGGGCTATGTGAAGATAAATATGGCTAGCTGAGGCTATATCATTTAATTTGCTAAAAATACCTACTGCATTGTTAAGATTAAGTAAGGCGTTGTCTACTTCGCTACGTTCAAGGAAATATTTAGCTTTGCCGTAAAATTGATGTGCTATGGCTAAGTCATGTCGCTTTTTGTCGGCTGTTGCATTGCTGGGCAAAGAAATTATTGTGCTAACCATATCTTGGACTAGCTTATCTTGTTGTAAAGTAACAAGTTTGCTGCCTATAAACTCAGCTATTTTAAGCTGTTGCTGGGCTTCTACAAACTTTTCTGCTAAATAAAAGTCTGCCCAAGCGGGAAGTAAATCATCTATTACATACATTCGAGAAGGATGCGGATATTTTTCAATTACTTGATTAGCTGTAGTTAAATCATTGCTTATAACAGCGTTGGCTAGCTTAGTTTTTTCTGCTTGCCAGATTTGCTCAAAAGTAGGTGCATTTAACACATCAAGGTGTTTTTGGGCCTCCTTTTGCCAATCAGGATTGGTTTCTAAGGATAGATATTTTTCCCATGCTTCTCGTGCTAATCTCTCTAAAAAAAGCTTTTGAAACATCAAAGCACGGTTAAAAAGTATTGGCATTTCAGGGTTTGTTGGGTTGATGGCAAGAGCTTCATCTATAGTTGAAAGTGCATAAACATAATCTTTTGGCTGTTCTGTATAATCACCCCTAGTAAAATAGGCTGTAGCTAAATCATTGAGTAGCAAAGCATTATTTGGATTATTTTTAACTTCTTTTTCTAGTTTATCAACTGCTGCATCAAATTCCCCTTGTGAAATATAAACGGCTGCAACACCGCGTGTTATGGTTAAAGTTGGTGCGGATATGTCTTCAAGCATAAGCCTTTGGATCGCTACTTTTAAGTCTTCTGGATAGTTGTTTTTTAAGTTTTTAGTGTTTGCGCCTCGGCTTGCTGTTAAATCGTCGTCTTCATTTGTTTCATTGTCTAAAACTATGGTTTCAACAATGGGTTTTTTGGTTTCTTTTTTAATTTTCTCAACTAAAGCTGTATTTATTTGATAAGGCTGATAGTTAGAATAGATAGACAATCTAGCTTCTGTATTACGTAACATATTGGGCGAGCTAGCTATTTTGTCAATGTATTCCAAAACTTGTTTTTGTGAACCAGTAGAATTACTATTTTGGGATTGTTTTACTTTGTAATAAAACAAAGTTCCAAATAACAAAAGATTTAGTATCAAAAGTGTTGTTATAACGTATTTTGGCTTCATTGCGAGTTTGACAAAAAGTAAAAATAATTTGCTTGGGATGTTACTAAGCAATAGATTTCAACCTATTTTGATTAACCTAGGTTGATTTACTTGTACTTATAATAGACTAAGGCTGACAATTACATATTATTTCTAGCGATTAGAATGGAAGCTATAATAATGCTTAATCTTTTTAGAATCAAGTTATTATTAAAAATTTTAACTTTTAATCTTAAGACGTAAAAACTTTCTTAAATCGTACAAAATGTAAGAAAAAAGTAAGAATTTTTGTGTAAAATTTTGTTAAAAATAATGTGGTTTTTACTAAGGAAACAGATTAAGTAATTTTCTGTGGAATATAGTCTATAAATTAGTCTTATTTTGATCTCGTTTTAGCCAAGAAATAATGGTAGATAATAGTTGGTTTGTGCTAACAAGTTTTTGGCGGGTGGCTGCTAAATTTTGAGCTTTTGCATAGTTGCTTGCATCACGTTCACGGTGTGATTGGGTTTCTAAATCAGCAGCAACTAGTTTTGCTTGATCTAAAAAATAATTTGCTGCAAGTAATGCTTCTTGCCCTTCTTTTACTTTGCCTGTAGTAAATAATTCTCTGCAAGAAACTCCTACTTCCTGCATTTCAGCTAACAAGGCAATAGCACGACGCATTAACATATTTTGCTTTTTATTTTCTGCTTGTGCTTCTTCATCATCGCTTGAAAGAAGTGCTTCTACTTCCCAAGAGGCTACAGTTAGCTGAGAGCGTTTAAGTTGTAAAACTTTAACGGGTAAATCCCTAAGTTTTGTTGCTAGCAAAATACAAATCTCTGCTAAGCGGCTTTGTAACTTCATCTCAATTTGATTTTGATCTATTGCAGATGTTTGCAAAAAGTTTTGCTGTTCGGCTGTTGCTATTAACCTCCCTGTAGCACTAATGGTTGGAACGTTAACGTCTGATAATGAAGTGCCAGGAGTTGAGACAAATAATCTTCTTTCTATAGGCAATTCTGAGGGTTGAGAAGGATAAACAGGCTTTGCCATAGGAGGTAGGTTTGTTACAGGTTTTGCTGTTGGTGGTAGATTTGCTGGTACTATAGGCTTTGCCATAGGGGGTAAATTTGTTACAGGTCTTGCTGTAGGGGGTAAACTTGCTGGCGTTGCTGTAGGAGGTATAGATGACAAGGTTGCTGTTACGGGTTTTGCTGTTGATGGCAAAGTAGCTTTATCAACACTAGCATAAATACTTTGAGAATTATTTCCTGCTGTAAGTAGATTTTGCTCTTTTATATGCGCTCTTAGCAATCGGCTAATTTCTGCTAAAACCATTAAGTTAGATCTATTATTTTCGTAATTATAATTAAGTAAGTCTTTAGCTCGCTCAACCATACGTCGAGCAGCTTCTATGTCTAGGGAGCCTGCTTGACCACGACGAGGGATTACTTTAATTCCTGCTCTTAAAAGTTGGTCACAAATCATTCCTAATTCGCGTTGCTCCTCTTCCATTAACTCTTTAATTCTAAAATCTAATTTTAAGTTAATCTCTATAACTACGGGCAATATTTGAGGATGCCAAAACGAATGGCCTAAATTTTGCTTGGCTTGTTTTATACGCGCAAGTAAATTGCTCTCTATAATTTCATAGTAGTTAT
>Ga0268299_1002463_pt1 | contig 22027 bp, 15 predicted proteins | sample NOBtaG_FD_193484 | JGI IMG/M metagenome (GOLD analysis project Ga0268299, IMG submission 193484) | Activated sludge microbial communities from bioreactor in Nijmegen, Gelderland, Netherland - NOB reactor | ecosystem: Engineered > Bioreactor > Aerobic > Activated sludge | place: Netherlands... | reverse complement strand
GGGTTCAGCTGCGGATGAGCCTGATCGACCCCGCCTACACCGTGGGCCAGATGGCGGCGGCCCGCCAGGCGCTGCTCGACGCCCTCGCCGCCGAGGGGCTGCTCAACGTCCAGCGGGGCCTCGAGTTGGCGGTGCCGCCCCTGCGTATCGCCCTGCTCACCAGCGCCGGCAGCGCCGCCCACGCCGACTTCACCCACGAGCTGGCCCAGAGCGGGTACCCGTTCGAGATCACCCTGTTCGACTGCCGGGTGCAGGGGGTCGACGCCGTGGCCTCGATCGTGGAGGCCCTCACCCTGGCTGCCTCGGGACATCAGCGGGGCTCCGCCCCCCGGAGCCCCACCGCCGCCGGGCCCCCGCCCGACGCCGTGGTGCTGGTGCGGGGAGGCGGCGCCCGCACCGACCTGGCCGCCTTCGACCACGAGCGGGTGGCCCGGGCCATCGCCGGGTGCCCCCTCCCGGTGCTGGTGGGGGTGGGCCACGAGATCGACCGGTCGGTGGCCGACGAGGTGGCGCATGCGTCGGCCAAGACCCCCACCGCCACCGCGGCCCTGCTGGTGGAAGCGGTCCGGGCCTTCCACCGGGAGGTGGAGCAGGCCGCAGCCCGGTTGGCCGGGCTGGCCGGGGCCCGCCTCGACGCCGCCGCCGGGCGACTGTCCGGGGCCGGCGGGCGGCTGGTGGCGGCGGCCAACGGGCTGGTCACCAGCCATCACACCCACCTCGACCGGCACCGCACCCAGCTCCGCCATCTGGCCGAACGGTGGTGCGAGCGGGCCGCCGCCGAGCTCGACCGGGCCGAGCTCCACCTGCGGGCCCACGACCCGGCGGCCACGCTGGCCCGGGGCTGGTCGATCACCCACACCGCGGCCGGCGAGCTGGTCCGCGACGCCGCCGCCGTGGCGCCCGGTACCGTGCTGGTGACCACGGTCGCCGCTGGGACACTGACGAGCACGGTGACCGCGGCGACCACCGGCGGGACGCCCGGGAGCGGCCCGGATGACGACCCTCCTCCCACCGACGCACCTGACGAGACCCCATGACAGATCAACCCGAGGATCTCGGCCTGACCTACGCCGAGGCGCTGGCCGAGCTCGACGAGATCCTGGGCCAGCTCGAGTCGAGCACGGTGGACGTCGATGTGCTGGCCGAACGGGTGGCGCGGGGTGCCCGGCTGGTGCGGTTCTGCCGCCAGCGCCTCCAGGTGGTCCGCGTCGACGTGGACACGGTGGTGGAACAGCTCCTCGACGACGCCGCCGGTGGGCGCAATGGAAGCTGACGGGCCTCCGGTCGAGCTGACCCGGGTGGCGGCCGAGGTCGACACCCGGCTGCGCCGCCTGTTCGACGACGAGCTGGCCCGCTGGACCGAGCTCGACCCCCGCCTGGCGGAGGCCATCGAGGAACTGGCGCTCGTGGTCAACAGCGGGGGCAAGCGCCTGCGGGCCGCCTTCGTCTACTGGGCCTGGCGCGGCCGGGCGGGCGAGTCGGAGAATCCCCAGACCGCCGGGGCGACGGCCGCCCACGTCACCGACGTCGGCGCTGCCTTCGAGCTGCTCCAGGCGTTCGCCCTGGTCCACGACGACATCATGGACGACTCGGCCACCCGCCGGGGCCGCCCCACGGTGCACGTGGCCCAGGCCGCCCGGCTGGCGGCCGAGGGTTGGAAGGGTGAGCCCCGCCGCTTCGGCGAGGGGGTGGCGATCCTGGTGGGCGACCTGAGCCATGCCTATGCCGACGCCCTCATGGCCGAGGCCAACCCGGCGGCCCGGCGCATCTGGGACGACCTGCGGATCGAGCTCAGCCTCGGCCAGTACCTCGACCTGCGGTCGGCCGCGTCGGGCCAGCTCGATTGGGAGACCGCCCGCCAGGTGTCGACGTTCAAGTCGGCCCTGTACACGATCGTGCGGCCCCTCCAGCTCGGGGCCAGCCTGGCCGCCCCGGCCAGCCCGGCCCTGCTGGCCGCCCTGGAGGACTACGGGCGGCCCCTGGGCCGGGCCTTCCAGCTCAAGGACGACCTGCTGGGCGTCCTGGGCGACGAGCTGCAGGTGGGCAAGCCGGTGGGCGACGACCTGCGGGAGGGCAAACCCACCGAGCTGGCCGCCATCGCCTTCGAGCGGGCCGGGGGCGACCAGCTGGGGATCCTGGCCGGGATCGGCCGGCGAGACCTGAGCGCGGCCGAGGTGGAGGCCATCGTGGAGGTGTTCCGCACCGCAGGTGCGGTCGAGGAGATCGAGGCCCGGATCGGAGATCTGGTGGCCGAAGCGGTGGCCGCGATCGACCGGCTTCCCTTCTGTGAGCAGGCAAAAGGCGCATTGGCGGCCCTGGCCGACTACGTTGCAGCCAGGAACAGCTGATGGAGAACGGCTGGTGGAGCAGGTAGCGTCATCCCTCGCGGGCTTCTGAAACCTCGTCGACGTCGCGCCGATGGGGGTGTGAATGGTGACCGCACGACAACCGACCGCCATGGCCGCCAGTAGCGCCGCCGCGCCAGCCGAACTGATCCCCGCCGCCGCTGCCGTCGCCGACTCGGTCGACGAGCAGCCCAGCGCGACGGTGCGGCTGAAAGCGGCACTGAGGCCGACATCCACCAAGGCCCGGCTGCTCAGCCCCGGGGCCATGGCCTCGCTCACCGCCGTCATCGCCGCCCTGCGGTGGGGGGCCGTGATGATCGGGCTCGTCTGGGCCGTGCCCAGCGCCACCGACGAGGTCCGCCAGGAAGACAACCTGCGGGTGATCATCACGATCACCGTCGTCATCTTCCTCACCTCGTGGCGCACGATCGTGCCGCACCGGTTCGGCGAGCCCGGCGCGTTGCCGGTGGCCAAGGCCTGGATCGACGTGGCCGCGCTCGGCATCGCCATCGGCATCAGCGACGGCCTGTCCGGCCCGTTCACCGCCTGCCTCATCGTGGCCGTGGCCGTGGCCGGCTTCGGCTGGGGACTGGGGGCCGGCATGTTCGGCGGCGCCCTCGGGGTGTCGCTGGCCGCCCTGAGCGCCGCCCTGCCGTTCGCATCCGACAGCGCCACCAACGCCGACCAGTTCCCCGGCCCGATCGTGGTCGGCGCCCTGGTGGGGGCGGCCATCCTGCCCGGTCTGGCGCTGGAGCGGGTGACCGAGGTGGAGCTGCGACGCAAGGAGATGGCCGACCAGCGGGACCGGCTGGCCGAGGCCAACGATCTGCTGTCGATGCTGAGCGACCTGGCCCGCACCCTGCCCTCCTCGCTCGACCTGAACGACGTGCTGGCCGCCACCCGCCAGCAGCTGATCGACACGTTCGGCGCCCAGCGCCTCGCCATCCTGTCCTACGAGGAGGGCTACTGGTCGCCCAGCTTCCAGGACGGCTTCGACATCCCACCCCAGGCCCGCACCCCGGAGCTTCCCAACCCGCTCCACCTGGCCTCGGTCTCGGGAGACGTGGTGCTGGTGGAGGATCTGGCCACCGTGGGCCGGGAGGGCAGCGGGATCTACTCCCGCCTGGTGGTCAACGGGGTCGACATCGGCCTCGTGGCCCTGGAGCACCGCACCCCCGGTCGCTACCAGGCGACCGACGCCGACCTGCTGCGTTCCATGGCCGACGTGCTGGCCCTGACCCTGGCCAACGCCCGCTCGTTCCGGCGCCTGCGGAGCCTGGCGGCGGCCGAGGAACGCAGCCGGATCGCCCGGGACCTCCACGATCGCCTCGGCCAGTACCTGACCTACATCGCCATCGAGCTGGAACGGATCAACAGCGAGCGTGACGAGCCGTCGTCGGAGCTGAAGAAGCTCCACGAGGACGTCCAGGGAGCCATCGGGGAGTTCCGCGACACCCTGATCGAGCTGCGGACCTCGGTGAGCGCGGACCGGCCGCTGGCCCTGGTGCTGGCCGAGGTGGTGGACCGGTTCCGGCGCCGATCGGCCGTCGACTGCGGCCTGAGCGTGCCCCGGACCCCCGAGCGGCTCCCCGCCATCATCGAGAACGAGCTCCTGCGGATCGCCCAGGAGGCGCTGGTCAACATCCAGAAGCACGCCGGAGCCGCCCGGGTCCACGTACGCTGGTCGGTCTCCGACGGGCGAGGGGTGCTGGTGATCGAGGACGACGGACGGGGTTTCGACCCCGGCAAAGGGATTCGGGGATCGGCATACGGCCTGGTGGGGATGCGTGAGCGGGCGGCCTCCGTGGGTGCGATGCTCGAGATCTCCAGTGCGCTGGGCCACGGTACGACCATTACCGTGCAGACGAGTCAAACATCGGAACAGGTGAAGAAACCATGATCAGAATCCTGCTGGCCGACGACCACGCACTGCTGCGCGAAGGCTTGAAGAAGTCCTTCGAGTCGGCGGGCGACGAGGTTGTCGGCGAGGCCTCCAACGGCGAGGAGGCGGTGGCCATGGCGGCCGAGCTGTCGCCCCAGGTGGTCCTGATGGACCTGTCGATGCCGGTCATGGACGGCATCGAGGCCACCCGCCGCATCCGCGAGGCCCACCCCGGGGTCCGGGTGGCTGTGCTCACCATGCACGACGACATCGACAAGACCCGCGACGCCATCAGCGCCGGAGCCAGCGCCTACCTGAGCAAGGGCACGTCGTTCGCCGAAGTGCGGGAGACCGTGGTGCGGGTGGCCGAGGGCGACACCGTGCTGTCGCCCGCCATCGCCGGGGCCATGCTCACCACGATCCACGACACGAACGACAAGGACGACCTCCTGTCGGACCGACAGATCGAGATCCTCCAGGCCATCGCCGACGGGATGAGCACCAAGCAGGCCGGCCGCTACCTGGGGATCACCACCAAGACCGTCCACAACCATCTGAACGCCATCTACCGCAAGCTCGACGCCCAGTCGCTCACCCACGCCGTGCTGAGCGCGGTGCGCATGGGCATCATCAACCTCGACTCGAACGAGACCGAGACGGTCTGAGGTTTTCGGGAGCCCCACGGGGCTTCCAAGGTCCGGGTGACGGCAACCCCCGGTCGAGCTCTGTGGAGCTCCGGTCCCCCTCAGAGGCCGGAGCCCCACAGGGCTCGGTCAATCGGTGAGGTCGGCCCGCCACAGATGGCCGACGGTGGCCCGGGCCGCCATGGCGGCGAACAGGTCGGCGCCCGGCGCCAGGGCCTCGATGCCGACCGCCCACAGCGTGGATCCGTCGGGGCTGACGGCGCAGGCGATGGCCCGGCCCTCTCCCCCGCCCGGTAGCAGCAGCTCGACCTCGTCGGTGGGGCGCCCCGCCGGGTCGTAGCGGATCACCAGGGCCTTGCCAGGGTGGCACACCCACACCCCCCTGCCACCGGCGGTGCCGGCACCGGCCGGCTCCAGAGCAAGCCCGTCGGGGGTCTGGCGGGCGAAGGGGCGGGGCTCGCCGATCGAGCCGTCGGCCCACAGGCGCATTTGGACGACCTGGCGGGCGCCGCTCAGCCCCAGGAACAGGATCTGGCCGTCGGGGTCGACGGCGATCCCGTTGGGGAACGACAGGCCATCGGCCAGCACCTGCTGGCGCCCCGGGCCGTCCACCCGGATCAGGCGACCGCAGGCCGAGATCGGCTCGCCGTGGAGCACCCGGGCCCCGGTGTCGTCGACGTAGACCCGGTCGGCGGCGTCGACGGCGAGGTCGCCCAGGTAGCCGGTGGCCACGCCCGACAGGTCGGCCCACAGCTCCAGCGGGCTGGCCGGATCGGCGGTGGCCGTGACCAGGAGCCGGCGGTCGAGCATGGAGGCGACCACGAGGCGGCCGTCGCTCAGCAGGCCGAGCCCGTTGGGCTGGCCCGGCACCTCGTGCAGCACGGTCAGCTCGCCGGTGGCCGGATCGGCGGCCAGCACCCGGCAGCCGATCATGTCGGAGAACACGAGGCGGCCGTCGGGGAGAACCCGCAGGCCCTCGCCGAACAGGAACCGGGCCGGCTCCAGCATCCGGGCCCGGTGGCGGCGGACGGTGCGCCCGGGAACGGCCCGGCCGGTCACCACGTCCCACACCCGGGCCGCCTCGGCCCCGTCGGGCCCGACACCGGCCCGCGCCCGCCAGGCCACGTGCTGGTCGGGCCGCACCAGGGTGAGGGTGCCGGCGCCGTACTTGGTTGCGCCCTCCGGCTCGTCCACGTCGAGCACGACCAGGCCCAGGCCCCGCCGGACCGCCTCCGCCACCAGGGCATCGCCGCCCTCCGGGGCGCCGGTGCCGATGCCGGTGCGGATCAGGGTGAACATCGGGCCCAACTGGTCGAAGACGGATGCCCCGTCGGCCCGCCAGATGTGGGGCAGGCGGGCGCCGGGCCAGGTCGACTCCTCGTAGTGCTCCAGGGTGGAGGCGGGCGGGTCGCTGGCCTCGTGGCAGATGACCGGGGAGTCGGTGTAGACGTAGCCGAGCTGGAAGCCGGGGCACTCGAACTCGCCCAGGTTGGTGGCCCGGATCCGGGCCCCGAGGTCGGCCCGGGCCTCGGCGCTGACGGCCAGCTCGGCCGCCAGGTCGTCGTTCCAGGCGGTGAGGGCGTGCAGCTCGCGGCCCCAGCGGGCGGCCTGGGCCGCCACCTGGCCCCCGATCGGGGCCCGCTCGGTCTCGTAGGTGTCGAGGATCCGCTCGTCGAGGGTGCCGCCCAGCACGCCGGCCAGGCGCCAGCTGAGCGAGACGGCGTCGGCGATGCCGGCGTTCATGCCGAAGCCGCCCATGGGGATCCACAGGTGGGCGGCGTCGCCGGCCAGGAACACCCGGCCCTCCCGGAACTTCGTCGACACCAGCGCCCGGGGCGTCCACCGGGCCCGGCCCAGCACCTCGTAGGCGATGGGCTGGCCGATGGCCCGGAAGATGGCGGGCTCCGGGTCGTAGCCCTCCCGGGTCTGGCCCGGCGGCACCGGGGTGTGGATCAGCCACTCGTCGTGGCCGTCGATGGCGATCAGCGTGACCCCGCCGAGGAAACGCAGCATCCAGCCGGGGGTGCGGGCCACCAGGGGGGCGATGTCGGGCGAGCGGAAGAAGGTGGACACGGTGTCGCCCAGGCGGGGGACCCCCACCAGGCGGGCCCCGATGGCGGCCCGGACCACCGAGTTGGAGCCGTCGGTGCCCACCAGGTAGCGGGCTTGGATCTCCTGCGTGGTGCCGTCGGCCAGGTTGCGGGCCACCACGGTGATCCCGCCGCCGGGCCCCGGGTCGTGGTCGGCGAAGCCCTCGTAGGCCCAGCCCTCCCGCAGGTCGACGCCCCACCGGCGGCTGTGGCGGCGCAGCACCGGCTCCAGGTAGAGCTGGGACAGGTAGTGCTGGGGCTCGGGGGTGGGCCAGTTCGCCGCCACCAGGTCCTCCGGCTCCCGCCAGCCGGCGGCCCGCAAGGGCTGGCCGGCCAGCACGGCGCCGGTGGTGGAGCGCCGGTAGCGGGTGAGCTCGTGGCCGTTGAGCCGGTCGAGGTAGACGATGTCGGTGGAGTGGTCGGGCGGCAGGCCCGAGCGGCGGACCTCGTCGGCACAACCCAGCCGGCGCAGCAGCTCCATCGAGCGGGCGTTGGTGGTGTTGCACCGGGGGTTGGGCGGCTGGTCGTGGCGCTGCTCCAGCACGATCGAGCCGACCCCGAGCCGGGCCAGATCCATGGCCAGGGTCAGCCCCACCGGGCCGCCCCCGGCGATCACCACCGGCCGCTCGTCCTGCGTCTGGCCCTCGTCTGTCATGGGGGCAAGTGTGGCGGGGGCCCGGCGGGCCCGCCAGCGCTCGACGGTACCGTGGAACGGGTGAACGACCCACGGGAGCAGGCGGCCCGGCGCCGCACCTTCGCCATCATCTCCCACCCCGACGCGGGCAAGACCACGCTGACCGAGAAGTTCCTGCTGTACGGCGGGGCCCTGGGGGTGGAGGCGGGAGCGGTGAAGGCCCGGGAGGGTCGGCGGTCGGCCACGTCGGACTGGATGGACCTGGAGCAGCAGCGGGGGATCTCGATCACGTCCACCGTGCTCCAGTTCCCCCACCGGGACAAGATCCTGAACCTGCTCGACACCCCCGGCCACCGGGACTTCTCGGAGGACACCTACCGGGTGCTGGCGGCGGCCGACGCCGCCGTGATGGTGCTCGACGCGGCCAAGGGCATCGAGCCCCAGACCCTCAAGCTGTTCGAGGTGTGCCGGGAGCGGGAGATCCCGTTCCTCACGTTCATCAACAAGTGGGACCGGCCCGGCCGCTCCGCCCTCGAGCTGCTCGACGAGATCGAGGAGCGCCTGGTGGTGGAACCCACCCCGATGACGTGGCCGGTGGGGATCGCCGGCGACTTCCGGGGCGTGATCCACCGGGGCACCGGCGCCTACACCCGCTTCGAGCGCACGGCCCGGGGCTCCACCATCGCCCCCGAGGAGGACGTCGACCCCGAGCGGGCGGCGGCCGAGGAGGGCCCGTCGTGGACCGAGGCCCAGGACGAGGTCGACCTGCTCGACTCGCTGGGCCGGGTGGTCGACGCCAAGACGTTCCTGGCCGGCGAGTCCACCCCCGTGTTCTTCGGCTCGGCCCTCACCAACTTCGGCGTCCGGTTCCTGCTCGACGGGGTGGTGGACCTGGTGCCGGCCCCCTCCCCCCGGCTCCTGGCCGACGGCACCCGCCGGGCCCTCGACGCCCCCTTCGCCGCCTTCGCCTTCAAGGTCCAGGCCGGCATGGACAAGGCCCACCGCGACCGGGTGGCGTTCGTGCGGGTCTGCTCCGGCCGCTTCGAGCGGGGCATGATGGTGACGGCCGAGCGCAGCGGCCGCCAGTTCTCCACCAAGTACGCCCAGACCATGTTCGGCCAGGACCGCGAGACGGTGGAAGAGGCCTACCCGGGCGACGTGATCGGCCTGGTCAACGCGAACGACCTGCGGGTGGGCGACGCCATCTACGCTTCCGAGCCCTGCTCGTTCCCTCCCCTGCCGGCGTTCGCCCCCGAGCACTTCATGCGGGTGCGGGTGAAGGACGTGTCGAAGTTCAAGCAGTTCCGCAAGGGAATCACCCAGCTCGACGAAGAGGGCGCCATCCAGGTCCTGCGCGACGCCGACCTGGGCGACACTGCCCCCATCCTGGGGGCGGTGGGCCCCATGCAGTTCGAGGTGGCCACCTACCGGCTGGAGAACGAGTTCGGGGCCCCGGCCCTGCTGTCGCCCACGAACTACACGATCGCCCGCCGCACCGACGCCGCCAGCCGGGACCGGCTCCGGGCCATGCAGGGCGTCGACGTGCTGTCGCGCGACGACGGCACCCTGCTGGCCCTGTTCGAGTCGAAGTACTGGATGGACCGGGTGATCGCCGACTACCCCGAGCTCACCCTGGAGCGCATGGTCGCCGAAGGCGGCCTGTAACCAGTCGCCGAAGGCGGCCTGTAACCAGTCGCCGAAGGCGGCCTGTAACCAGTCGCCGAAGGCGGCCTGTAACCAGTCGCCGAAGGCGGCCTGTAACCAGTCGCCGAAGGCGGCTTGTAAGCCGCCCCCGGCGGCCGTCAGGCCAGTTTCTCGGCGAACCAGTCGAGGATGATCTCGGCCCGCATGCGACGGTGCACGGGGGACCCGCTGCGGGACAGCTCGTGGGTCTCGCCGGGGAACCGGTAGAAGGTGACGTCCCGGCCCAGCAGGCGCAGGGCCACGAACAGCTCCTCGGCCTGACCGATCGGGCAACGCAGGTCGTCCTCCGAATGGACGATCAGCATGGGGCAGGTGATGTCCTTCACCCGGGTGATCGGCGAGTGGCGGCGGTAGACATCGGGGTCCTCCAGGTGGTTGGGCCCGATCTCGGCCCGGAACATCGTGGCCATGTCGCTCGACTGCTCCAGCGTGAGCAGGTTGTTCACCGCCCGCTCGGTGCAGATCCCCCGGAAGCGGGAGCTGAACCGGGTGGCCAGCTCGGTGGCCATGTAGCCGCCGTAGCTGCCGCCGAGCATCCCGACCCGGCCGGGGTCGCAGAACGGGTAGCGCTCCAGGGCGGCGTCGAGCACGGCCATCACATCGTCGACGTCGACCCCGCCCCAGCCGGAGCCGGGAGCCTTGGGGTGGGTGGGCCCCAGGATGGCCTGCCCCCAGCGCTCCTCCCGGCCGCTGCCGCCCCGGGGATTGCTCATCAGCACCGCGAAGCCGGCGGCGGCCTGCATCTGGGCCTCGTCGAAGAAGGTCTCCCCGTACTGGGTGTGGGGGCCACCGTGGACGTTGAGCAGCACCGGGTAGCGCTGCGCCGGGTCGAAGCCGGCGGGCCGCATGATCCAGGCGTCGATCTCGGCCCCCTCCCCGGCGCCGGGCCCACCGGTGGGGCAGGCGACGGCGAACCGCTCCCAGACCTGCGGCTCCACGGCCTGCCGGTAGCGGTCGGCGAACGTGGTGAGACGGCGGGCCCCGCCGGGGACGGCGGGGTCGAGCACGAACACGTCGGTCACCTCGTCGACGGCGGAGGCGGCGTAGGCCACGGTGCCGTCGCCCGCCCCCAACCCCTTCACGGTCAGGCTGCCGGAGGTGACGGGCGCCGGGACGGCGGCGCCGTCGAGGGCCACCCGGTGGACGTGGGTGGTGCCCCGATTCTCGGCCAGGGCCAGCAGGGCGCCGCGGTGCCACACCGGGGCGACGATGCCGGCGGTGCACTCGAAGGTGCGGTCGAGGCCGGCCGACAGCCAGCCGACGGGCCCGCCTTCGGCCGGCACCAGGCCCACCTTGGCGTTCTGGGGGTAGGTGGTGGGGTCGTCGTAGCCGATGCAGGCCACACCGGCCAGGCCCTCGCTGGGCCAGGCGTAGTAGCCGCCGCCGGCGGTGAGCCGGGTGACGGTGCCGTCGAGGGCCACCCGGTACAGGTCGACGGCCAGGTCGAGGTCCCACGTGTCGTGGCGGGCGGCGCTCACCACCAGGCTGGCCGAATCGGGCGCCCAGGCCGGACCCTCGTGCTGGTGCTCGCCGGGCGTGAGGTTGCGGGGGCCGGCGGTGCCGTCGAGGGGGACCACGTACACGTGCTGGGGTCGGTCGAACACCCAGCCCTCGCCGTTGAGGCGGGTCATGAACCGCTCGATCCTGCGGGGGGCCTGCCAGCTCGTGTCGCCGTCGGCCGCTCCTTCGGCCCGGTAGCGCTCGTGCTGGGTGCGGCTGGTGAACGCCACCCACCGACCGTCGGGGCTGACGGCGGGGTCGCTTACGCCGTCGGGCATGGACGCCAGCGTGCGGGTCTCCCCGGGGGCGTCGACGGCCAGGGCGTGGAGGGTGGCCTCGCCCTTGGTGGGGCTGCGACGGCTGGTGAACACGAGGGTGCGGCTGTCGGGGCTGAAGGCGGGGCCGCCGTCGTGCTCGCCGCCGGTGACGGGGCGGGGCGGGGCGGAGCCGTCGGCGGCGGCCAGCCAGACCTGGGTGCGGGTGGTGTTGCGCTCCAGGTCCACCCGGGCCACGGTGAATGCCACCCAGTGGCCGCTCGGGCTGACCACGGGGTTGCCGGCCACCTGGACCAGGTTCCCGATCACCCGTTCGGCGACGGCGCTATGGGTTCCGGCCGCGCCCTCGGACGTGCCACCGGCCTCAGCGCCGGGTGTCATGCGGCGGTCACCTGGAAGATGGCCTCGATCTCCACCGGGATGTCGAAGGGCAGCTCGGCCATGCCCACGGCCGAGCGCGTGTGCCTGCCGGCGTCGCCGAAGACCTCGTGGAACAACTCGGAGCAGCCGTCGATGACGGCCGGGGTCTGGTTGAAGCCGGGGGCGCAATTGACCATGCCGAACACCTTGACCACCCGCTCCACCCGGTCGAGCGATCCGAGGGCGAGGCGGACCGAGGTGAGGATCTGGAGGCCGGTGTAGCGGGCGGCCAGGCGGGCCTGCTCCAGGGGCACGGTGCCATTCGGTCCCACCTTGCCGTTGATGCGCTCGGCCGGGTCGTCCGTGACCGGGCCATGACCGCCGACGTGCAGGAGGTTGCCCACCAGGACCGACTTCTCGTAGAGGCCGGCCGACGGGTAGGGGCGAGGCAGGACGATCCCGGCCGCGGTGAGACGTGCTTCGTGGCTCATGGCCGCAGCGTAGCTGCCGGCCGGGTTGGGCCCCGGCCGAGATGGGGTCCGGGGGCGCAGCCCCCGCAACAACCCAGCGTAGCTGCCGGCCGGGTTGGGCCCCGGCCGAGATGGGGCCCGGGGGCACAGCCCCCGCAACAACCCACTGGTAGTGGGATGGCGCACGACGGGGGGCAATTTCTCCCGTCAACCGCTAGGGTTCGGAGCTGTTCGAGTGGTGGCGGGCGGTGGAGGGACGACGTCGTTCGTGCTGCCGCGAGCTTCCTTGTTGAAGACATGCCATCCTGTGCGCCCGTTCACCAGGCAGACTGTGCCCGTGCGCCGTCGCCGTCGACGCTCTCTGGTGCCCTCGTGGCTCCTTCCCGCCCTGCTGTGCACCTCCGCAGTGGGTTCGGCCGGCGCGCTCAAGGTCCACTTCGACGAGTTGCTGATCACGGCCGAGGCGGCCGGGCCGGGCTCGGTGGCCGGGCCCACGGTGGCCGGTCCCGGCAGCGGCAGCCTGGGCGGCTACGGCGAGGGCCGCACCGTCGACACCGCCCCCGGCTCCGACGACGTGGAGGGCAACAGCCTGGAGAGCGAACTGCTCGAAGGCGGCCCGTCCGGTGATCCAGGGGCCGGCGGCGGCCCGCCGGGGGGCCGCCCGCCGCTCCAGTCCGGTCTCGCCGACGCCGGGCAGCTGGCCTCGGCGGTGGGGCTCGGAGCCGGGGCCAACCTCGACCTGTCGGCCACCCCCGGCCTGGATCCCACCGGGCCGACCATCCGACCGACGGCCGGCTCGGGTGCCGACGGCGAGGGCCGCACGCTCGACCTGGTGCGGGCCCAGTTGGGCACCGACCCGAATCAGTGGGTGGATCCCCGGTCGTCGCAACGGCCGTGGAGCGACCTGGGGGCGGTGGAGGGGCTGCTCACCTTCCGGGGCAATCCCACCCGCTCGTGGTACGGGAGGGGCCCCGTACCGGACCGACCGGAGGTGCAGTGGTCGGTCGACATCGGCTGCTCCCAGTCGGCCGTGGGCAGCGAGGCCAAGATGTGGTGCGGCACCGGGTGGACGGGCCAGCCGGCCGTGTTCCGTTCCCCCGTCACCGACGACTGGACGCTCGCCTTCGGGGCCTACAACCGGGCCGTCAACTTCCTCGACCCGGCCACCGGGGCCACCGCCCTGAGCCCTTTTCTGACCGGCGACATCATCAAGGGGTCGGTCACGGTCGATCCCGACGGCTACCCCCTGCTCTACACCGGCAGCCGAGACAACTTCTTCCACGTGGTGGCCCTCGACCGGGGCCAGCCGACCGAGCTGTGGAACCTGTCGGCCTACGCCGTGCAGCCCACCCTGTGGAACAACGACTGGGACGGCTCGGCCCTGGTGATCGACGACTACCTGTTCGAGGGGGGCGAGAACGGCCGGTTCTTCGTGGTGAAGCTGAACCGGGGATACGGGCCCGACGGCAAGGTGACCGTGGCCCCCCAGATCGTGTTCAGCACCGAGAGCTGGGATGCCGAGCTGCTGAACGCCCTGGGCGACCTCGACGTGTCGGTGGAGAACTCGGTGGCCGTGAGCGGCAACACGGTGTACTTCGCCAACTCGGGCGGCCTGGTGCAGGGATGGGACATCAGCGGGCTGAAGGCCGGCCTGGCCCCCACCCGGGTGCTGCGGTTCTGGACCGGCGACGACACCGACGCCTCGCTGGTGGTCGACGCCGAGGGGATGGTCTACGCCGTCAGCGAGTACGAGCGGGGCAACACGAGGAGCCAGGAGGTGGGTCAGATCATGAAGCTCGACCCGTCGAAGCCCGAGGATCCGCTGGTGTGGAGCCTGCAGGCCCACGCCGGGTTGGACTCGGGCGTGTGGGCCACGCCGGCGCTGTACACCGAGCCGGCTGGTGGCGGTACCACGCTGATCGTGCCCACCAACGAGGGGTCGGTGCTGGCCCTCGACACCGCCACCGGGGCCGAGCGGTGGCGCCTGGCTCTGCAGGGGCCGCTGTGGAGCAGCCCGGTGGTGGTCGACGGCACCCTCATCCAGGGCGACTGCGCCGGCTCCCTCCACGCCTTCGACCTGGCTGGCCGAGAGGCCGGCGCCGCCCCGGCCGAGCAGTGGTCGGCCTATCTCGGGGGATGCATCGAGTCGACCCCGGCGGTGTGGGACGGCCAGATCTTCGTCGGCACCCGGATGGGCCGCTTCTTCGCCCTGGCCGACCGTAGCTGAGCCCGGCTGGGTCTCCCGCAGGTGTCTCGCGCCAGCGAAACACCTCGTCCCCGAGGGGACCCTAGTCGGCGGTGGCCACCAGCGGGGTGGCGCCACCGGTGCCGGCGGGCATCAGGCGGTCGGTGGAGGCGGCCGGGGCGGGCGTGCGGGCCACGATCGGGCCGTTGCCCCACAGATGGAGGGGGCCGGTGATCGGCCCGGCGGCGAGGAAGGCCAGGAAGCCGAGGAGGCTCCCGGCGGCGGCCACCACGAACGCCACGGTGTAGTTGGAGCCGTCGTGGACGAAGCCCAGCACGAACGGGCCGCTGGCCACGCCGATGGTGCCCATCAGCTGGTTGAAGCCGTAGATCTGGGCGTACTCCCGCACCCCGTAGGCCTCGGCCAGCAGGAGGGGCTGGAGCATCAGCAGGTTGCCCACGCTGACGCCGAGGAACACGGCGCTGGCCACGATGGCGGCCATGCTGTTGGAGAGCGAGATGCACGCCAGCGCCGCCGCCTGCAGGACCACCAGGATCATCGAGAACAGCTTGGTCGGCACCCGCAGCACGATGAGGCCGCCGAGCAGCCGGCCGACCACGCTGGTGCCGGCGAGCAGGGCCAGGGCCAGGGAGCCGGCCCGGTCGCCCGAGCGTTCCTTGGCCAGGTTGAACAGGTGGGCCAGGCCGCCGACCTGGGAGAAGAAGATCAGGGCGTAGGCCAGGCACAGCATCACGAAGAAGCGGCTGCGGCGGGCGTCGACGAAGGTGGCGCCGGCCAGCACGGCCGGTGACGACGGTTTGCCGGCTGTCATGGCCCCGAGGGGTGCGCCGTCGGGGCCGACACCCTTTTCGTAGGGGAAGGAGCGGATGAGGAGGATGCCGAGGGGGACGATGCCGACCACCCAGATGAGGGCCATGATCGGGCCGGCCCCGCCGAGCTGGTGGGTCTTGATCAGGTCCTTGGCCACCGGGGTGAGCACGATGCCGCCGAGCGAGAGGCCGGTGCTGGTGATCGAGATGGCCGTCTTGCGGCGGGCGTCGAACCAGCGGGTGACGAGCGTGATGCTGGGCACGAGGCCACACACCGAGAAGGCCACGCCGAACAGTGCGAAGAAGAGGTAGTAGGTGAGGATGCTGTCGACCCAGCGCAGGCCGTAGAGGGCGACGGCGCCGAGGGCGCCGCCGGCAAGGTAGAACCAGCGGAGGTCCACCCTGTCCATACGGCGGGCCAGGAGGAAGCCGATGATGCCGCTGATGCCGAAGAAGGTGGCGGGGCCGCCGGAGACGGCGCCCAGGGAGGCCCCGAGCTCGTCGTGGGCGAAGCTGAGGATGACCGAGGCGTTGTAGAAGCCGAGGCCGGAGCCGACCATCAGGATGATGAAGACGGCGCCCACGATCACCCAGCCGTAGAAGAGCCCGCCGGACGGGGCCGGGTCGGGGTCTGGCGCCGCCCCGGCCGGGGTGGGGGCCAGGCCGTCGCGGTCGTCGACGCCGCTGGGGTCGCCGGGGACGGTGGCCAGGGCGGGGGCGGCCACCACGGCGGCGACGGCGGTGTTGGCCGCGATCTCGGCGGTGGTGGTCCCGAACGGGAGGTTGGCGCCGGGCTGGAGAGCGGCCGGGCCGGTGGTGCCGCTGCCGTTGGCCGGGAAGATCATGACACCGTCGGCCGCCGCGCCGTTGCCCGGGATCCCGGCGGTCCCGAGCGAGGTGTCGGGGTTGGCGACGAAGGCGGCGGCGCTGTCGGCGGCGTCGGAGCCGTCGGGCGGAGCGGCGACGGGGGCGCCGTTGCCGGCGACACCGGTGCCCGGGGGCGGGCCGTCGATGATCTCGTCGAGCAGGTCGTCGATGATCGAGGGGGGCTTCACCGGTTCGCCGCCGGAAGCTTCGGTGCCCGGGGCCGGGAAGGGGGTGGAGTCGGGGTCGGGGGCGGGCGCGGTGACGGTGGGGTCGGCCACCAGCCCGAGGTCGGCGTCGAGGCCGATGGGCTGGTCGGAGTCGAGCAACGACGGAGGCTTCACCGGTTCGATGGGGCGCTGCTGGTCGAGGAGGGAGGGCGGCTTCACCGGCTCGATGTGGCCGGGGGCCAGGTAGTAGCCGCCGGCGGGGGCGGCGCCCCCGGGGCCGCCGTCGAGGAGGGAGGGCGGCTTCTCGCTGGCGGCGGTCCCCTCGGGGAGACGCGCCTGGTCGAGGAGGGAGGGCGGTTTGGTCTCCCGGGCCTCGGGGCGGACCGGGGCGGTGGTGGTCAACGGCGGGGAGGACTCGGTGGCAGGGATCGGGGTGGCGGCCTTGCCCCGCATGCGGCCGATGGTGCGCTCGAACCAGCTCTGCGAGACCTCGGCCTCGGCCACTGGGTCGGGCTGGCGGCGGGCGCCGTCGACGATCTCGGCGATGCGCTCGGGGGCGATGCGGACCTCGACGCCGGTGCGCTCCTCTTGGAGGAGCATGGCCGAGCGCGAGTCGCGCTTGCCCCAACCCCGGTTCATGGCCTCCGTCATCTCCATGAGGGTGAGGTTGGCCAGGCGCATGGGCACGTCGTACTCCCGGGCCAGCTCCACGGCGAGGGCCACGTCTTTACGGGCCAGCTCGAGGGCGAAGTCGGGCGGGTCGAACCGGCCGGGGAGGAAGTTGCGGGACAGGGTGTCGAACGTGCGGCGGCGGCCAAGGGCGCCCATCCTGACCGCTTCCCACAGGGCCTCAGGGTCAACGCCGGCCTTGACGCCGAGGGTGAACGTCTCGGCCAGGGCGGTCTGGAGGATGTAGCCCGAGCAGTTGTGGACGAGCTTGGCGATCGAGCCGGCCCCGATCGGGCCCACCAGGTGGGGTGCGTCGGAGAAGGAGCGCAGGACGGGGAGGAAGGCCTCGAAGGCTTCGGGGTCGCCGCCGGCCCAGATGGCGAGGCGGCCGGAGGCGGCGCCGTCGGGGCCGCCCGAGACGGGGGCGTCGAACACGTGGACGCCCCGGGGGGTCATCTCGGCGTGGATCCGGCGCATCACCGTGGGGGAGTTGGTGGACAGGTCGAAATAGGCCAGGCCGGGGAGGGCGCCGCCGATGATGCCGTTGAGGGACAGGGCGACCGCTTCCACCTGGGGCGGGCCGGGGAGGGAGGTGAACACGACGTCCACCTGGCCGGCCACGGCAGCCGGGGAGACGGCCCAGGTGGCGCCCCGCTCCAGGAGGGGCTCGCCGGCGGCGGGGTTGAGGTCGTGGACGACGAGGTTGTGGCCGGCGGCCAGGATGTTGCCGGCCATCCGGGACCCCATGGTGCCCAGGCCGATGAATCCGACTCTCATTCGGTGCGTTCCTTCGGGTCGGTGGGGCCGAACACGTCGAGCGCGACCCGTCCGGCGTTCACGGCGGTGGGCCAGCCGGCGTAGAAGGCGATGTGGGTGATCAGGCCCTTGAGCTCCTCTTCGGTGACCCCGTTGTCGAGGGCTCGGCGCATGTGGCCCTTCAGCTCGTCGGTGCGGTAGAGGGCGGCCAGGACGGCGACGGTGACGAGGGAGCGGTCCCGTTTGGTGAGGTCGGTCCCCTCCCAGACGTCGCCGAAGAGCACCTCGTCCCGCAGCCGGCCGAGGTTCGGGATGAACTCGTAGACAGGCGAAACAGGCTGACGCTCCTGGTCGGTCACAACCGAAGCGTAATCTTGGTCGGGGGTCTTGCCCAAAGCTGTCGCAGCAGCGTAACGATCCCCTGGTCCGGGGCTTGCGCCAGGTGACGGCCCCTGGCCTCGCCGCCCCCGGGCCCCCGGCGCCATCCACGCGACGGAAATCGCGCCCCGCTGGCTAACTGCGTCACATTCTCTGCGGATTCCGCCGGTTTCGCGACGCAGAACGCCCGCCGGGCGCGATTTCCGTCACACGGTTCGGGGCGGTCGGCACGGGCGGGTGGTCAACGATTCGACAAGACGAGCACCTCGCTGGGGCCAAGGGCCGGGATGGCGACCGATGCGATGCCGTGCCGGGTGCCCACGGGCAGGGAGGAGCCGATAAGGGCGGTGATGGCGGGGTCGGTGGTGTGGACGACCTGGAGGCTGCCGCCGCCGCCGGGGCGGGGCCCGGGGCCGTTGAGCGAGGCGTCGACCAACACGTGGGCGTGGCGGGCGTCGGCCCCGTGGGTGTTCACCACGCACAGGGCTTCCTCGTCGTCGAGGATGCGGGACCAGGCCACCAGGTCGCCCGGGGCGGGGATCTCGAACGGTGCGGCGCCGCGGGCGATGGGGCGCAGGTACTGGCGGCCGTGGCGGAGCACGGGGCGGGCCTGGCGGAGGGCGACGAGGCCGGCGATGCGGGTGAAGGCGGGGTGGGTGGGGTCGAAGCAGTGGTGGCCGGCGGTGCCGAACGGGCCGAAGCCGGGGAGGTCGGGGTCGGGCTGGCCGTTGCGGCCGTCGACGCCGGAGGCCCGGGGATGGTCGGGGCCGAACATCGCTTCCCGCAGGTAGCGGTCGTGGCTGCCCCAGTCGGGGAGCCACCGGTGTTCGGACGGCTCGGGGCCGGCGAATGCCTGCTCGGTGCCGTAGTACAGGCACGGGATGCCGAGGGAGAGGAGCTGGATGGCGACGCCGGCGACGACCTGGTGGTCGGAGGCGGCGTGGGTGGAGAAGCGGAGCTTGGGGCCGAAGACGTGGTCGTGGTCGTCGAGGATCGAGACGTGGCGGTTGCCGAGGTTGCGGTGGGAGCCCATGCCGGTGGTTCGGGGGTCGGGGGCGCCGGGGCGTTCGGGGTCGAAGCCGGCGAAGTAGTCGGGGCCGGGGGCGAGGCCTTTGGCCACGGCGGTGAGCGCAGGGCGCATGGCGCCGATGTCGAGGGCGGCGCTGAGGTTGCGGCCGAGGGCGTCGAGGTAGCGGTCTTCGGCGTCGTCGCCGCCGGCCACCTCGCCCAGGAGCAGGAAGTTGGCTTTGCCGACGTTGGCGGCGAACTCCCGGACCGAGCCGCACAGGTTGCGGGCCTGTTCGAAGGTGACGTGCTTGAGGGTGTCGAGGCGGAAGCCGTCGCAGTCGGTGAGGGCGATCCAGTACTTGAGGCAGCGGGCCACGACGTCGATCTGGCGGGGGCCGAGGGCCAGGTCCCGAAGGGTGACGAAGTCGGAGCGCTTGTGCTCGGCCTGGTCGTCGCCGATGTCGCCCCGGCCGAGGTCGCCCGAGCCCGCCCGGGTGTAGCTGTCGGGGTCCTGGAGCTCGGCCGGCCAGATCCCGTCGTCGTCGTTGGCGATCGTCGGCCGGGGTTCGCCTCCAGCGTCGAGCCAGGACCCGAAGCCGTAGCGGCCGGTGGTGTACGGGGGCTGGTAGCGGCCGCCGGGGGTGTCGGGGGCGTAGAGCCAGTTGGTGCCGGTGTGCTGGAACACGACGTCGAGGATCACCCGCATGCCGTGGCGGGCGTGGGCCCGGGTGACGAGGTCGACCAGGTCGGCCCGGGTGCCGAAGCGGGGGTCGACGTCGAGGAAGTCCTGGATGGCGTAGCCGTGGTAGGAGTTGTCGGCGGCCCGCTGCTTGAACACGGGGCTGAGCCACAGGGTGGTGACCCCGAGAGCGGCGAGGTAGTCGAGCTCGGCGGCGACGCCGGCGATCGTGCCGCCCTGCCAGCGCTCACCGCCGGAGCGGGCCCAGGCGTCCCAACGCCAGCCGGCGGGGCGGGCGGCCGGGAGGTTCGAGCGGTCGAGCAGGGAGCGGGTGGCGGTGCGGCCGTCGGAGAAGCGGTCGACCAGGAGGAAGTAGAGCACCTCGTCCCGCCAGTCGACCGGGGAGGGGTGGAGAGCGGTGCGGCGGGGCAGCTCGAGCGCGGCGACGGCGGCGGCCCTCGGCTGCTCGGCACTGGGAACGACCATGGCGATGCCCTCTCCCCGCCGCGCTCGGGTGAGGGTAGCCGGCGGGGCGGGGGCTGGGCGGCTGGATTTCGGCCCGCTCAGCGGCCCGAGGCGCCGCTAGCCTGGGCAGCTCCGGGGCTGTAGCTCAGTTGGCTAGAGCACCTGCTTTGCAAGCAGGGGGTCGTGGGTTCGAATCCCATCAGCTCCACCACATTTCCGCAGGCCAGAGGCCCGCCCATGGCATTTTGTTGTGCCGATTTCGGGCTGGTAGCCAATCTGGTAGCCACAATTTCGTCCCTTCTGACAGGAAGCGGAGTGCCTAAGGGTCACGTATGACGACGAGGTCACCTGGTCGCCGAGGTACATGCCCGACCGAGCCAGCAGCCAACGCCCTTCGGATCCCCGGGTGGGCCTGGAATCACCCCGCCGTCGTTGCGCTGACCCTCGACCAGATATAGCGTAGACGCTATGCCGTGGGGAGAGGTCGAGCTCGAACCGGAAGTGGTCGACTGGTACCGGAGCCTCAGCGAACCCGAGCAGGCCCGAGTCCGGTTCCACGTCGACCGGCTCGCCGAACTCGGCCCGCTGCTCGACGAGCCCTACACCAGACAACTTCAAGGCAAGCTCCGAGAGCTCCGCTTCCATCTCGGGACAGAGCAGACACGGATCACCTACTGGATCGCTCCCGGCCGGCTGGTGATCCTCCTCACGGTGTTCACCAAGACCCGTCGCCAGGAACGCCAACAAGTCGAACGCGCCGTCCGAGCACTCCAACGCTGCATGACCGAACACCTAGGAGCCGACACCGATGACTAGCCGCACTAACTGGAACGACCTCCCCAAGCCGGACTCCGACGAAGCGCGAGCCGCCCACGACGACGAAGCCCGCATCAGCGAGTTCCGCGAACTCGTCTACCGACTGCGGACCGAGGCCGGGCTCACCCAGGCAGAGCTCGCCCACCGTATGGGAACCACCCAATCAGCTATCGCCCGGATGGAAGCCGGCGGTACCCGCCCCACCCTCGAAACCCTCGAACGCCTCGCCACCGCCATCGGCCAAGAACTCGTAGTCGGCGTCGGCACCCAACTCAGCCAGAACCGAAGCATCGCCAAGCTCGTCCGCCAAGGCCATGCCGTCGTCCGCAAAGCAAGCTGACCCCGGGGCAGGAACACACGGCAGGAGACAATTCATGAGCCTCAGGAGCTGGGAAGAGCGCATCCTCAAGGGGCCGGGAGCGGCGAGCCGAGTTCGGGAGATCGAGAGCGAACTCAGACGGGCCGCCGGGCTCACCACACAATCGACCGGACCGGGGTGAGGGCCACCCGACCGCACCGACCATCGCCGCCTGAGGACCGCCAGCGATAGCAGCATCCCGCCCCGGCCACCGCCGGCCCGTGGTAGCCGAACTGGTAGCCACAGCGCACGATCGCACCCAGCTCAAGCCGAACGCCGGCAGACAGTCCCACTTGGCGAACGAGAAGCTACGGACGCCAGCGAACGCCCCTGCGGTACTTTGCAGCAGGGGGTCGTGGGTTCGAATCCCATCAGCTCCACCTAGTCTTTCCTGTTGACGAGCCGTGCCCAGCGCCAGTGAGCGCCAGCACGGCGGCCCCAGATGTTGCCGCCGACGGCTCCGGAGTAGGGTCGGCGCCATGGCAGAGATCAGCGGTTCGTGTGACGAGCGGTTCACGGCGGTGCGTGAGGCGTTCGCCGCCAACTTCGCCCAGGGCGTCGATGTGGGGGCGTCGGTTGCGGTCTATCTCGACGGCGAGCCGGTCGTCGATCTGTGGGGCGGGTTCGCCGACCGGGACCAGACGGTGCCGTGGCAGCAGGACACGATCATCAACGTGTGGTCCACCACCAAGACCATGACCTTCGTTGCGGCGCTGATGCTCGCCGATCGGGGCGAGCTCGACCTCGACGCACCCGTCGCCCGCTACTGGCCGGAGTTCGCGTCGAACGGCAAGGACGGCGTGCTCGTCCGCCACGTGATGGCCCACACGGCCGGGCTGTCGGGCTGGCAGGAACCGGTGGCACCCGAGGACCTGTACGACTGGGACAAGGCGACCTCGCTGCTCGCCGCCCAGGAGCCGTGGTGGGAGCCGGGCGACGGCTCCG
>Ga0268299_1002462_pt1 | contig 22033 bp, 20 predicted proteins | sample NOBtaG_FD_193484 | JGI IMG/M metagenome (GOLD analysis project Ga0268299, IMG submission 193484) | Activated sludge microbial communities from bioreactor in Nijmegen, Gelderland, Netherland - NOB reactor | ecosystem: Engineered > Bioreactor > Aerobic > Activated sludge | place: Netherlands... | reverse complement strand
CGGCGGCACCGCCTTCGCGCTCTATCTCGGCGCCATCGTCTGGGTGGTCGTCACCCGGCCGCTACGCGGCGCCGGCGAGGCGGCGCCCAGCGGCGGCACCGACGCGATCGGCCGGCCGGAAGCCCGCGAGCGGTTCCCATAACGGCCCGCCGGGCCGCAATGCCCGCCGCTCCGCAAGTTTTCGCGCTTTGAGCACGGACCGGGAATGCATGCCGTAAGAATACGGCGCCTCAACCCCAGAAAGGCCCAATGTTGACGCTTGGCCGATACAGTGCGTCCTGGCGCGGCACCCGGTGCCAGGACGATCCCTCTGGCATGAGACTATTCCTTGAATTTACGGGCCAATTCGTTGTAGTTAAATCCACGGATGCTGCGCAGGTGGGGGATACGCCAAGGCAGCATCCAGCGAGCGATGGATGCCTGGATGCAGAGATTGGGGGGAGGCGTGATCGGGGCGCCATACCGATTCCGCCGTGCGGCGGCGTCCTCTTTGATTGCTCCACTTCGAATTTCGTTGATTCGAGCGGTGCGGTGCCGGCCACGGGAAGCATGACCGGGGCGCCGAGGGAATTGTGCGCGGCGCGCGCGCCGATACGAGGGGATCGAGCGGGTGGAACGGCCCGCCCGGGATTTCGACAAACAGCTGCAAGGCCATCGGGGAATTCGGGATGAGTGCGGACGGAACAAGAGAAAGGCCGGTCCTCAAGGCCGGCACGCTGGAAGCGAGCGTTCTCGTTCGCAAGGGCGTCCTTGTCCCGTTCCTGAGGTCGCTGCGACTTCACCAATGGGCCAAGAACCTTCTGATCTTCGTGCCGCTGGTCTTGGCCGGCAAGCTCGCCAACGTCGACGTCTGGACGACGTGCGTCGTCGGTTTCGTCGCTTTCGGTATCCTCGCCTCCGCGACCTACCTCGTGAACGATCTCCGCGACCTGCCATTCGACCGCCTGCATTGGTCGAAGCGCGCACGCCCGCTCGCTTGCGGCGACATGCCCGCGGCGATGGCGTTCGCGGCCATCGCGGTCGGCGCGCTCTTGAGCTTCGGGATCGCGGCCAGCATCGGGCGCGGTGCCGTGCTGATTCTGTTCGTCTATGGCGCGCTCACCCTGATGTACTCGCTGCGCTTGAAGCGCGTGCCGCTGCTCGACGTCTTCATCCTCGCGGTATTGTTCACGCTGCGCCTGGTCTTCGGCATCCACCTCGCCAACGTGGCCCCTTCGCCATGGCTGCTGGTGTTCTCGATGTTCATTTTCATGTCGCTGTCGATCGGCAAGCGCTACACCGAGGTGAGCCGCGCGGGCGCGCTCGGCCGCGACCGTCTCGATGGGCGCGGTTATTTGGCCAAGGACGGGCCGCTGCTGTTCGGCCTCGGGCTTTCCACCGCCGTCGGCGCCGTCATCATCCTCATTCTCTACCTGCTGAACGAGGCCTTCGGCGCGGGTTTCTACAAGAGCCCGCTGCTGCTTTGGGCACTGCCCGCGGTGCTGTTCCTCTGGCTCGGTCGCTTTTGGCTGCTGGCCGGCCGTGATACGCTGGACGACGATCCGCTCGTCTATGCCGTCAAGGACAGGGTCAGCCTCGGCCTGGGCGCCGCGATGGTCGCGATTTTCGTGAGTGCGTGGCAACTCTGAGCAGCGGGGCCCGGCGAATGGTCACCGAGGGCGCGGCGCGGCGGTCGAGGAAGGTGCACGCGCTCGCCTGGTGCGGCCTGGTGGCGGCCGCGGTCGCGATCCACGCGGTCTATTGGCTGATCTCGGCGCCTGAATCGCTCTTCAGCGACTTCTTCAAGGCCTATTTCCACGCCGCGGAGGCGCTGCTCTATCGGGGGCCGGGCCCGACCTGGCCGATGGCCGAGGGCTCGACGGAAGTCGGCTTCGTCAACCTGCCGGTCATCGCGTGGCTGTTCGTCCCCATCGTTCCGCTGGGCGAACCGGGCGCCGGCTGGGCGTTCTTGGGGCTCGGCGTCGCGGCGACCGCCGCCGCCTATGCGCTGATCCTGCGCTTCGGCAAGCCGAACGCGCGGCTCGCCCTGGCGCTTCTCGTCCTCTTCCTCGCCAACGGCCCGCTGGTCAACAGCTTCCGCGAGGGAAACACGACCCATTTCGTGCTGCTGCTGCTCGTGGCGGCGCTGCTGCTATGGCGCGCGCGGCTCGACTACGCGGCCGGCCTGGTGCTCGGTTTCTGCGCGCTCATCAAGCTGCCGCTGATGCTGTTCGGAGTCTATTTCGTGCTCCGCGGCCAATGGCGCATCGTCGCCGGCGGCGCCAGCATGATCGCTGTCGCGGCGCTGCTCTCGCTCGCGATTTTCGGGCTCGAGGTCAACATCGCCTGGTACCAAGCCTGTGTCGCACCCTTCATGCGCGGGGCGATCGCCGCCTTCAACGTGCAATCGATCGACGGGTTCCTCATCCGGCTCACGACCGGGGCGGACGAACTCGAGAATTGGTTTCCGCTCGAGCCTTCGCCCGTCCACCGGGTGGCGCGGGTCGTCATCCTCGCCGGGCTGTTCATCGGTTCCTTCTGGCTGATCTGGCGCGCCCACCGGCGCGCTGCGCCGCGCGCCGCCAACCGCGAACTGAGCCCGCGCGACCTGCTCGAATACGTGATCGTCCTCACCCTGGCGCTGGTCACGACCCCCGTCTCCTGGTCGCACTACTATCTCTTCATGCTGCTGCCCTGGGGTCTCTACATCGGCGGGCATCTGCCGCTGCCCCAGGACGCGACGACGCGCTGGCTCGTGCGGATCTCGTGGCTGCTGTCGTCGTTGCCGGTGGTGGTGCCGCCGACCGAGCCGGCATGGCTCGCCGAGGTCTTGTCGCGCACGGCCGTTTCGGCGTGGCTGTTCGGCGGCTTGCTCATGCTGGCCGCGCTCGCACGCGGCGCGTGGCTGCCGACGGGGGCGGGCAGCCACGCGCTTCTCGCCAAGACTTGAGCCATGGACGGTCGGGGCGGCATATCACCGGGGACGAGCGCGTCGAACAACCGGCTGTCGCCGCGAATGCTGACTCTCCGCCTGGCGCTGCTGCTCGCCTTCAACGCGGCGGCGCTTTCCGGCCTGATCTGGGCGGCGTCGCCGGCGGGGCACAAGGAAACCGTGCTCACCCACGGCTGGGACGTGCTTCGCGGCCGGAGCGGTGACGATTCCTGGGATCCGTTGTCGGCCGCGCTCCGCTATCTGCGGTCGGGGCAGGCGATGCCGCTCTACGAGGCGGTCTTCTTCAAGGGCGGGGTCCGTTATCAATATCCGCCCTCGGCGCTGTTCACACTCGCCGCGATGCAGGCGATCGCGCCCGAGCGCGTGCTGATCGACGACACGCGCTATACGGGCCCGCGGCCGACGATCAACGACGTCGTCGGCTGGGTGTTCCTGCTGCTGACCGCGGGGGCAACGGCGGCCCTGCTTGAAATCGGCTTGCGGCAAAGCGGTGTTCCGCCCGACACGCGGGCCATGCTGGCCCTCCGCGTGGCGCTCGTCGCCGGGCTCACGCTCACCTTCTATCCGGTGGTGAAGGCCTTTACGCTCGGCCAGGTCCAAGTGTGGGTCAACGGCGCCTTCGCACTTGCGCTGCTGTGCTGGGTGACCGGGCGCAAGGCCGGGTCGGGCGTGCTGATCGGCATCATCTGCCTCATCAAGCCGCACTACGGTTTGTTTCTCCTCTGGGCCGGGCTCCGGCGGGAATGGCGCTTCGTCGCCGCCTGCGCGGCCGCGATCGGCGCCGGCCTTGCCGCCTCGATCGCGGTGTTCGGTTGGGCGAATCACATCGATTACCTGCGCGTCCTCTCGTTCCTCTCCGAGCGCGGCGAGTCCTACTATCCGAACCAGTCGGTGAACGGCCTGCTCAACCGGCTGATGAGCATCGCCGAGCCGAATCTCTACAACAACGTGGTGTGGCGCGAGGGCCATTTCCCGCCGTTCACCCCGTGGATCTACTACGCGACGATGGCGAGCTCGCTCGTGATCCTGATCGCCGCCCTCGCCAGACGCCAGCGCGCGGGCGATTCCGGCCGCGTGCTCGATTTCTGCACCATGATCGTGAGCCTCACCATCGCGTCGCCGATCGCCTGGGAGCATCACTACGGCGTGCTTTTGCCGGTGTTCGCGCTGCTCCTGTCCGCCGCCTGGCCCGATGCGCGCCGCCTGGCTTGGCTGGCCGCGAGCTACGTGCTGGTCGCCAATTTCGTGCCGGCCGCGAACCTGCTGGCGCCCGGCATCTTCAACATGGCGCAATCGCATTTGCTCGCCGGCGCCCTCATCCTGCTCGCCGTGCTGCATTGCCGCCCGGTCGCGGCCGTTGCCGGCGCGCGGCCCGAGGGCCTGGCGACGGCGCCGGTCTTTGCCGACGCCGGTTCCGCGCGGGCGCCGCGCCTGGCCTAGGCGCGTCGCTTTCCCTTCGGTATGAACGGCATCGCGCCGGCAAAGGGGGCCGGCGGCGCCCGCGCACAGGCGGCGCGCTGATGCTCGCGGAGAATGGAACGGCATGCGGATTGCAATCGTCGGAAGCGGCGGCGTCGGGGGCTATCTCGGCGCGCGGCTGAAGCAGGCCGGACACGCGGTCGCCATGCTGGCGCGCGGCGCCAATCTGGCGGCGCTGCGCGAGCGCGGCATCCGCCTCAAGAGCCCGATGGGGGACTGGGATACGGGGCCCATCGAAGCCAGCGACGATCCCCGCGCGCTCGCCGCCGGCGGCTCCGCCGACGCCGTCTTCATGACGACCAAGCTCTACGATCTCGAGAGCCTGGCGCGCCAGGCGGCGCCCCTGGCCGGCGCGGGCGCCGTCGTCGTCCCGGTCCAGAACGGCGTCGAGGCCCATGAGATCCTGAGCCGCGCCATGCCCGCCGCCGCGGTGCTGAAGGGCACGATCTATGTGAGCTCGTTCCTGGTGGGTCCCGGCGAAATCCTCTGCAAGTCGCCGTTTTGCCGCCTGCGCTTCGGCGCCGCGAAGCCCGCCGACCACGACGGCGCGGAGCGCCTGGCGGCGGCCCTCGCCGACGTGACAGGCCTCGATGCCGCGATCTCGCCCGACATCGACGCCGATCTCTGGCGGAAATTCCTGATGCTGGCGCCGTTCACGGCGGTGGCTTGCACGGCGCGCGTGGGCGTGGGGCCGGTGCTGAGCGATCCGGCGCTGCTGGCCGAGCTCAAGGCGGCCATGGCCGAGGTGATCGCGGTGGCGCGTGCCCGCGGCGTGGCGATGCCGGAGAACGCCGAGGCCCTGACCTTGGCCCAGATGGGGCAATTCCCCGGCAATGCCAAGCCGTCGATGCTCGAGGATCTCGAGGCGGGCCGGCCGCTGGAGCTGGAATATCTTTCGGGCGCGGTGGTGCGCTTCGGCAAGGCCGCGGGCGTCCCCACGCCGATCCATGAAAAGGCCTATCGCCTGTTGCTGCCCGCGGCGCGCGGCGGCCGGAAAGCGTGACACGACCGAAGCGGAGGAGGGCGGCATGAGTGCTGTGGGCACCCGATCGATCGCAGCGCGTCCCGAGCCGTTCGCGGCCGATCCGCGGCGCATGGCGGTGATCGTCGTCGACATGCAGAACGGCTTCGCCGCCAAGGGCGGCTTTCTCGAACGCGCCGGCTTCGACATATCCGGCGCCCGGGCCACGATCGCGAATTGCCGGCGCGTCGTCGCGGCCGCGCGCGCGGCCGGCAGCCGCATCGTCCACCTGCAGATGGGCTGGCACCGCGACCTGCGCGATGCCGGCGCCGTCGGCGGCGGCATGTGGCACAAATCGGTCGCGTTACGCTATATGCGCGCGCATCCGGAAAACAATGAAGGCGCCATCCTCCGCGGCACCTGGGACTACGCCATCGTCGACGAGCTCGCGCCCGAGGCCGGCGACATCGTCGTCGCCAAGACCCGGCTCAGCGGCTTTTTCGAGACCAACCTCGATTCCACCCTCCGGGCGCTCGGCATCGACGCCCTCGCCTTCGTCGGGATCGCGACCAATGTCTGCGTCGAAGCGACGCTTCGCGACGGGCTCTATCGCGACTATCGTTGCCTTCTGGTCGCCGACGCGACCAACGCCGCCGGCCCGGATTTCGTCAAGCAGGCGTCGATATTCAACGTCGAGATGATCCTGGGCTGGGTGACGACGGCCGACGATTTTTGTAAAGCCTTGGCGCCCTGAGCGAGACGCGCGCCCCATTCCGGATCCGAGATGATCACGATCAATTCCATCACCGTCCGCCTGGGCGGGCGCGTCGTGCTCGACCGCGCCTCGGCGGCGATTCCGCCGAAGAGCCGCGTCGGCCTCGTCGGGCGCAACGGCGCCGGCAAATCGACTCTCATCAAGATCATCGCCGGCTTCGGCGAGGCCGACGACGGATCGATCGAGATGCCGCGCGGCACGCGCCTCGGCTATGTGGCGCAAGAGGCGCCGTCGGGTCCCGGCACGCCGCTCGAGACCGTCCTCGCGGCCGACGTCGAGCGCCACCGCCTGCTCGCCGAGGCCGAGCGCGCCGCCGATCCGCATCGCCTTGCCGAGATCCACGAGCGCCTCGACATGATCGAGGCGCATGGAGCACCCGCCCGCGCCGCGCGCATCCTGGCCGGCCTCGGCTTCGACGAGGCGGCGCAACACATGCCGCTCGATTCCTTTTCGGGCGGCTGGCGCACCCGCGTGGCGCTGGCGGGCGTGCTGTTCTCCAACCCCGATTTGCTGCTGCTCGACGAGCCCTCGAATCATCTCGATCTCGAAGCGACGATCTGGCTCGAATCCTTCCTCAAGACCTATCGCGCGACCCTGCTCGTGGTCAGCCACGAGCGCGACCTGCTCAACAACGTCGTCGATCACATCCTCCACGTCGACCAGGGAAAGACCACGCTCTACGCCGGCGGCTACGATTCGTTCGAGCGCCAGCGCCGCGAGCGCCAGGCCCACACCGAGGCGCTGCGCGTCCAGCAGGAAGCCAAGCGCGCCAAGCTCCAGGCCTATATCGACCGCTGGCGCTACAAGGCGCACACCGCGCGCCAAGCGCAGAGCCGCATGAAGGCGCTGGCCAAGATGGAGCCGATCGCGGCCGCGGCCGAGGATCCGACCCTGGTGTTCGATTTCCCGAGCCCGGACAAGCTTCGGCCGCCGCTGATCACGCTTGAGGGTGCTTCGGCCGGCTACGCGCCCGACAAGCCGGTGCTCTCGCGCGTCACGCTCCGGCTCGATCCCGAGGACCGCATCGCGCTGCTCGGCCCCAACGGCAACGGCAAGACGACCTTGGCGCGGCTGCTCTCGGGGCGCCTGCCGCCGAGCGCGGGCACACTTTCCGCCAGCGCCAAGATCAAAATCGGCTTTTTCACCCAGCACCAAGTGGAAGAGCTCGAAGCCGAGGACACGCCGCTCCAGCACATGACGCGCGCGATGCCCGACGCCAAGCCGGGCCAGGTGCGCGGGCAGCTCGGCCGCTTCGGCTTCTCCGGCGACATGGCCGTGCAGCGTGTGGGCAGCCTCTCGGGCGGCGAGCGCGCGCGCCTCGCCTTGGCGCTGATCACACGCGAGGCGCCGCACATGATGATCCTCGACGAGCCGACCAACCATCTCGACGTCGATGCGCGCGAGGCGCTGGTCCAGGCGCTCAACGAGTATGGCGGCGCGGTGGTGATCGTCAGCCACGACCGCCATCTGGTGGAAATGACCGCCGACCGGCTGATCCTGGTCGCCGACGGCACCGCCAAGGACTATCCCGACAGCCTCGACGACTACCGCGACATGGTGCTCCGCCGCGGCCTCGGCATGGGCGGCGAAGGCGCTTCGAAGCCCGCGCCGCGCGCCAGCCGCAAGGACGAGCGCCGCCAAGCGGCCGCCGCGCGCGAGCGTACGCAGTCGCTCCGGGCGGCGATCCGCACGGCCGAAGCCGATGTGGCGCGGCTTTCCGCCCGCCGCACCGAGATCGACCGCATCATGTTCGACCCCGCCAGCTACGAAGGCCCTGAGAAGAACCTGACGATGACCGAGCTGATGAAAACCCGCACCGACGTCGAGCGGAAGCTCGCGGTGGCCGAGGCCCGCTGGGTAGAAGCCAGCGAAGCCCTGGAAGCTGCCGAGTCGGACGCGGCGTAAGCCGTGAACCGTTCGCGTCCATCCTTCGAGGCACGATCCCATTCGGCAAGCGAATGGGATCGTGCACCTCAGGATGAGGCTTGTTTGTTTCAACAAATTCAGCCTCATCCTGAAGTGCCGCCCCCTTGGGCGGCCTCGAAGGATGGACGCGCACGAGCCTGCCGGTTCAGATTCCCGCCCAATTTTACGATGCGCCGTAACGCGAGGAAGTGACGCCATGCCCAGCGATCTCTTCGATATCCGCAATCACGTCATGATCGTCACCGGCGCCGCGAGCGGGCTCGGGCTCGCCATGTCGGAAGTGTTGACGGAATACGGCGCCGTCGTCGCCATGGCGGACATCGACGAGGCGCGCTTGCGCGAGGCGGCGGCGCGCCTCCGCAAAGCCGGCGGCCACGTCGAGCCGGCACCCCTCGACGTCACCGACACCAAGGCGCTCAAGGCCTTCATCGACGGGGTGGCGGCGCGGCACGGCCGGCTCGACGCTGTCTTCGCCAATGCCGGGATCAGCTCGGGCGCCGGCTTCGCGATGCCGGGTGGCCAGGGCATCGCCGACGTGGCGCGCGAGACCTGGGACAAGATCCTCGCGATCAACCTCACCTCGGTGTTCGAAACCGTGCGCGCCGCCTCGGTGCCGATGGTCAAGCAGAAGCGCGGCCGCATCGTCGTCACCGCGTCGATCGCGGGTCTGCATGCCGAGGTTCTGGTGGGCTACCCCTACATCGCGGCCAAGGCGGGGGTCGCCAATCTCGTGCGCCAGGCCGCGCGCGAGCTCGGGCCGCACAACGTGCTCGTCAACGCGATAGCACCCGGCTCGTTCCGCACCAACATCGCCGGCGGCAGGCTCAACGATCCGGCGGTGGCGGCGCTCTGGGCGAAGCAGAATCCGCTCGGGCGCATCGCCGAGCCGCACGAGATCAAGGGGCTGGCACTCTATCTCGCCAGCCCGGCCTCGAGCTACCTGACCGGCACGGTGATTCCCATCGACGGCGGCGCGACTGCCTAATCGTCGTCATGGAGGATGCGCTCGGCGGCGCCGTCGGGGTCGTCGTATTGGCCGTCCTTGAGCGCCCAGAAGAAGGCGGCGAGCGCCAGCACGCCGAGGAAGATCGCGACCGGGATGAGGTAGGCGATTATTTCCATGCGGATTTTCTCCGGGCGAGGCGGAGTGCGTTGCCGACGACGCCGAGCGACGAGCTCGACATGGCGATGGCGGCGATGAACGGGGTCAGGAAACCGAGGACCGCCACCGGCACGGCGATGAGATTGTAGGCGATGGCGGCGGCGATGTTCTGGCGCACCAGGCGCCGGGCCGCGCGCGCCGTTTCGAGCAGCTCGACGACGGCGCCGAGTTCGGCGCCCTGGAACACGGCGTCGGCCGCGGTCTGGCTGATATCGGCGGCGCTCGCGGGCGAAAGCGAGACATGCGCGGCGGCGAGCGCCGGCGCGTCGTTGAGCCCGTCGCCGACCATCAGCGCCTTGCCGCCCGCGGCCGCGATGCGCCCGAGAATTGCCGCTTTCTCCGCCGGGCGAACCTCGGCCTGCCAATCCGCAATGCCGAGGGCTTCGGCCATCGCGGCCACCGCAGGCCGGCGGTCGCCGGAGATGAGCTTCACCGCCAAGCCGCGGCGTTTCAGGGCACCGATCACGGCGGCGGCGTCCGGCCGCGCAGTGTCGTCGAAGGCGAAGCGCAGCGGCGCCTGGCCGGGCCGCGTCAGCCACATTTCCATGCCGGCGTCGGGTGCGTCGTCGACGCTGCACCAAGCCCGGCTGCCGAGCCGGATTTCGCCTTCCGCGGTCGCAAGCGAGAGTCCGGCGCCCGGCTCTTCGCGCACGCCGGCGATGAGGCGCGCCTCGGGTGCTGCGCGTGCCAGGGCGCGGGCCAGGGGATGCGTGCTGTTGCCGGCAATGCCTGCGGCCAGCGCGAGGCTGCCGCGGTCGGCGCCGAGGGCGACGAGCTGCGGGCGGCCGAGCGTGAGCGTCCCGGTCTTGTCGAACACGACCGTGTCGACCGTGGCCAGACGCTCGAGCGCAGTGCCGGATTTGAGGAGGATACCCCGGCGCATCAGGCGGCCGGTGGCGATCACTTGCACCGCCGGAACGGCCAGGCCGAGCGCGCAGGGGCACGTGACGATGAGCACCGCGATCGCATTGACGAGCGCACTTTCCCACGAAACGCCGGCCAGCAGCCACCAGCCGGCGAACGTCAAGAGCGCCATCAGGTGCACGACCGGGGCGTAGAGGCGCGACACGCGGTCGGCAAGTGCGATGTAGCGGCTCTTGCGTTGTTCCGCCGCCTCCATCAGCCGCACGATCTCCGCGAGCAGCGTGTCGGCGCCGGCGGCGAGCGATTTGAGGCGCAGCGGGCCGCCGAGATTGACCGCGCCGGCATAGACGGTGTCGCCGGGCTTGACCGACGCAGGCACCGATTCGCCCGTGATGAGGCTCGCATCCACGGACGAGCGGCCGTCGGCGACCGTGCCGTCGACGCCGATGCGCTCTCCCGGCGCCACGAGCACGATCGAGCCGGGTGCCACGCGCTCGGCGGCGACGGTCGCGGCGGTGCCGTCCGCACCTATGACGGTGACCGTGCGGACGCCGAGGGCGAGCAGGCGCTCCGCGGCGCTCCGCGCTTGGCCGCGCGCGCGCAGGTCGAGATAGCGGCCGAGCAGCAGGAAGAAGACGAGCGTTATGGCCGAATCGAAATAGGCGTGGTCGGCGCTCTTGATCGTCTCGTGAAGGCTCATGCCGGCGGTGAGCGTGACGCCGACCGCGATCGGCACGTCCATGTTGAGCGCGCCGGCGCGGAGCGCGCGCCACGCCGAGCGCGCGAAGGGCCGCGCGGCGTAGATCAGGGCGGGGAGGGCGATCAGGCCCGAGAACCAGTGCAGCATCGCGCGCGTCGCCGGATCCATGCCCTCGACGCGGCCAGCCCAGATCGCGAGCGACATCAGCATCACGTTGGCCGCGGCGAAACCGGCCACCGCCAGCGCGCGCAGCAGGTCGGATTCGGCGGCGCGGTCGGCGCGGGCGAGGCGCATCGGATCGAACGGCACCGCCTTGAAGCCGAGCGCCGCCACCTTCGCCACCAGCGCATCCGCCAGCGCATCGGCGCCGCGCCAGCGCACGGCCAAGCGCCGGGTGGAGAGATTGACCCGCGCCGAAATCACCGCCGGATGCTGGCCCAGCGCGCGCTCGATCTTGGCGACGCAGCCGCCGCAATGAATCCCTTCCACCAGCGCATCGAGCGCCAGCGCGCCGTCGGCCTCACGCCGCGCAAAGCATGCGGCCTCGCCCGCGGGCGCGGCGGCGGCGGGGTGCGGTGCCAGAAGCGCGCCGCCGTCCATCATTCGATCTCCAGCCGCTCGCGGGCTTCGAGCACCGCGCCGTCGCGCGCGATGCGGTAGCGCACGTCCCAGGCGCCGCGCAGCGGGAATTCCGCCGCCGCCGCGTAGCGTCCGCCACCGAGCGATTGCAGCGTGGCGGTGAAATCGTGGCCGCGCTCGACCGGGCGCTCGAACCGGGCGGTGACCGTGGCGCCGGCCAGCGCCGCGCCGGCACGGTCGGTGAGCTTCAACTCGATCTCGCCCCGGAGTGCCCCGGTCTTCCGATAAGCGCTGGCGATGTGCCAGCCCAGGCGCTGCTGCGCCTCGGACTGGCGGAGCTGATCGTTGTAGCGCAGGCCCTTGGTGTAAGGCTCGGTGGTGGTGAGGCCGGTGAAGCTCGTGATGGCGAAGGTCACCATGGCGGCGTTGGCGGCCAGGACGATGGCGAAGCCGCCGATGAAGGCCCATGGAATCCAACGGCTCCGGCGAACGCGGGCGGGAAGGGCGGCGGTGTTCATCGCTTGGGCCCGTAGAACCAGGTGTGGCGCGTCGCCGTCGTTCCGCCGGCGATGTCGGTGACGACGAAGCTCACGTCGTTGCGCTCGGACGCTAGCTTTTCGGACGGGGCCGCGACGTAGATCTGATAGGTGGTCACGGTATCCGGGCCGGCCTTGAGATCGGCGCCATCGCCCGCGGCGGCGCCGACGACGCGCACTTGAACGCCGTCGACGCCCTTGAACGCGAGCCGGAAGACGCGCGGCTGGCGCTCCTTGTTGAGAATCTTGAGCGTATAGCCGTTGCGCACCGACCCGTCGGACAGCGTCACGAACAGCGGATTGCGGTCGTGCAGCACGCTGATGTCGGCGTCGCTGCGCGTCAGCAGCACGCCAAGCATCGCGATGCCGACGCCGGCGAAAAGCAGCGAGTAGAGCAATGTGCGCGGCCGGATCAGGCGGTAGCGCGGAATCGGCTTGCTTTCGGCGCGAGCCAGAATGCGCCGCTCGGTATCGTAGCCGATGAGATTCGGCGCGCGGCCGAGCTTGGCCATCACCGGGTTGCAGGCGTCGATGCAGAGGGCGCAGCCGATGCATTCGAGCTGGTTGCCGTCGCGGATGTCGATGCCCGTCGGACACACGGCGACGCATTGGCCGCAATCGATGCAATCACCCAGACGCGACCCCTCGTCGGCCGTGGGATCGGCGGCCTTGACGAGCTTTCCGCGTGGCTCGCCGCGCCATTTGCGATAGGTGACGATGAGCGTGTCTTCGTCGAACATCGCCGACTGGAAGCGCGGCCACGGGCACATGTAGGTGCACACCTGCTCGCGCGCCCAGCCGGCCAGCAGGTAGGTGGTGGCGGTGAACAGGCCGATGAAGAAGTAGGTGTATTCGTCGGCGGTGCCGCGGAAGAAATCCGAAACGACGGTCGGCGCATCGACGAAGTACATGATCCAGGCGCCGCCGGTCAGGAAGGCGATGGCGAGCCAGGCCGCGTGCTTGGCGACCTTGCGCGCGGCCTTTTCCGCCGTCAGCGGGCCGTTGTCGCGCTTGATGCGGGCGTTGCGGTCGCCCTCGATCTTGCGCTCGACCCACATGAAGAGATCGGTCCAGACGGTCTGGGGGCAGGCATAGCCGCACCAGACGCGCCCGGCGAGGCTGGTCACCAGGAACAGCCCGACGGCGGCCAAAATCAGAATTCCGGTGAGATAGAAGACTTCCTGCGGCCAGATCTCGATGAAGAAGAAATAGCCGCGGCGGTTGGTGAGATCGAGCAGCACGGCCTGGTCGGGCGCGTTGGGCCCCCGGTCCCACCGGATCCAGGGCAGCACGTAGTAGATCGCGAGCCAGAGCGCGAGCAGGCGCCATTTGAGCGCGCGGAAGCGCCCGGCGACCGCCTTGGGATAGACGCGGACCCGGGGCGCATAGAGCGAGCCGGCCGGCGCCGCCGTTGCAGCCGCGACCGCCGCGCGCTGTTGGCGGACGGACTTGACCTCGTCCTGCACGGCGTCCGGCGGTTTCATGTAGGCGCCTCCGTCCATCTATTTCCCGCCACCGAGCGAGTGGACGTAGACGGTCAGCATCTTGATGGTTTCGCTATCGAGTCGATCCGCCCAAGCGGGCATCACGCCGTGCTGGGGCTTGGTCACTTGCTTGGCGATATCGGCCTTGGTGCCGCCGTAGAGCCAGATGCGGGTATTGAGCGGGGGTGCTCCGAGCTCCTGGTTGCCGGCGGCCTTCTCGCCGTGGCAGGCCACGCATTGCTCGGCATAGATCGCGGCGCCGCGCTTGGCGGCCGCGGCATCGGTCGAGCGGTTGGAGAGCGACAGCACGAACTCGGCGACGTCGTCGATCTGCGGGCCCTTGAGGACCCCGTCGCCGAAATTCGGCATCAGGCTCGCCCGCGCCGTCTCCGCGCCGTTGCGGATGCCGAAGCGGATCGTCTTCTCGATGTCGGTCAGCTTGCCGCCCCAGAGCCAGAGATCGTCGGCGAGCGAGGGGAACGACGGCCGGCCGGCGGCGCCGGCACCGTGGCAGGGGGCGCAATTGTCCGCGAAGGCCGCGCGGCCGCCGGCGAGCGCGAAGTTGAGCAGCTCGGGATCCTTGCGGATGTCGTCCGTCGACAGCGCCTTGACACGGTCGAGGTAGCGCGACTGCGCGCGCTTGGCCTCGTCGATCTTCGCCGCCACTTCGGTGCGCGAATCCCAATTCAGCACGCCTTTGAAGTAGCCGGTGAAATAGGGCACCGAGGGATAGAGGATGAAGTAGACGATCGACCACAGGATCGACGCATAGAGGATGTAGAGCCACCAGCGCGGCAGCGGCAGATCGAACTCGCGCACGCCGTCCCATTCGTGGCCGGTGGTGGCCTTGCCCTCGAACAGGTCCTTTTCGCTCTTGGTCGGCATGACTCAGCCCCGCCGTTCGGTGTCGGATGCGGGCGCGGGCGCGTCGTCGTCGAGCGGAATGCGCCCGTGCGCCTGGAACCGCTTCTTGTTCGACGGCCAATAGGCCCAGAACGCGATGGCGATGAAGACGCCCATGAGCCAGACGACCCAGAGCGATTTCATGGCGGCGTAGAATTCGGCCATGGCGCGGCCCCTATTGCTTCAGTTGCTCGGGCTTCACGGTCTTGAAATCGACCATGCGGCCCAGGATTTGCAGGTAGGCGACGAGCGCGTCCATTTCGGTCAGGCGCTTGGGATCCCCGTCGAAATCGCCGAGCACGGCTTTGGGATAGCGCTGGAGCAGTGCCTTGGTGTCCGCTTCGGGATCGGCCTGCGCCGCGAGATCGGCGGCGGCGCTCTTGATCATCTCGTCGCTATAGGGAACGCCGACGGCGCGCAGCGCCTTCAAATGGCCGGCGATGTCGCGGACCCGGAGCCGGCGCTCGGCGAGAAAGCTGTAGGGCGGCATGACCGATTCGGGCACCACCGAGCGGGGATCCTTCAAGTGCGCCACCTGCCATTCGTTCGAATATTTGCCGCCGACGCGGGCGAGATCGGGCCCGGTGCGCTTGGAGCCCCATTGGAACGGGTGGTCGTACATGCTCTCGGCGGCGAGGCTGTAGTGGCCGTAGCGCTCGACCTCGTCGCGGAACGGCCGCACCATCTGGCTGTGGCAGTTGTAGCAGCCCTCGCGGAGATAGATGTTGCGGCCGACGAGCTCGAGCGGCGTGTAGGGCCGCATGCCCTGCACCGGCTCGATGGTGGATTTGATCGTGTGCAGCGGCACGATCTCGACCAGGCCGCCGATGGCGATCGTGACGACGATGCCGATGGCGAGGAGGACGACGTTCCTCTCGAGCAGCGCGTGCTTGAATTTCATCGCGGCGTTTCCTTCACTCAGCCGGCTGGACTTGCGCCGAGCGCGTGCCGAGCGGCGATTCGATGCGCTCGTGGGCGGGCGCGCCCGCGCGCACGGTCTTGACGAGGTTGTAGACCATGACGAGCGCGCCGATCAGGAACAGCGTCCCGCCGGTCGCGCGGATGACGTAGTAGGGGTGCATCGCGGCGACGGTCTCGGCGAACGAGTATTGGAGGAAGCCGAGCTTGTCGTAGGCGCGCCACATCAGGCCCTGCATGATGCCGCTCACCCACATCGACGTGATGTAGAGGACGATGCCCACGGTCGCGATCCAGAAATGGGCGCTGACCAGTTTCAGCGAATACACTTCCTTGCGGCCCCAGAGCTTCGGCACCAGGAAATAGACCGCGCCGAAGCTGATGAACGCCACCCAGCCGAGCGCGCCCGAATGCACGTGGCCGATGGTCCAGTCCGTGTAATGGCTCAAGGCGTTGACCGCCTTGATCGACATCACCGGGCCCTCGAAGGTGCTCATGCCGTAGAAGCCCACGGCGGCGACGAGGAAGCGCAGGACCGGATCGGTGCGCAGCTTGTCCCAGGCGCCCGAGAGCGTCATCAGGCCGTTGATCATGCCGCCCCAGCTCGGCATCCACAGCATGACCGAGAACATCATGCCCAGGCTCTGCGCCCAATCGGGCAGCGCCGTGTAGTGGAGATGATGCGGGCCGGCCCAGATGTAGAGGAAGATCAGCGACCAGAAGTGCACGATCGAGAGGCGGTAGGAATAGACCGGACGCTCCGCGCGCTTCGGCACGAAGTAGTACATGATGCCGAGGAACCCCGCGGTCAGGAAGAATCCGACCGCGTTGTGGCCATACCACCACTGCGTCAGCGCATCCTGGACGCCCGAGAAGACCGAGTAGCTCTTCACGCCCATCCACGAAACCGGCACGGCCAGATTGTTGCCGAGATGCAGCACGGCGACGGTGATGATGAAGGCGAGATAGAACCAGTTGGCGACGTAGATGTGCGGCTCTTTGCGCCGCATGATCGTGCCGCCGTAAACGAGCAGGTAGAGGACCCACACGAAGGTGAGCCAGAGATCGACGTACCATTCGGGCTCGGCGTATTCGCGGCCCTGGGTGATGCCGAGAACGTATCCGGTGCCGGCTAGCACGATGAAGAGCTGGTAGCCCCAGAAGACGAACTCGGTCAGCGCCGGCCCGCCCCAGAGCGGCGCCTTGCAGGTGCGCTGGACGACGTAGAGCGACGTCGCGAACAGCGCGTTGCCGCCGAAGGCGAAGATCGCGGCCGAGGTGTGGAGCGGGCGCAGGCGCCCGAAGCTCGTCCATTCGAGATCGAGGTTGAGCACCGGGAAGGCGAGCTGGAAGGCGATGACGACGCCCACCAGGAAGGCCGCCAATCCCCAGAACATGGTGGCGATGGTGAACAGCCGCACCACGCCGTAATCGTAAACAACGCGCGCACCCGCTTGCGCACCCGCGGGCAAGACGCCAACCGCCACGCTCATATCGATCTCCCGGACCCAGGCCTGTCGTCGCTCGATTAGGGCGGCGCCCCCCGCGCTGCCTTGACCTAGGTCAAGGCTCCGGCCTGCCGGGCCGCTCTAGAGAAGGGAAGGAACGAGCAAAACGCCGCGCCCGCGGCAGGGGCCCTTGATGGCAGAGTCCGCCGAGATCGCCGTCTTTTCCGGCGCTTCGCCGCGCATCCGCGTCGTCGGCATGGACCGGCCGTGGCTGTGGCTGGCGCGCGGGCTCGAAGACATGCGGCGCTCGGCGCCGGTTTCCTATCTCTGGTCGCTGCTGTTCGTGGCCGTGGGCTGCGCGCTCCTCGGCGGGCTGGCGCTGCTCGGTTTCTACGAGGCGATCCTGCCGGTGGCGGCGGGATTCCCGCTGGTCGCGCCGATTCTCGTCGTCGGCCTCTACGAGATGAGCCGCCGCCTGGAGCGGGGCGAGCCGGTCGACGTCAAGACTCCGCTCGCCGCCTGGCGTCGCAACACAAGCCAGATCGGCATTCTCGGCTTCGTCCTCGGCTTCGTGTTTCTCGCCTGGCTGCGCATCGCGACATTGCTCTTTGCGCTGTTCTTCGGCACGCAGGCTTTTTCCGGCGTTGCGGACTTCGCGAGCCAGGTGGTCTTCACCGGCGGGAACATCTTCTTCCTCGCGATCGGCACCGCGGTTGGCGCGGTTTTCGCCGTCGCCGTCTTCGCGATCGCCGCGATCTCGGTGCCGATGCTGCTCGACCGCGACGTCAGCGTCTTCACCGCCATCGCCACGAGCTGCGCCGCGGTGCGCGCCAATCCGCGGCCGATGCTGCTCTGGGCCGTGCTCGTCGTCTTGTTCACCGGCGCCGGCCTGCTCATCGCCCTGGCCGGGCTCGTCTTGACTCTGCCGCTGGTGGCGCACGCCACCTGGCACGCCTATCGCGACCTGGTGGCGCCCGACGCCGCCGAACAACTGCAACGATCAACGGAGAAAGCGTCATGAATACCGGTTTGTCGACTTGGGCCGTGCTGCTTACCGCGATGATCATCGCGGTGATCGGACTTCTGCTCGCCGCCAAGAGCGTCGATTTCGGCATGGAGCTCGCGGGCTGGCTGTTCTTCGCGTTCGGCGTCGGTTTTTCGTTCCGCCTCGCCGGCAAGATGGCGGTGCCCGACGACGAGCGCTGAACGGTGCGCCGCGCGCGTTCTTGCGCAAGTTTGACTCAAATCAAAGCCACATCGGGAAGGATCGGTATTTTCGCTCGGCCAAGTCGTTCTGCCCGCGCCATCGAGGAAACGACCGATGTCGATCGATTATAACGAGCGCATCCCTAACAACGTCTCGCTGTCCGACGACAAGCAGCTGCAGCGGGCGCTCGAGCGCTGGCAGCCGCGCTATCTCGATTGGTGGCGCGAAATGGGCCCGGAAGGATTCCAGAAGCAGGACGTCTATCTCCGCACCGCCGTCAGCGTCGATCCGCAAGGATGGGCGCAATACGGCTATGTGAAGATGCCGGACTATCGCTGGGGCATCTTCCTCACGCCGCCCGAGAAGGATCGCCGCGTCAATTTCGGCGATCACAAGGGCGAAGCCGCGTGGCAAGACGTGCCCGGCGAATACCGCTCGCTCCTCCGGCGGCTCATCGTCACGCAAGGCGATACCGAGCCGGCCTCCGTCGAGCAGCAGCGCCAACTCGGCCGCACCTGCCCTTCGCTCTACGATCTCCGCAACCTGTTCCAGGTCAACGTCGAGGAGGGCCGCCATCTCTGGGCGATGGTGTTCCTCCTGATGAAGCATTTCGCGCGCGACGGCCGAGAAGAGGCCGAGGCGATGCTGGAGCGCCGGTCGGGCGACAGCGACCGGCCGCGCATCCTCGGCGCCTTCAACGAGAAGACGCCGGATTGGCTCTCGTTCTTCTTCTTCACGATGCTGACCGACCGCGACGGCAAGTATCAGCTCGCCTCGCTCGCCGAATCGGGCTTCGACCCGCTCTCGCGCACCTGCCGGTTCATGCTCACCGAGGAGGCGCATCATCTGTTCGTTGGCGAAACCGGGATCGCGCGCATTCTGCAGAAAACCTGCGAGACGATGAAGCGCATCGGCTCGGACGATCCGGCGCGTGTCCGCGCCGAGGGCGCCATCGATCTGCCCACGATCCAGAAATACCTCAACTTCCACATCAGCGTGACCGAGGATCTCTACGGCAGCGAGATCTCCACCAACGCCGCCAACGCCTACACGATGGGCCTGAAGGGCCGCTTCGAGGAAACCAAGATCCACGACGATCACAAGCTGGCGTCGTCGGTCTACACAGTGCCCGATCTCGCCGGCGACACGATCGTGGTGCACGAGGCTCCGGCCCTCACCGCGCTCAACGAGCGTCTGCGCGACGACTACATCGTCGATTGCCAGAAGGGCGTCGACCGCTGGAACAAGGTGCTCGAAAGGGGCGGCACGGATTTCCGCTTGCGCCTGCCGCACAAGGCCTTCCACCGCCAGATTGGAACCTTCGCGCAGGTTCATATCGGCCCCGACGGGCGTGTGCTGAGCGAGGCCGACTGGACCCGGCATCACGGCGCCTGGCTTCCGAACGACGCCGATCACGCCTTCGTCCAGTCGCTGATGAAGCCGGTGACCGAGCCCGGGAAATTCGCGAGCTGGATCGCGCCGCCGATGCGCGGGATCAACAATCAGCCGCTCGATTTCGCTTATGCGCAGCTCAATTGAACTGAATTGAGAAGCGCTAGGGACGGGGGCGCAGCCGGATCCCCCGCGCTCCCGTCCCGACCTATCCCCCTCTAACCCGCCCCGGGAATTCGGGCATGGACGGAACGGCGACTCCGGGCGGCCTCCGCCGCCAGCACCTCATCGACCCCGAGGTATGCATCCGCTGCAATACCTGCGAGGAGATGTGCCCGCGCGATGCCATCAGCCACGACGGCACGAACTACGTCGTCGATTTCGATACCTGCAATTTCTGCGGCGATTGCCTGCCCCCGTGCCCGACCGGCGCCATCGACAGTTACCGCCGCGTGATGCGGCCCTGGACGGTCGCCGAGCAATTGGGATGGCAGGCGCTGCCTTCCGATTCCGCCCCCGTTCCCGAGGCGGCCGATACGCTGCCGGCGGAAGTCGCCTCGATCACTGCGGAAGCCACGGCCGGCGAGGGCGGCCGCGCCGTGCCGCCCTGGTCGGCGGCGCATCCCTATCTCAATCTCTACGCGCCGGAGAAGCCCGCGGTGGCTATGGTGGCCGGGAACCACCGCCTGACCGAGCCGGGGGCGTCGAGCGACATTCATCATATCGTGCTCGATTTCGGCACCACCGCCTTCCCGGTGCTCGAAGGCCAATCGCTGGGCGTTACTCCCCCCGGACGCGACGCGTCCGGCAGGCCGCACCGAGTCCGGCTCTATTCGATCGCGAGCCCGCGCGAAGGCGAGCGGCCGGGCAGGAACAACATCGCGATCACGGTCAAGCGCGTGACCGAAGACCGCGGCGGCGTTCCGGTCCAAGGCGTCTGCTCGAACTATCTCTGCGATCTCAAGAAGGGCGAAAAGGTCGAGATCATCGGGCCCTACGGCGCCACCTTCCTCATGCCCAATCATCCCGGTGCCCACATCGTGATGATCTGCACCGGCACCGGCTCGGCGCCGATGCGGGCCATGACCGAGCGGCGGCGGCGCAAATGGGCGCGCGGCGAAGGCACGGCGAGCGGCCGCCTCATCCTTTTCTTCGGCGCCCGCTCCCGCGAGGAGCTGCCCTATTTCGGCCCCCTGATGCGCTTGCCGCCGGAATTCATCGACGTGCAGCTCGCCTTCTCGCGCGGCGCGGAAGGCCCGAAGGAATACGTCCAGGATCGCATCCGGCGGCGGGCGGACGACTTGGCACGGCTGTTCGCCGACCCCAACGCCTACTTCTACCTATGCGGACACAAGCGCATGGAAGAAGGCGTGGAGCGGGCCTTCGGCGCCATTTGCGACGCCAACGGGCGGAACTGGCCGGATGTGAAGGCGGAATTGCGGCGCGCAGGACGGCTCCACGTCGAGACCTACTGAGCGCCGCCGAGCGGTCGGCGGCCGGCGCCTTACGCCACCGTGGTGGCGGGCATCCATTCTTCGTCCGCGCCCGCGAGCGCGTAGAGGCGCTTCGGGTCGAGGATTTCGAGCGTCTGGGTCGTGACGAAGCGGATCACCCGGTCGCGCTTCAGCTTCGAGAACGTCCGGCTCACCGTTTCGATGGTGAGGCCGAGGTGGTCGCCGATGTCGGTGCGCGTCATGGGCAGCGACAAGCGGTCCGCGCGGCCCTTGAGCTCCATGCGCCGCTTCAGAATCAGCAGGAAAGAGGCCACGCGTTCGATCGCGGTCTTTCGGCCGAGCAGCAGCATCTGGTCCTGCGCTGCGGCGAGCTCGTTGGAGGCGACGGCGAGCAAACGGCGCTCCATCGCCGGGAATTGCTCCAGCAGGGATTCCAGGCGGTTCTTCGGATAGCGGCAGAGCGCCACCGTGCCGACCGCCTCGGCGCTGTAGGCATAGCGCTCGCGCATGGCCAAGCCCAGGAAATCCGACGGGTAGAGGAATCCGGTGATCTGCCGGCGGCCGTCCGCCAGGGTCTTGTGCAGACGCACGCAGCCCTCGGTGATGATATAGAGGCTCTCGGAGCGGTCGCCCTCGTAGAACAGCGTCTCGCCCGCATCGAGCGTGCGGTGCACCACGATCGCGTTCAGTTTGTCGAGGTGCTCGGGCTCCATGGCGCCGCAGATGCTGAGATCGCGCACCGCGCAGGCCGCGCACGGGTTCGGCGCGACGGTCGAGCGCGGTTTCGGATCGACGAGACGCTTCGCTCCGGTTGATGCGATCATCGAGAACCCTCACTTTGCCTAGCGCGACACGCGCCGGCGGTTTTCATTATGATTTCCTGCCGCACCGTCGCGCGAAGCATTTTGACGCAGATCAAGGATGCCGTGCCGTTCATTGTCTATGGGGTTCAATTGCAATCATGCGATTGAACACTGCCGCCATGCATGTAGAGTTGACCATCAAGCCCCTGACGAGTCATCTCGTTCGCAAGGCTTATCCCTTCGCGCAGGCGATCGGCTTTCACGATTATGCGAGCTGGAACGCTTTCGTCAAAAGCCACGCCCGCAGCGACGCGGCTGGCACCGGCGGCATCGTCGCGGAAGGTCCGCACGGCTATGTCTGCGGCCTGCTCTTCTACCGGATCGACCGGCACCGCAAGAAGGGCGCCACCTTGGTGTGCGATCCCTTCGTGGCCTCGGACTTCCCCCGCCACGACATCTCCGTCCGGGCGCTGCTCGAGGCCGCCGACAGGATCGCGCTCGAGCGCGGCT
>Ga0268299_1002461_pt1 | contig 22073 bp, 31 predicted proteins | sample NOBtaG_FD_193484 | JGI IMG/M metagenome (GOLD analysis project Ga0268299, IMG submission 193484) | Activated sludge microbial communities from bioreactor in Nijmegen, Gelderland, Netherland - NOB reactor | ecosystem: Engineered > Bioreactor > Aerobic > Activated sludge | place: Netherlands... | reverse complement strand
AGCAGCGACCGAAGCAGGGCCCGGGATCGACCGGGGATCGCCTCGGCAAGGTGGATGCTCTGCGCCCGGGGTACCGGGCGAACGGCGAAGCGCCGGAGCGGGTGCAGGTGGGGACCCGGTGGCAGCGGTACGGGCGACGGTGGTTGGACCCCGAGACGGGGGAGCTGGTTGACCTGGTGCTGGATCGGGTGGTGTCGGCCTCGGCCGATCCGATCATCCGGACCCTGGAGATCTCCCCCGGAAAGATCGGGCTCCGTGCGTTCTGCCTGCCGAACCAGGGGGCGGTCGACCCGCTGCCGGCAGCGATTCTCGAGGCGTTCGAGCAGATGGAAGGGGTGGGGCAGATGGAGCTCCCGTTCGACGACAACGACGACGATGAGTTGGACGGGGCGGGGGTGATCCGAGAGTTCTCGGCCCGGTCACGGCGCCGGCTGCGCGAAGCGGTAGCCGAGATCGACTGGGCTGACGCGGTGCGGTCGGTGACCGAAGCGACCGGCCGACCGGCCCGCCTGGTGTTCGTGATGCTGTCCTATCCGGGGGATTGGCGGCGGTGGGCACCGGACCCTGATGCCTGCGTGGCCCACCTGGATGCGCTGTTGAAGCGGTTGGGTCGGGCGGTGGTGCCCGGCGTCGGGGAGGCGCTGCGGGTGCCGTGCGTGTGGAAACGGGAGTTCCAACGACGCGAGGCCCCCCATTTTCACGCGGTGATGGTGGTCCCCCAGACCGTCGGGAGTGAGCCGCTGCGGAACTGGTTGTCCCGGAACTGGTACGAGGTGGTCGGCTCCGGCGACGTCCGCCATTTCCGGGCGGGGACCAGGGTGGATGCGGTGCGGGGCTTTGATGCGTCGGACCCGGCCCGGATCGCTTCCTACCTGGCCGGCTACCTCGGCCCCGATGAACGCCTGGGCGACAAAGAGATCCAGCACGAGGTACCGGAGGGCTGGGCCAACCCATCAGGCTCGGTGGGCCGCTGGTGGTCAGTGCGGGGGGTGAAACGGGTCCGGGTCGAGGTCCGGTTGAGCCGGCGGCAGATGATCGAGGTGCAACGCTACCTGCGGGCCCTGTACCGCTCTGAACGGCGGGCTCGGGCCCTGCGGACGGGCCAAACGCTCACCCGCCGCCAGTTGCGGGCCCGGTGGCTGACCGGAGCGGAGACGGGTGGATCGCTGATCGTGGGTGATGGCCCGTCGGTGGCGGTCGGGTTGGCTCGGGCTCTGGCGTTGGCGGATGTGGCCCCATGGCCCAAGGGCGTACCGAGGGGACTGCCATGACCACCCCGGATGGGTCAATGCCGTTTACGCATATGCGGATCGCGCATAATTGGGCGGTCGATCAACCTGTCCGGAACTTGTCCGGTAGATGCCCAACGTGACGGTCGTGATGGTTGTGGTGACCGTGACGGTTGTGGTTCTCTACTGGGGGGTGTCGTTGAGGGCGTGGGCCAGGTGGGCGAGGTCGTGGCGGAGATCACCGAGCCGGGTCCAGGCGTCACCGGTCGGGTCGGCCCATTCCGCAGCAGCTGGCACGGTGGAGCCGGGGAGGTGGTGGATTTCCCAGCGTTGGCGGCCGTCAGGGAACCGGCGCCGCCGGATCTCGATATGGACCGGCCCGGCCTCCCATTCATAGAACGCCAGAGCGGTGCGAGGATCGGTGCGACGGGTCAACGTCACTGGCCCTACCGGCCCGGTTGACGGGACTCGACGTCGAACAGGCTGCCGTCGCTCGGCTGTCGGGGCAGGTGGAGGCTCGGGCGGCGGTGCAGCCGGTGTCGTCGGTGTTGGTCGTTGGAGTCTGCGGGCTCGCATGAGGCGCTGATGGGCGGCCAGGGCCTCCATGCAGGCCTGGTCGACGGGCTCACCTCGACGCTGGTGGCGTCGGGCGGCGGCCAGGGTCCCGCAGGGTTGCAGGCCGGTGCGGGTGGTGGCGCCTTTACGGGCCCGGTACCGGCGGGCCCGCTCCGCGTCTGACATGGCCATGACGGTCATGTCACCACGGTCGTCACGGGTTGTCAACCACAATCATCACGAACGGAGTGGTTCGGTTGGGTGGGTGGTTGGTGGGGGGGTGAGGCCATGTCGCCCGGTTGGCCTCACCCCGCCGGTTCCGGGGTCGGTGGCGGAGGGTGCCGTTCCCCGGGGTGGGTATGACGCTGCTATTGGCGTGTTGGTCGCGATGAATGCTTGTGGTTGGGTTAGTGGGTGGGTTCGGAGCAGGTGTTGCCGCCGCCGTACACGGTGTCGCAGGAGGGGATGCTGACGGTTCCGCTCCAGCAGTTGAGGGTCATGCCTTCGACGGTGGTGACGCCGGTGTAGGGGCCGAAGGGGCCGCACAGGTTGAGCCATTCGCTGGCGGTGAGCTGGTAGACCGAGATCCGGGGGTGGGTCTGGGCCCCGGCGGGGTTGGCGCCGAGCATGGCGACGGTGGTGGTGCCGGTAGCGAGGGCGGCGACGGTCAGGGCGCGGCGAAGCAGACGGGTGCGTGACATTGCAGGACCTCCAGTGGGGAGACGGGCGATGGACGGGATGGAGTGCCTCAGCCTGCTGAACGCCCGTCAGCGGGAGGGCTCAGTCCCTTGTTCGCCGGCCACGCCCGACACGGATGACTTGGATCCCGTCGTTGTCCCGGCGAGCTTCGGACTGCCAGGGCCGAACGGGCACCGTGTGGCCGGTGAGCTGGTGATCACCTCGGCTGGGTTGCTGTGGCGTTGGGGGGGTGGTCACGTACTATTGCCCGGCGGGTCGCCTCAACTGTTGGGGCAGTTTGAAACGTTGAGGCGACCCGCCGGGCTGCTGTACTTACTGGGTGAGTCGCGCTCAGCTGGGGAAAAGTTCCCGGGGGGTGGTCGCGCATTGATCCGACCACGTTGTTGCCAACATCGTGGCTGGGGTGAGGTAGATCAAGACGTCACGAGGTCCTGGACGTGCTGGCCGGTGGTTAGCCTGGCCTGGAGCCTGGGCCGGTTGCCGACTGCGTTGTAGTGATCGAGGACGGCGACTGGTCCCGGCTCGATGAGCAGGACAATCGGTGGTGGTCGCTACTGCTGGGGGCGGTGGTGAGGTTCTTGATGGTGCGTCTTGGCGGTGCGGCGCTGCTGGATCAGTCGCTCGCCCTCGGCCTCTAGCTCGGCTCGGAGTCGGCGGCCCTCGTCGGTGATCTCCGACTCGTCGAGCATCCTGATGGCCATGGCTTCCCAGCGTAACTTCCAGCGGTGACCACTGTCTTGCTTGCCGACTCGGCCGTGATCGACTTCCGCAACCCCTTGGCCGCCGGGGGGATCGATGCCGGTCCGGTCACTGAACTCCTGGTCGACGCTTTGCGTCACGTGGCTGCGTTCTACACGATCGCTGCGCCGGAACGGCCGGGGTCGTCCTGGCGGCGGATGAGCCTGGCTGATGACGAGATCGCCCCCGGTCTGGCCGTGTATCTCCGGGTGGGCGACGCCGGTGATCTTGATCTGCTGGTCGACCAGGCACTTGTTTGCTCAACCTGCGTGTGGAGCAGGTTTAGCCGCCCTGGTTCCAGCTGTTGATCTGGCGCGGGGTTGTGGGGCTCGGTGGTTAGGCGGTGGTGGTGGCTGGTGTGGGTTCGGTGGTGGGGGTGTCGAGCATCGTTTTGTGGAGGTAGCCGGCGGCGGCGGCGCCGATGAGGGGGGCGATCCAGAAGGCCCAGAGTTGGGTGATGGGGGTGGTGGCTCCGTCGCCGAAGATGGCGGCGATGAGGGCTTGGGCGGTGGAGCGGGCGGGGTTGACGCTGGTGTTGCTGATGGGGATGGAGATGAGGTGGATGAGGGCGAGGGTGAGGCCGATGGTGAGGCCGGCCATGGCGGGGGTGGCGGTGCGGGCGGTGACACCGAGGATGATCAGCAGGAATAGGGCGGTGAGGACTGCTTCGGTGACGAGGACGGCGGCGAGGTTGTAGCCGCCGGGGGAGAAGTCGCCGTAGCCGTTGGTGGCGAAGGTGCCGGCGGTGTCGGTGATGGTGAATCCGGTCTGTCCGTTTTTGATGCCGTAGATGAGCAGGCCGCCGGCGAGGCCGCCGAGGAGTTGGGCGGCGATGTAGGGGCCGGCTTTGGGGGCGGGGAACTTGCCGGCGGTGACGAGGCCGATGGTGACGGCGGGGTTGAAGTGGCCGCCGGAGACGTGGCCGAGGGCGTAGGCGCCGGTGACGACGGTGAGGCCGAAGGCCAAGCTGACGCCGAGGAGGCCGATGCCGAGGTTGACTTCGGGGTTGCCGCCCATGAATTGGGCGGCGAACACGGCGGAGCCGCAGCCTCCCAGGACGAGCCAGAGGGTGCCGATGAACTCGGCGGTCAGGTCACGGTATGCGTGCATCGCTTGGTCCCCTTTTTTGGTTGTTGTCGCCGTTGGGTCCCGGCCCGGTCGGGGGGTGCCGTGTCGGGGTGGTGAACCGCGACAGGTGGTTGTGTCGGGTTCGTTGGGCGTCACCGTAGGCCACGTTCGGGTGGCGTGCTGGGTGAACGGGTGCGCCGGTACGGGGGGTGACTACGATTCGTGTTGGGGTGGATCAGCAATGATCCTCACCTGGTGAGTCACCGGCGACGGCGTCAGGGGTCCGCGCTTTCTGGCGCCGTTGTCGTGTCCTGGCCCCCGGGGTGGGAGCAGGAGCCCCGGGAGGGCGTCCGGCGGGGGTCCTGCTCCCACTGGTTGTGGAAGTCACCGGCTGTGCGAGGTGCCTGCAGTGGGAGCGAGGCAGCCATCGAACGCGAAGTGACTGACGTCACTCTATCGGTGGGTAGCAGGGTGAAGGGTGTCAGGGGGTGGTCGACGTGCGGGCCTACCGTGCACGGGAGTCGGCAGGGGGTAGGCCCGCAGTCGCCGCTGACGAAGAGGGTGGACCCCGGGAAGGTCGACAGTGCGGGGGCGATGGAGGGGACACGCCCCTTGGATGCCGCCGGTCCGGGCTTCTGCGTCGCTTGTATGACACCGGATTTGGGGTGGTGACGGGCAGAGGCGAAAGGCCTCTCTCGCTTTCTTCTCTGCTGCTTACTGACCCGGATCGGGGGGCAGAGTCAACTGCTCGCCACGGCTCGGCCCTGGGGCTACGGTGCAGATCCATAGGGGTTCCCCCGGGGGTGGCTCTATCCGCCGCTGTAAGTCACTCCCGGGGTCCTGCCGTCGGGTCGACGACACGGCTCGGAGCGGGATCGTGGGCTCCTTGGATGGCCGTGATGACTGGGAGGCTGGTGATGGGTGGACGTGTGGTGCACTTCGAGGTTCCGTATGACGACGCTGATCGTGCGAGGGCGTTCTATGCGGTCGTGTTTGGGTGGCAGATCCAACCGGTGCCCGAGCTCGAGTACAACTTCGTGCAGACCGGCCCGGTCGCTGATACTGGTACACCTACCGAGCCGGGCTACATCGGCGGAGGCATGTTGCAGCGTCAGGCAGATGTCGACCGGCCGGTGATCACCATCGAGGTCGACGACATGACCGAGGCTCTCGCTGCGATCGGTGTCCATGGTGGTGCCGTGGTTGGTGAGCCGATGCAGGTGGGTGAGATGGGGATCGCTGGCTACTTCACGGACAGCGAGGGCAATCTCATGGGCCTCTGGCAGTCGCTGGAACCGAACTGAGCAGTCACCGGCAGCGACAACTGGGTGTCTTCCTTTCAGGTCGATGGTTAGACGGTGATGATGGGGACGAGGTGGTCGATGCCGACGAGGTCGTTGGGGTTGCGGGTGTAGAGGGTGGCGTTGTGGGCGTGGGCGGTGGCGGCGATGAGGAGGTCCATGACCCGGGCTCGGGGTTGGCGGCCGGCGGCCACGACCGCGGCGGCGAGGAGGCCGTAGCTGGCGGCGACGTCGTCGTCGAGGGGTAGGGCGTCAAAGGTCCGTTGGATGATGGAGAGGCGTCGGAGTCGTTCGGCTCGGGTTGCGGGGTCGGTGGTGACGAGGACACCGAAGTGGAGTTCGGCCAGGGTGGCAGCGCTTATGGCGAGTTCTCCGTTGAGGGGTGCCAGTCCGGTGGCGAGCACGACACTGGTGTCGAGGACGGCTCTCACTGGTCGGGCCAGGGGTTGTCGATGGCGTGGTCGATGGTGGCCTGGTCCTGGTCCCAGTCGGGGTCGGGGGGCCCGGCGAACAGGGTTTCGATGTCGTTCCAGTGTTGCCAGCGGCGGGGTTTGACCGGGACCAACCGGGCGGCGAGACGGCCGGCGACGGTGATGTCGATCTCTTCGCCCGCTTCGACCCGGCGGACGAGATCGGAGGCGTCTTGACGGAGTTCACGTAGACCGACCGGAGTACCCATACCCCAAGAATAGCACAAGTGCTACCTGGGTCGGTTGGCGTCATCAGTTCGAACTCAGGGGTGTGTCGGTGGCTGTGCTGGGGAGGAGCGTTGAGCGGTGACCCTTGCACCCGCGTGCTCTCGACGGGTTCCACCCCAGCACAGGTGTGTCCCCCTCTTACAAGTGGAGACCGTAGTGGCGTCATCACACCCCGGTCATCTGACGGTGTCAGACCTATCCCCGGATGAAGGGTGGTCTCCTGGCTGCGTTCGGTGGCCCTGTCATCGGATGATGAGGCGGTCGTTGTCGAAGTGTTGGAGGGCGAGGCGGGTGCCGGGTGCGAAGCGTTGGGGTGTGGTGATGGGGCCTTGCCAGTGGGGGACTTTGGACGCCAGGTGTGGCTCCAATCTGGTGCGGGGCTGTCGGGGGCGTGTGCCGTGCCGGTACCACAGCAGTTCGCCGGAACGGGTGAGGGCGTAGAACACGGTCGCGTTGATGTGGCGTAGGGCGACGACGTAGTCGAAGTCGGCCCACCCGGTTCCGATTTCCAGGCCGGGTGAGAGGTCTGGGGTGCCTTGTCGCCAGGAGGTGTGGATGTGTTGCACAAGTGTGCCGTCGGTGCGGATCCCGTAGAGGTAGCCGTTTCCTGCTCCGATGGTGCGGTGGTAGTCCCAGGGGCCGAGCACGACTGGACCGGACAGTGTGATGGGTTCCTGGCTGTTGTGTTGCCACCATCTGAGGAGGTGGTCGTTGCCAAGGGTGTAGAGGACGCCGCCACCTCCGCCGACGATTGCGGGTTGGTCGACGTCAAGTGGGACGGCGCTCCATGTGTTCCCGGTCAGTCGGCGGTAGAGCACTTGCCGTTCTTCGGTGATGACGTAGACGGACGGTCCGCCGGCGCTGGCCAGAGCCAGGTAGTGGTCCCACGACTGTGCCAGTTGTTCGGGTGGGTCCCAAGTGCCTTCGGCGTTGGCGCCGCCTCCTTGATGACGCCGCCGTGTCAGTGTCCCAGTGGGTGTCAGGGCCCAGATGATTGGGTCGACGGTGGGTCGCTGGCTGGTATCTAAGGTGAGTGGGGACAATCTTCCTGTCCGCAAGATGGTGTCGAGTGCTGCGCTGATCCGGTTCAGTGCAGCGAGCCCGGCGTCTTGTTCGGCGTCGAGTTCGGGTTGGGTCCGGGCGAGATTCCAAGAGTCCATGGAGCAGTACTGGGTACCCGGTTCTGCCGGTCTGCGCACCCGGGTGTGGCCGGGTAGACGGGTGCGAGTCATTGCATCGAACACCGTCACGTCGTAGTCGCACAGCCCCTGGCGGGGACGGGGAGTGACGACGGTGATGTGACCGACAACACCCTGGCTGATGTGATCAGCGATGGTTGAGGGTTGTGGGGCGAGGCGGTTGTACGACCGGCCGGCGTTCACGGCGTGGTAGTGACGGGCAAGTCGGTCACCGTCAGTGGTCAACGCGGTGCTGTCCAGAGTGATGGTTCGTTCTCGAGCTGTTAGCCAGATAGCCACGGCCGCTACGTAGAGAGGGAGGGTTGGAACGTTCTTGAACTGGTCGTGTAGGACCCTGTCAGCGCCTTCGGTGTCGACTTCAATGTCCACCCATCGCCACACATCAAGGTTCTGTTCAAGGAAGGCGTCGACGGTCCGTCCCGCATCGTCGGTAAGTTGCCCCCAGGCCGAGGCGTTCGCCCTGTTCGCTAGTAGGCGTTGGACGTCGTGCGTGTGGCCGGCGATCTCACTCTTCAATCGTCGTAGTTCCCGGAGGGTGGCGCGGTTGCTCTCCCGGGCTAGCGAGAAGGCCAGGGTGTCGAAGGCCTCGGTAAGGCGTTCCAGCTGCTTTTCGATGCGTTCGACCCGCTCGGTGATCTCGGCGAGCGCGTCGAGCTGACGTTGGTCAGTGGATAGGAACGAGATGACCTTCCCGATGAACTCAGCCAACCCTACGACCATGCCAAATGAGAGGGTGGCCACCCCGGCCGGTGAGGTGGCGGTCGCTAGGCCGACCTTGACCAACGTTGCTGCCATGGAGCCTAACGTCGCGGCTTTCTCCAGGGCCCAGTCGAGTTCACCGTCAGGTTTGTCCTGGTCCCCCATTAACCGCCTCATCTGTTCCACTAGTGATGGTGTGGTCGTCAGAACCTAGCGTGAAGCCAAGCTGCCGGGGGGATCCGGGATCTCTATCGTCGCCGGTTGGGGTCGTGACGGTTGGTGAGGGCCCGGATGGCGGTGGGGCCGGGGTTGACGTAGCGCTCCAGTGACCGCAGTGACCGGTGCCGGCTCTTGGCTTTGATCATGGTGACGTCTTCGCCGGCCTCGGCCAGGTGGGTGAGGCGGGAGTGGCGCAGCTGGTGCAGGGTGTACCCGCCGGAGGCGGCCTTCCAGATCTCCTCAGCCCGTCGATACGACAGCCTCGCCCTGCCTGAGATCGGGTCGAGGTCAGCGACGGCCGGGGCCAGGTGGGAGCGGGGCTTGCGGTCACCGACGAACAGGGGGCCGGTGGTGCGCCCGTTGATGAGGCGGGGCAGGCGTCGGGCGGTGATGGAGGACCAGAAGATTCGTTCGGCTGAGCCGCCCTTGCCGATGATGATGGCGCACCGGTCGGCCAGGTCGATGTTGTCGATGTCGAGGCCGAGGAGCTCGTCGGCCCGGGCGGCGGTGTCGTAGGCCATGGCCCAATACACGCGGTCTCGCAGCCGGTGCCGGGGATCGGACCACAGCGCCTCCAGCGCATCGAGGGGGATGGCCCGGCCCTGGCGTTCGGCCTCGATCGTGCGACGGGCCTTCCGTCGGCGCAGACCCTTGGCCGGTGACCGGGGCAGGAGGTCGTTGTCGACACACCAGGTGAACAGCGATGAGATGGTGGCCAGGTTCCGGTTGTAGGTGGCCGGCGCCGCCTCCCCGTAGCGGCCCCGCAGGTGGGCCTCGAGCATCGGGCCCGTCACCTCCTCCACCGCCAGGCCCTCATCGAGGTCGACCTGCAGCATTAGCAGCGTCCCCTCGTACACCGCCCTCGTGGAGGCGGCCAGGTCGGTGGCGGCCAGGAACCCCTCAGCCGCCTCGGCCACCGTCACGGCCCGTCGGTCCCGTCGCAGCGCCACCACCCCGGCCATGCCACCACCTCCACTCATCGCACTAAACGCGTAGGAGGACCCTACACGGCCCCTGTGACAGCGAAGAGCCCCGACCAGGGCAGACGCCTGGCCGGGGCCTCCGGGATGGTGGGCCCTATCGCACAGAAAGGGCTATTTACTGCGATAGGCGGCGGTGGCGAATTGGGCTCAGTTGGTGGTTCGGACTGTGTCAGATTCTGAAGTGCGCCAGGGCGGGATCAGAGGTGTGAGACTCGCCTATCCCGTCGGGCTACTCAAGGTCGTGGCGGTGTCGGCGACTTGGCACGCATCAAGACCAAGAGCACCCTGCGGCCCGCCGGCTTCAACAACACGACAGTACCGCTCCAAGAGTGTCAAGTTCTCGCCTGCGTTGAAACCGGCGTGTTGAGGCGTCCTCGACAATAGTTCTCCCACCTCATCCGCTGATTTGCCGTCCATACTTGCCTGGATAAGGCTTGGTGGTGCGTAACTCGGAAATACTATCTCACCATTCGCCCCTATGGCTGCCATCGTCTCAGAAGCCAATGGACTCCATCGAGTATCTTCCTGATCGGAGTCCTCCCTAAAGAAGAGACCAACATAACGTTCTCCGGCCTCAAGAATCTGCCCGTCGTTGGTAACAGCGGGCAGATCTCGGCCGTCCGTCCGTACGGAAGTTAACCAAGGAAAGGAGATCGACAGGGGAATAGACTCCGCTCCCGGGCGAGTCCAATGAATCTCCTCAACCTGAACCGTCAACTGGCTAGAGATCAATACCCCTTCTGAACGCTCTGCGTCCTCCTTGGACAGGGGAATCGGTTCAATCTTGTCAACAGCAAAGGTCACGAAGGTGTCACCGTAAGTGACCAAATCCTCCAATGTGTCGACCGAGATAGCGTAATCAGCGTGAACATTTTGCACTCCAGGTGACGAATCGGAGGCATCGGGCTCACCAGTAACGGGCGTCTCGGGTGCGATGCTGTCTGTTGTCGCCACCGACGAGCTAGCACAGGCAGATGTAAGGAGCGACAGCGACCACAGCGCAATCAGAGTCGGCCTAAGAGATGTCCTCATTTCCTTCTCCTCTGTGCACCTGCAGTACCTCACCGCGAAAAATGAGGCTAATAGGTAAAGTCTATGATTCGCTTGTTACGAGCTCACGCAGATCTGTGTGACCCGCCATGCAGCCGAGATTTGCATCGTTTTTCCACAGTCTCGGAGCAGCATCATCGGCATGGGTCAGGCCAACTGAATGGCCCAGCTCATGGCATGGCATTACCGTACCTGGCACCTGGTCCGAGCCGTACCAATACCGCAAGTAGTGTTGGTCACATACGTCACTTCCGCTTGTGACCTCGTCATCACACCATACTCGGGCAATTGTAGGCGAGACTATGCCAGATGAGTTCTCTTGAATTATGACATCGGTTTCCGAAGTACCCGAGTAAACACCTGGACTTTGTTCAGTGGTCGTCAACTCAGTGGGATTATACTGCGTGGCCAGAGCATTTGAGAAGGCCGTTCGATCGGCACTCTCCACAGATGATTCAGTGAACCAGGTGAAGGTTAGGCTGTCAGTTCGGCAAAAGGCTCCACTTGGATTGCTCGACCCACCGTCAAAACATTCAGTTACATCAGGAGTTGGCATCATATTGTCCGGTCGATAATCCCAAACCGGAACACCGCTTGAATTGTAGATCACCACGTTGCCATCGTTCTGGACCGTTAGGCTAGCCCCGATGCGGCTCTGCCCATGAGATACACATTCACTCCAGTTGAGGGTACATGTGTTGTAGCTTGCTACTCCATCGGGACGATATAGAACGAAATTGCCATCCGTCTGAAGGATTGCTTTCGAGTTGGCTACGGTCGGTACCCCAGCCCACGGCGACGCCCACAGGACAGTTGCCCCGCTCTGGTAGAGGACTAGATTACCATCGGTCTGCATAACCAGGCTGTATACCCCATTTGAGGACACAAGCGATTGTCCTGGATTTAGCCATTCACCTGGGTAGAGGTTCGGCGTTCCCGGTCCAGCTCCACTTGCGTTACTAGAAAGTAGCGTTGATACCAGCAGGGTGCTGAATAGCGCGAGAATCGGCACTAGTCTCTTCGCCGTTCGGTTCATCTACCCCCACCTTAAATGTAGCGACCGGGATCCGACTTCTCTTAGCGAAGCCGGCCATGCCGATATGTTAGAAGGCTGCAGCCAATAGCAAAGTACGGCAAGTAGTGGCCGGGCGTGCCGGGTCGAGCTGGATGTCGTGCTAGCTGGCCCATGACTCGCTGGTGGAGTGGTGCTGCCTTGGCCGCGCCCGCTCCCCTCAGGCCTGCCGCACCAAATTGGCCGTTCACTGCGATACGGCCCCTCGGTCAGGGGGGTCAGTCAGGCTGCCAGGAAGCCTTTTCTTCAGCGGTGGCTGGGCCGCTTGCCTCCGAGGCGGGTGGTGGCGGCGTCGGCGGGGTCCCAGCCGTTGGCGACTCGGGTGTAGAAGGTGGAGCGGCTGATGGCGTGGCGGAGGGCCACGTCTCGCCATCGTTCACCGTCGGGTGACTGGGGGAGCCGGTTGGTGGGGCTGGTGGCGGCTTGTTCGGGGGTGAGCCCGGCTTGGATGCGTTGGTGGAACGTGGCGGGGTTGACGCCGTTGTCCCGGGCGATCGATACCCAGTACCGGCCTGAAGGGGCGAGGGGCAGGGCCTGGGAAGGCCGAACGGGTCGGGTGGCGGCGTCCTGGGGGTCCCATCCCCGCCCGATGCGACTGGCGAAGGTTGCGGGGCGGATCCCGTTGCTGCGGGCGATCGACACCCACGACTCCCCGGACGGTGCGAGATAACGGATCCGAGGGTCGGGTGATGGGCCCACGATCGCAGTGTGTCGACTGAACACCGTCCAGCACCACCAGGGGTGGTCCACCGTAGGAAGCTCGGGGCGCGCGAGGCTTCGGGGTATGGCTGGCCGGCAGGGGAAGTTCTGGGAAGAGACCCGGTACATCGGGGCGTGGATGGAACACAGCCTGATCGCCCGGGTGGACGCGGTCGCCGCCGAGCGTGGGGTGTCCCGCTCGGTGTTGCTGCGTGAGGCCCTGGAACGGGTGCTGACCGACGATCAACAGGATCAGGCCGCCTAAGTCGGAGGCTGGGCACCCCCCTGGTGGTGGGGGCTGTGGCCCGCTTGGTTAGTGGGGTCTTGGGGTGACCATCCCTGTGCATCGCGCAGGGTCGCGCGAGGCTGGCAGGCGAATCACATGGAGGTAGTTCGTCTGCCCGGCTGAGGTCGGGACCAAAAGCAGAAGAGCCGCCCCCGAGGGAGCGACCCGTCCAGAACGTTGAACACTCTGCACGGTAGCGAGTCGGGGGGCGTGCGTGGTGGATGGTGGCCAATTGGCCTGCTTTGTCGCGCTCGCTCGGAAGTTGGTGCCCGCCGTACGGCCACTAGGGGGCCCGGTGGAGGCGTGCCCAGCGTGGCGCAACCGAACAGACAGGCTCGACGGGCTCGAGCCAAGGAGATGGCGGCCAGGGCCGCTCACTGCCGGCGTGTGGCGATCCGCCGGGGTAGGCGCTGGTGTTGCCCCCTGGTCGACGTCCTGGCCGAATACGGGGCCATAGGAGCCTCACTCCCCTACCCCAGCCAGGAGACCCTGGCCCGTGAGCTGGGCGTGGATGAACGCACCGTGCGGCGCTGGCTGGCCGAACTGGAGGGCCTGGGTCTGGTGATCGTGTACCGCACGCAACCGGAGCGAGGCTCCGATGGGAAATGGACCCGCCGCCAGACCAACCGCTACCTGCTGGCTGACGTGAAGGCCAGGGCCTCGGCCCCCTCCTGTCCCCTCCCCCGCCGTCGCCTCGGTGCATCTGGCCTGATCTCACCTAGCGGGCATGCGTGTCCTGTAACCGCTTCGCAGGGTTCTACTTCCGGGGGGGCGGCCGAAGGGTCCGCTGCCCCTCCCCCACCGGAGGAGGTAGAGCCAACGGAAATGACTAAATTGTCGTCGCCTTCGGCGCCGGCCCCTATCGGGGTGGAGCTCTCCGGTCAGAAGGTCTGTGATCAGGAAGAACGGGAGCGAGTGGCCGGGCTGCTCGCTTCGATGCGCTCAACGCTCGGCCTAACCCGTCGGCGGTTCGGTCGTTAATTCGGCAGCTACGCAGCCGGCCGTCTCGGCTACCGGCCCGGTGGTGCCCCCCTACTCCCCTACCTGCTCGGGCAGAACGGAGTAGGCGGTGGCCGCATCGAACCCGGGGCGTAGCCTGGCTTCGGTGACCACGGCCTGGCTGTAGACAGCCTGTACCTGGTGCACGTCAAGATTGACCACGGCGGCGATCGTGTCCCACGCGGCGCCACCCTGGCGGGCCTCGAGTGTTAACTGCGGGAACAACTCCCACAACGTGAGCTGTGCCTGGTAGGTGGCGGCCAAGCGGTCGAGCACGGGCCGGTTCTGGTCGAGGGCACGGGCGAGATCCCGATGGGCGGAAGCAGGGTCGATCTTCCGAAACAGCGTCAACGGTTCCACGCTTTCCCGGCGAGCTGCTGGCGGATCTCGTCATCAGTGGCGTTGTCGAGCAGGGTCCGCAGGATCTCGGCTTTCCCGACGGGTCGCAGTTCTAGGGCGAGGGCGGCGAGGCGGGCGTCTTGGTCGTCGGTGAGATCGAGCGTGATTCGCCGGGGGTACAGCTTCGCCCGTGGTGCTGTCGGTGCTGTGAGGGCCTTCCGGACGGCGTTGGCGTCGCCCTGCGGTGCGGGCGGTGCTGGTGGCGTTGGGTCTGGTGGCGATGCTGGGCCGGGGTCTGAGGCAGTCGGCGGGGTGGTTTGCCGGGCTCGGGCTTCTTGGCGTGCTTTGGCCTTCTCGGCTGCGGTCGGCATCAGACGGCCTCCGGTGCCATGGCTAGGACTTCCGCCAGGAGCAGGTCGAATGGACTGGGATCGGTGATGCCGGCGCCGAACGCCCGGAGCCGGACCAGCTCGGGCACCCAGGTGTCGAAGACTCGCACTCCTTCGGCTCGGAGGGTGTCCCGCCAGAATCCGGGGAGCGATTCGGCTACCCGCACACGGGAGAGCAGCACCCCACAGGGGATCTCCAGGGCGGTGCATTGTTTCACAGTCACTCGGGCCTGTTCGATGTCGTCTTCGGAGGCGTTGGCCGGGATGATCACGGCGTCGGCCACGTCGATCGCTGCTGTGATTATGCTGGCGTCTCCAGGGCCAGTGTCGATCACCGCGTGTCGGCCGGCGGTGAGGTCGTCGAGCTTGAGCGCAAGCTGGCGGGTGGCGAGTGATTCGACCGGGAACGGGAGTGGTTCGTCGGCCTGTTTGGCGGCGGCGGCCCATCGGATTGCTGAGCCCTGGGCATCCGCGTCGATGACGACTACAGGCCGGCCGGTGGTGTGCATCGCTGCGGCCAGGTGCATGGCGGTTGTGGTCTTGGCGACTCCGCCTTTGATGTTGGTCACAACGAGGATCATCGGCAGCGACGGTAGCACGGAAGCACTGATCGGACACGGAGCCACGGACTTCTGTGCTTACTGTCTCAAGCATAGAAGCACAGAACGCTGTACGAAGCACAGAAACACAGACACACGGAACCACAGATAGTGGTTCCTCGTCAGACGCCTTCACAGCCCCGCTGCTGCGTTTCACCCCCCTTCCTATCCCCCCCTAAGCTCCGGATTTGGCGAGTTTTACCAGGTCAGCGTACATATCGCTGAGCGGTCGCTTAACTGTCCGAATCTGGACGGTCTGGGTGGTTCACGTCATCGACGGGAAGTCTGGATGGTGCTCGTGGGCGGAAAGCCAAGTGACCCTCGGGGCCGGGGTCACTGTTGGGAGCGGGAGTGGGGGGAAGTGGAGCTAGCCGAGGTGTGGCCAGTTCCTCCCTAGCCAGACGTCGATCCGGTAGCGCATCGCTTTCGCCATCGGTACGGAGTCGAGGTCGTTCGGGTGGATCCATTGCACGATCCGTGACTCGGACGATGGTCGGGCTTCGCCTCCAACCACCCGCCCGTCGAACATGATCGAGCACTCTTGGCGTACCTCGGGGGTGTCGGTCTGGTAGTCGGCCACTACCCCGGGATCGGAGAACGTGCCCACCAGGCCCGTGATCTCGATGCGGTAGCCCGTCTCCTCTTCGCACTCACGTATCGCTGTCTCGGGCAGCGTCTCGCCCAGCTCCCAGGCCCCGGAGGGTAGGGCTACGTTGCCGTTGTCGGTGCGTTCGATCATTAGGAGGCGGCCCTGGTTGTCGCTGACGGCTACGCAGGCGGTCACGACTTTGGTGTCGGCGGGTGGTGCGTCGGGGTCGTGGTAGTAGTCGATCCGGGGCATGTTCCCTCATTTCACCGGAGTGGCGTGCTCCCACACCATCCGGGCATGGTGGGCGTACTTGGTGAAGAACGCTCGCTCATCGGCGGCGGGCCGGTAGATGAAGGTGGGGGCCTCTTCGCCGTGGTGGCCGAACAGGTGGGTGGTGACGATCATCAGTCGTTCGGAGTGGTAGATCGACAGGTCCAAGGGGCGGTTGTGGAGCCGGATCTCGAAGCCTTCGAGGTCGCCTAAGCGTTCCTGGAAGTCGTGGAGGGCTTCGGCGGCTCTGGTGTCGAACGGGAACTGCTCCTCCTCGGTGCGCCGTAGGGCAGCGTCGCAGGTGGGATCGATCATCGAGAGCTGGATTCGGACGCCGGCCAGCTCCCGGGAGCGGATCACGTCCCAGAAGCGTGGGACCTTGGCCGGGAACAGGCCGACGGCGAAGCCGTGCAGGTTTAGCGTCTCGCCTGGCTGGGTGTCGGTGAACAGTTCCAGCCAGTACTCGGGGGGTACGTCGGCCCGGACCCCGTAGGCCCGCACGAGGCCGAGCGTTGGGTCGTCGGGCAGGTCGAGGTTGGGCCAGATGTCGCTCACCATGACGCCCAGGAACTCGGCGGTGGTGAGGCGGTGGGCGGGCTTCGGGAGGTCCCGGTCCATCACCCAGTTGTTGACGGCGCCCCGGGAGACCTTGAGGTGGTCGGCCAGCGCTGTCTGGCTGATGCCCCGCTGTTCGAGCAGTCCACGGAGGTTGTTCACGTACGCCAGTGTACAGGAGCGTCCAGTGGCGTCCGTAGAGTCCAAAGAATCTAAATGTTCACAACAACTAGACAGAACTAGATTTGATGCTGTAGGTTGAGTGAACAAGCCAAAGCGGCGGCCGCCGGAGCGCCAACTCCGACGACCGCCTGGCCGAATCCCCAGCGCTCTGGAGATCCGACGTGCCACAGACCCTACGAGAGATCAGTTCTGACCTGCTGAAAGCCGGCTGTTCTGCTCTGTCTTGGGTGACGTGGAAGGGGGGGACGGCCCGTGGTGCTCTTCGAGTACCCGGGCGTCCCTGCACGCCATTCCTCCTGGTGCTGGTGAACCGGTGGCTTGACCACCCAACGAACAGCAACCGGCCCCGCCTTCGGGGTCACCAGTAACCAGGAGAACCAACAGCAATGGCTATTTACCGACTTCCCGTGGATCCGGAGTGGCAGGCGTTCCTGAAGGGGAGCGTGGATGTGTTGCCGGTGTACGCCTTCGAGAACGGCGAGAACACCGGGGTCCAGGCCACCGATAAGGAGACGGGCTACCCGATGTGGGAGGTGGCGGTCATCTACAAGGTGGCCGACGACCGCAAGGCGGAGACGATCTACGTTCGGGTGCCGCATCCGAAGCTGCCGGAGGTGCTGGGCCAGGTCCCGGTGTTCGGTGGTCTGGAGGCGGACAAGCCGGCCTACCCGGATGGGCGGGGTGGGGTGAACTCGGCGTGGAAGTTCACGGCCCGCACGATCTCGACCGGTCCGGCTCCCTCGGCCCGCAACGGTGCCCGCAGCTCCGCCCCGGCCCCGGCCCCGGAGCGTCAGGAGGTGTCGGCCTGACCCGTTGACCTGGCCCGGTGGGGCTGGGTGGCGATCAGGTGCTGGCCCGTTCGTAGTCGCGCATTGGCGATGACTCGATGCGACGCAGGTGCCTGTTCGCCGTCCAGCCCCCCTGTGGCCATCAGGTTCGGGGCAGGTGTGCATGCCGGCGGAGGTACCGCTGGCCCCCGTTCGATTCGGGGCCCGGACACGACACAGGCATTCAGACGAACGGAGCGAACGGTGTCGATGTTCATGGAAGACAAGACGGAGGTGCCGGTGGTCGAGCGGCTGCGGGCATCGGCGGATGATGTGGCCCGGTGGGCGGTGGCCCTGGCCGGGATCCCCCTCGAAGCGGAGTTGGCGGCGGTCGGCCGGCCCGGTGATCCGTTCGGGTTGGTGCTGATGGAGGTGGCCCGCCGGGTGTGCGCCACCACGGGTTCGCAGTTGTTGGCCCGGTTCCCCGGGCTGGAGGCGGCCGACGCCGAGGCCGAGCAGGTGGTGGAGGCGGTCGAGTGGCTGCGGGAACGGGCCGACGAGGTGGCGGCTTCGTCCATCTCGTTCGCTCGGGCAGCGGTGCAGGAGGTCGAGCGTCATGCTCTGGTGGCGTGATCGTTCCCGGGCGGATCGCTCGGATGAGCCCCGGGTGTCCCGGGAGCAGGCGGCGGCCATGGTCGCTGCGGGTCATCAGGCCGAGACGGTGGCTGTTCTGGTGCGTCGGGGTCGGTGGTGAGCGATGCGGCTCAAGAACCCTCGGCCCCCGGAACCCCCGGCTCCCCGGTGGCAGGTCGTGGCCATGACGGGCGTCTGGTTGGGCGGGTCGGCTGCCCTGGTCCTGGCGCTGGTCGGGAACCTGGTTGTGCAGGTGGTCCGCTGATGGCCCGCAAGTCGTACCCGACCCTCCTCACGCCGGGGCAGGCGGTGGAGATTTTGACCGCACGGAAGTCCCGGCCGCAGCCGTGGCGGATCACGGCGGTGTTGGACCGGTTGGCCGATCAGTCGTGCCGGGTGCAGGTGGAGAACCGGGTGGCGGCCTATTGGGCTCCGCTGCCCGCTCGGGCCCGGACGTGCCGGCGCCCGATGGAGACGTGGGGCAGGGGCGACCAGCTCGCCCTGTTCGGGGAGGCGGGATCGTGACCATGTTCGACCCGAGCGAGTACTGGCGCCACCCGGGGCTGTGGCCGGGGGCTGATGACTCGGTGATGTCTGACGACCAGGCGGCGGAGCTGCTGTGGCCTGGGATCACGGGTGGCAAGGACTGGGGCGAGCCCACAGGGGCCGAGGGGCCGGGCGAGTGGGGGATGGAGGCGATGCTGTGAACGACGAAACGGGGTGGTGGGAGCAGGCTCCCATTGTTGATGTTGAGCCGAACCGTCGGGTGCGGATCCGCCGGTTCGTGCGCCTGGTGGGCCTGCTGGTGGGCCTGGCCCGGATCTGGTGGCCGGTGCTGCCGGTCGCTGTGTTCCTGGCCTTGTGGGGTCCGGTGGCGGCTGTGGCGGAAGCGCTGGTGTTGGTGGCGGTGCTGGCGTTGTCTCCCTGGTTGCGGGCCCGGTTGCGGTCGGCGCCGATGCGGACCATGGAACGGGTGTTTGTGTGGCGGTGGCCCGCGATCGCTTCCCACGCACAGCTGGTCGTCGCCGCTCACGGCGCCATCCGCCTCCCCGAGCTGGTATCGGTGAGCTTCGGTGGCCGGTGGTGGCGGCCGGAGTCGATGACGTTGGTGCTGCGGGTCCTGCCAGCCCAGGAGGATCAAGGGTCGTGGCCGAAGATCGCCCGGCGGTTGGCGATCCAGCTCGGCTACTCGCTCGCTACCCCGGTGGTGCTCGACTCGTTGCGTCTCGAGGTCCGGCTCCGCCGTGAGGTGCTGCCCACGATGCTCGAGTTGGGGGCTGATGTGAAGGTCGGGGCCCTGTTCGATGACCCGCACCGGGTCCCGCTGGGGGTGAGCTCGCTGGGTGGTCTGGCCGAGTGGGAGTTGGACCGGCCGACCAACACGAGCCTGATCGTTGGTGGCGGGATGGGGGGCGGTAAGTCGTCGGTGGCCTCCACCGCGCTTGCCTGGTTCCACCGGCAGATCCAGCTTGGGCGGCCTGGTGAAGCGATCATCTTGGACCCCAAGGCGCTGGGGGATTTCGCGTGGTGTGAGGACTGGGCGACGGTCTGCCAGACCGATGAGGGCATGTGGCGGGCCATCGGCTACGTGCACGGCGAGATGATCCGCCGGGCGGGGATCCTGCGCCGGTTGAAGCTCCGCTCCTGGGTCCAGCTCCCGGAGCACGAGGTGCAGGCGTTCGGGGGGCGGATCTTGTTCGTCGCTGACGAGCTGGTGAACTTCTTCCTGCTCCGTGGTGGCACCGACAAAGCCGCTCAGGCTCGGGCGAAGGCGGCGTGGACCCAGTTGGAGATGATCACGTCGATGGGTCGGGCGTTGGGGATCAACTGCGTTCTGATGACTCAGCACGCCATCGCTGAGCACCTGGGCCCGTACGGGTCCACGATGATCGCCAACATGGCGGCCCGGGTCGGCATCGGCGCTCTGGAGGCGTCGGCGGCCAAGACCCTGTTCAAAGAGTCGGGGGAGGCGATCGCGGCCCGTACAAGGCAGGTGATCCCGGGTCGGATGATCGTGATGGCGCTCGGCTCTACGGAGGCGGCGGCGTTGCCGATGTCGGCCCAGGCGTTCTACCCGTCCGATGCCTATGTGGCGTCCCTGCCGGCGTTGCCGGGGGTCCCGGAGCGGGTGGTGCGCCGGTTCGACCGGTTCGCAGATGAGCAGGCGATCGAGGTGGAGGAGGTGCTGGTGTGAGCGGCATCGGGGACAAGACGGTCAAGGGCCTGGCCCCTCAATCGTGGACGAGCGTGTTGGTGTGGGCGGTGCTGGTGGTCATCTTCGTGTCCGCTCCGATCCAGGCAACGAAACTGGTGGTCGAGGTCGTCGGCGGGACTGGCCGGTGGATCGCCTACACGGCGTTCGCTGACTGCGGGGCTGAGCCCCCGTTGGAGTGGATGACCCCGAAGCGCTGCGATGGGCAGGGGCTCGACACGGGCGGCACCCCGGCGGTGTTCAACCTGGACCCCAACAGCCCGGAGTCGCAGGGCGTGGTCGATCAGGCCGTGGCCCAAGTGAACGACATGCACCGGGTGGTCGCCTCAGCGTTCGAGGTCGACACCACCACCACCAGCTCCACCAGCGGTGACCGGTTCATCCAGGCCGACGACGGCACGAGGGTGACAACCGGGGGAGTAGTGGAGGAGGGGCGGCCGTGGTCTTCGTCGTGATGGTGTTCCTGATGCGGACGGCGTGGTGGCTGCTGGTGGTGTGGTTCCGGTTGTTCGTGGCGGTCGGCCGGTGCTGGGTGGGTCTGTTCCGCCGGGCCCGGACCCGACGCCAGCTCCGGCAGGGCCCGCCCCCGATTCAGTCGTGGCAGTGGTGGTATGCGGCTGGTGGTGCTCTGGCTGCGTTGGTCGAGGTCGCCACCCCGGCTGAGGCGGCTCGGGCGTTGCGTCGGGTCAATCCGCAGCCGGAGGTGGTGGTGGCGCTCCATCATCTGGCCACGGCCGAGGGTGTCTCGGTGGATCTGGCGGCGTGGGCTCTGGCGGTCGCTGACGTGCTCACCCGGCCGGCCGAGGTGGAGGTGCGGTCGTGGTGACCCCTGAGGCGTACAGCGTCATCACGTCACCCGACGACACGACCTGGACGATCGACCGTTACTCAGACGGTGCCCTGCAGCCGTGGGGGGCTCTGGAGCAGGGCCCGAGCGGGGAGTGGTGGGTCACGACGGCTGGCGATACGGCCACCATCACCGGCCCCTACTTGGATCAGGTGCAGGCCATGCGAGCGCTCCAGGCGTGGGACGGCGCGTAGTGATGATCTCCGGTGTCGGGCACGACCACGGGTCGAACCGAAGGTCCTCCTTCGGTTCCTGGTCAGCCCATGGCCACGGACTGGAAGCGGGGTCAAGGGCCGCAGAGCCGGAGAATCCGGGCCCCCGAGTGGGGGAGTGGTCGAGCCAGTTCGCACGACTGCAGCCCGGCCCGGATTGTTCGGCGTGCCCTTGACGCTGCTGGAAGCCGTGGCACCCAACCACCGAATCGAAGGCGACTAGGGAAAGGAGAAGCGAGCGGGCAGGCCCAGTGCGGTCTAGAGCAACGAGGGCCTGACCCGTCCGCAGACAGATGAGTTCATACCCTTCCTGGCCTGCGGGCCAGCTTTGCCGTGCCCGGGATCGGGCCTACCTGATGGGGGCCGGTGTCGGCCTGCTGGTCGTGGCCCCGGTGCTGGCGGCCGTTGCCGTGGTGAGCGTGATCGGGTCGGCCCTGCCGGTCGTGCTCCTCGGTGGGGGCAGCGCAGTGTCGGTGATGGTGGTGGCCACGGCCGTAGCGGTGCGAGCCGTTGACAGGGCTGCACCGCTGGGCCGTGGCCGGCTCGTCGTCCCGTCGTTTGGTTCCATCGGCGGGCGGCGGCCGGCGGGACGGAGTCCCGCCGAGCCGACGATCCGCCCGGAGGTAGGGCGCTTCAATCTCCCTTCTCCTGTCCGGTCCCGGGTGGAGCAGGAGGGGCGGGCGTGACGGCAGGGCTTGATCTAAAGCCAGAAACCGCCGCAGGGCTTCCAGGGTCGTGTACGGCGCTGCCGGCGCCGGTCGAGGCGTGGCCAGAACTCGGCGACGGAACCCGCCTCGGGTACCGGTCGGCGGAGGCGTGCCAAGCAGCGGCCTCGTGGTGGCCGGCCCTCCAGGTCGAGCAGCGACCGAAGCAGGGCCCGGGATCGACCGGGGATCGCCTCGGCAAGGTGGATGCTCTGCGCCCGGGGTACCGGGCGAACGGCGAAGCGCCGGAGCGGGTGCAGGTGGGGACCCGGTGGCAGCG
>Ga0268299_1002460_pt1 | contig 22076 bp, 18 predicted proteins | sample NOBtaG_FD_193484 | JGI IMG/M metagenome (GOLD analysis project Ga0268299, IMG submission 193484) | Activated sludge microbial communities from bioreactor in Nijmegen, Gelderland, Netherland - NOB reactor | ecosystem: Engineered > Bioreactor > Aerobic > Activated sludge | place: Netherlands... | reverse complement strand
CACGCGCACGTTGGCGATTATTCCGGCGGCCATCACGGTGTATATCAGCGGCGAGGCGGGCAGCTACAAACTGCTCATCCTGAGCCAGGTGATCCTCAGCATGCAACTTCCGTTCGCCGTCATCCCCCTGATCCACTTTTCAAGCGACCGCAAGCTGATGGGTGAATTCGCAAACGCCGTCTGGGTGCGCGTGCTGGCGTGGGTGGCGGCGTCGATCATCGTCGGCTTGAACATCTGGCTCGTCATCCAGACGTTCGGCGAATGGATCGCGGAGGCCGGACCTTGGCTGTGGTTGGTGCTCGGTCCTCTCGCCTTGGGGCTGGCGGCGCTGCTTGTGTGGGTGTCGGCTCATCCGTGGCTGCCGGAAAACCTAAGAAGGCTGGGCCGTTTAGGGGTTGCTGTGCCCGTGGCGGAGGCCGAAGTAACTGAGGTTAGGGCGCCACAATATCGAACATTGTTGGTTCCTTTGGACCACACCGGCGCAGACCGGGAAGCCGTCGGCCACGCCCTGGCGCTCGCGAAGGTGCATGGGGCGAAGGTTGTGCTGGTGCACGTAGAAGAAGGCGTGACCAGTCAGGTGTATGGCGAGATCGCCTCGACGGCGGAGGTCGAGCGCGGGCGTGGATACTTCGAGGAGATTCTGGCCAGACTGAGGGCGGCTGGCGTGGAATCGGAACTGATCGTGCGCCATTCGTCCAATCCAGGCGCCGAGATCGTGCGTGTCGCGCGAAGCGTCGCTCCCGACCTCATCGTCATGGGCGCTCACGGGCACAGAGGATTGAAGGACCTGGTGTTCGGGCAGACTATTCAAGGTGTGCGCCACGAGCTCGCCGTGCCGATGCTGATCGTGCGCGGAGAGAAGGGCGACAAACCGGCGGGGGATTGACCTCCGATTGCTTTATTTGTTCAACGACTTCAGAACTTTGGCGCCTTCCGCGTCGTCGAGGCATGGCGTGACTTCCAGTTCCAGCAGATCACCCCAGGCCGCCATCCAGGCGTAGATCGCCTTCGCGTCGTTGGATTCGGCGATAGCGACGCCTTTCATGCTGGCGCCATGCCAGCGGCCAACGAGCTTCACGCCCTTGGGCGGCAATCCGCCGGTCCCCAGGAATCGCTCGACCGCCGGTTGAAACGTCCCGTGGGGCAGTTTCCAACTCACCAAGAATTTCATACTCGTGTCTCCTCTTCTCGCCTGTCGCGTCCGTGCGCGCGCGACGCGGTCTGAGAGCATACACGTCGCGAGATGCCGTGGCTAGGGGAGCGAGGAAGAAATTTCGCGGAGCCCGGCGCCGAAGTATCGTCCAAGCGGGAAAGGTGGAGACGGCATCGGCAAAGCGCCTTCCACGGGCCGGCCGGTCGCTGCGCAACTCGTCCCATCCGGTTTCAGGGAGTAAGGTCCGATTTGCCGGTAGTAAGACTCTTGTCCGGTCTGGCATCGAGCGATAAGTCTGAGGGGGACTAAGCCAGAATGGCGGCCATCTGCGTACTGGACGATGTCGGGATGCTGACCAGTTGGTGCAAGGCGGCCGAGCCGATGTTGGCGGCGGCGGCGGAAGCGCCGGAAGCCGTGTTGGAGGAGGCGGCGCGCCAGGGAATAAGCGAGGGCGAGTGGGCCGGCGTACACGGGTTGGTGCGCGCTCTGCGAGGCAGGAACGGCGAGTTGCACGGTTACTCGGTGGAGCTGTGGGATGTGGGCTCGCGGCGTTCGCACGAGAACAGGAGCCGGGAGTTGGTGTCGCTCGTGAGCCATGAGTTGCGGACGCCGCTGACGGCGATCCGAGGAGCGTTGGGATTGATTGCGGCAGGGTCGCTGGGGACACTGCCGGCCAAAGCGCATGGGGCGGCCGTGATCGCCGAGCGGAATTGCGAGCGCTTGATCCGCATCGTGAACGACATTCTCGACCTGGAGAAGCTGGAGTCGGGAAAGCTGAGAGTGGAGTGCGGGCCGGTGGAGGTCGACGAACTGGTGCGCACGGCGGTGGAGAGCACCCAGCCTTATGGAGACAAGTTCGGCGTGCGGTACCGCGTGGCGGAGCTGACGGGAGGCGCCCGCTCGAGGGGCGACTCCGGCCGTCTGCTGCAGGTGATGGGAAACCTGCTCTCCAACGCGGCGAAGTTCTCCCCGGCCGGCCAGGAGGTGGAGGTGCGGGCGCGAGCGGCGGACGGAGGAGTCGTGCGTATCGAAGTGGCGGACCACGGCTCGGGGATTCCCGAAGAGTTCCGCGGCCGGATGTTCGCACGATACGCGCAAGCGAGCGGCGAACGGTCGTGTGTGGGGACGGGCCTCGGCCTGAGTATCTCCAAAACACTTGTGGAGGCCATGGGAGGGAGGATCGGTTACGAGAGCCGGGAGGGAGCGGGCACGACTTTTTACGTCGAGCTGCGGGAGGAGATGTCGAGTTCGCAAATACCTTAGCCGATCGAGGAAATCTCCTCACACACCTGGGGTAACCCGCCGATGAGGGGACTGGATGCACCTCGCCGAGGGTGTATCAAAGGGGGCTGGAGCATGGACGGGCAACTGCGACGCATACTATGCATCGACGACAACGCCGACATCCTGGAAATCGCTAAGCTCGCGCTTGAAGTGGTTGGCGGATTTGAACTCGAGGTGAGCGCGAACGGCCACGCCGGATTGCGCCGGGCGCAAGCCTGGAAGCCGGATCTGATTCTGCTGGACGTGATGATGCCCGGCATGGACGGTCTGTCGACGCTCCGCGAATTGCAGGAGGACCCACGTGTGCGGGATATTCCGGTGCTCTTTCTCACGGCGAGCGTCGCGCTGGACGATCAGGAGGAATACTGGCGGCTGGGCGTCGGGGGAGTAATTGGTAAGCCATTCAATCCGTTGACGTTGGCGCAGGAAGTCGAATCCATGTGGCGCGCCGCCCGCCGGCGCGGGAACCAGCTTCGGGACCAACGTGAGCTGGCCGGCGTATGGCCCGACTGAGACCCGGCCGGGACACCTGTGTCGGAGTGACCCGGCGGGGTATAGGCGCCTGCGGCTAAGTTCCCTATAATGAGCGAGAGGGAATGGACCTGCGGGTGCTCATACAGGTCTGGAAGCCATGTCACGTCCACTCATCCCGGCCGTTTTCGTCCTGGCCGGCGCTCTTGCTGCCGGGCCTGGGCAGGCCGCGACGCTCGAACGCCTGTCGATGGAGGAGATGATCCAGAAGTCGACCGAGATCGTCCGCGGGCGTGTTATGACGCTGGGCGTCTCCACTAAGGGCTCAATTCTTTATACACTTGCGCGCGTCGAAGTACTGGAGCGCTGGAAGGGCGCTTCCGTCCAGACCGTCGAAGTGTGGATTCCCGGGGGGCGAAGCGGTAATCTGCGCCAAACCTTTTCTGGCGCGCCGACGCTTACGCCAGGCGCCGAATATGTCCTGTTCCTTTGGGCGGGGACGAGCGGCAACCGGCAGGTGATCGGCTTCTCGCAGGGCGCCTTCGACGTCAAGCTCGACGCGAAAGGGAATCCCCAAATGCAGCGGGCCGCGTCGTCGGAGACCATGCTCGACGACCGGGGGGTGAATGTGGGAGACGTCCCGGTGCGGATGAGCCTGGCCGACTTGAGGAAAAAGTTGAAAACAAGCCTGATTGGCGCGCCCGGCGCCGCGGAGCAGGAGGGCGTCGAGTAGAGCCATGCGGCGGGCGATACAGGTAGCGGCGCTGGTTCTGGCCTTGGCGGCCGGGGCGCAGGCGTACTACCATTTCGTGCACTTCGCCTCTAGGCAAGGTCCATTCACGCCCATTCCGGAGAAGTTCGACCTCAACGCCGTCTTGAACAAAACGGTGTATTTCATTGTGAGCGAAACGGGTCCGGCAGCGGTGGCGCCAGGAGACACGATGGCGGCGCTGGCCAGCCAGTTGCGGTTGGCGGCCAAGGCCTGGAACGATGTGGCGACCTCGGAACTGCGTCTGGCCTTCGGTGGCTATTCCAAACCGGGGGCGTTTCAAAGCTCGCCAGTGGTGGAAGTGGTGTTCGACGAGCTGCCTCCCGGGCTGGTGGCGGCCGGCGGGGTGACCTCGCGCGGAACGGTGACCATGGGTCCCGACGGGGCGTTCGTTCCGATCCAGCGTTCGACGATGATCATGCCGCGCGATCTGACCAACAGGCCGAGCTGGACCGAAGCGCTCTTCCTGACGATGGTGCACGAATTGGGACATACGCTGGGTTTGCAGCACACGCTCACGTCGAGCGCGATGTCGACCGAAATCACGCGCGCCATGACAAAGGCCCAGCCGTTGAGCCCGGATGACGTAGCCGGACTCTCGCTTCTGTATCCCACGCCCGGATTTTTGCCGGCGACGGGCACGATCACGGGCCAGGTCGCTACTGCCGGAGAAGCGGTGAACCTGGCGAGCGTCGTCGCGCTTTCGCCGGACGGTTCGGCCATCAGCGCATTGACCAACCCGGATGGCACATTCGCCATTCAAGGGCTCCCGCCCGGATCGTACTACCTCTACGCGCACCCCCTGCCGCCGCAGTTGTCCGGCGAGTCTTTCCCGGCCAACGTAACGCCGCCATCGGATCTGGAGGGGCGCACGATTCCGGCCGTCACGTCGTTTGAAACGGTTTTTTATCCAGGCGTGAAAGATGTTTCGCAGGCGACGATTGTGACCGTGGGCGCCGGCACGAAGATCGAGGGGATTAACTTCGACGTGCGGCGGAGGACGGCGCCCGGCATCTACGCGGTGCAGACCTACAGCTACCCCGGCCAGGTGGCGGTGAAGCCGGCGCACCTGAACACCTATGGAGGGCGGAACTACTTCATCGCGGCGGGAATCGGACTGACAGCGAACGGGAGTGTCGCTCCAGGTCTACAGATGAGCGTCATCGGCGGCTCGGCGGTGATCGCGCCGGGAAGCATCCGGCCCTATCCTTCGGACCCCCGCTACATCACAGCGGACTTCCACCTTGCGCCCTTCCCCGGCGAGGGAAGCAAGCATCTGATCTTCCACTCAAGCGACGACATTTACGTGCTGCCGGGCGGATTCCGGATCGTCAACCGGACTCCGCCGTCGATTGCATCGATTACGCCGGAGTTCGACCAGCAGGGCGCCCGGACTTACCGCATCGCCGGGACGGGGCTGACGGCCGGCACGCGTATTTTGTTCGATGGAGCGGTAGCGGCGACTCGCAGTTTCAACGACGCGGCCGGATTGGTAGTAAACGGACCGGCGGCGCTTCCGGGGCATAGATCCGTGGTCGTGGCGCTCAATCGCGACGGGCAGAGCAGTCTCTTCCTCCAGGGCGGCGAGCCGCCTGCCGTCGAGTTGGACGGCGGCGAAGAGCCGGTGTTGACCGTGACTCCGAATGTCCTGGCGACCGGCACGGAGACGATGGTCGAAATCGTAGGCTCGGGAACGAATTTCCAAAGCGGACAAGTGGCGTTGACATTCGGATCGGCCGATTTGGCGGTGCGGCGCCTGTGGGTGACCGCGCCGAACCGGATCGTCGCGAACGTCGTGGTGGCCTCCAACGCCACGATGGGCGGCTCGATGGTGACCGTCGTCAACGGTCTGCGATTGAGCGGACTGCCGGATGGCATTCAAGTAGCGCCGGGCGGACGCGCAACCGTTCGCGGCACGGTGACGGAGGTCCTGTCGGGCCGGAGCGATGTCTCGCCGGGCGCGGTCGCACAGGCGCAACTGGCGGGGCTGTCGTCCGGAAACGGGGCCCTGACGGTCACTTTGAATGGCCAGCCGGTGCAATCGGCGTCGTACTCAGGCAACGTGCTGACGTTCACCGTACCATCGGGAACCCCCTCTGGTCCGGCGGCGCTACGGGTGCGGGTCAACGGCGAGGAACTGCCGCCGATCGCCGTATCGGTCGACTTGCCGCCGCCTTCGATTGCGGCCGTTTATTCGGGCGGAACGCGGATCGACCTGGCGCGGCCGGCAAGGCCGGGCGAGGTAATCACCGTCATCGTATCGGGAGCGGGCGACCTGGGCGGCGAAGTATCTTCTTCCCGGATCCGGGTGCAGGTCAACGGCGTGTCGCTTCCGGTCTACCAGGTGGGGCTCAACTCGGATGGCAACTACACGGTTCAGGTCCAGTTGGACGCCGCGCTCGCGCCCGGCACGCACATGATGACGGTCGCGGTGGATTCGCGCGTATCGCCCGTGCAAAGCCTGCCCGTTCAGTAGCGCGGGCGGCGCGAAGCGCACAGGGGCCAAGCGGCTCCGCACGTGGTTCTGAAACGCTCCCCAACGCTCCGGGCCCGGCCTCCGTGTTATCGTCGATTCGATGGCGTTTGAGTCCGACAAGACAATGTACGAGATCTACCGCGAGACGACCTATTCAACGGAGTATCGCGTGGTGTACTTCACAGAGCTGCAGGATCACAACAAGGAGCACGAGATCAACCGCGCAATGGCCGGCGAGCATTTTTGCGACGGATTCATCAAGGACTTCGAAAAGGACAAGGCGAAGGCGATCATCGACGGAATCCTTGCCCGAATGAACGGCGGCGAGCGCATTTCGCCCGACGATATCGTGCGCGAGTTGGGTCCGCATGCGGCTTGAGCGCGGAGTGTTCGAATGGAGCTGAACGCATCTCTTGCCGAACAGGCGTTGCGCGAAGCCTTGCAGCGCTTCCCCGAATTTGAAGGCTTCGGCGCGAAGCTCGCCGCGCGGCCCTTACACCAGGGCGTGGCCTACGTGCTCGAGTATGAGACGCGGCCACCGGCTGAATTGACCAATGCCTGGGAGTTCCAGAACGCGGCAGTGAAAGCCTACAAGCGCCTGGCGGGCATTTAGCCGAGGCGGACGCGGCGCGCCTGAATTGCCTGCCGCGGCGAAATTCAATAGCCCCAATTGCGGCGTTCGAGAAATGTCTCCGGCTCGTAAGTCCAGCCCCTGGCAAGCCGCTTGGCCTCGCGCCGTGAAGTCCACCACAGCATTGGCCCAACGATCGCCGACGCCACGCGCGCGCGCAGTCCGAATTCGTCCACCAGCGACCGGCGAAGCTCGCGAACCTGCGCGCTGATCGCCTCGTTCGTCTTTTTCAACTGGCGCTCCATCGCCCAGAGCACTCCGCCATATACATGCTTGAGGGCGGACATCTCGGCTTCAAAGCGGCGCCGGATGCGCAGGTCGGGGTGGAACTTATAGCGCCGCCAGCCTTCCAGCGTCGTGCGGCAAATACGGAACAGGCTCGGACCGTTCCGCTCGAAGTCGCGCCAGAAGGCCAGGTCGAGGAATCGCTTGGAGTCCTCGCGGGAGATCGCTCCGTGTTCGAAATTGAACTGGAACTGGCCATGGATGTCGGCCAGATCGACGTCGATCAGCCGGCCCTCCTTCTTCATCTGCGCATGCAGCGGCGTGCCGGGAATCGGCGTGTAGAGCATGAACTGGTGGAAGTCGGTTTCGTGCGCGACGGCGTGGTCGATCTCCTCGTGGATGTTCTCCGGCGAATGGTGCTCCATGCCGACAATGGTCGAGCCAAGCAGCTTGATGCCGTGAGCGCGCAGCTCGCGCGTAAGCTTCACCGTGTCCGCGCCATGCAGCTTGTCGTAGCCCGAGCGCGGCGACTCGAGCCCCATCCACAACCACGAAACGCCCAGCCGCACCAGTTCCTCCATGGTGTACTGGCGGATCGCGTGCGCCGACGAGAACACGTACAGCACCCAACTCTTGCCGGCTTTCTCCATGCGCGCCAACAGGTCCATCGCGCGCTTCTTATAGAGCAGGAAGTTCTCGTCCATCAGGAAAAAGGAGTCGACCTTCAACCGCTGTTCGGCGCCTTCCATCACGTCGAACAGCTCGCGCCCGCTACCGAAGAAGTTCAGGAACTTGCCCTTGCCGCCGAAGAACGACGACGTCGTGCAGAAGTTGCAACCCATGGGGCATCCGGCCGAAGGAATGATCGTGGCCGCCGTGGCGCCCATGTGGCGGGGCAGCGTAAGGCCCATGACGCGATGCCCAAAGCCGGAAACGATATCCGGATGGCGAATGGGGGCGGCGGGGTCTTCGCCGAGGTAGCGGCGCATCCAGGAGATCCCGTCGCCCTTCACGAAGTGGTCGGCATCGGCCATGCGCTCGACGCCTTCGATCGCCGTCACGTGGCCGCCCACGACAATCGCCGAATGCGGCGAGACTTCGCGAATGATGCGGCACATTTCGGCCACCTTGCCGACGTTCACGATGATCGAAGTGATGCCCACAACGTCGTACGGGTGCGCCTTCAATTCTTCGATGAACCTCTCGCGGCTCGGAAAATCGAGCACCGTGGAGGGCGCCGAGATGTTCTCTTGGATCATCATGATGCCCCATGAACGGTGGAACATCCGCAACGAGTAGACGCCTTGCAGCCTGGTTACCTGGTTGTGATACAGCTCCATCGGATTGATGGCGCGGCTGCCGTAAGGATCGTCTTGAGCGTAGGGACCGAAGACAGAGGTCAGGAGGACGCGGGCACGTGTGCCCTTGGGGTGAGGAGCCGGGTGGATAGACATTACTGTTATACGGGAATAATTACCGTATAACTATAACATCCTCTGATCGGCGCCGGCATTGGATCCGGCCTGCAGCGATCCACGTCCCATATCGCGCCCGCGCCCGGATGCGGTCTCAGGGTTGGAAGAACAGCACGTCGGGACGAATCGAGCTCAAGCCTTTGGTGGCGCATCGGCCGCATTCGACTTGATACCGCGAATCGATTCCGGCAACGACCTTCGGCACCACGAGATAGTCGTCCTCGAGGTTCTCCGTGGCGATGGCCATCCGCGGACGGAATTGGCGGATAACGCCAGCCGCGCCGCGCAGCGCATTACGCTCGGCGCCCTCGATGTCCATCTTGATGAAGTGAACGCGTTCCAGTTTCAGTTCGGCCACGAGCTTGTCCACTGTGGTCACGGGAACTTCGACCGTGCGCACGCGCGACGATCCGGTTTCCTGCTCGCGCGCGTTCATCACGAATGAGTCGAGCGCGGAATTATCGTAGGCCGTGAGCACAAGCTTGTCGTCCTTGTCCCAGACGCCGACCGGGGCGATATGCACCTTGCCCGACGCGATCTCGTTCTTGAACGTGCGCCGCAAGCACTCGACGTTTTGCGGCGACGGCTCGACGGCGATCACTTTGCTCGCCCCCGCAAGCAGCGCCTCGCGCGTGAACGTTCCGATGTTGGCGCCGCAGTCCAGCACGACATCGCCCGGCTGCACCCGCCGCTGCCCGTCACCATAGATGTGGAGCATCTGTTCCGTGACGACGAAGCCTACCCAGGTCTTGGCAGGCGCCCAAAAGTCCCCGATCGGCGTGGTCCATTGTTGGAGGCCATCGGGAGTCTCGCCGGTCTTTCGGACCTTGCCGCTTGCCATCAACGTCTTCCAGTGAATCTCATACTGCCGAATGGCGGTGGCCGCCGCGCCAGGCGCGCAATCGCCCGTGTCTTTCAGCATCATGGCGATCGGGAATGTCGCAAACCCCAGGGAAACAGTCAAATAGAGCGTCAATCCAATCAACAGCATGAGGATCAGTTTGTACAGCCGGAACGGCTTGCGCTGGGAAGGCGTAGGCATGGCTGAGGTGTATATCGGCACGATTCAGCGGAAAGAGTAGGGCTCCCGAAAGCGGTGCGCTGACTTCTACTGCCGGCTCGGCTTCACCATCGGGACGAAACGCACCGGCAGCACCGATCGGGTCGTCGTGTTGCCGGCGGCGTCCTTGTCGACGATGACAATGTTCTGGTTCAGCACCGAGCTGCCAACGGGTCCGAGCAGCCGCCCACCCGGCTTGAGTTGCTCGACCAGCTTGGCCGGGAGCTCCGGCGGGCAGGCCGTGAGCAAGATGCGGTCGAACGGGGCCTTCTCCGCCCATCCCTCGTAACCGTCGCCCTCGCGCACGGTGACGTTGCGGTAGCCAAGCTGGCGCAACGTAAGCGAAGACTGCCGGGCGAGTTCGGGAACGATCTCGATGGTGAACACTTCGCCCGCAAGCTGCGAAAGTATGGCCGCCTGATAGCCCGAACCCGCGCCGATCTCCAACACCCGGTGTCCCTTTCGAACGTCCAGGCGCTCGCTCATATAGGCGACGATGTAAGGCTGCGAGATGGTCTGCCCATAGCCGATCGGCACGGGGTGATCCCGATACGCCTGATCGCGGACATGCTCCGGCATGAAGAGGTGCCGAGGGGTGGCGCGCATGGCGCGAAGCACCGCCTCGTCGTGAATGCCGCGCAGTTCAATATCTTCGATTACCATGCGTTTTCGCGCCGCCGCGAACGGATCCTGTGCGGCCAGCGTAAGCGCCGCGACCAGGAACAGCGGGCCCGTCCATCCCACACCTGCATTATGCGCCCGTTAGCGGCGAGATGCGAGGCATGAACATCCCGAACGCACACACGGCCGCGGTTCGCAGTCCCGCGGCTCGCGGCGCCACGGCAGCCGGGCCGTGCCGAACCGCCCTCCTTCGCAATTCCGGGAACGACTGGACTCTCGACGGTGTCTGAATAGGCGTGCGGTGCGTCTTGGTAGTGTTCGCGTTACTGTTGTCGGGCTGCGGCGGCGCGGATAGCCGGACCGAGTTGCGAGACCTGCGCGCATTCTGGATAGCGCAGGACGACCACTATCGCAAGACGGCCACCCTTGAGCGCGAGATCGGCGGCCACACGCGGAACTGGCTCAGCCGCAGTCTCGAAACAGAGCCGCGATCGCAGGCGGCAAGCGAGTCTGGACGGATCGCCGAGGCGTGGGTGGCCGTACACGTCGGCTATCGGTGGCTGGCCCAGGAACTGGCCAAAAAGAAGTACGGATCCACGCCGGCACGCGCAGAGCGGGAACGGCTGTTGGCGCACCTCAAGAGACACCAGTTCCGGGCGTTGCAGATGGAGCATCTTGCCTACGAAGCGGATCGCAACGGATTCCGGCACACGCCGCTGGGGCGGGTCCCTGTCCAGATTGAGACGATGCGGCGGCTCGTGGCCAATCGCGAGTGAACGCGTTCAGGACTTCAGCATTTCGTGCAGACGCTTGGCGGCGTCCCGGCGGCTGGCGTAGACATTTGTGGCTTCGTTGGGGTCGTCGCCATGATCGAAGAGAAGCGGCGGAGCCGCCGGTGTAACGGCCGCGCGCGATAGGTTGGCCGGGTCGAAGCCGGTGATCAGCTTGTACTGCCCATCCCACACCATGCGCCATTGATTGAGCCCGCTGCGAAGGAATTCCCGATGTCGTTTTCGCTTGCCCTCAAATACGGGGCGGAGGGAGCGGCTATCCATGCTGGCCGGTTTGTCGACGCCGCCATAATCGAGCGCCGTGGCGGCGAGGTCGTGAACGCTGGCCAGGGCGCTGGAACGAATACCGGCCTGAATTCCGGGACCGGCGGCAATGAGCGGCACGCCCGCGCTCTGTTGGTAGGGAACGTTCTTGGCCCAGCGATTGTGGTCGCCCAGCATCTCGCCGTGGTCGCTGGAAAAGACGACGATCGTGTTGTCGAGCTCCTTCCGGCTCCTGAGTTCGTCGATGTACCGGCCGACCCAGCGGTCCAGGTTCTCGCACATGGCGCTGTAGTTCTGGCGGATGGCCGTATGCGTGGCGGCGTCGAACTGGTTGTTACGGAAGGGTTGGGGATAGGAACGGCCGCGGACGCGATTGCGCATCGCCTGTGTCACGTCCATCGGCCCATGAGGACCGGTGAAGTTCACCTGGAGGAACCACGGCTTGCCTCGCGGGGCGCGGCGAATGAGTGCAATGCCGTTCTCCCCGATCCAGTTGTCGCAGTACGCGGCGTCGGGAAGCAGCGTGGGGAAGGTGTCTTTGTACTCCTCGCGATTGGCGAAATCGTCAATGTGCGTCTGCAGGAGGCCGCGCTGTTCCAGCATGGCCATGTACGGATCGGTAGGGCGGCCGGCGCGCTCGACGCTGCGAGGAGCGTCGCGTTTGCCGGCATTGTCGATGGCGTCGGAGAAGCCCCATTCGCGCGTCAGACGCTTTCCGTCCACGCCCCAGTCGAGCGTCTTCTTATGCAGATCGACCTTTCCGCACGCCATCGTGTGATAACCGGCCGTACGGAGAAGCCCGTAAAAGCTCGGTTGGTCGAGCGGGTAGTCCTGGCCGTTGTTGGCGACACCGCATTTCTCGTACTCGCGGCCGGATGCGAGACAGGCGCGCGAGGGCGCGCATAGCGGCGAGGGAACGATGACATGCGTCATCTCCATTCCGCGTTTGCGCAAGGCGTCCAGATGAGGAGTGCGGACATCGAGGTTCGAAGTCCAGGAGCCCCAGTCCGGACGCCATTGGTCGGGGAAGAGGACAAGGATATTCGGTTGCGATGCCGCGGCCGGGAGCAAAGTGGTCGAAAGAGCGCCGGCCAGCACGTTCCTTCGGGTGAGTGTCATCGGGGGCAGTATATCGTTTCGCGGGAGCCTGCGCTCGGGCCGGCGGCGGCCGGTGGCGGGAGCGGCGGCGGCCGGCTGCGGCCGGTGGCGGGAGCGAGGCGGCGGGGCCTAACCGAAGCGGCCGAGGGCTCGATAGGCGTGACGGCGGGGCGGCGGAGTCCGAGCCGGAATCCGGGATCGAGCCAGGCTTTCGGGGTCTTATGGAGCTTGGCTTCGTTTCGTCAAACGGGCGTTCAAGAGGGACGAGCCGACGTTCGTCCAGTACTTTTTTCAAAGTAGGGCTGTACGCTAGCAGTACGGAAGTGCTAGTATCATCTGTATTCGATATACGATATCTAGTACTCGGCAAGCAGAACCGGATAGGAGGCCTAAGGCGAATCTGTCAGAACATCGCAGGTTCATTCCGGTCAGATTCTGTTAGATTGGGTTCATGGTTGGGTTCGCTACCAGTCGCAAGCAGGCTGTTCGAGCGGCAAAGGTTTCGTGATCCGGCAACATTGGTTCGACCTGTTGGAGCAGGAAGAACTGGAGGGCCGGAGCGGAGCGAAGGAAATCGAGCCGCGAGGTGAGCTTGCGAACGAGGAGAAAGCGAAATCGGTCCAGATCGAGCGGCTTGGCTATAAGGTGAATTCCCGGGCCAGGTGAGGTGATCGAGGCGCTCCGGTGGGCTACACAGGCACGGGCCATGGGCCGATGAACAGTGGGGACGTGAGTATCGAGTGGAGGATATGGTGTTCATTCCCGTTCAGGGAACAAATACCGCGAGCGCGCATTCGGGCGCTGTCAGGGATAGACGGGCCGTTGGCTCCCCTGAGCGCTTCCGGCGCGCGATCCGGCACGCAGTCGAAACACGCGCGGCCGCCGTTGTAGAGATCAATGGTGAGCCGTTCCCCAGCCACACGCCAGTTCGATCGAAACACAAGACTCCGCCGCCACGGCTTTTGCCAGCCGGGATGATGGAGCGCATTCGTTTGCAAGGAGGAGCTGAAATCCATGGGTGCTAACACTAGACCCTTTTCCAGACTAATCCGGTATTCCATTCTCGCTGCGTCGCTCTGGTTGACAGTGGGCGTGTCGAGCGCGGCCATCATCGCCGATCTCAATGCCGACTTTACTACGGACACTTTCCCCACCGGCTGGCGCTACATGCGCAACACGGGACCGATCGGCGACGATTCCAATTACACCGACCTGCTTTGGGACGCCGCCAACAATCGCTACGACATCACGGGCGCGGGAATCACGGGGCCGGACGGATCGTTCACCACGATTTACGCGGGCGGCAACCTTCATCCCGGACGCGGCATACTTCAAGGCTCGCCGTTCGATTTCTACGCCATCGCAGCCTATACCATTCAGCCGGGCGAGCAAGGAATCATCAGCCTGATCAACGGCTCGTTGGCGGGGAGCGATCCCGCGGGCGGGACAGGCGGCGCCAACGGTTGGGATATTCGCATATACGTGGCCAACACCCAGGCTGGCGCGACGATCTTCCTTCCCTGGTCGCTGGCGGCAACGCCGTTTTCCCAAGCGCTGGGTTCGGTCAGCGCGGGCCAGACGATTTATGTGGCGATCGGACCAAGCAGCAACGACCTGTTCGACAGCGCGTTGTTAAGCTTCCAACTGAATTCCGAGCCGGACCCGTCCCTGGTCCCGGAACCGGGCATGTTCTCCCTGGTTGGCCTGGGTCTGCTCGGCGTATTCGGCCAGCGGCGCTACCGGCAGCACAAGGCCGCGAAGTAGGGTTCGTCCGCTTCGGAGAATTTAGTCCAGGTGGCCGCGCTCGCGATGGGCTTGGCCACCTGGGCTAGCGGTCGTTCTTCTACCAGCTTCCTCTCTCCTTCCCTGCCTTCCGCTCCATGCCTTCCTGCCGGTTCCGTGTGTCCGCCGGCGTCCGTCTGCTAGCTTGGGAAGCTGGATGATTTCGTTCTCAAACATAAACAAGCAGTACGGGCGGCAACTGGTTTTCGTGGACGCGTCGTTTCAGTTGAACCCCGGCGAGAAGGTGGGCCTGGTGGGTCCGAATGGCGCCGGCAAGACGACGCTGTTCCGCATGGTGGTGGGCGAGGAGACGGTGGACGAGGGCGACGTGACCGTTCCCAGGAAGATCACCATCGGCTACTTCCGGCAGGATGTGGAAGAGATGAAGGGCCGGTCGGTGTTGGACGAGGCCATTGCCGGAAGCGGGCGCGCGGGCGAGTTGCATCACGAGTTGGAGGACCTGCAACGGGCGCTGGAAGATCCGGACCGCGCCGGCGAGATGGACGCGGTTCTCGAACGTTTCGGGCATGTGCAGGAGGAGTACGAACACCTGGGCGGGTACACGCTGGAGGCGCAGGCGCGCGAGGTGCTGCACGGCCTTGGCTTCGCCGACGATCAGATCGACGGCGATGTCGGGGCGCTGTCGGGCGGATGGAAGATGAGGGTTGCGCTGGCGCGAGTGCTGCTCGGTCGGCCCGACGTGCTGCTGATGGACGAACCGACGAATCACCTGGATATCGAGTCGATCATCTGGCTCGAGGACTTCCTGAAGTCCTACTCCGGCGCCTTACTGATGACATCGCACGACCGCGAGTTCATGAACCGGATTGTGTCGAAGATCGCCGAGATCGACGCGGGCGAAATCGTCACCTATTCGGGGAACTACGACTTTTACGAACGCGAACGTACGGTGCGGGAAGCCAACCAGCAGGCGGCGTTCGCGCGGCAACAATCGATGCTGGCGAAAGAGCAGCGGTTCATCGAGCGCTTCAAGACGCACGCGGCCAAGGCGGCGCAGGTGCAGAGCCGGATCAAGGCGCTGGACAAGATCGAAAAGATCGAGCTGCCGAAGAAGAGGCAGGTGGTGAAGTTCGACTTCCGCGTGCCGCCTCGCTCGGGCGACCAGGTAGCGATGGTGGAGGGGGTGTCGAAGGCTTACGGACCCCGGACGATTTACGACAACTTTTCGATGACCGTGCGGCGCGGCGAGCGGTGGGCCGTGATGGGGCGGAACGGCGCGGGCAAGACGACGCTCTTGAAGATGATCGCCGGGGTGAGCGCGCCGGATGCGGGCGGAATCCGATTGGGAGCGAACCTGACAATGGGATACTTCGCGCAGCAATCCTTGGATGTGTTGAATCCCGAGCTGACGGTGATTGAGCAGCTGCAGGCGGATTTTCCATCGGACAGCCTGGGTTCGTTGCGGACACTTGCCGGGGCGTTCCAATTCTCGGGAGACGACGTGGATAAGAGGATACGGGCGCTCTCCGGCGGCGAGAAGTCGAGGCTGGCGATGGCGCGCATGCTTTACAACCCGCCGAATTTCCTTGTGCTGGACGAGCCAACCAATCACCTCGACCTGGCGACGAAAGAGATGCTGGTGGAAGCGCTGAAGGAGTTCGAAGGGACGATGATCTTCGTATCCCACGACCGCATGTTCCTGCGCGGGCTGGGGTCGCGCGTACTGGAGTTGGGCGGAGAGACGGGCTCCGGCGCGCCGCTGCTGTATCCGGGAACCTATGTGGAGTATGTGGCGAAGACCGGGCACGAGGCGCCGGGGATCTACCACTGAGCGAACGCACGCCAGCAGGGTCGCAGCGAATCTCCTGCCCCCGCGGTGATCGCACTCTGGTAGACTCGCCTACCGTATGCAAAAAGCCGGAATGGCGGGTGAACTGATGGCCGAGTTTCTCGGCACGATGGTGTTGCTGATGTTCGGCGCCGGGGTCGTGGCGTCGGTCGTGTTATTCGGGACGGGGACGCCGGGCGAGTTGGTCAACGGCGGATTCACAAACATCAATATTGGCTGGGGGCTCGGAGTGGCGATGGGGATCTTCGTGGCGGGGAAGATCTCAGGCGCACATTTGAATCCGGCGGTGACGGTGGCGCTGGCGGTGCGGCGAGGATTCCCGTGGGGCAAAGTGCTGCCCTATTCGCTGGCGCAAACGGCGGGGGCCTTCGCCGGCGCGGCGTTGGTGTTCCTCGGTTACCGGGCGGCGTTCATGAAGTTCGATCCTGCGTTGGAAAAAACGGCAGGCGTCTTCGCGACGTTCCCGGCGTTTCCGGCGTCGCCGATGACGGGCTGGATCGACCAGATTATCGGCACGGCGCTGCTGGTGCTGCTCGTGCTGGCGATCACGGACGAGAAGAACCAGCCGGCGGGCGCGTTCACGCCGTTCGCGGTAGGGCTGGTGGTGGTGGCCATCGGAATGTGTTGGGGGACTCTGCATGGGTATGCGATCAACCCGGCGCGCGATCTGGGGCCCCGCCTGTTTACGGTGGCGGCGGGGTTCAGAAACAACGGACTAACGGATGGAACCGGCGTGTTCTGGGTTCCGTTGGTCGCGCCGTTGATTGGCGGCGTGATTGGAGCGGTGTTGTACGACGCGGGCATCCGGCGCTACCTGCCGATGGCGCTGGTTGTGATGCTTGCGAGCGGGCAGCCGGCGTGGGCGCAAGCGCAGGCGCAAGACACGGTCGTGCTGAAGGCCGCGCGGCTGTTCGACGGACGCTCGGACATGTTGCAGACGCCGGGCATGGTGGTGGTGAGCGGCGGGCGCATTGAGAGCGTCGGGGCGACAGCGCAGATTCCGGCCGGTGCGAAAGTGATCGACCTGGGCGACGCGACGTTGTCGCCGGGGTTCATGGACGTGCATACGCATCTGAACTCTGAGCGCTCCGACGACACGCGCAACGACCGCATCCGGCGACTCGAGGAGACGCCAGCGGAAAGGGCGCTGATCGCGGCGACGTATGCGCGGAAGACATTGATGGCGGGCTTCACGACGGTGCGCGATTTGGGCGGAGCGGATTTCATCGACGTGGGGCTCCGGAACGCGATCAACAAGGGTTTTGCCGAGGGGCCACGGATGCTGGTGGCGGTGCGCAGCATATGCACGCTCGGAGGGCATTGCGACGGCACGAACGGGTATCGCTTTGGGTTCCTCAATCCGGAGGCGATGTTGCCCAATGTGGCGAGCGGTCCGGATGGAATGCGCAACGCCGTGCGGTGGGCCGTCAAATATGGGGCCGACGTGATCAAAGTGACGGCGTCGGGCGGGGTGCTGTCTTTGAACGACGACGTGGACTCGCCGCAACTGACACAGGAAGAGTTGAACGCTCTGGTGGACGAAGCGCATGCGAAGCGGAAGAAAGCGGCCGCGCATTCGCATGGAGCCGAAGCGGCAAAACGGGCGATTCGCGCCGGCATCGATTCGATCGAGCATGGTTCGTTTCTCGACGACGAAGCGTTGCGAATGATGGTGGAAAAAGGGACGTACCTGGTTCCGACACTGATGGCGGCCGACAGCATCCGCGAGACCTGGGCCAAAGGCGGGCGGATGGACCCGCGCACGGAACGTAAGGCGCGGCTGGCGCTGGATGCGATGGACGTGACGGTGAGCAAGGCGATCCGGATGGGAGTGAAGATTGCGTTCGGTACGGATTCCGGCGTCTCACGGCACGGACGCAACGCGGAGGAGTTTAAGCTCATGGCCGGCCGGGGGATGAAGCCCGTGGATGCGCTCAAGGCGGCAACGAGCGCGGGCGCGGACCTATTGGGCGTGGGCGACCGGCTGGGGACTTTACAGGCCGGGCGCGTGGCGGACATTGTGGCGATCCCCGGTAACCCATTGGTAGACATCAGTCAAACGGAGCGCGTAGGGTTTGTGATGAAGGATGGACGGGTGTTCAAAGGAGGGCTGTAAGCGCGGCGGGTTTCCGGTCCGGCGGCGCGCCGGGAGTTTTCACTTGCGCAATTAGATGCAGATATTCTAATATATAAAAACGGAGCCAACCAGCATTGCCCGTACGAACCACCGTCAGCAGAGAACTCGCCTCCCTTTTCGGCGTGCTCGGTAATCAACACCGGATTCGCCTGGTGGAGGAACTGCGGGAATCCGAGGTGGATGTAAACGGGCTGCAGCAGGCGCTGGGCATTAGTCATTCCAGCGTGTCGCAGCACTTGGCGGTGTTGCGGGCCCATCGAATCGTAACCGAACGGCGCGAAGGCCGTCATGTCTTCTACCGGCTGACGCAGACCGAACTGGCGAATTGGGTGCGGACCGGGTTAGACTTCATCGAGAGAGATCTCGAGCAAGAGCATGAGATTCGCTCTGCCGTGGAGAAGGTCCGGGCCATCTGGTCGCCGGGCGCGGAGCCTGCGGACGCAGGATAACATTAGATTTCGCTACCGATGCAGCGAAGAACGCAATTCTGGGTAAGTTTGCTGCCCCTGCTGGCATGTCTGCTGGCGGTGGGAACGACCGCGCCCGCGATTCGGAGCCACTCTCAGTCTCAGCAGCGGCACCGCATTCAGCGGCCGACACGTAACAGCGGCGTGCGGCTGGATGGCGACCACCACCATGAGGAAATTCCTCACTACCTCGCTTATCGGGAAAGCGAGGACGGCTCGCCGGGGGTTGCCGCGGCCGTTGCGGTTGGCGTGGCTATACCGCTTCCGGCCATCGGAAGCGTCGAACCGCGGCTTCCTTCTTCCGTTCGCAAGATAGGCGGCCCTGGCCGCCTCTTCCCTCCAGGGCGCTCCCCGCCCGTTTCCTCCCCTAGCATCCTCTAACGCAGATCCAACGTGTCCGCGGCGATCGCAGCCCGCGGGCGCGCACGAGCCGATCTCACGCGCGCTGCACGTTGGGGCTTCCGCGGCGCAAATAGCAGTTCGTCCGTTCTTCCGCGCCGCCGGCGGCAAAGGCAGTTGCCGCGGGCGCGCTCAGGAACGCGGGCGATGTAAGCAATAGGGTTCCGATACATCCGGAGTGTAAGGGGAGAAATTCATGCAGAAGATCATGAACGGATTGGAGCGCTTTCAGACGGAGGTGTTTCCGCACGAACAGGAGTTGTTCGCGCACCTGGCGCAAAATCACGCGCCGGAAGCGATGATGATCACCTGCGCCGACGCGCGGATCGATCCGAGCCACCTTCTGCAGACAAGACCGGGCGAACTGTTCATGCTGCGCAACGCGGGCAACATGGTTCCCGCCTACACGAGCGCTCTGGGAGCCGAGGCGGCGACGATCGAGTACGCGATGTCCGCGCTGAAGCTGAAACACATCATCGTGTGCGGGCACACCGACTGCGGAGCGATGCGCGCGGTTCTCAAGCCGGAAATGGCGGGAGAGATGCCGGCGGTGCGCAACTGGCTGCAGCACGCCCAATGCGCGCGGCGCATCGTAAAGGACCGCCACGGGCACGAGGAGGAGCATGTCCAATTGCGGCGCCTGGTGGAAGAGAACGTGATGGAACAACTGGTGAACCTGCACACGCACCCGTCGGTGGCGTCGCGGGTTTTCTCCGGCGCCGTGCATTTGTACGGCTGGGTGTATGAAATCGGCACGGGCAAGGTGTTTGCTTTCGACGCGGCGAGCAACGAGTTCAGGCCATTGCAAGCGGGGCTTCCGGCGCAGGTGCTGCCGATGATGCGGCCGCCGTTGAGTCCGGCATTCGCCGATTGAGGAGAACAGATATGAGTGATTCGAACAATACAGGGCGCTTCTCCTTTCCACCAGGGAAGGATTTCCTGTCGTCGATCGTAGTGTTTCTGGTGGCGTTGCCGCTTTGCATGGGCGTGGCGATCGCCTCCGGCGTGCCGCCCGCGGCCGGACTGGTTACCGGCATCGTGGGCGGCATTCTGGTAGGCCTGATCGGAGGAGCTCCGCTACAGGTGAGCGGCCCCGCCGCCGGATTGACCGTGCTGGTCTGGGAGATGGTGCAGACGCACGGCATCGGCATGCTGGGGACGGTGGTGCTGATCGCCGGAGCGATGCAATTGGTGGCGGGCCTGTTGAAGACGGGCCAATGGTTCCGGGCGATCTCGCCTTCGGTGATTCACGGGATGCTGGCGGGAATTGGGGTGCTCATCTTCGCTTCGCAGTTCCACATCATGGTGGACGACAAGCCGAGGGGTTCGGGTCTCGCGAACCTGATATCGATACCGGAGTCGGTGTACAAGGGCATCTTTCCCATGGACGGCACCAGCCACCACGTGGCGGCGGCGATCGGGGTGATCACGATCGTGGTTATGGTCGCCTGGGAGAAACTGCGGCCCAAGAATCTGGCGAACGTGCCGGGGCCACTGCTGGCGATACTGCTGGTGTCCGGAATCGCGATGTTCATGAAGCTGGACATCAACTACGTAAAGGTGCCGGACGCCCTCATCGAATCGTTCCTCTATCCCACCATCGAGACGCTGCAGCGGATGATGACCAAGGAGATGATCGGAACGGCGGCGGCGCTGGCTTTCATCGCAAGCGCGGAAACGCTTCTGTCGACGGCGGCGGTGGACCAGATGCACAAGGGGCCGCGCGCGGACTACGACCGCGAGCTGGCGGCCCAGGGCGTGGGCAATGTGCTCTGCGGGCTGGTGGGCGCGCTGCCGATGACGGGCGTGATTGTCCGTTCGAGCGCGAACGTGAACTCCGGCGCCACGACGCGCTGGTCAACGATCTTTCATGGATTCATGCTGTTGGGCACCATCGCGCTGCTGCCCGATGTGTTGCGCCTGATTCCAACCTCCGGATTGGCGGCGATTCTGGTCTACACGGGCTACAAGCTGTTCAATCCTGCGCGCGTGGGCATTCTGGCGCGGTTCGGCAAGGGCGAAGTGGCGGTTTATCTCATCACGCTGATCGGAATTGTCGTGATGGACCTGCTGACCGGCGTGCTTCTCGGCGTGGCTCTGGCGGTGGGCAAGCTGCTGTACACATTCGCGCACCTGTCGGTGAAGTGCGTGCCGTGCGAGCAGGATTGCCGGGTGGACCTTTACCTGGAAGGCGCGGCGACGTTCGTGGGATTGCCGAAGCTCGCCAAGGAGCTGGAAGGCGTGCCGTCGGGCCAGACCGTCTATCTGCATTTCGAGAAGTTGAACTACATCGATCACGCGTGCCTCGAGTTGATTCACAGCTGGCGCAAGCAGCATGAGGAGCTGGGCTCCGCGCTGATCGTGCAGTGGGACGAGTTGGAAGAACGCTACCGGGCGCCGGTAGGCGGGCGGCCGACGAAAGACACGCCGCAGCAGGGATTGATCTCCCCGCCGGCGCCGGTCGGAAGCGGCCACTGAGGCTCTCCAGAAGAGCCGTAAGTGAGCCGGCGGCACGGAGCGAGGCTCCGGCCGCGGACATGAGCAGCGTGAGGAGGGAGCCACGGCTTGAGAGCAGCCGGGGTTTGTGAGAGAAGTGCTTCGAGCGGTGTCGAGGCGCTTGTCCTTGTGCGGCTTGTGGCCGCGGCCGGAGACTTGCCCGGTCCGGGCGTCAGGCGGGAATGGTGGCGGAGGCCGAACGGAAGGCCGGTCCCTGCGATTGGGCCAGTGAACCGTAGGCGGCATACACGCCGTCGAAGACCGCGTCCCAACTCAGCGAGCGCGCCGAGTGCGCGGCGGCTTCGCTCATGCGGGCGCGGAGGCAATCGTCGTGCGCGAGGAGCTGGAGCGCCGCGGAGAACTCCGCTTCGCTGCCGGCGACGATGCCGTCGGCGCCGTCGTTGACCAGGTATTTGGGTCCGCCGCCCGATGTGACGACGACGGGCACGCCACAGGCTTTCGCTTCCTGCACGACGTTGCCGTAGGTGTCGGTGGTGGAGGGGAACGCGAAGACGTCCATGGAGGCGTAAGCGCGGGCGAGAGCTTCGCCGCGCAGAACTCCGGTGAATTCGGCGCCGGGAAGGTTGGCGCGAAGCCAGTCGCGCTCGCTTCCCTGCCCCACGATGAGAAATCGCGGGCTGAGGCCTTGAGCGGCGAGCGAGCGCTG
>Ga0268299_1002459_pt1 | contig 22100 bp, 18 predicted proteins | sample NOBtaG_FD_193484 | JGI IMG/M metagenome (GOLD analysis project Ga0268299, IMG submission 193484) | Activated sludge microbial communities from bioreactor in Nijmegen, Gelderland, Netherland - NOB reactor | ecosystem: Engineered > Bioreactor > Aerobic > Activated sludge | place: Netherlands... | reverse complement strand
TGCAAGCCGAAGTCGGTGAACCCGCACACCAAGTTCGAAGCCGAAGCCTATATCCTGACCAAGGAAGAAGGCGGCCGCCACACCCCGTTCTTCGCGAACTACCGCCCGCAGTTCTACTTCCGCACCACGGACGTGACCGGCACGGTGAAGCTGCCGGAAGGCACGGAAATGGTGATGCCGGGCGACAACCTGAAGTTCGAGGTCGAACTGATCGCCCCGATCGCCATGGAAGAAAAGCTGCGCTTCGCCATCCGCGAAGGCGGCCGCACCGTCGGCGCCGGCGTCGTCTCCAAAATCATCGCCTGATCTCAGGCCGGCGAAAGCCGAAAGGGCCGCCTTCGGGCGGCCTTTTGCATTTTGCGGAAACCTCGGAAATTTCGTGTCGGGTCGCGCCGGATCGGCTATACTGGCGGCATTCAACTTGTCTGTTCCCGATCCGCCTTTCTTTCAGAGGAATTCCCAGATGGCCTACAATGCCAACAATGCCGTCATCTTCGCCACCGGCAAGTCCGGGCGCTATGGTGACGGGGAATGCTGGACCCTTGTCGAGGACGCCGTTGTCGGCGCCGGCGGCAAGTCGTCGCGCGTTCTGACCCCGAACTTCAGCGCAACCTCGTCCTATGTCTGGGGCACGGTGGTACAGCCCAGCGGCCTGCAGCCCGGCGACGTCTTGCAGTTCAGCAATTATTCCTGGACGCGGACGGTCGAGGTGGACGTGACCAACCCCGATGGCAGCGGCAGCGTCAACACCACCGATGCCCTGGAATCGCGCGGCTCGCCCCAGCATTCGGCGCTGGTGGTGCGGGTGATCGGGGGCGGCATGGTCGAGGTGGTCGAACAGAACATCCCCGGCGGCAGCGGACCGGTGCAGACGATCCAGCTTCTGCTGGTGGCGGGCGCGCCGACGGTGGTGACGACCCGGGTGATGAGCGCCGCCGGCGCGACCGTGACTGTTACAACCACCACTGACACCGTGCTGAACCCGCCGCGCTGCTACCGCCCGCAGGACGCCTGAGCGGCGGAGCTACGGCCCCGGCGGCAGGCCCACCAGCGCATCGGCTTCGGCGGTGACGGCATCAAGCGCCGCCGTCAGGCTGCGGCGGGCCTCTTCCAGGGCAGCGGTATCGCTGCGCCCGGGCACCTGACCATCCCAGGCGCGCAGCACCACCGCGCCAGGGCTGAAGGGCAGGGGGAACAGAAGCCTGTCCCATCCTGGCAGGCGCCGCTGTCGGCGGACCGAATTGGCCAGAAGGAAGATCGGGCGCCCGGTCGCCCGCGCCCAGTCCATCGGCGCGTCCTGAAGGATGCGCGCCGGGCCGCGGTGGCCGTCACCCGGCAGGCCGATGGAAAAGCCCTCACGCGTGACGGCGTTCAGGACCAGCCGGGCGGCGGTGCGGTTGGCGTCGCTGCCCGAAAGGCCGATCGGGCGCAGACCCATGCGGCGCTGCACTCCGGCCGAAATGCGGCCGTCGCGGTTGCGGGCGAACAGGTTCAGCACCGGAAAGGCGCGGCGGGGCAGGGTGGCCGATGCCATGGCCGAGCGGCTGTGCCAGAAGACCAGAACCACCGGGCCTTTCTCGCGTGCCGCGGCGAAAGCGGGGTCTTCGATCACGGTCCAGCGCGTCGTCATCCGGCAGAAGCGGGCATAGGCCGCGATCAGCGCCGAGGCGATGCTTTCGCCGGGGGAACTGCGCTCTCCGGGTTCGAATTCGGCCATCGCCCACACCTCTTGCCTTTGCGACTTCAAGCGGGTCGGCCCGGGGAATTCAAGCCCCATCGCAAGGGCGGAATATTCGCGCCCGACCCCCCTTGATTTCCGCCTGCCCTTGCCGTAACCCCCGGCACAGGCCTAGGGGTATAGCTCAGTTGGTAGAGCATCGGTCTCCAAAACCGAGGGTCGCGGGTTCAAGTCCTGCTGCCCCTGCCAGGCCTCATCCGATCAGATCCGCCTTCCGGCTTGAATTCGCCTGCGGGACCGCGTATCTCGCCCCCGACCCCATATGAGCGGAAAGCCATGGCTACCAAGACCAATCCCGTCCAGTTCATCCAGCAGGTCCGCGCCGAGGTTGCCAAGGTTTCCTGGCCGACCCGCCGCGAAGTCATGCTGACCACGGTGATGGTGTTCATCATGGCGGCGCTGACCTCGGCCTTCTTCGCGCTGGTCGATATGGCGATCCGGTTTGGCCTGCGGATGATCGTCGGCGCATAAGCCCGCCGGCGGAAGGCCCTTGAAATCACGGGCCGGGAAGGCTATCCCGCGCCCAACCGAAGGGAACCCGGCGCGCATCGATTCGAGATGCGCGCTGTTTTTTGTTCCCGGCGCGACGAAACGGGCGCAGGCCCGCAAGAAGGTGGAAGTGGCATGGCCAAGCGGTGGTATTCGGTAAGCGTCCTCTCGAACTTCGAGAAGAAGGTTGCCGAACAGATCAGGACGGCGGTTCAGGATGCCGGTCTCGAGGAAGAGATCGACGAGGTTCTGGTGCCGACCGAAGAAGTGATCGAGGTGCGCCGCGGCAAGAAGGTGACGTCCGAGCGGCGCTTCATGCCGGGTTATGTGCTGGTTCACATGGAAATGTCGAACCGCGGCTATCACCTGATTTCGTCCATCAACCGCGTCACCGGTTTCCTTGGCCCGCAAGGCAAGCCGATGCCGATGCGCGACGGTGAGGTGAACGCGATCCTGAACCGTGTCGAGGAAGGCCAGGAAGCCCCGCGCAACCTGATCCGCTTCGATGTGGGCGAGAAGGTCAAGGTTACCGACGGCCCCTTCGAGGGCTTTGACGGCATGGTCGAGGACGTGGATGAGGCGCACAGCCGCCTGAAGGTTTCCGTCTCGATCTTCGGGCGTGCGACGCCCGTGGAACTGGAATTCACCCAGGTGTCGAAAGGCATCTGAGTGCTTCGCGTGGGAGGCCGCCTACGGGTCAGGCCGGACCACTAAACCGCCCTTTCGGGGGCCGAGTGACAAGGAGATGGCCAGATGGCCAAGAAGATTATCGGCAGCCTCAAGCTGCAAGTGAAGGCCCAGCAGGCCAACCCGTCGCCGCCCGTCGGTCCGGCTCTGGGTCAGCGCGGTCTGAACATCATGGCCTTCGTGAAGGAATTCAACGCGAAGACCGCCGAAATCGCGCCGGGCACGCCGACGCCGGTCATCATCACCTACTACCAGGACAAGTCGTTCAGCCTTGAGCTGAAGACGCCGCCGGCCTCGTTCCTGATCAAGCAGGCCGCCGGTCTGCCGCCCGTGGGCAAACGCAACCGCGCCAAGGGCTCGACCAAGCCGGGCCGTGAGGTTGCGGGCACGATCACTGCGGCACAGGTCCGCAAGATCGCCGAAACCAAGATGAAGGACCTGAACGCCAACACCGTGGAAGCTGCGATGCAGATCATCCTCGGCTCGGCCAAGTCCTGCGGCATCGATGTGAAGGGCTGAGACCATGGCGAAAGTTGCAAAGCGCGTCGCGAAGGCGCAGGAACTGTTTGCGGGCAAGGCCGACCTGTCGGTTGAAGACGCCGTTGCCCTGATCAAGAAGGCCGCTTCGGCCAAGTTCGACGAAACCATCGAAATCGCGATGAACCTGGGTGTTGACCCGCGTCACGCCGACCAGATGGTGCGCGGCGTGGTCCAGCTGCCGAACGGCACCGGCAAGACCGTGCGCGTGGCCGTGTTCGCCCGTGGCGGCAAGGCTGACGAAGCCAAGGCTGCCGGCGCGGATATCGTGGGCGCCGAAGACCTGATGGAGCAGATCCAGCAGGGCAAGATCGACTTCGATCGCTGCATCGCCACCCCCGACATGATGCCGCTGGTCGGCCGTCTGGGTAAGATCCTTGGCCCGCGCAACCTGATGCCGAACCCCAAGGTCGGCACCGTGACGATGGACGTGGCTTCGGCCGTGACCAACGCCAAGGGCGGCGAAGTGCAGTTCAAGGTCGAAAAAGCCGGTGTCATCCATGCCGGTATCGGCAAGGTCTCGTTCACCGAGGACAAGCTGGCCCAGAACGTCCGCGCCTTCGTGGATGCCGTGTCGCGCGCCAAGCCCTCGGGTGCCAAGGGTGCCTACCTGAAGAAGGTCTCGCTTTCTTCGACCATGGGCCCGGGCGTGTCGGTCGACCTGTCGTCGGCGACCGCTGCCGGCTGATCCTTCGGCCACAAGTTACAGGAGCGGCCGCCTTCGGGCGGCCGTTTCCGTTGCGGGGGGGCCTGACGGCCGGTAGTCTTGCCGCAGGATTGCCGGAGCAAACCAGAATGCCCTCTGCCCCCCTTGCTCTGCCCGCCGACGCCCGGCTTCGTCCCGAACGTGACGGCCGGATTGCCCTGATATCGTGCTACTTCGGGGCGCATGAACCCTTCAATCCGGCGGCGGCGGCCAGTGACCAGCCGGGGGTTGAGGCTTTCGTCTTCACCGATCAGCCCGGTTTGGTTCCGGCGGACAGTGCGCGCGCGGTGGTTCTTGAACCCTCGCCCGACGGCCCGGCGATCCAGTCGCGGTTGCCGAAGCTGTGCCCGCATCTTTTTCTGACCGGGTTCGACTGGGTGATCTATGTCGACAACAACGCGCGGCTTCTGCATGCGCCGGCGCGGATCATCCACAAGGTCGGGAAAGAGCACCCCGACAAGCCCGCCGGCCGCTATCTGTTCCGCCACCGCCGCCGGGACTGCGCCTGGGATGAGGCGGATGAGTGTCTGGCCGCCGGCTACATGACGGCGGCGCAGCATGACCATGTCACCGCCGGGTTCGCCGAAGCGGGTTTTCCCCGTCAGGGCGGGCTTTATGCCAACACCGTGCTGATCCAGCGGATGGGCAGCGACGCGACGGACCGGATGAATGAGGCGTGGTTCGCCAGCCTTTCCAGCCATACCCGCCGCGATCAGGTGATGCTGCCCTTCCTTCTGTGGCGCGACCGGGTTCCGTTCCGGGTGCTGAAGCCCAAGGTCAAGGATTGGGCCGAATGGCCGGTCTTTTCCGGCAAGGCGCGTGAGCAGTTCCGCCGCGACCAACAGCGCGGCCACGCGGCCTTGTGATCCCGCGGGGGCTTGGAAACCGCCGCCCAAGCGGCTAACAAGCCCTTCGTGCCTGCCCGCGTGATTCGTCATGCGGGTCGTGCATGCTTTGTCCGAGACGGTGGGTGGCGCGCAAACGCCTTAATTTTCCTGCCTGAGATGGGGTACGAGACAATTTTCTCCGAGGCTTTCCTCGGGTGATCTGGCTCTCGGGACATCATCGTGGACCCGACCGTGGCGGGTGCAAACCCCTCACGAAACATGAGCCGGGGGGAAACCCCCACACTTGGAGTGAAACTGTGGATAGAGCCCAGAAAGAGAAAGTGGTCGAGGAACTCGGCCAGATCTTCGAAAGCTCTGGCGTCGTGGTGGTTGCCCACTACGCGGGTATGACGGTTGCACAGATGCAGGACCTGCGCGCGAAGATGCGCGAAGTTGGCGGGTCCGTCCGCGTTGCCAAGAACAAGCTCGCCAAGATCGCCCTTGAAGGGAAACCCGGCGTCAAGATGGGTGGCCTTCTCACGGGTATGACCGTGCTTACCTTCTCGGAAGACCCCGTGGCTGCTGCCAAGGTCGCCGAGGCCTATGCCAAGGGGAACGAAAAGTTCGTGATCCTTGGCGGGACCATGGGTGGCGAGGTTCTGGATCCGGCCGGTGTGAAAACCGTGGCCTCCATGCCGTCGCGCGAAGAGCTTATCGCTCAGATCGTGTCGTGCATCGGTGCGCCCGCGTCGAACATTGCCGGTGCCATTGGCGCGCCTGCTGCAAACATCGCTGGCATTCTCAAGACCATCGAGGAAAAGGCCGCGGCCTGATCCTGCCCGTGTGGAAATCCCGCACGTTGGACCCCATCTTAACCTTACGGAACTGAAAAAATGGCTGATCTGAACAAACTCGCCGAAGAGATCGTTGGTCTGACCCTCCTGCAGGCTCAGGAACTGAAGACCATCCTGAAGGACAAGTACGGCATCGAGCCCGCCGCTGGCGGCGCTGTGATGGTTGCTGGTCCGGCTGCCGGTGGCGCTGCCGCTGCTGCCGAAGAAGAGAAGACCGAATTCGACGTCGTCCTGACCGACGCCGGCGCCAACAAGATCAACGTGATCAAGGAAGTGCGCGCGATCACCGGCCTGGGCCTGAAAGAAGCCAAGGACCTGGTGGAAGCCGGCGGCAAGGTGAAGGAAGGCGCTTCGAAGGCTGACGCCGAAGCGATGAAGAAGAAGCTCGAAGAGGCTGGCGCCAAGGTCGAGCTGAAGTAATCGGTCCGGGTGCGTTCCGCGCCCTGACAACGGATTGCTGGCTGGGTCGGGGTCTTTCCCCGGCCCAGCCAAGCGCGTCTTGGAAGGGGCTTTTGCGAAAGCCGGTTCCAAGGCGCGGTGAAAGGCTCGGGAGCCGTCTGACGGGACAGACGGCAGGTATGGAGCCACCACCCCCTCTCGCCAGACGGCGCGCTTCCGTGACCCGACGGAAGGCAGTGCCGGCGAAAAGATGAAAGGTAACGACGAGCATGGCTCAAGCTTACGTTGGCCAGAAGCGGATCCGCCGGTATTTCGGCAAGATCCGTGAGGTGCTGGACCTGCCGAACCTGATCGAGGTTCAGAAATCCTCCTACGACCTGTTCCTGCGTTCGGGCGATGGCCTGAAGCCGGCGGACGGCGAGGGGATCCAGGGCACCTTCCAGTCGGTCTTCCCGATCAAGGACTTCAACGAGACCGCCGTGCTTGAATTCGTCAAGTACGAGCTTGAGAAGCCGAAGTACGACGTCGACGAATGCATGCAGCGCGATCTGACCTATGCGGCGCCCCTGAAGGTGACGCTGCGTCTGATCGTGTTCGATGTCGATGAAACCACCGGCGCCCGGTCGGTCAAGGACATCAAGGAACAGGACGTCTACATGGGCGACATGCCCCTGATGACCTCGAACGGCACGTTCATCGTGAACGGGACCGAGCGGGTGATCGTCAGCCAGATGCACCGTTCGCCCGGCGTGTTCTTTGACCACGACAAGGGCAAGACCCATTCCTCGGGCAAGCTTCTGTTCGCCTGCCGCATCATCCCGTACCGCGGCAGCTGGCTGGACTTTGAATTCGACGCCAAGGACATCGTGTTCGCCCGTATCGACCGCCGCCGGAAGCTTCCGGTGACGACGCTGCTCTATGCCCTTGGCATGGATCAGGAAGGCATCATGGATGCCTATTACGAGACGATCAGCTTCAAGTATGTGAAGAACAAGGGCTGGGTCACCAAGTTCTTCCCGCAGCGCGTTTCGGGCACCCGTCCGTCCTATGATCTGGTCGATGCCGCCACCGGCGAGGTGATCCTCAAGGCCGGCGAAAAGGCCACGCCGCGGATGGTGAAGAAGTGGCGCGACGAAGGTCAGGTCACCGACCTTCTGGTGCCGTTTGATCACATCCTGGGCCGCTATGTGGCGAAGGACATCATCAACGAGGAAACCGGCGAGATCTGGGTCGAAGCCGGCGACGAACTGACGATGGACTACGACCGCGACGGCGAGCCGAAGGGCGGCACTGTCAAGCTGCTCTTGGATCAGGGCATCACCGAGATTCCGGTGCTGGACATCGACAACGTCAACGTCGGTCCCTACATCCGCAACACCATGGCGGCAGACAAGAACATGGGCCGGGATACCGCGCTTATGGATATCTACCGCGTCATGCGCCCGGGCGAACCGCCGACCGTGGAAGCGGCCAGCCAGCTTTTCGACACGCTGTTCTTCGATAGCGAGCGCTATGACCTGTCGGCCGTCGGCCGCGTCAAGATGAACATGCGCCTTGATCTGGGCAAGCCCGACACCCAGCGCACGCTGGACCGCGACGACATCATCGCCTGCATCAAGGCGCTGACCGAACTGCGCGACGGCAAGGGCGAGATCGACGACATCGACCACCTCGGCAACCGCCGCGTCCGGTCGGTCGGCGAACTGATGGAGAACCAGTACCGCGTCGGCCTGCTGCGAATGGAGCGCGCGATCAAGGAACGCATGTCGTCGGTGGAAATCGACACGATCATGCCGCAGGACCTGATCAACGCGAAGCCCGCTGCTGCGGCTGTGCGTGAATTCTTCGGCTCGTCGCAGCTGTCGCAGTTCATGGACCAGACCAACCCGCTGTCGGAAGTCACCCACAAGCGCCGTCTTTCGGCCCTTGGGCCGGGCGGTCTGACCCGTGAGCGTGCGGGCTTTGAAGTGCGTGACGTTCACCCGACCCACTACGGCCGGATGTGCCCGATCGAGACGCCGGAAGGTCAGAACATCGGTCTGATCAACTCGCTGGCCACTTTCGCCCGCGTGAACAAGTACGGCTTCATCGAGACCCCGTACCGCAAGGTCATCGACGGCAAGGTTACCGACGACGTGATCTACATGTCGGCGACCGAGGAAATGCGGCACACCGTGGCGCAGGCCAACGCGAGCCAGGATGTCGAAGGCCGCTTTACCGACGACCTGATTTCGTCGCGCAAAGCGGGCGAGTTCATGCTGAACCCGCCGGATGCCATCGACCTGATCGACGTGTCGCCGAAGCAGCTGGTTTCGGTTGCGGCCTCGCTGATCCCGTTCCTGGAAAATGACGACGCCAACCGCGCCCTCATGGGTTCGAACATGCAGCGTCAGGCGGTTCCGCTCTTGCAATCCGACGCGCCCTTCGTGGGCACGGGGATTGAAGCGGTTGTGGCGCGCGACAGTGGCGCGGCCATCATGGCCCGCCGCGCCGGCGTGATCGACCAGGTGGACGCGCAGCGGATCGTTATCCGCGCGACCGAGATGCTGGAACCCGGTGAGCCGGGCGTGGACATCTATCGTCTGCGCAAGTTCAAGCGCTCGAACCAGTCGTCCTGCATCAACCAGCGTCCGCTGGTGAAGGTGGGTGACCGCGTGGCGCGTGGCGAGGTGGTGGCCGACGGCCCCTGCACCGACATGGGCGAACTGGCCCTTGGCCGGAACGTGATCGTGGCCTTCATGCCGTGGAACGGCTACAACTATGAAGACTCGATCCTGATCTCGGAACGCATCCTGCGCGACGACGTCTTCACCTCGATCCACATCGAGGAATACGAAGTCGCCGCCCGCGATACGAAGCTCGGCCCGGAAGAAATCACCCGCGACATTCCGAATGTGGGTGAAGAGGCGCTGCGCAACCTTGATGAGGCCGGCATCGTCTATATCGGCGCCGAAGTGCAGCCGGGCGACATCCTTGTGGGCAAGATCACCCCCAAGGGCGAAAGCCCGATGACGCCGGAAGAAAAGCTTCTGCGCGCCATCTTCGGCGAAAAGGCCTCGGACGTCCGCGACACCTCGCTGCGGCTGCCCCCGGGCGCCTATGGCACCATCGTGGAAGTACGGGTGTTCAACCGTCACGGCGTCGACAAGGACGAGCGCGCGCTGCAAATCGAGCGCGAGGAAGTCGAACGTCTGGCGCGTGACCGCGACGACGAGCTGGCAATCCTTGAGCGCAACATCTACGCGCGCCTGAAGTCGCTGATCATGGGCAAGGTGGCCGTCAAGGGTCCGAAGGGCGTCAAGTCCGGCTCGACCATCGACGACGAACTGCTGGGCACGCTGAGCCGTGGCCAGTGGTGGCAGCTTGCCCTTGGCGAAGAGGCCGAAGCCAAGGAAGTCGAAGCCCTGCACGACCAGTTCGAAGCGCAGCGTCGTGCCCTTGATCACCGGTTCGAAGACAAGGTGGAAAAGGTCCGCCGCGGCGACGACCTGCCTCCGGGCGTGATGAAGATGGTCAAGGTTTTTGTCGCGGTGAAGCGCAAGCTGCAGCCGGGCGACAAGATGGCCGGCCGTCACGGCAACAAGGGCGTCATCTCGAAGGTCGTGCCGATGGAGGACATGCCCTTCCTGGCCGACGGCACCCCGGTTGACCTGGTGCTGAACCCGCTGGGCGTGCCGAGCCGGATGAACGTCGGGCAGATCCTCGAAACCCACATGGGCTGGGCCGCGCGCGGTCTGGGCCTGCGGATCGACGAGGCGCTGAAAGAGTACCGCCGTTCGGGTGACCTGACCCCGGTGCGCGAAGCCATGCGTCTGGCCTATGGTGACGAAACCTATGACGAGGCCTTCTCGGGCCGCGACGAAGGTGAGTTCCTTGAGCTGGCGGGCAACGTGACCAAGGGCGTGCCGATCGCGACCCCGGTCTTCGACGGTGCCAAGGAAGCCGATGTCAACGACGCGCTGAAGCGCGCGGGCTTTGACACCTCGGGTCAGTCGGTGGTCTTCGACGGCCGCACGGGTGAGCAGTTCCAGCGCAAGGTGACGGTGGGCGTGAAGTACATGCTCAAGCTGCACCACCTTGTTGATGACAAGCTGCACGCACGTTCGACCGGGCCGTACTCGCTGGTCACCCAGCAGCCGCTGGGTGGTAAGGCGCAGTTCGGTGGTCAGCGTCTGGGGGAAATGGAAGTCTGGGCTCTGGAAGCCTATGGCGCCGCCTATACCCTGCAGGAAATGCTGACGGTGAAGTCGGACGACGTCGCTGGCCGGACCAAGGTTTACGAAAGCATCGTCAAGGGCGAGGACAACTTCGAAGCGGGCGTTCCCGAGAGCTTCAACGTTCTTGTGAAGGAAGTCCGCGGCCTTGGCCTGAACATGGAACTCCTGGATGCGGAGGAGGAATAGGAACGGGTTTTCGACGAAAACCCGGGACTCCTGATTTTCGACGAAAATCAGGGGTCTTCCCCCTCTGAACGCAGCCCTTTGATTGGGAAGATGAAATGAACCAGGAACTCTCGACCAACCCGTTCAACCCGGTTGCTCCTGTCAAGACCTTCGACGAGATCAAGATCTCGCTGGCTTCGCCCGAGCGGATCCTGTCTTGGTCCTATGGCGAGATCAAGAAGCCGGAAACCATCAACTACCGGACCTTCAAGCCCGAGCGCGACGGCCTGTTCTGCGCCCGTATCTTCGGGCCGATCAAGGACTACGAATGCCTCTGCGGCAAGTACAAGCGCATGAAGTATCGCGGCGTCGTCTGCGAGAAATGCGGTGTGGAAGTCACGCTGCAGAAGGTGCGGCGCGAGCGCATGGGCCATATCGAACTGGCCGCCCCCGTTGCGCATATCTGGTTCCTCAAGTCGCTGCCCTCGCGCATCGGCCTGATGCTGGACATGACGCTGCGCGACCTTGAGCGCATCCTCTACTTCGAAAACTATGTCGTCATCGAGCCGGGTCTGACCGATCTGACCTATGGCCAGCTGATGACCGAGGAAGAATACCTCGACGCGCAGGACCAGTATGGCGCCGACGCCTTCACCGCCAACATCGGCGCCGAGGCGATCCGCGAGATGCTGGCGGCGATCGACCTTGATCAGACCGCCGAAACCCTGCGCGAAGAGCTGAAGGAAGCCACGGGCGAACTGAAGCCGAAGAAGATCATCAAGCGGCTGAAGATCGTTGAATCCTTCCTCGAGTCGGGCAACCGGCCCGAGTGGATGGTGCTGACCGTTCTTCCGGTGATCCCGCCGGAACTGCGCCCGCTGGTCCCGCTGGACGGCGGCCGCTTTGCCACGTCGGACCTCAACGACCTGTATCGCCGCGTCATCAACCGCAACAACCGCCTGAAGCGCCTGATCGAGCTTCGTGCGCCCGACATCATCGTGCGCAACGAAAAGCGGATGCTGCAGGAAGCGGTTGATGCCCTCTTCGACAACGGCCGTCGCGGCCGCGTCATCACGGGCACCAACAAGCGCCCGCTGAAGTCGCTGTCCGACATGCTGAAGGGCAAGCAGGGCCGGTTCCGCCAGAACCTGCTGGGTAAGCGGGTGGACTTCTCGGGCCGTTCGGTCATCGTGACCGGGCCGGAACTGAAGCTGCACCAGTGCGGGCTGCCGAAGAAGATGGCGCTGGAGCTGTTCAAGCCGTTCATCTATTCGCGGCTTGAGGCGAAGGGCCTTTCCTCGACCGTCAAGCAAGCCAAGAAGCTGGTCGAGAAGGAACGTCCCGAGGTCTGGGATATCCTGGATGAAGTCATCCGCGAACACCCCGTGCTTCTGAACCGCGCGCCGACGCTGCACCGTCTGGGCATCCAGGCGTTTGAACCGATCCTGATCGAAGGCAAGGCGATCCAGCTTCACCCGCTGGTCTGCTCGGCCTTCAACGCCGACTTCGACGGCGACCAGATGGCCGTTCACGTTCCCCTCTCGCTGGAAGCCCAGCTTGAGGCGCGTGTGCTGATGATGTCGACCAACAACGTTCTGTCGCCCGCCAACGGCGCGCCGATCATCGTGCCGTCGCAGGACATGGTTCTGGGCCTTTACTACGTCACGATGGAACGCAAGGGCATGCAGGGCGAAGGCATGGCCTTTGCCGACATCGAGGAAGTGGAACACGCGCTGGCCGCCGGTGCGGTGCATCTGCACGCCCGCATCAAGGCCCGCCTGCGTCAGGTCGACGACGAAGGCAACATCGTCTGGAAGCGGTTCGACACCACGCCCGGCCGCCTGCGGCTTGGCAACCTGTTGCCGCTGAACGCCAAGGCGCCGTTCGAACTGGTCAACCGTCCGCTTCGCAAGAAGGACGTGCAGACCGTCATCGACACCGTCTATCGCTACTGCGGTCAGAAAGAGTCGGTCATCTTCTGCGACCAGATCATGGGCCTTGGCTTCCGTGAAGCCTTCCGCGCCGGGATTTCCTTCGGCAAGGACGACATGGTCATCCCCGACAACAAGTGGGATATCGTCAACGAGGTGAAGGAACAGGTTGCCGGTTTCGAGCAGCAGTACCTCGACGGCCTGATCACTCAGGGCGAGAAGTACAACAAGGTCGTGGACGCCTGGTCGAAGTGCAACGACAAGGTCACCGACGCCATGATGAAGACCATCTCGGCGCCGAAGTTCGACGACAGTGGCGCCGAAAAGGAACCGAACTCGGTCTACATGATGGCCCACTCCGGTGCCCGGGGTTCGGTCACGCAGATGAAGCAGCTGGGCGCGATGCGCGGCCTGATGGCCAAGCCGAACGGCGAGATCATCGAGACGCCGATCATCTCGAACTTCAAGGAAGGTCTGACCGTTCTTGAATACTTCAACTCGACCCACGGCGCCCGGAAGGGTCTGTCGGATACCGCGCTGAAGACGGCGAACTCGGGCTACCTGACCCGCCGTCTGGTGGACGTGGCGCAGGACTGCATCATCCGCGTGCATGACTGCGGCACCGAACGGGCGATCACCGCCGAAACCGCCGTGAATGATGGTGAAGTGGTGCAGACCCTGGCCGAGCGCGTGCTGGGCCGGGTGGCTGCCGACGACATCCTGGTGCCGGGCACCGAGGAAGTCATCGTCCGCCGCGGCGAGCTGATCGACGAACGTCGTTCCGACGCCATCCATGTGGCCGGCGTCCAGACCGCGCGCATCCGCAGCCCGCTGACCTGCGAGTCCGAAGAGGGCGTCTGCGCGCTCTGCTACGGCCGTGACCTGGCGCGCGGCACGCTGGTGAACATCGGTGAGGCTGTCGGCATCATCGCCGCCCAGTCCATCGGCGAACCCGGCACGCAGCTGACGATGCGGACCTTCCACATCGGCGGCGTGGCGCAGGGCGGCCAGCAGTCGTTCCTAGAAGCCAGCCAGGAAGGCAAGATCGAGTTCCGCAACGCGAACCTGCTGCAGAACGTGGCGGGCGAGCAGATCGTGATCGGCCGCAACATGTCGATCGCGATTGTGGATGAAACCGGCGGCGAGCGGGCGGTTCACAAGCTGACCTATGGCGCCAAGGTCCATGTCAAGGAAGGTGCGCAGGTCAAGCGCGGCACCAAGCTGTTCGAATGGGACCCCTATACCCTGCCGATCATCGCCGAAAAGGCGGGTGTGGCACGGTTCAAGGATCTCATCTCGGGTCTGTCGGTCCGCGAGGATACCGACGAAGCGACCGGCATGACGCAAAAGATCGTGTCCGACTGGCGCTCGGCGCCGAAGGGCGGCGATCTGAAGCCCGAAGTCATCGTGATGGACCCGGCAACCGGCGACCCCGTGCGCAACGATGCGGGCAACCCGATCAGCTATCCGATGTCGGTGGATGCCATTCTGTCGGTCGAGGACGGGCAGGAAATCCGGCCCGGCGACGTGGTGGCGCGTATCCCGCGCGAAGGTGCCAAGACCAAGGACATCACCGGGGGTCTTCCCCGCGTGGCGGAACTGTTCGAAGCCCGTCGTCCGAAGGATCACGCGATCATCGCCGAAACCGATGGCTATGTCCGCTTCGGCAAGGACTACAAGAACAAGCGCCGCATCACCGTGGAACCGGTCGATGAGACGCTGACCCCGATCGAGTACATGATCCCCAAGGGCAAGCACATTCCGGTTCAGGAAGGCGACTTCGTCCAGAAGGGCGACTACATCATGGACGGCAACCCGGCTCCGCATGACATCCTGCGGATCATGGGGATCGAGGCGCTTGCCAACTACATGATCGACGAGGTGCAGGACGTCTATCGCCTGCAGGGCGTGAAGATCAACGACAAGCACATCGAGGTCATCGTTCGTCAGATGCTTCAGAAGCTGGAAATCCTCGACAGCGGCGACACCACGCTGCTGAAGGGCGAACAGGTCGAGAAGCAGGAACTGGAAGAAGAAAACCTCAAGGTCCGGGCCCGCGGCGCACGCGAAGCCAAGGCCGAGCCGGTTCTTCTGGGCATCACCAAGGCGTCGCTGCAGACCCGCAGCTTCATCTCGGCGGCGTCCTTCCAGGAAACCACCCGCGTGCTGACCGAGGCTTCGGTTCAGGGCAAGCGCGACAAGCTGGTGGGTCTGAAGGAAAACGTCATCGTCGGCCGCCTGATCCCGGCGGGTACTGGCGGGGCAACCGGCCGCGTGAAGAAGATCGCCACCGACCGCGACCACACCGTGATCGAGGCGCGCCGGACCGAGGCCGAACAGGCCGCCGCTCTGGCCGCACCGATGGACGACGTGATGGACTTCACGGCGGACTCGGGTCTGGTCGATACGGTGGAAAGCCGCGGCGAGTAATCGCTCGGCGATGAAATCAAGGGGCCGCGCGGCGCAGGTCGCGCGGCCCTTTCCATGTGTGAAACATTTCGTGCGTCCGTCCGCCCTTGCCGGCCCGCCGCCTGGCGGCCAGAACGGACCAAGCGCATTCCGGATCGTGACATGACCTTGTCTGACAACTCCCGCGGCATCCTGTTGATGTGCGGTTCGATGCTGGCCTTCACGGTCAACGACAGTTTCATGAAGGCCGCCACCCAGACGATGCCGCTGTTTCAGGCCATCGCGCTGCGTGGGGTGGTGGCAACGGTCGCGCTGCTGGTCATCGCGCGGCTGACCTCGGGCAGCCCTTCGATCATGCCGCAGGGGGCCGACCGGTGGCGGGTTGCCCTGCGGTCGCTGGCCGAGATCGGGGCGACGGCCACTTTCCTGACGGCGCTGACGCATATGCCGCTGGCCAACCTGTCGGCCATCATGCAGGCCTTGCCGCTGGCGTTGACGCTTGCCGCGGCGCTGTGGCTGAAAGAGCCGATCGGCTGGCGGCGGCTGACGGCCATCCTCATCGGCTTTCTGGGTGTCATGCTGATCGTCAAGCCCGGCACCGGCGGCTTTACCGTCTGGTCGGTTCTGGGGCTGATCGCGGTCGGTTGCGTAGTGGTGCGCGATCTGTCCACGCGCACGCTGTCGCGTCAGGTGCCCTCGGCTGCGGTGGCGGTCTGGGCTTCGGTTGCGGTGATGGTCATGGGAGCCATCGTAACGGCCATCGAGGGGTGGCGTCCCGTCTCAGGCCCCGAGGCGGGGCATCTGGCCGCCGCCTCGCTGGCGCTGGTGGTGGGCTACATGCTGTCGGTCATGGTGATGCGGGTCGGCGACATCGGGCTGATTGCGCCTTTCCGCTATACCGCGCTTCTGTGGGCGATCCTTTTCGGCTGGCTGCTGTTCGGCACGCTGCCCGATGGATGGACGGTTGTGGGTGCTGCCATCGTCGTGGCCACCGGCATCTATACCCTGTTGCGTGAGCGCAAATTGCGCCGCCGCGCCGCCATGGCGGGCTGAGGAATTGCATGACTTGGGTGCAGCGCCTATAGAGGCGACAGGCGGGCATCCCCGCAAGGCGTGGCCATGACAGTGATTTCCGTCGTCATCCCCTGCAAGAACGAGGCCGGGAACATCGTGGCGTTGGTCGAGGGTATCGACCGCGCCCTGACGCCCCATGCCCCGTTTGAAATCATCGTGGTCGATGACGGCTCGACCGATGCCACCGGCGACGCGGTGCTGGCACGGGCCGAATCCATGCCCCACCTGCGGCTGATCCGGCATGACCGGTCGGGTGGGCAGTCGGCAGCTGTGCATTCGGGGGTGCTGGCGGCGACCGCGCCGATCATCCTGACGCTGGACGGCGACGGCCAGAACCCGCCGGAAGAACTGCCCAAGCTGGCAGCGCCGCTTCTGGCCGATGCTTCCGGGCAGATCGGGCTGGTTGCCGGGCAGCGCGTGGGCCGGCAGGATACCTGGTCGAAGAAGATCGCCTCGCGCTTTGCCAACCGGCTGCGTGCCTGGGTGCTGGATGACCATACCCGCGACACCGGCTGCGGGCTGAAGGGTTTCCGGCGTGAAGGGTTCCTGCGGCTGCCCTATTTCGACCACATGCACCGCTATCTGCCGGCGCTGTTTGCTCGGGACGGATGGCAGATTGCCCATGTCGATGTGACGCACCGGCCGCGGGGCGAGGGGCGATCGAACTACTCGAACATCCAGCGCGCGCTGGTGGGTGTGGTGGACCTGATGGGCGTGGCCTGGCTTCTGCGCCGGCGCAAGAAGGCGCGGCCGATCACCGGGAAAGGGACCGAATGAGCACGCTGATGTCGTGGTTCCACGTCAATTCGACGGCCGAGCTTTTGTGGGTGCTGTTCGGGTTCCTTGCGCAGGCCATGTTCACCGCGCGCTTCCTGATCCAGTGGCTGGCCTCGGAAAAGGCGCGCAAGTCGGTGGTGCCGGTGGCCTTCTGGTATTTCTCGCTGCTGGGGGGCGTGATGCTGCTGGCCTACGCCATTCACCGCCGCGACCCGGTGTTCATTCTGGGTCAGGCGCTGGGTGTCGTGATCTATCTGCGCAACCTGTGGCTGATCCGCAATGACAGTGTCTCGGGCGGAAACTGAGGCCGGCTGGCTGCGGCTGGCCGTCCTGCTGGTGCTGGCGGTCACGGCGCTGCGCTGGCTGTTGCTGGCGTTCAACCGGACCGACCTGTTTGTCGATGAATCGCAGTACTGGCTTTGGGGGCAGGAGTTTGCCTTCGGCTATTATTCCAAACCCCCGCTGATCGCCTGGCTGATCGGCGCGGTCACTTGGCTGGCCGGGTCGGATGCGCCGTTCTGGGTGCGGATGCCGGGGGCGGCGCTGCACGGCGCGACGGCGCTGATCCTGGGGGCGCTGGCCGCAAGGGCAGGGGGGCGCAATCTGGCCCTGTGGGTGGTGGCCGGCTATCTGACCTTGCCGATGGTCGCGGCAGGCAGTCTGCTGATCTCGACCGATACGGTCATGGCGCCATTCTTTGCGGCGGCGCTGCTGTTTCATGCGCGGCTGCTGGAAAAGGGGCGTGCGCGTGATGCGCTGTTGGCCGGGGCGATGGCAGGCGTTGCCTGTCTTGGCAAGTATGCCGGAGCCTACTTCCTTGTCGGGGTCGTGCTGGCGGCGCTTCTGCGGCGCGACCTTCGGCCCCGGCCAGGCCATGCGGTGCTGATCCTGCTGGCATGGGCCGTAGTGCTGTCCCCGAACCTGCTGTGGAACCTGAACCACGGGCTTTCCACCCTGTCGCATACTGCCGACAACATCGGCTGGGTCCGGCAGGACAGCCTGCTGGCCGGGCTGAATCCCGCCGGGCTGCTGGAGTTCTGGGGCGCGCAGTTCGGCGTTGCCGGGCCGGTGGTGATGGGGGCGCTGGTCGCGGGGCTCTGGCATCTGCGGCGGCATGCGCAGTGGGCGGCCTTCGTCCTGCCGCCGCTGGCCGTTGTCAGCCTTCAGGCGCTGATGGACAAGGCCTATGCCAACTGGGCGGTCGCGGCCTATTTCGCCGGTACGGTTCTGGCTATGGCGGTTCTGGCGGGCTGGCCCCGGCTGCGGGCCGCGGGCGTGGGGCTGAACGCGCTGATCTGCATTGCGCTGCCGGTGCTGACGCTGTTCCCGACCCTTGGCCCCGCCGAGCGGCCCTGGCTTGCCCGGCAGCTGGGGCGGGCCGACATGTCGCAGCAGATCATCGCGCTGGCTAAAGCCAACGGGGCCGCCGCCGTCCTGTCCGAAGACCGCGATGTGCTTGCCGATCTCTACTATACCGGGCGCGATGCCGGGCTGGCCTTCTATGCCCCCCGCCCCGCAGGCCGGCCGATGAACCATTATGAGCAGAGCTATCCGCTGCCCGAAGGCTTTGCTGAGCCGCTTCTTCTGGTTGCCGAGGCGGCGCCCGCATGCGCCGGCGCGGCCTTCCCGCTGGATGCCGCAGGCGGCGCCTATGCCCGTAGGGGGCTGGGTGCGTGGCTTCTGCCGGCCGGGTGCCAGCCCGCGCCGTGACGCGGCGCGACTGCCATTGACATCCCCCGGCCAAGCCCGTATCAGCGCCTCACTTCCGCATGAGGGGATTCTCTCTTGCGGCGGTCAGAATGCTTGATGTGGTCATGATCCGGGTCTGAACCCCGATCCTCTGGAATTCCACCGCGTCGTCCCCGCACGGGATGATTGCGGTTTTGTGCTTTGCGATTCGCGCAAGGCACACGTCGAGAAGTGGCGCGCCGAAGTTCGGTGCGAGTATTGACAGAGCAACACGAGGAACGTGAATGCCGACGATCCAACAGCTGATCCGGAAACCCCGGGAAGCGAATGTGCGGAAGTCCAAGTCGCAGCACCTGGAATCCTGCCCGCAGAAGCGTGGGGTTTGCACCCGCGTCTACACCACCACCCCGAAGAAGCCGAACTCGGCCATGCGGAAAGTCGCCAAGGTGCGTCTGACCAACGGCTTTGAGGTCATCTCCTACATTCCGGGCGAAAAGCACAACCTGCAGGAACACTCGGTTGTTCTGATCCGCGGCGGCCGCGTCAAAGACTTGCCGGGTGTGCGTTACCACATCCTGCGCGGTGTTCTGGATACCCAGGGCGTCAAAGACCGTCGTCAGCGTCGTTCGAAGTACGGCGCCAAGCGTCCGAAGTGAGGTATTGAGAGATGTCCCGTCGTCACGCCGCAGAGAAGCGCGAAATTCTCCCGGACGCCAAGTATGGCGACCGCGTTCTGACCAAGTTCATGAACAACCTGATGCTCGACGGCAAGAAGTCTGTCGCCGAGTCGATCGTCTATGGCGCGCTTGAGCGCGTCCAGACCCGTCTGAAGCGCGAGCCGGTGCAGGCTTTCCACGAAGCGCTGGACAACGTGAAGCCTTCGGTCGAAGTGCGCAGCCGCCGTGTGGGCGGTGCGACCTACCAGGTTCCCGTCGAAGTCCGCACCGAGCGTCGTGAAGCCCTGGCGATCCGCTGGCTGATCACCGCCGCCCGCAAGCGCAACGAGAACACCATGGAAGAGCGTCTGGCCGCCGAACTGGCCGATGCCGTCAACAACCGTGGCACCGCCGTGAAGAAGCGCGAAGACACCCACAAGATGGCCGACGCGAACAAAGCGTTCAGCCATTACCGCTGGTAAGGAGCGCCTCAAATGGCACGCGAATATCCGCTGAACCTCTACCGCAACTTCGGGATCATGGCCCACATCGACGCGGGCAAGACCACGACGACCGAGCGGATTCTGTATTACACCGGCAAGTCCCACAAGATCGGCGAAGTCCACGACGGCGCCGCGACCATGGACTGGATGGAGCAGGAGCAGGAACGCGGGATCACCATCACCTCGGCTGCGACCACCACCTTCTGGGAACGCACCGAAGACGGCAAGACCCCGCAGTCGCCGAAGCACCGCTTCAACATCATCGACACCCCCGGCCACGTTGACTTCACCATCGAAGTCGAACGTTCGCTTGCCGTGCTTGACGGTGCCGTCTGCCTGCTGGACGCCAACGCCGGCGTTGAACCCCAGACCGAAACCGTGTGGCGTCAGGCTGACCGCTACAAGGTTCCGCGCATCGTGTTCGTCAACAAGATGGACAAGATCGGGGCCGACTTCTTCAACTGTGTGAAGATGATCAAGGACCGCACCGGCGCCACCCCCGCCCCGATCGCCCTGCCGATCGGCGCCGAGGACAAGCTGGAAGGCATCATCGACCTGGTGACCATGAAGGAATGGGTCTATCTGGGCGAAGATCTTGGCGCTTCGTGGGAAATCCGCGACATCCGCGCCGGCCTGCAGGCCGAAGCCGATGAATGGCGCGGCAAGCTGGTCGAACTCGCCGTCGAACAGGACGACGAGGCGATGGAAGCCTATCTGGAAGGCAACGAGCCTGACGTCGACACCCTGCGGAAGCTGATCCGCAAGGGCTGCCTCGCCATGGCCTTCGTTCCGGTGACCGCCGGTTCGGCCTTCAAGAACAAGGGCGTCCAGCCGGTTCTGAACGCTGTGATCGACTATCTGCCCTCGCCGCTGGATATCCCGCCCTACATGGGCTTCAAGCCGGGCGACGAGACGGAAACCCGCAACATCGCGCGGTCGGCCGATGACACCCAGCCCTTCGCGGCGCTGGCGTTCAAGATCATGAACGACCCCTTCGTCGGCTCGCTCACCTTCACCCGGATCTATTCGGGCGTCCTGAAGAAGGGCGACCAGATGGTCAACTCGACCAAAGAGCGCAAAGAGCGCGTTGGCCGGATGATGATGATGCACGCCATCAACCGCGAGGAAATCGATGAAGCCTTTGCCGGTGACATCATTGCGCTGGCGGGCCTGAAGGAAACCACCACCGGTGACACCCTGTGCGACCCGAACCATCAGGTCGTTCTGGAAACCATGACCTTCCCGGAACCGGTGATCGAGATCGCCGTGGAACCGAAGTCGAAGGCCGACCAGGAGAAGATGGGCCTCGCCCTTGCTCGCCTGGCTGCCGAAGACCCGTCCTTCCGCGTCGAAACTGATCTGGAATCGGGCCAGACCATCATGAAGGGCATGGGCGAACTTCACCTCGACATCCTCGTTGACCGCATGCGGCGCGAGTTCAAGGTCGAGGCGAATATCGGTGCCCCGCAGGTGGCCTACCGCGAGACGATCTCGAACGCGCACGAAATCGACTACACCCACAAGAAGCAGACCGGCGGCACGGGCCAGTTCGCCCGCGTCAAGCTGCAGATCACCCCGACGCAACCGGGCGAAGGCTATTCCTTCGAATCCAAGATCGTTGGCGGTGCGGTGCCGAAGGAATACATCCCCGGCGTCGAAAAGGGCATCAAGTCCGTCATGGACTCGGGCCCGCTCGCTGGCTTCCCGGTCATCGACTTCAAGGTGGCGCTGGTTGACGGTGCCTTCCACGACGTCGACTCGTCGGTTCTGGCCTTCGAAATCGCGTCCCGTGCAGCCATGCGTGAAGGCCTGAAGAAGGCCGGCGCGAAACTGCTGGAACCGATCATGAAGGTCGAGGTCGTGACGCCGGAAGAATACACCGGTTCGATCATCGGCGACCTGACCTCGCGTCGGGGCATGGTGCAGGGTCAGGACAGCCGCGGCAACGCCAACGTCATCACGGCGATGGTGCCGCTGGCCAACATGTTCGGCTACATCAACAACCTGCGCTCGATGTCGTCGGGCCGCGCGGTCTTCACGATGCTGTTCGACCACTACGACGCGGTTCCCGAGAATATCTCGCAGGAAATCCAGAAGAAATACGCGTGATGCGTGCGGTGGGCGGCAACGCCCACCCTACCCCGTAGGGTGCGTGATCCACGCACCGCAACCGAATGTAAGGAGTTGCCACGATGGCAAAGGCAAAGTTTGAACGGAATAAACCGCATGTGAACATCGGGACCATTGGTCACGTTGACCATGGGAAGACGACGCTGACGGCTGCGATCACGAAGTACTTCGGCGAGTTCCGCGCCTATGACCAGATTGACGGTGCGCCGGAAGAGCGTGCGCGGGGGATCACGATCTCGACCGCTCACGTCGAGTATGAGACCGAGGCGCGCCACTACGCCCACGTCGACTGCCCCGGCCACGCCGACTATG
>Ga0268299_1002458_pt1 | contig 22108 bp, 25 predicted proteins | sample NOBtaG_FD_193484 | JGI IMG/M metagenome (GOLD analysis project Ga0268299, IMG submission 193484) | Activated sludge microbial communities from bioreactor in Nijmegen, Gelderland, Netherland - NOB reactor | ecosystem: Engineered > Bioreactor > Aerobic > Activated sludge | place: Netherlands... | reverse complement strand
GCCGACCTGCCCGCCCGACTCGCCGTAGAAGGGGGTCTCGGCGGTCACCAGGTTGATCTCGTCTCCCTCGCGGACTTCGGCGACTTCGTCTCCTTCCCGATAGAGGGCGCGAACCTCCGACACCGCCTCGGCCACATCACCGCCGAGGAAGCGCGATGAGCCGCTGGCCTTCGCGAGCTGTGTCGCGGCGGCCGCCTTGCGGGCCTCGCGCGCGCGCCGCCGTTGCTCGTCCATGCAGGCGTCGAAGCCGCTACGGTCGACCGAGGTGCCGTCCTCGCGCAGGATGTCCTCGGTCATGTCGAGCGGGAAACCGTAGGTGTCGTAGAGCTTGAAGGCGACGTCGCCGGCGAGAACCGCGCCGCCCCGGGCCTTCATCGCCGCGCGCTCGCCATCCAGCAGGGCGAGACCCTTGTCGAGGGTCTCGGCGAAGCGCTCCTCTTCCGCGCGGATGACCTCCTGGATGTAGGCGTGGCGCTCGATGAGCTCCGGATAGGCGGCACCCATCGTGCCGGCGACCGCTTCGGCGACGCGCCAGAGGAACGGCTGCTCGAAGCCGAGGTGGCGCGCGTGGCGCGCCGCGCGCCGCAGGACGCGCCGGAGGACGTAGCCGCGGCCGTCGTTGCTCGGCACCACGCCGTCGGCGATCAGCAGACCGAGGGCGCGCGAATGGTCGGCGATGACGCGGAAGGCGAGATCGTCGGCGGGCGAGGCGCCGTATCTGCGCCGCGCGTGCTCCTCCGTGAAACGGATGATGTTGCGAAACAGGTCGGTGTCGTAGTTCGACAGCACGTTCTGCAGAACCGCGGCGACGCGCTCGAGGCCCATGCCGGTGTCGACGTGCTTTGCCTGCAGCTCCTCGAGCGCTCCGGACTCGGTCCGATTGTACTGGATGAAGACCAGGTTCCAGAGCTCGATGAAGCGTGCGCAGCCGGCGTTGACGTCGCACGCGTGTCCCTTCTCGAGTTGCAGGTCGCAGGCTTCGGGGCCGCGATCGAGGTGGATCTCCGAGCAGGGCCCGCAGGGCCCGGACTCCCCCATCTCCCAGAAGTTGTCCTTCTCGTCGAAGCGCCGCACGTGCTCGGGACGGATGTCGGTGGTGCGCTTCCAGAGGTTCTCCGCTTCCTCGTCGGTGCGGAAGACGGTGGCGTAGAGTCGGTCCTTGGGAAGCTTCCACTCCTTCGTCAGAAGCTCCCACGCCCAGAGGATCGCCTCCTCCTTGTAGTAGTCGCCGAAGGACCAGTTGCCGAGCATCTCGAAGAGGGTGTGGTGGTAGGTATCGCGCCCCACTTCGTCGAGGTCGTTGTGCTTGCCGCTCAGGCGCAGGCATTTCTGCGCGCTCGCAGCGCGCGGGTTGGCGCGCGTCTCGAGTCCGAGGAAGACGTTCTTGAAGGGCACCATGCCGGCGTTGGTGAACAGCAGGGTGGGATCCTTGTCGGGGACGAGAGACGCACTGCGCACCACCTCGTGTCCGCGAGCGCGGAAGAACTCCAGGTAGGCGGTGCGGATTTCAGCTCCGGTCATGGCGGGAACCCTAGCAGGGGCGCGGCCGCGAAGCGACGGGCCGCGGGCGGCACTTCTGGAGTGTCCGACGGCGAACCATCCAGAGCGGCGGCGACCGCCGCACTCCAGACGGCTACGCCGCGAATGCCGCGCCGCCGAACCGCGAAGCGTCTGGAGTTGCTCGCAGGGTCAGCGGGCGCGCGCGACTTCGAGGCGGGTCTGGGCCCAGTCGCGTTCCGCCTCGGCGGCGGCGTAGGCGGCGTCGGCGGGCGCCGAGTCGGCGAGCTTCTTCGCCGCGGCGCGCTGGTCGGCCTCGGCCTGGGCGGCGTCGATCTCCTCGGGAAAGGCCGCTTCGTCCGCCAGCACCGTCATCACGTCGTTGTCGACCTCGGCGAAGCCGCCGCGGACCGCGACCGTGCGGGCACCGCGATCGGTCTTGAAGGAGAGCGGCCCGGTCTCGAGCGAGCTGAGGAAGGTGCAGTGCCCCGGCAGAACGCCGAACTGACCGGCGGTTCCCGGCGCGGTGACCTCGCGTACGGTCTCGTCGAGGACGAGGCGCACGGGGGTGACGATGCGGAGCTGGAAGTGATCGGCCATGTCTCAGGCGGCGAGGCGCTTGGCCTTCTCGATCGCGTCCTCGATCGTGCCGACCATCGCGAAGGCGGCCTCCGGCAGGCCGTCGTGCTTGCCCTCCAGGATCTCCTTGAAGCCGCGGATGGTGTCCTGCAGGTGCACGTAGCAACCCTTGGTGCCGGTGAACACCTCGGCGACGTGGAACGGCTGCGAGAGGAACTTCTGGATCTTGCGGGCGCGGGCGACGGTGAGCTTGTCGTCCTCCGAGAGCTCGTCCATGCCGAGAATCGCGATGATGTCCTGCAGATCCTTGTAGCGCTGCAGCACCTCCTGCACGGCGCGCGCGACGGCGTAGTGCTCCTCGCCGACGACGTCGGCGGCGAGAATGCGCGAGGTCGAGTCGAGCGGGTCCACCGCGGGGTAGATGCCCAGCTCGGCGATCTGGCGCGACAGCACGGTGGTGGCATCGAGGTGAGCGAAGGTGGTCGCCGGCGCCGGGTCGGTGAGGTCGTCGGCGGGGACGTAGATCGCCTGCACCGAGGTGATCGAGCCCTTCTTGGTGGTGGTGATGCGCTCCTGCAACTCGCCGAGGTCGAAGGCGAGGGTGGGCTGATAGCCCACGGCGGACGGGATACGGCCGAGAAGCGCGGACACCTCGGAGTTCGCCTGGGTGAAGCGGAAGATGTTGTCGATGAAGAGCAGGACGTCCTTGCCCTCCTCGTCGCGGAAGTACTCGGCGGCGGTGAGCGCGGTCAGACCGACGCGGGCACGCGCGCCCGGCGGCTCGTTCATCTGGCCGTACACCAGCGCCGTCTTCGCGATCACGCCCGACTCGCGCATCTCCAGCCAGAGGTCGTTCCCCTCGCGGGTGCGCTCGCCGACGCCGCCGAAGACGGAGTAACCGCCGTGCTGCTTGGCGACGTTGTTGATCAGCTCCTGGATGAGCACGGTCTTGCCGACGCCGGCGCCGCCGAAGAGGCCGATCTTGCCGCCGCGGGAGTAGGGCGCCAGTAGGTCGATGACCTTGATCCCGGTCTCGAGCGCCTGCACCTCGGTCGCCTGGTCGACGAACGGCGGAGCCTCGCGGTGAATCGGGTAGAACTTGCTCGCCTCGATCGGGCCGGCCTCGTCGACCGGCTCGCCGATGACGTTGATGATGCGGCCGAGAGTCTGCGGCCCGACCGGCACCTCGATGAACGCCCCCATGTTCTTGACGTCCATGCCGCGCACCAGTCCTTCGGTGGCGTCCATCGCGATGCAGCGCACGGTGTTCTCGCCCAGGTGCTGGGCGACCTCGAGCACGAGGTTCCACTCCTGGCTGCTGATGGCGGGGTTGCTGATCCTGAGTGCGGTGTAGATCGGCGGTACCTGGTCGGGGAACTCGACGTCCACCACCGGACCGATCACCTGTGTCACCTTGCCGAGACTCATCGTTCTGGATTCTCCTGAGTGGCTCTCAGCCCTTGAGGGCTTCTGCGCCCGACACGATCTCCATCAGCTCCTTGGTGATGGCCGCCTGGCGCGCGCGGTTCATCTGCAGAGTCAGACGCGAGATCATCTCCGAGGCGTTCGAGGTCGCGCTGTCCATCGCCGTCATACGGGCGGCGTGCTCGCTCGCGACCGCCTCGAGGAACGCGCTCTGGATGAGCGTGTTGATGTACTGCTTCAGCAGCCGTTCGAGCAGCGTCTTCGCCTCTGGTTCGTAGAGGTAGTCGAGGGCCGGCTGGTCGCCGCTGACGGCCTCGGACGAGATCGGCAGCAGCTTGATCACGGTCGGCACCTGCGACAGCGCCGAGCGGAAGCGGCTGTACAGGACGTAGACCCCATCGGTCTCGCCCGCGCTGTACTGCGCCGCGAGCTTCTGCCCAAGCTCCTCGGCGAGCGCACGGCTCGGGCCGCCGAACAGATTGATGTGCTGATCGACGATGCGCACCGGGCGCTTCTTGAAGTGGTCGAAGCCGCGGCGTCCGACCAGGGTCAGCTCGACCTCCTGCGATGCACGCTCCTGCAGGAACGCCTCGGCCGCCTTGATGAGGTTGCTGTTGTAGCCGCCGCAGAGACCGCGGTCGGCGGTGACCACCAGCAGGTGGACACGGCGCTCCTCTGCCGGCGTCTGCAGGAGCGGATGCGCCTCGGCGCCGACGCGGGCGGCGACGCTGCGGAGCAGCGATTCGAGTTTCTCGGCATAGGGACGCGTCGCGGTGGCGGCCTCCTGCGCGCGACGCAGGCGCGCGGCCGCGACCATCTTCATGGCCTTGGTGATCTGCTGGGTGTTGCGCACCGAGGAGATGCGCTTTCGAATCGTCTTGAGACTCGCCATGGCGTTGCGGTTCGAGAAGCCGAGGCCGGATCAGGCCTTGAACAGCTCGCCGAACTCCTCGAGGGCCTTGTTGAGCTTGGCCTTGGTGTCGTCGTCGAGGATCTTCTTCTCGCGCAGCGTCTTGACCAGATCGGCGTGGCGGTTGTCCATGTAGGCGAGCAGGTCGCGCTCGTACTTGCCCATGGCCGCGGACGGGATCTGGTCGACGAAGCCGGCGGTGGCGGCGTAGAGCACGATCACCTGGCGTTCTACCGGCATCGGCTCGTACTGGGGCTGCTTGAGGATCTCGACCAGGCGCGCGCCGCGGTTGAGGAGCTTCTGGGTCGAGGGGTCGAGGTCGGAGCCGAACTGGGCGAAGGCCGCCATCTCGCGGTACTGGGCGAGATCGAGGCGCAGCGTGCCGGCGACCTGACGCATCGCCTTCACCTGTGCCGAGCCGCCGACGCGGGAGACCGAGAGGCCGACGTTCACCGCCGGGCGGATGCCGGAGTAGAACAGGTCGCTCTCGAGAAAGATCTGGCCGTCGGTGATCGAGATCACGTTGGTCGGGATGTAGGCCGACACGTCGCCGGCCTGCGTCTCGATGATCGGCAGCGCGGTCAACGAGCCGCCGCCCTTCTCGTCGGACATCTTGGCGGCGCGCTCGAGCAGGCGGGAGTGGAGATAGAAGACGTCGCCCGGATACGCTTCGCGGCCCGGCGGGCGGCGGAGCAGCAGCGAGAGCTGGCGATAGGCCACCGCCTGCTTGGAGAGGTCGTCGTAGATCACCAGGGCGTGCTTGCCGTTGTCGCGGAAGTACTCGCCCATGGCGCAGCCCGAGTAGGGCGCGATGAACTGGAGCGGCGCGGCCTCGGAGGCGGTCGCCGCGACGACGATGGTGTACTCCATCGCGCCGGCCTTGGTGAGCTTGTCGACCACCTGCGCGACGGTCGAGCGCTTCTGGCCGATGGCGACGTAGATGCAGGTCACGTCGCCGCCCTTCTGATTGATGATGGTATCGACCGCGACGGCGGTCTTGCCGGTCTGCCGGTCGCCGATGATCAGCTCGCGCTGGCCGCGGCCGATCGGCGTCATCGCGTCGATCGCCTTGATGCCCGTCTGCAGCGGCTCGCGCACCGGCTGGCGCGCGACGATGCCGGGCGCCTTGAGCTCGATGCGGCGGGTCTCGGCAGCCTCGATCGGGCCCTTGCCGTCGATCGGCTGGCCGAGGGCGTCGACGACGCGGCCGCGCAGGCCGTCGCCCACCGGCACCTCCGCGATGCGGCCGGTGCGGCGGACCTCGTCGCCCTCCTGCACCATGTGCGCCTCGCCGAAGATCGCGGCACCGACGTTGTCCTCCTCGAGGTTGAGGACCATGCCGTAGATCTCGTGCGGGAACTCGATCAGCTCGCCGGCGGCCGCCTTGTCGAGACCGTAGATGCGCGCGATGCCGTCGCCGGTGGCGAGCACGGTCCCCGTCTCCCGGACCTCGACCTCGCGTTTGTAGTCCTGGATCTGCTTTTTGATGATGTCGCTGATCTCAGCGGCACGGATTTCCATCGGCTCGACGACCTCCTACTGGGAATCGGGGTGGGCCATGTGCTTGGCCAGCCGCTCGAGGTTCGAGCGGACGCTACCGTCGTAGACCTTGCCCTCGGTCTCGACGACGATGCCGCCGAGGAGGCTCGGATCGACCTCGGCTCGCGCGATGACGGTACGCTGAAGTTGCTTGCCGAAGACCGCCGCGACCTCGTCGACCTGTGTCTGGGTCAGCGGCACCGCGCTGCGCACCGTCATGCGCACGCGCCCGAGGGCGTCGTCCTCGAGGTCCTGGAAGCGGCGCGCGATCGCGCCGATCTCCTGTAGCCGCTGCTTGTCGGCGAGCAGCAACAGGAAGGTTGCGGTCGTCTGCGAGAGCGACAACTGCTGCGCCAGCGCATCGACCAGGGCGTGGCGCCGTTCGCTCGACAGGCGCGGGCTGGCGACGACCTCCGCCAGCTCGGGGATCTCGAGCTGGGCGGTGGCGGCCAGCAACTCGCGGCCGACCGCCTCGATCGCGCCCTGCTCCTTCGCCAGGTCGAACAGGGCGCGGGCATAGCGCCGGGCGACCGAGCTCATGGCCGCACCTCGCGCAGGAAGTCGTCGAGGAAGCGCTTCTGGTCTCCGTCGGTCAGACGCTGGCGGATGACGTCGCGGGCCATGTCGACCGCCAGCGCCGCCACCTGCTCGCGCAGCTCGGCCTTCGCCTTGCGCAGCTCCTGAGCAGCGGCCTTCTCGGCGTCGACCGCGATCGCCTCGGCCGTCTGCTGCGCTGCCGCCAGGATCCTCTCGCGCTCGCGCTGCGCATCGGCCAGGGCGCGGTCCCGGATCTCGGCCAGCTCGCGGTCGAGGCTCGCCATGCGCTCCTCCCACTCCCGCTTCAGGGCTTCGGCCTCCGCCTTGGCGCGCGCCGCCGCCTGCAACTCATCGACGATCCGCTCGCGGCGGGTAATCGCCCAGGTCTTCAGGGCGGGCAGGACGGTGCGGGCGAGCAGCAGCAGAAAGAGAGTGAAGTTGACCGCGGAGAAGAACATCGTGCCCCACGGAATCCCGTGGTCGTCTCCGTGGCCTCCGTGCGCATCCTCGCTGGCGAAGGCACCCGCCGTCTCGAGGAGCAGCAGGGCCAGGGCGAGCAGGCGGTGTTTCATGCGAGGTCCCTTCCGACCACCTTCTGGGCCAACTGTGCCGCCAGGGCCGCGCCGTCGGCGCGCAGCGTCGCGCGCGCGCTCTCCACCTGACGGCCGATCTCGGTGCGCGCCAGCGCGATGCGTGCCGCCGCCTGATCGCGGGCGGCGCCCAGGACGGCCCGCTCCTCGGAAGCGGTCAGCTTGCGGCTCTCTTCCAGGTCGGCCAGCGACTTCTCGCGCGCGGCGCGGGTGTGGCGCTCGTAGTCGGCGCGCATCGCCGCGACATCGGCGTGCATGTGCGAGGCCGCCTCGTGGCTGCCGGCCGTCCGGCTCTGGCGCTCCTCCAGCACGGCCATCATGGGCTCGAACAGGAGGCGCTTCAGCGCCACCCAGAGGATCAGAAACGATACGATCTGGATCGCAAACGTGCCGTCGAGGGAGATGCCCATCCGTCTGTCTCGTCGATCGAAGCGCAGTCCTGTGGAGTGAAACCCCGCTCTTGTAGGAAGAATCCACGCCAGGATCAACTATCGCGGGGAAGAAAAGAGCCGCCGGCGCATGAACGCCGGCGGCTCGAGGTCGAAGGGGGTGGGCTCAGGACTTCGCCGCTTCGGCGCGTCCGTTCACACCGCGCTCTTCCTTGGGGAAGAGCGCGACCTTCTTGTCTCTCTCGGGCTTGTCGGCGGCGCGGGTGTCGGCGCCCGCCATCGAGCAGTGGCCCTCGAAGACGACGCCGTCCTGGATCACCAGGCTGGGAGTGACGATGTTGCCGAGCACGCGCGCCGGGCTGCGCAGCTCGACTCGCTTCGCGGCGGTCAGGTCGCCGGTGACGCTGCCCTTGATGATGATGGTGCCGGCGTTGATCTGTGCCACCACGCTCGCCGAGTCGCCGACGATGACCGTGTCCTTCGCCTCCACCTGCCCCTCCACCTGGCCGTCGATCTTCACGCTCCCCTGAAAGGTGAGCGTTCCCTCGACGCGGCTGCCGCGGCCGAGATGCGCCTGCAACTCGGTCGGCTCGCCGCTGCGCGCCTCCGGCGCCACCGCCTCGTGCGCGACCTCGCGCGCGTCGCCGGCGCGCGGCGACCTGTCCTCGTTCTTTCCGAATAGCGCCATTGTGGCCCTCCAGGGAGACGTCGGGATTGACGCGCGGCCCTTACCACCAGCCGCCGCAGTGTGTCAAAAGAACAGGGCTTTCCATCCATCACGCGCGTTGTGGAACGCACGTCACACAACACCCGTCGCGGCAAGTGGCGCGGCTCAACATCCCAGGCGCTCGAGCAGCCCCTGCAATTCGTCGAGCGAGAAGTAGTCGATCTCGATGCTGCCGGCGCCGTTGGCGCGGGTGCGCAGACGGACCTTCGTCCCGAGCGCGCGGCGGAGCCGTTCCTCGACGGCCGTCGCTTCCACGTCGCGCGCGCGCGACGCCCCCGCCTCGCGCACCAGCTTCTCGGTGTCGCGCACGCTCAGACGCCGGTCGATCACTTCCTTGGCGATGCGCTGCTGCGCCTGCGCGTCGGCACTGCCGGCGATGGCGCGGGCGTGTCCGCCGGAAAGCCGACCGGCGCGAATCTCGAGCTTGACCGAGTCCGGCAGGGCCAGCAGGCGCAGACTGTTCGCGACCGCCGGACGACTCTTCGACACCTTCTCCGCCACCGCCTCCTGGGTGAGTTGGAACTCCTCCATCAGCCGCCGGTAGGCCGCGGCCTCGTCGAGCGGATTGAGATCCTCGCGCTGCAGGTTCTCCACCAGCGCCAGTTCCAGCGCCTCCCGGTCACTCGCCTGGCGGATCACCACCGGCACCCGCGACAGGCCGGCTCGCTGCGCGGCGCGGAAGCGGCGCTCCCCGGCGATCAACTCGTACTGCCCGGCAACGCGGCGCACCACCAGTGGCTGCAGAACCCCGTTTTGCTTGATGGAACTCACCAACTGCTCGAGCGGCTCCTCGACGAAGTCCCGCCGTGGCTGGAACGGACTCGCAACCACCAGCTCGATCGCGACCTCGCGCTCGTCCCCCGCGGGCGTCGCGGGAGTGTCCACGGGTCGGGTCGCCGAGCCGGGAATCAACGCGCCGAGTCCGCGCCCTAGGCCTCGCCGTTTGTCCATGCCCCCCTCCCGGATCAGGACTCGACCCGCGCTCGCCCGAGCATCTCGTTGGCAAGCTCGATGTACCCCTGCGCGCCGCGCGAGGTCGCGTCGTACGTCACCGCCGGCAGCCCGTGGCTGGGCGATTCACTCAGCCGCACGTTGCGCGGGATGACGGTGTTGAAGACCTCGCGCGGGAAGTGCTGACGGACCTCCTCGCTCACCTGGTGGCAGAGCGTGGTGCGAGTGTCGAACATCGTGAGCAACACGCCTTCGACCTCCAGCCGAGGGTTGAGCCCCTCGCGCACCAGGCGGACCGTGTCCAGCAGCGCCGTCAGTCCTTCCAGCGCGTAGTACTCGCACTGCAGCGGCACGAGCACCGAGTCGGCCGCGCACAGCCCGTTGATCGTCAGCAGGCCGAGCGAGGGCGGACAGTCGATCAGCAGGTACTCGTAGTCAGCGCGAACCCCTTCCAGAGCACGCGCCAGGCGGAACTCGCGCTCCGGCAGCGGCACCAGCTCGATCTCGGCTCCGACCAGATCTCGGCTCGCCGGCAGCAATCTCACCGCCTCGACGATCGTTCCCTGAACCACTTCCGAGACCGGTGTGCCCGAGATCAGCACGTCGTAGGTCGAGCGCTCCACCCGATCGCGCGTCACCCCGAAACCACTCGACGCGCTCGCCTGCGGGTCCATGTCGACCAGGAGGACGGACTGCCCAGCCAGGCCAAGCGAAGCGGCGAGGTTCACCGCCGTCGTCGTCTTGCCGACCCCGCCCTTCTGGTTTGCGATGCAGATGATCCGTCCCACGACCGACACCCGAACCGGCGACCCCTTAGCACGCCCGCGCCAGAGGGGATAGACGGCAACCCGCTACCGCGTTGGCGGTGTGTTTCACGTGGAACGCTCCTTCTCGGCCATCAGCAGGGCGCGCGCCTCGCCGCCGCCCAGGCGGTAGTCGTGGCGCCGCATCGGTCCATATCCGCTCGGCAGCTCGACCCCGGCCTCCCCCGGGGTCTTCATCGCCAGGGCCGTCCCGCCGACGCGCAGGAGCGGCAGGGCCTTGGCGAAGAACTCGCCCGCTGGCCAGACGGCGCGGGCGACCACCCAGTCCAGGTCGCGCAGCTCTCGCAAGGCGTGATCCTCGACCCGCCCCTCGAGAACACGCGCATTGCGAGCGCCCATGTGCAGGACCGCGGCGCGCAGGAAGCTGGCTTTCCGCCTCTGCGCCTCGACCAGGAGCACCCTCACTCGGGGACGGAGTGCGGCGATGACGAGCCCGGGAAAGCCGCCGCCGCTGCCCAGATCGGCGAGAACGCCCTCGTCCGAGATGAACGGGACTACGGCGAGGCAGTCGACCAGGTGCTTGGAGACAATCTCGCTCGGCCTCGTCTGCGAGACCAGGGCAATCCGCGGCCGCCAGAGGAGGAGGGTCTCCAGGTGCCGCTGGAGGAGGAGGCGTTCCTCCGCGCTCAGCGCGATGCCCACGGCCTCGCCCGCTTCGGTCAGGAGCGGAGCCAGGCTCGCTTCGGCCTCCCGCTCCCCGCCCGCACCGCGAGGGCTCATTGCCGGGCTTGCCGCTTCAGGTGGATGCTCAGCAGCGAGAGCGCTGCTGGGGTGACCCCCGAGACGCGCGCAGCCTGGGCCAGCGAGAGGGGGCGGATGGCGCGCAGCTTCTCGCGCACCTCAGCCGAGAGTCCGGGGATCGATTCGTACCGCAGCGACTCGGGAATCCGGGTCGCCTCCATGCGCTCGACGCGTGCGACGGCCTCCTGCTCGCGGCGGATGTAGCCCTCGTACTTCACCAGCACCTCGACCTGGTCGTCGATCGGCCCGTCGCCTGCCGGCCCACCCGGAAAGGCGCGACGAAGGGCGGCGAGCGTCACTTCGGGGCGGCGCAGGAGGCTCTCGAGCGTCGCGGAAGAACGCAGGGGCTCGCTCATCAGGCCGTTCGCGGTGACCGCCTCGGCCCCGACCACCGTCGCCCGTAGCCAGTCCCGCACCGCTTGGACCCCTCGCTGCACCGCCTCGACCCCGGCGAACGCCTCGGCGGGCAGCGCGCCGAGACCGGCGGCCAGCGGCGACAGGCGGGCGTGGGCGTTGTCCTCACGCAGCAGCAGCCGGTGCTCGGCACGCGAGGTGAACATGCGGTACGGCTCGCCGGCGACGCCACGGGTGACCAGATCGTCGATCAGCACCCCGATGTAAGCCTGGTTGCGCCGCAGGACCAGAGCCTCCTGCCCCGTCAGGGCCAGGGCTGCGTTGATCCCCGCCATCAGACCCTGGGCCGCAGCCTCCTCGTAGCCCGTCGTCCCGTTGATCTGGCCGGCGTGGTACAGGCCCGCGACCAGCTTGGTCTCGAGCGTCGGCCAGAGTTGCAGCGGGTCGCAGTAGTCGTACTCGATCGCGTAGCCGGGCCGCATGATGACCGCCTCCTCCAGCCCCTCGATCGAGCGAACCATGGCGGTTTGGACGTCCAGCGGGAGGCTGGTGGAGAGCCCGTTCGGATAGACCTCGACCGTGTCGCGCCCCTCCGGCTCGAGGAAGATCTGATGCCGGGTCTTGTCGGCGAAGCGGACGATCTTGTCCTCGACCGATGGGCAGTAGCGCGGCCCCTTCCCTTCGATCCGACCGGTGTACATCGGGGAGCGATCGAGCCCGGAACGGATGATCTCGTGGGTCCGGGCGTTGGTGTAGGTGATGTGGCAGACCATCTGCGGCTGCGGGACCCCAGCGCTCCAGAACGAGAACGGCTGTGGGGGATCGTCCCCCGGCTGGATCTCCAACCGCTCGTAGTCGATCGTCCTGGCATCCAGACGCGGGCAAGTCCCCGTCTTGAGGCGGCCGACGCGGAAACCGAGCTCCGCCAGGTGCCCACTGAGCCCGGCGACCGCAAAGTCGCCGGCGCGCCCGGCCGAGTAGTTCGACAGGCCGACGTGGACCAGGCCGCGCAGAAAAGTGCCGGTGGTGAGGATCACGCTCCGACTCCGGAGGGTCTCGCCGAGTTGCGTCTCGACACCGCAGACCCGCCCCCCCTGCACCAGCAACCGTTCGGCGCTGCCCTGGTAGATGGTCACTCCGGCGGCGTGCTCCAGGCGGCGCTTCATGTACAGCCGGTACTGCAGCTTGTCCGCCTGTGCACGCGATGCGCGCACCGCTGGACCCTTGCGGGTGTTGAGCAAGCGGAACTGGATCCCGGTGGCATCGATCGCCCGCGCCATCTCGCCGCCGAAGGCGTCGATCTCTTTCACCAGGTGGCCCTTGCCGATCCCGCCGATCGCCGGGTTGCAGGACATCTGGCCGATGTGGTCGAGGTTCAAGGTCAGCATCAGCGTGTCGCACCCCAGGCGCGCCGCCGCCAACGTCGCCTCGATGCCGGCGTGTCCGGCTCCGACGACGATCACGCCGAAGGTCTTATCGAACGGTCCCATCGGGTTGTTCCACGTGAAACACCGCCGGCTCACTTGCCGATGCAGAAGTCGCGGAAGATCCGGTCCAGAATGTCCTCGGTCGTGACCTCGCCGGTGATCGCGCCGATATGCTCGACGGCCGCCTGAATGTCCACCGCGGCAGCGTCGATCGTCGAGGCGCCGCGCAGTGCGGCAAGCGCGCGGTCGAGAGCCTCGCGTGCACGGGCGAGGGCATCGCGCTGGCGGACGGCGGTCACGATGGGCGCTCGCGGGTCGAGGTCGCCAGCGCCCACCAGTTGCACGATCGCGCGGCGCAGCTCGGCCAGGCCCGCGCCGGTGAGGGCGGAGACGCGCACCACCGGCGCCGGCACATCCTCCCCGCCGGGCGACCACGCCGAGGGCAGATCGGACTTGTTGACCACCCGGATCGAGGGGGTGCCGCCGACCTCGGCGAGCGCGGCGCGGTCGTCCTCGCCGAGCGGCTGCGAGCCATCGAGCACAATCAGCACGGCATCGGCGCGCGCCGCTTCGAGCCGCGCGCGTTCGATGCCGAGTTGCTCGACCGGATCGGCGCTGGCGCGCAGCCCGGCGGTGTCCGCCAGGACGACCGGGATGCCATCGATCTCGAGGTCGTCGCTGACCACGTCACGGGTCGTCCCCGGCGCGGGCGTCACGATCGCGCGTTCCACGCCCAGGAGAGCGTTGAGGAGGCTCGACTTGCCGACGTTGGGGCGCCCGACGATCGCCAGGCGGACGCCCTCGCGCAGCAGCCTGCCGCCCTCGAACGAGGCCAGCAGCCGGCCGATCCGGGCCGCGACCGCGCCGATGTCGTCCGCCACGGTTGCCGGCGTCAGGTCGATCTCCTCCTCGGAGAAATCGAGCATGATCTCGATGCGGGCGCGCACGTCGATCAGCCGCTCGCGCAGCTCGCCGAGCTCGTCGGAGAGGCGGCCGCCGAGCTGCCGGAGAGCGGCGCGCGACGCGCTCTCCGTGCGCGCCCCGATCAACGCGGCGACCGCCTCCGCCTGCACCAGGTCGATGCGGCCGTTGAGGAAGGCCCGCTTGGTGAACTCGCCGGGCTCGGCGGTGCGGGCACCGCATTCGCAGCAGCGCGCGAGAACGCGCCGGAGAACCGGCGGGCTCCCGTGGCAATGGATCTCGACCACGTCCTCGCCGGTGTAGCTGTGCGGCCCGCGCATGGCGACGGCGAGAACCTCGTCGATGGCCTCGCCGCTCGCGTCGACCACCCGCCCGCGGACCAGGCGGTGGGAAGGCGGCGGGGTTCGTTCTCGCTGCGGCACGAAGAGGCGCGCGAGGATCTCGAGCGCCCCGACGCCGCTCAATCTGACCACCCCGATGCCCCCTGCTCCGGGCGGGGTGGAGACCGCGGCGATCGTGTCGCGCTCGTACACGGCTGCGGCCGCCGCGTGCGCGGCGTCAGTACTCCGGCGAGCGTCCCCGCTTCGGCTCGCCGCTGGGAACGATCATCACCTGGCGATAGAAGCCCTCGCCCGTGCTGCGCGTCGTCAGACCCCGCTCGTTCTGCAGCGCGAGGTGGATCGTCCGTCGATCGCGTGGGCTGAGAGGGTCGAGCGTGACCGGGCGGCCCCGCTTCTTCACCTGCTCCGCCATCCGCTGCGCCATCTCCTCGAGCGAGCGCCGCCGCTTGACGCGGTAGTGCTCGCAGTCGAGATGGATGCGCACCGCGCTCTCCTCCTCCCGCGACACGATCAGATTGAGGACGTACTCCAGCGCGTCGAGGGTCTGGCCGTGCTTGCCGATGATCACGCTCGACTGCGCCGCGTGGATCTCGAGCAGTGCGCCGTCCTCCGACTCGCCGTTCTCGACCGAGCCCTCGAACCCCATCCGCTGCAGCAGCTCGGCCAGCACCCTGCGGGCGTGCCCGAGCGCGGGGCCGTCCGCCGCGCGGCGCGCCCGTCCGTCTCCCTTCTCCTGCGGTAGCGCTGCCGCCTCGGACGCGACGCCAGCCGCGCTCGGCACGCGGCGAGAGACGCGCACACGGGCCGGACGGCCGCCGAGACCGAACAGGCCCCGGCTCCCCGGCGCGAGGATCTCGACTTCCACCTCGCTGGAGTCCGCCGCGAGGTCCCTCAGCGCGCTCGCCACCGCCTCCTCGAGCGTGCCGCCCTCCGCTTCGATCGAATCAGTCCTGCTCATTTGTCCGCCCGTCTCAGCATTACGTATTGTTGTGCGATCGTGAGGACGTTGTTGACCAGCCAGTAGAGCACCAGGCCGGCGGGAAAATTGATGAACATGAAGGTGAAGATCACCGGCATGATCATCATCATCCGCTGCTGCATCGGGTCGCCCGCCGCCGGCGTCATCCACTGCTGCACCAGCATGCTGAGGCCCATGATGATCGTCAGCACCGGGATGCCCGGGGGGTCGACGAAGGGCAGCGGCAACGAACCCAGGCGATCGGGGCTCGAGAGGTCGGTGATCCACAGCATGAACGGCGCATGGCGCAGTTCGATCGCGTTGTTCAGAGCGTTGTAGAGCCCGACGAATACCGGGATCTGCAGGAGCATCGGCAGGCAGCCGCTGAGCGGATTCACCTTGTGCCGCCGGTAGAGCTCCATGATCTCCTTGTTCATCTGCTCGGGGCTGTCTTTCAGCCGCTCCCGCAGTTGCTGCATCTGCGGCTGGAGCTTCTGCATCTGGCGCATCGAGACGAAGCTCTTCTGGGTCAGCGGGATGAACAGCACCTTGACCGCCACGGTGAGCAGGATGATCGCCACGCCCCAGTTGCCCGTCAGGTAGTGGAGCAGGCGGAGAACCTGCAGCATCGGAATCGCGATGAAGGTGAAGTAGCCCAGGTCGATGGCCTTCTGCAGCCCATGCCCTGCCGCCTCGAGGTCTTCGGTATCCTTCGGCCCGAGGTAGAGCTCGAAGGCCAGCGGCTGCGGTCCCTCGAGCGGCGCGAGCACGCGCGCGTTGGCGGTGTTGCCCTGAAAGCGCAGCCAGAGGTCCATGTTCTCGCCGTTGTCCGGCACGATGGCGGAGAGGAAGTAGGTGCTGCCGTACCCCACCCAACCGACGGGACCCTTGAGGTTCTCGCCCTTCTCCAGGTCGGGAAAGTTCTTGTGCTCGAGCTTGTTGTTCACCAGCGCGATCACGCCCTGGAACACGCCGGTCTGCTGCGTTCCGTGCGCCGGTGGGATGCCCTTGACCCAGTCGAGGTCGAGGCGTTTCGTGCCTGACGGCAGTTGCGCCGGCACGACCTCCAGGTGGATGGGATACTCGTTGCCCTTGAAGCGCAGGCGCTTCTCGAGATCGACGCCGTCCGCCTGCCAGGCCAGCACCAGCGTACCCTCCTCGTCGCCCTGCAGCTTCAGCGGCCCGCCGCGGATCTCGTAGAGCGCGCCGGCGTCGCCGATGGTCTGCGCCCCGCGCAGTTCCAACCCCAGGGGGAGTTGCCCGTTGGCGCCGGGGATGACCATCTCGAGAGGAGGGCTGTCCGGCTTGGTCGTCGTCGGATACCGCTTCAGGCTCAGGCTGCGCAGACGGCCGCCCGCGGCGGTGAAGACGGCGGTGTAGAGGTCGGTCTCGACCGTCACCTCGGGAGCGTTCACGATCGCCGCTGCGGCGGCGGCCGGCGGCGCGGACTCGAACGGCGCCGGCTCGGTCTCCCGGACCGCGCCCGAGTCCGCCTCGCCCCCTTCGCCCGGCGCTGCCAACTCCGGCTGGGCGAGCTTGGGCGGCGGCGGGTAGAGCCGCGGCAGCAGAACCTCGTAGTAGAGGAGCAGGATCGCGATCGAGATCGCGACCGCCACCAGAGCGTTGCGCTCCATCAGCGCACCGGATCCCAACCGCCCGGATGGAAGGGGTGACACCGCAGCAGGCGGCTGGCGGCACGGCGCAGCCCGCCGACGACGCCGTAGCGATCGATCGCCTCGTGCGCGTAGTGCGAGCACGACGGCGCGAAGCGGCAGTGACTGCCGAGCCAGGGCGACACGGCGAGCTGATAGAGCCGCAGCGCCGCCATCAGGAGGAGAGCGACGCCGCGGGGAACGCGCGACACGAACACTTCGATCATCGTTTCATCGCCCTTGGGCGGCGCCGGCCCGACGCCACAGGTTCACCAGCTCCTCGCCGACCGCGGCGGCGTCGAGGCGCCCTGCCGCCGCCCGCGCGATGACCACCGCGTCGCCCGCGGGGAGATCCCGCCAGCGACGCCGGAACGTCTCGCGCACGAGGCGCTTGACCCGGTTGCGCACCACCGCCCCGCCGACGCGACGGCTGACGGTGATGCCCAATCGCGACGCGCCATCGGCGCGCGCCTGCAGCAACACGACGAAGCTCGCTCCGCCCACCCGCCGGCCGATGCGCTCGACCCGCAGGAAGTCGCGGCGCTGCCGCAGACGCAGCTTCCGGGGAAAGCGCTGAGCGCGGCTCAGCGCGGCTGCTTCGGCGGCACCGAGACGGTCAGGCGCTTGCGACCCTTCGCGCGCCGGCGCTTGATCACCGCGCGACCACCCGGCGTCGCCATCCGCTGACGGAATCCGTGCGTTCTCTTCCGACGCTTGTTGCTCGGTTGGTAGGTTCGTTTCATGGCCTCCTCTGCTCGGCGGCGCGCCTGCTCTCATCGCTCGAACGCCAGTGGTCCACCGGCGGCGAGCCGCGCATATCAACACACGGGGCAGGTCAAGTCAATTTGAGCAAGAGCCGGGTAGTGCCTCAGTTTGATTCCGCGAACCACAAGACCCCGCTTGGAACTTCGCCGGCCTCGTGATTACCTTGCGACCATGCCCAAGGGACCCCGAGGCGAGCGCCGACCAGCCGACGTTATCAGCAACGCCGTTCACGTCATGCGGATTGCCCTGGGAGAGATCGAGGACACGGTCGAGACTCCCGACCCCGCCAAGGATTACATGCGGAAGGGCGGGTTGAAGGGCGGCAAGGCACGAGCGAAGGCGCTCAGTCCGGCGAAGCGGAAGGCGATTGCCAGAAAGGCCGCGCGGGCGCGGTGGGGCTAGCGGCGCTTCCGCGGCCGATTATCCACCTTCATCTGCTTCAGCTTTATCGGCTTCACTGGCCGAGCCTGGATTTGGCCGGATGGGCGCTGCGCCATCTTCACGATGACCTCGAACGGCATCTCGGCTGCCAGGACCCACTTTTTCCGAGCCAGGAACTCGACGCGGAAGCGATACACTCCCGGCCCCCGCCAGAGAAACGCGCTTATGCCGACAAAGCTACGCGTTCGCTTCCCGCCCTGGAAATCTACGTTCATCTCCGGCTGGTAGACAGGCTGAGGGTCGTTCGGAGTCACGAGCACAATGCGGACCCGCTCGACGCCGTTCTGCCCTTGCGTTGCCTGGTCGCTGCCCCAGAGCGTCACTAGCTCCAGCGACACGTCCACGGTCTCATCCGCCGTCGGGTCGGGGAGTGTAACGCCCGGCTGGACGGTGACGGAGATTTCCTCCGCGACCTCAAGGAGGCTTACTTGGTTACTGCGGGCATCAACAAGCCCGCGTCTACAGAGAACCGTCCAGATGTGCTTCATTGAAACGCGTGCTGCGCACCCCCCGTGGCCTCTCGAAGGCGGCCGGCGCGCAGGGGGCCTTTGCGCTCGCCGTAGGTGACGGTGTTCAGGAGTCCATCGTGCATCTCGTGCCACCGCAAGGGAACGTCCTTGCCCGTGACGTGAATGTGGACCACGGCGCCAACCGCCATGGCCAGCTTGGTCATTGCCATGGCGCTAAGGTTGGCGTCGCCACGAAGCACCTGCGTAATGTGAGCCCGCGAAGTCCCAGCCAGCTTGGCGAGATCTGCCCTGGAGATCGACCGCAGGCGCAGCCAGCGGTCCAGGGATTCGCTGAACTCGGTAAGCGGAATCGTCAGCCAGTAGGTGGGCGCCGTTTCGATAGCGCTCAAGCGGTCGGCGTAGTCCTCCATTGATTCATCGCCTCCTGGGAATATCCACAATCTTGATCAGCCCCTTCTTCTGGTCCTCTTTGTACTGCTTCATGAGCTTACGCGAATCGTTGATGGCGTCCCTTGGGTCAGTTTCCGCCTTGCTGCGTTTCGAGAATCCCCTAGTGCAGACGATGGTCTGCGGGCCACCATCGAACCAGGCGACCCGCGGCTTCTTCCCTTTCGGCTGCTTTCGAAACTCATACAGCCCCCCGCCAAGCGGCTTCGAAAGCGGCATCGATCGAGGCGGCCCGTTCGCAGGGACATGTTCGCGGATCAGCGCCAATAGCTCCGTACACGCCGCCTCGTAAGTCGTCGCATCCTCATCAACCTCGACGTCTCCAGCTGCCTCGATGTCGATTTGTTCGCCTCTCCCGGCCGCGCCATCGAGCAAGAAGTCGAGAACCTGGCTTTTGCCGGTGTCCGTCGCCACCAGAAGCACTTGCCACCGACCTCTTGCCAATCGACGCAATAGCATGTTAACCCTCCAGGTTTACAGGAGTCAAGGGGCGACGGCACAATAATAGGCGTTGGCTGGAAGGCAAGGATCTTAATCTAATGAACTCTATGCTTGACACTCAAGCACATAGTTCCTATTATTCCCGCATGAACACGTTGCCGGCGGCGAAGCGGGTCCAAATTCTCTCGATGCTCTGCGAGGGCATGTCGATGCGCGCCGTCGCCCGCTTGGCCGACGTGTCCATCAACACCGTGGCTCGTCAGCTCGTTCTCGCCGGCATGGCCTGCGCCAAGTTCCATGACGAGACTGTCCGCAACGTGAAGTCGAAGCGCGTGCAGGCTGACGAAGTGTGGAGCTTCGTCGGGATGAAGGAGCGGACCGCCAAGGGCAAGGGCTCGGATCGCCCGGACAATGTTGGCGACGTCTGGACCTGGACGGCGATAGACGCCGATTCGAAGCTCTGTATTTCCTGGCTGCTCGGCGGACGCGACGCCGGTTATGCCTTCGAGTTCATGTCCGACGTGGCGAAGCGCCTTGCCCACCGCGTCCAGCTCACGACGGACGGCCACAAAGCCTACCTCTCTGCCGTCGAAGATGTGTTCGGCATCGGCATCGATTACGCGCAGCTCGTGAAGGTTTACGGCGAGAACACCAAGGAAGAGAACCGCCGCTACTCGCCGGCCGTCTGCCTCGGAACCGAGCGCAACGTGATCGAGGGCAACCCCGACCCGGAGCACATTTCGACCAGCTACGTGGAGCGGTCAAACCTGAGCCTTCGCATGCACAACCGCCGCTTCACCCGTCTGACCAACGCCTTCTCAAAGCGCCTGGAGATGCACGGCCACATGGTCGCGCTCTACACGGTCTTCTACAACTTCGTCCGCATCCACAAGACTCTGCGGATGACGCCCGCGATGGCGGCTGGTGTCGCTGACCGCCTCATGTCCATGGAGGACGTGGCGAAGATGGTCGAGGAGTTCGATGCCACGTTGCCGCGCAAGAAGCCGGGGCGGAAGCCGAAGGCCGAAAAGGCGGCTCAGGAATCAAACTGAGGCACTACCAAGAGCCGGGGATTGCTCGACTCTCGCGCCCAACGAGCGTTGCGCAACGCGCGTTGCACAACGCTCGTACGGCTTCAGGCGGGCGTCTCTTCCGCCGGCGCCTCGGCAGGAGGCGCGCTCTCGGCGGCCTTCTTGCCGGGATACTCCTTGGCGAAATGCTCGACGCACAGCCCGCGGCGTGCGCGCGGCTTACGGCAGCCGTCGGTGTGGCAGATGTTGTAGCGCTTCTTCCTGGGCTTCTTCTCGGCGGTCGACTTCGGCATGGGCGGTTCCTCTCATCCCCAGATCTCAGGCTTCGCCTGGCGCGACATCAGGTCGCCGACGACCTGTCGCGCGGGCTTGTCCTCGTGCAGTAGTTGGCGGATCTGCTCCGCGATCGGCATCTCGACCCCGGCGCGCTGCGCCAGGGCACACACGGTGTGACTGTTCTTCACTCCTTCCGCAACCATCCGCATGTCGCGCAGGATGTCCGCCAGCTTCTCGCCCTTGCCCAGCCGCAGGCCGACGCTGCGATTGCGGCTCAGGTCGCCGGTGCACGTCAGCACCAGATCCCCGACTCCCGACAGGCCTGCCACGGTGCGCGAATCGCCCCCCAGCTTGGTCACCAGCCGGGACAGCTCGGCCACCCCCCGGGTGATGAGCGCCGCCCGCGTGCTGCTGCCGAAGCCGAGCCCGTCACTGACGCCGGCGGCGATCGCGATCACGTTCTTGACCGACCCGCCGACCTCGACCCCGACCAGATCAGTGCTGGTATACACCCGGAACGTGGGCGCCGAGAACGCCCGCTGCACCAACTCCGCCACCTCGATGCTCACCGCCGCGGCGGTGACCGCCGTCGGCATCCGGGCGGCCACCTCGCGCGCGAAGCTGGGCCCGGAGAGGGAGGCCACCAGCGCGACGTCGGGCCGCCCGAGCGCTTCGGCGATCACCTCCGACATCCGCTTCATCGAGCCTTCCTCGACGCCCTTGGAGGCGCTGACGACCGGGGTCCCGGCCGGCATCGAGGGCCGGGCCTTCTGCATGATCTCGCGCGCCACGTGCGACGGGCTGACGTAGAGCACCAACTCGGCACCGGCGAGGGCCGCGCCCAGGTCGCTGGTCACCGCCAGCGTGGGCGGCAACGTGAAGCCCGGCAGGTAGACGGTGTTCTCCCGCTTCTCGCTGATGATCCCGCAGACCTCGGGGTTGTGAACCCACATGGTCGTCTGGTGATCGTTCTCGCTCAGGAGCTTCGCGAGCGACGTGCCCCAGCTACCTCCTCCGAGGACCGCGACGCGCATGGGCGGCCGAATGTCACATGCCGCCATGGCGCGCAAGCAAGGCGCGTTCGACAACCCCCGCGGGCGCCGTTACAGTCCCGCCGCTCGATGTCGACGCCCCGTCTCGCCGCCCTTCTCCTCGCCTTCGCGGTGCTCGTACCGGATGGGGCGGGCGCCGGCGACCTCCCCAGGGTGGCCTACCTCGGCGACCCCGACACCTACCTGCGCCGCCAGTTCGATCTCGCCCAGTTCACCCCGGCACCGCTGTCGGGCGACCCGGAGGCGATCGTCCTCGCCGACGCGGAGATCGGCAGCGAGGACCTCGCCCGCATCCGCGCCCTGACGGCGCGCGGCACCGGCCTGGTGCTCGTCCTCGGACCCAGGTCCGGCACGACCACCCTGCGAGCCCTGCTCGACGTCGAGCAGACGCACGAGGTCGACACGGCGGCGATCGTCGCGGCCGCGGCTGCCGCCCCCGGTGGATCACCCGTGCAACGGCTGCCCTGGCGCAGCGCTCCCCAGGTCGGCCAGCGCACCCTCCCCCAGGATCTACCCGCAACCGCGCTGGTCGAGACCCGCGCCGGCGAGCCCGTGCTGCTCGAGACCCGACTCGGCCAGGGGCGCGTCTACATTCTCACCCCATGGTTCGCCGCCAGCTCGCCATCCGAGCCCGAGGCCGCCAACTACCAGTTCCAGACCTGGTCCTACTTTCCCTGGCTCCTTCATGCGTTGACCAGCGAGGCGGCCGGCGTCGAGCCGGTCGACTACGCCTTCTGGCCGGCGGCCCCCCTGCCGAGTCCGCAGGAGCGCCTGACGCTCGCCGGCCTCTTCACCGGTTTGCTCGCCCTCACCGGTGCCGTGT
>Ga0268299_1002457_pt1 | contig 22111 bp, 19 predicted proteins | sample NOBtaG_FD_193484 | JGI IMG/M metagenome (GOLD analysis project Ga0268299, IMG submission 193484) | Activated sludge microbial communities from bioreactor in Nijmegen, Gelderland, Netherland - NOB reactor | ecosystem: Engineered > Bioreactor > Aerobic > Activated sludge | place: Netherlands... | reverse complement strand
AAAGTTAGAAGGATATAAAGTGGGACAGCAAGAATTGTTCCGGCTGTGCCTGGAGCAACAGGACTATAACCACTACCTAGCCCAGTAGCAATAATAACAGCCGCCCAGTCAGTTGCGTTTTTTGCTGGTAGTAGAGTAGTAGCTTTTTTTATTGCCAATGATTGCTCCAAGCAAGAATTAAATGTTGTTTAATGTTCGTAAGTTTCTGGAGCCTCGCCAGTCCAAATAGTTTTTCCAGTATTATCAATATAGCTTGTTTGACTACCATTAAAAACCTGACCAATGCCATTAAATACACGAGCATTTTCATGAATTGGGTTAACTACAAATTTACCTTCTTTGTTGATAAATCCCCATTTTTGGGCTAATTGAACCGCTGCCATACCACCGGAAAAACTTACAGCAAATTCAAATTGTGGTTGAATTACTATTTTTCCAGTTTTATCAATAAAACCCCATTTTCCATCTACTTCAACGGATGCTAGACCTTCAGAAAATTCATTAGATGAAACAAACTGAGGGTTAATTATAAATTTTCCAGTCTTATCAATATAACCAAATTTTCCACCATCTCCACCAACTTTAACTCCAGCCAAGCCTTCAGAAAATGAGAGTGCTAAATCAAATTGTGGTTGAATTACCATAATACCGGTTTTATCAATAAAGCCTGTTAGCTGATTTCCATTTGCTTGCGGGAAAGATATTACAGCCATTTCTTCAGCAAAATCTTGGATGCTGCCTTCAGGCTGGCGAAAAATAACATTTCCTTTTTTGTCAACCACCACTGCATCTGCACCATCTTTTAAGCAAACTAAGCCATTATAAAATCTAGGATAACTTTCTTCAAATGGGGAGCTATAGGAAGTGTTTAATACTACAGCACCCGTTTTATCTATAAAACTAGATGCTCCATTAACTACAACATAAGCAAGCCCATCAGAAAAATCACCAGCAGCATCAAAGGTTGGATTAATAACAATTTTTCCACTTGTATCAATAAACCCACATTTTTGACCAATTCTGACACAAGCTAAACCTTCATAAAAATCATTAGCTAAATCATATTGAGGCTCAATAACTATATTTCCAGTTTTATCAATAAAACCATATTTTTTATCTTTAATAACAACAGAAAATTCTGAGAATTTATTAGCAGTTTCATTAGCAATTTCACTTGGCTTTTCATCAACTTTTTGATCAACTTTAGGAGTAGCTTCACTTGTTGTTTGGTTATTTCCTTTTTTGCCACAAGCAATTGTTAAAAAGGTGATACAGATAAACAAAATAAAAAAGCGTTTCATTTTTTACCTCATCAGGGGACTTGAGAATTTCTTTATTAAAATTAATTTTGACCAGCACTAATTACTACTTTAGCTTTTTTTAGCACTTTTCCTTGATGTACATAGCCTAATGATTTAGTAGCTAAAATTGTTCCTCTTATTGAAGTGGAAAGTCGTTGCTCTATAACTTCATGAAAATCTGGGCGGTAAGTTTCTCCTGTTTTAGGTGAAATGGCTTCATAACCAATTAAATGAAGTAATTTTTGATGAGCAACAATTAAATTTGGGCTTTCTGGTAAAGCAAGTTGTGCATCAATAGGCAAAATAACTAATTCCAGCCAATTTATTCTTTCATAAGGTAAACGAGCAAAATCTAACAGACCAGCAATCAAATTTTCATTAATTAAATAAGCTGGTAGACTATCATTAAATTGCATTGCTAAATCTTTATCTGCAATCATTAGCTCATTTAGCACAGCTTTTAATTCTAAAAAATGTGGAATACGTTCTTTAAGTAAACTGTTCCAATTGTTTAAGGTAATTCCATTATTGATTTGCTGATATATTTCTGAACGTAAGTTTTCAAGTTCTGCCCAAAGGGTGTTAAATTCTTTGTCTTCTTTTTCAACATTTTCAAGAACTTTTTTTTCTAGTTCTTGGACACGTTTTTGCAGATCTATTAATGGTTTAGCATCAAAAGGTTGCATAGTGTTTAGACTTTCTAATTTTTGTTTTGCAGTTTTTAATTCTTTTTTAGTGGAGTACCAAGTTAACATTAGGCCAATAACCAAACTAGCAAGCAGTATTGTTGATATTAGCAATGGATTCATAGACTTAGCCAGCACCTAATATGGGAGCAGTTTCTTTTATTTCTTTATCCTCAAATCTTACTGTTATTTCTATTCCAGCAGATTCTGGTAGTAACTCAAAAATTATACTTAGATCTTTGCCACTAAATTCTGAAGGACAATTAATAGAATATTCCTTCATTTTAGGATTACCAAATATTTTAGGATCACTTTCATGACCAAAATAATAGTAAAGTCTGATTTTTGTTGTATTTGGAGGTAAATATAAAGTTTTTTCTTGTTTTGATTGGCTATCACTGTTAGTAATACCACGCTCAAAAATTGTCTCAAATCGATAGCCAGAAATTAGCAAACCAACACGACAAGGTAAAGTATGATTTACTTGATCAATTGGAAAAGGTAGTGCTTCTGGTGCAACAGCATAAAGCAAAGCCCCTTTGGTGACACCAAGCTTGATATTTTCTCTATCTAGTAGAACTCTTTCTTTACTGCCATCAAAAAAAGCTTCAGAAAGCATCTCTGTTACTAATGGCAATAGGGAAGAATTTCCACCTAATAAAATCCAATCTAGTCTTCGAGCAGGAATTAATTTTCTATCATAAAGAGCCGTTACCATATCAATTAAAATAGTAATTAATTGCTCAATATAAGGTCTTAACAATATTTCTATTTCTTGAAGACTAAGATCTGAATGGAAGGTTTGACTACCTGTTGAGCTAACTAGATTTTGAGTCAACTCTTGGTTAAAAATTTGGTCTTTAGGATCAAAATGACGTTTTATATATTCAGCTAAAGTAGCTAAACGCTGGTAATTTTCTCTAACAATATCTGAGTTATTAGATAAAAGATCCTCTAAATTACTAGGAAAAGTAAATATATTTCTTTCGTTTATAGGAACTAATTTTTCATATAGAAAGCGTGCTAACTCAAAAGTAAGTAGTTCTCCGCCTAAATCTACACCACTAACATCTAGCAAATGGAATTCAGGCTTATTTTGGCTAGTTTGTGGCTGAATATGAAAAATAGCTAAATCAGTTGTCCCCCCACCAAAATCAAAAACAGCAAAAACCCCTGGTTGAGAAAAAATTTCTCGGTGCAAATAAGCATAATGAATTGCTAAAGCTACAGGTTCGCTAATAGGTGTAATTACTTGTGCTAAACCTACTGACTGAAAGGCTGTTGCTAAACGCTCTCGTTGTATTTTGCCAAATGTAACTGGAAAAGTTATTACTGCTTTTTTAGGAGTAATACCATTACGTAGTTTAATAGCTTCTATAAGTGAATGAGCATAAATGCTTACTAATTGATCTACTGTTTTAGTGTGTGCTTTACCATGTTTTATATCTAAAAAAGTTTGTGAAACAGTTTCATGAGATTTTGAGAGCAATGGCTTAAATGCCCAAGCAGTTGCTTTAAGGGCGCGGGGGCCGGAAAAGCGTTTAGTAAAAGCACTTGCTCCATATTCATAAAATTGAGTGTTTTCATCAACAAACTGTATACAAGTAGGGCTTTCTGTTGGGTTAGAATTAAGATTAATAGGATCAATTAATAAAGTACGGATAGTTGTACCTTCAATCATTGCAGCACAACTATTGCTAGTTCCAAAATCAATTGCAATCCAGTCGTTATAATCTTGAGGCTCAATAAATTCAAAAGTTAGCTGTATTGGTAAGGGCCGAACTCGCTCACAAATTAATTGGGGGTCATAATAATGAAGGTTAAGCTCTAAATATTTACGACAGGGTTCAAGAATTTTATTTGAGTCTATTTCTAAAGTAATTAAACAATTTTCATTTGGCCCAAGCTTACTAATATTTTCTGGAGTTAGCTTTAACCAGTCAGGAACATTTGAAAAAGAAATGTTTTGGGCCGTTCCCTTACCTTCTTTAGTAATTGAATCAAAAAAATTTTTTAGTTGTAAAGTACTAGAAAATATTCCAGAGCCAATAATAATAGCTTGATCTCCAATGTTATAACGCTCTATTTGATCAACAATATTTGGTACTTCTACTACTTGGAGTTTTAATAAAAATTGTCGGCTACCTAGTTCTTGAAACCCTATTGTTAAGTTTAGCTCTTTTTCTTGAACAGGGATTTGTAATTTATAAGGTTGGTCATTTTTTATTTGAACAGGATTATTTATTAAAAACTGTGAGCCAATATTAATAGAACCAATGCTAAGCAAATTTTCTGTGTTAGTTTCTACTTGACATGTAAAAACAGGCTGGCTTATTGGTAGACGTAGGAAAAATCCTTCTGAAAGACTTCTAAAATTAGGCACATCAGGAAAAGTAAGACGAATTTCTGGAGGTTCTTTTAATTGAACAGAAATATCTATGGGTTTATCATGGTAGCGAAATTTTAATCGACCGCTACGACGGCCAAAGGTATTATTTTCTGATACATGAAGATTTATTTGTAAAGACTCATTTTTTCCTAATATAGTTGGCTGATTTGGTTCAACCTTAGCATCTATGTCTATTACCTCAAATGAATCTATTTTAATAGGAATTAACCCATCGTTAGTAATACTAAAACTTTTTGTATAGGATCCTTTATCACTAATATAAACAATTAATTCTTTTGGAACAGAAATGCTTGTAATACTTTTACCACAACCAGAACAATAACTATCTGTTTGAGATAAAATATCCCATTCACAATCAGGGCAGTTAATTACATTACCAATAACAAAATGCTGCCCACTACTAGTAAGTTGAGAAATTATAGGATTTTCTGTCTTTGCTGGGGGCAAAACATCTTTATTAGATAAATCAGATGAATCATTAGACTCTTCATCAAGATCTAAAAAGAGGTCTTCATCATTTTCTAATGAGTTTATGGGTTTTATAGAGTCATGTTTTTTATCAGCAATAAAGGTGCTAAAAGGATCAAGTTTACTAATATCAGAGATATTTGTATTTGGTAAAAAATTTTTTTCTATAGCTATTTTATTTTCTTCTAGGTTTGTTGGGGGAGTAATTTTTACTGTTGGTGGTACTAATAAATCTGGAGGAGTTAAAACTTGGTTTACTAATGATTGTAATTGTCCCCAATTTCCTACTTCAGCAGGCTTAGAATCAGTTGAGTTGCTTTTAGATATAGCAGGTTTATTTAGGTCATCTGTTTTTGGAACAACTTCTGTTTCAATATTTGGTATAAGAAACTTTTCTGTAGGAGGAACACTAGTTAAACTAGGTTCTACAATACTTGGTAGATTTATACTTGCTATTTTTTCTGTAGGAGGGACTTTTTCTTCTTTAACAGCGGATTTAGTAGTTTCAGCAAAAACAGGTTTTGCCATTGGAGGAGTAAAATTTGGGGGTAAAGGTAAATCGTTAATTGATGCAACAGGTTTGTTATGTGGAACTTGTGGTAGATTAGTTGATTTAGGAGGCGTTCTAACTGGAATTGGACGGGGTGCAGAAGTTATTGGTAAACTTTCAGCTACAACAGGACTTTCTTGATTGCTTTGTAAAGGATCTGAGAGTAAATGCTTGATGCTATTGGGTATTTGCAAATTAGGATTATTTTGTGCATTACGTAAATAATCTATGACTAATTCTGCAATTGCTCGTTGAGCAGGACTTTTACTTTCATTTTTACGCCCTTGATAAAAGCGAAAAGTACGAAAATGGGCTTGTCTGATCTGTTCATCAGAAGCATTTTCATTGGTAATTCCTATTAACCGCCAATAATCTTTCATTTTGCTATTTTTATATAGTTAAACAGTAGTAAATAATGACTGCTTGTAAAACAACTCCAACGATATAAAGCATTCCTACTAGCATTTTTACACCACCAGAAGGTTCTCTAGTTGAACTACTCATAAAAATTTACTCCTAAAAAGATATGGGATTTTAGCATAAATTTTTTCTTACCTGTCTATAGCCTAGCAGGTTTACTTTTTATATTTTAATCACTTAAAAAACACAACTAAAATTTTTGGACAAACTTTGCTTAAATGTGCCAAAAAATAAGCTTTAAAACAAATAAAGCAAGCCAGTAGCTTGCTTTATTTGCTAACTCAAATCTAAATCTTTAGCCACGAACATCTATTGTTTGAATAAGCAAGAAAAGTCGTGAATTAACAGGACGGCCATCTTTGGTTCCAGGCTTAAAGGAAGTACGCTTTAACACATTAACAACACGCTTTTCTAATTGCTGATTCTTAGGTGAATCAACAATTTGTACTAGTTCTGCTCGACCTTTAGAAGAAACATCTGCTACTAAAAATAAATCTTGCTCTGGTGCTAAAGCATGTGCTTTGGCTAGGTCTGATAAAGCTCTAGAGGATTGCACGCTAGGAGATGTGTCAAAGTCATCTGGTAACGGCAAATCAATAGTCTCGCCTGGTGTCCAAATTACACTAACATGGCCTTGTAATTCTCTAATAAAAGCTGGTTGAAAGCTATACATTACCGTAGCAAAAAGTAAACAAGTAACTAAAAAGCCTGTTGCATATGACACATATTGAGGACGAGCATAGAAAAAAGTATTGACTAACCAATTGCCAAACCTAGGATTTGCTGGCTTACAAATGTGAGCAGCATTAATTTGGGCAATAATATTTGGTGCTAAATCTGGTGGAGGCATTGATGAACCCAATTGTTTTAATAATTGGGTTGTATGCCTAATGTCATCAACATAATCAAAACAATCAGTACAAGAGTTCATATGTAACAAGAACTCTTGGTTTTCTTGTGACGAAAGTTGATGATCTAAGTAAGCAGAAGCGTTTTGACGCAAATATAAGCAGTTCATAATTACTCGCTAAAAATTCATCTACTCTCTGACCCGCGAAATGTCTGTAGCAGAGCGGGTGTTGCTGGCCTACGACGTAGCACGTCCTTTTAACACTCTGCACAAACTTCGGCCCATCGGTTACAACAGGTCTATTTGGCGAGTCAGAGGTAGTGAATGTTGTTTATTTGCCTAAAACAGGCAAGTTAAAACCTTTAGACTCTCTATTAATACAAATATCTAGTGCAAAACTGCTAAAACTAAAAAGAACTCTTTAGTAGCTCACGTAATTCTTCACGACCACGAGCAATACGGGATTTTATTGTCCCAACAGAAACTTCTAAAGTCTCAGAAATTTCTTCATAACTTAAACCTTCAATATCACGTAAAATTACTGCAACACGAAAATCAAATTTTAACTTTTCTAAAGCTGTCACAATCATTTTACGCTGTTCGGCTGCTAATGCCCGTTGTTCTGGGCTTTGTCCTGTTGCAGCTAACTTTTCTGAAAGAGGAGTTTCTTCTGGACTACTAATATCTAAAGAAACAGTTTTTTCTCTTCGTCGTCGTCTCCACCAACGTTGTTGGTTTGCTACTTGATTAACAGTGATTCTATAGATCCAAGTTCGCAGTTGTGCATCACCACGAAACCGACCAATATTGTTGTAAACTTTTAAGAAAGTATCTTGAGTAGCATCACGGGCATCTTCCCTATCATTAGAAAGTCTAAGAGCTAAATTATAGACGCTAGTATTATATTTATTAACCAATTCTTCAAAGGCATAACGCTCACCTGCCTGGATACGCGCTATTAAGCTTTCATCCTCTGCCGCTATTACTTCTTGAGTAGTAGCTGATAGATTAAGCTCACATTCTTGGTTAATTGCAACTAACTCACTTGCTCTCATCATGTGGTAGTGGCCCTAGATTTAACAAAAATTATTTTTACTACTTGTTGGTTGGCTTCAGATAACTTAGACCCCGGTTTTTTAGAAAAGTTCCCAAAATCGGAAAAACTTTTTGATAATATTTTTGTGATGCTAAGTTTAAGTTTTACAATAGATAACACAAAACTTCCAATTAGGTCAACGCTACTTTCTGGAATTTTTAGGAAAAATTTTTTATTTTTAGTGAATCCTTTTCTATTTTTAATCTGTAATGCTATTATCAGTAACACCTCTTATATTAATTTAATTTTTTATGAATATTTTTATTGCACCCGTAAAAAGGAGAATTTTTTATGTACGGGAAGAAACCCTGGTTATTAGAACGTAGAGCATTTTTAAGATTAGGGGCCGGTTTAGGTCTAAGTTCTTTGCTTTTTGGGTGGGCAAACCCAATTCAAGCAGAAAATCTTTCTAAACAACGCCCAATTATAAACACAAATGTTACTCCAAGATCATCAGCACGAAATACTTTGCTAATTATGCTTAGGGGAGGTGCTAGCCATATTGATACTTTTGATATAAAAGTAGGTAGTTGGACACCTGATAAATTAGGAGTGGGAAAAAATTCTGCTAATGAGTTATGGCCCGTAGGCGTAATGCCACAATTAGCAAAACAAGCTAATAAGTTTTCTTTAGTTCGCTCCTTACAACATACAGAAGTAGTACATGAAAGAGCCGAGTATTATGTAGAAACAGGCCGACGCTTAAACCCAGGCCTTAGAGCAGAGATCCCGCACGTTGGCGCGGTTGTAGCCTTAGAGCAGGAAGCTAAACGTTCTAATACAGATATTTTTCCTGGATTTATGTTCTTTGGTACAGGTGGTTATACCAATAATGGATTTCTTAGTGCTAGTTTCTCTCCTTTTATCTTAGATAATCCTGGCGAAGGTATAACTAATTTACTTCCTCAAGACGGACTTTCAGCCTTTAACCGTCGCCGAGAAGCCTTAAAATTACTTAATGATGTAAATAATGGTGAGACAAATGCTTCCCGACAAAGTTTTTCTGTCTTTCAAGATCAAGCAGAAAAAATGATGCGTGATCCTATGACAGCCCCTACATTTGTAGTCTCAGAAGATGATAAAAGACGCTATGGAAATAATTATTTTGGGGTCTCAATAGCTGCGGCAAGAAATGTTTTTAAGGCTAATCGAGGTACACGCTTTATTGAAGTAGATCAATATGGTTGGGATAATCATATTAATATTTATGATGATCGTCCCTTTAGCCTTCCTGCCCTTTGTCGTCAATTTGATATGGCGTTGTCTGCTCTCTTAGACGATCTATCAAACACACCTGGACAAGATGGAAAAACGCTTTTAGATGAAACATTTATTGTAGTAACAGGTGATTTTGGTCGTACAGTTGGACAACTTAACACTTCAAAAGGTCGAGATCATTATCCTTATGCTTTTTCCGCTCTCTTTGCTGGTGGAGGTGTAAAGGGAGGTCGCGTTATTGGCTCAACTGATGATAGCGGGGCCGGTGTACTAGATTTTGGTTGGAATAAAAACCGTCCTATACATTTACCAGATATTGTGACAACTATGTATTCAACACTAGGTATAGATTGGACAAAAACCTTAACCAACACTCCTTCAGGTAGAGTCTACCGCTATGCAGATCCTGCGGCGGTAGGTGATGAAGATAGTTATGAAATCACAGGGTTATTTTAAGAGGAGTAGAAAAAATGAAACGAATAATACTTTTTTTATTTGTAGTAATAGTAGCAGTATTAATTGTAGTTCCAACACCAAGCCCGCAAGCAAAAAGAAATAATACTAAGTCTCCTTGGATAGCCCTAAAAAAAGCTAATGCTCAATCTAAAGATCCTCATGCTGGAATGTTTACTAAGTATGATGCAGTAACCGAAGTTTCTAAACAAACCAGAGAAGTAACGGCTAGTTTACCAAAAAGTAAACGTAATAAAGATTTAGCTGCTAAAACTGCACAACCTGGAAGACTTCCAACTAACAATATTATTGATCAAGAAATTTTTGCTACTCTTGCATTAAAAGGTGTAACACCAGCAGAACTTGCAACAGATGAGGAGTTTTGCAGACGTATTTTTTTAGATCTAACAGGTCGTCAACCTAGCCCAGAAAGATTGTTAAAATATGTTGCAGATCAAGATTCAAACAAAAAATCAAAGCTAATTGATGAGCTTATAGGCTCAGATAAATATGTTGACCGATGGACACAATGGTTTGGGGATTTAACACGTAATTTTGCTATAGCTATGGATGCTTCTGCACGTGATAGAAATGCTCAATATCGCTATTTACGAGATTCTGTAACTAGCAACAAACCATTTAACCAAGTAGCTACAGATTTAATAACTTTTACTGGCAACTATGACCAGGGGCCAGGCGGATTTTTAATAAGACCTGTTTTTGGAACTGAAATTGCGCAAGATGCTTATGATGAAATTGCTGCTGAAGTTTCAAGAACTTTTCTTGGTACTCAAGCAGTTTGTGTTTCTTGTCACGACGGAGCAGGTCATTTAGAGCAAGTAAATTTATATTTTACAAACAAGAAACGTGCTGAATATTGGGGACTAGCTGCTTTTTTTGCTCAAACTAGTTTTAGGATTTTTGGTGCGCAAAATGAACAAATCCGAATTAGCAATGAGCCTCGTGGTCAATACATAGCCTCTACAAGAGAGGGTATGCGTCCACCTCGTGTTGGTGGCACTATTGAACCAAGTTATTTATTTACAGGTGCTAAACCAAACATAAATGAAGAACCTAGAATAGCACTAGCACGGCTACTTACTTCAGATCCTCAGTTTGCAAGAGCTTTTGTTAACCGAGTTTTTGCACATTTTTTTACTGTTGGCCTGGTTGATCCAGTAGATCAATTTGATTTAGCTCGCCTAGATCCTAATAATCCACCTACTGCACCTTGGGAGTTACAGCCATCACACCCAGTTTTATTAAATGAACTAGCAACATTTTTCCAAAAAAGCGGTTATGATTTTCGTGCTTTAGTCCGCTTAATTGCTAATTCACAAGCTTATGCTCTTTCTTCTCGTTATGATGAAAGTGAGTGGAAAGAAGAATATGCCCGTCTTTATGCTCGTAAATTAGTTCGTCGTCTTCAAGCAGAAGAGGTTTTAGATTCTGTGTCTGATTCTACTTTCCGCCCAGGTGCTTATGCTGCAATGGGCTTTTCTCAAAGCTTTCCTTCTGCTATGGCTCTGCCAGGTGTTGAAGAACCACTACTAGCAACTATATCTCGTAGTTTACCACCTCAGTCTGATAACCCATATGTTGTTTATAAGTTTTTGCAGGACTTTGGGCGAGGGGATAGAAATACAGTTTTTCGTAACAATAATGGTTCAATTACACAAGCTTTTAACTTATTTAATAGCGAGTTAATAATTAACCGAATCAATAACCCTAATGGACTACCAACACAGTTAGCAAAAACTCTTCAAGATGGTAAAGCTAGTCCAGAAGAAGCTGTAGCATTTCTTTACCTTGTAACTATTGGCAGGCAACCTAGCCAAGGTGAAATAGATCGCTTAAAACCATTAATCAAAAATGGGCCAGAAACAATTTCAGATTTGCAATGGGCATTATTTAATCGCTTAGATTTTCTTTATAACTACTAGAATTTTCTCCTAAAATTCTTGTTTGTTTTTTAAGGCAGCTACTAAAAAAGCTGCCTTTTTAATTTCTATCGAATATCAGAAAAAAATAAGTCTTGTTTCGCATCTTTGCGGCCATAAATATACATTAGTTTTAAGACTCGTAAAGTAGACCGATAAATTCCTAGGCTATAGAATTTTCGGGAGCTAGTAATAGCTGATAAAGGTAAGCAAACAGGCGTAGTTAAACTTAAAATTCTTTGGCTAATTTCAATATCTTCCATAACAATATTTTCACGAAATCCACCTAATTCTTGAAAAAGTTTTTGCTCAATAAATAAACATTGATCACCATAAATAGTTTTTGTAACTCTAAAACGCAAATTATGTATTAAAGAAACAATTTGTAGCCAAGGATGAAGACTATCAAACTTATGCCAAAAACAAGCAACCTTAAAAGAGGGACTAATTACAAGTTCAGAAAGTTTATTGATTGTATTTGGGGCTAAAAAAGTGTCAGCGTGTAAAAAAAGTAGCCAATTTGCTTTAGCTAGCTTTGCTCCAGCATTCATTTGTGAGCCACGCCCTTTATTAGCTTTAATTACTTGAGCTTTAGAGTAAGAAATAGCTATTTCCAAAGTTTTATCCGTGCTACCACCATCAACAATAATTACTTCATAGCTACCTGTTTGACTAAAAAGAGAATCTAAAAACTCTTTTAAGATTTTTTCTTCATTAAAAACAGGAATAATAATTGAAATCATAAGCTTTTTAAGATGTAGCAACTTTTGATGATAAGTTATCGACTTTATCTAACACAACTTGTGTCCAATTTTTGTCATCAGGTTTAACCAAAACAACATGAAATCTATGTCTTTGGCCTTCTATTTTAACTGCTTCAGAGTCGTCTATATGCAAATCTATTCCAAAAGCTGGAGGATATTTAGAAATTCCTTTAGGGGCCATCCCACATTCAATCATTCTTTGATGAATTTCCTGATTAATTATTCCCTCTAGCTTAATTCCATAGAGATTAAACCAAAATCTTAAGTATTTAGTTGAGCGATTAGACGAAGTATAAAGCCAAATTGTATGATTGTTAGCAATTAATTGCTTTATTAAAGCAACTGTACCTAATCTTAGACGTTCTGGAAACCAAAGTTTGAATAAAAAAGCTAAGATATCTTTTTCATGTGGCAAATTTTTGTCGCTACAAATTAAAGTGTTATCTAAATCAAAGGAAATCCGCATAAAATTTAAGTTTCTATTTGAGAAATAGCTATTTTAATTGCTTGAATTGTTGCTTGAACGGCTTCTAAATGAGTGCGAAAGCAAAGTATTGCTACACGCAAGATTACTTGACCATTGATTACAGTGCTAGAGATAAAAGTTTTTTGTGTAGCATTAATTTTAGACAATAATTCGCGGTTAATTTGGTTAATATCACCTGATTTTGGAAGGTAGCGAAAGGCAACAACAGAGAGTTGAGCTTCTGCAACTATTTCAATATTAGGGATTTGTCTTAATTCGTCACATATATAACTGGCTAAATCTAGTTTCTCGTCTAAATATTCACGAAAACTTGCTTCGCCATAGAGTTTAAGCGGTAGCCAAAGGCGAAGTCCTCGAAAACTACGAGTTAATTCTGGAGAATAATCATTAAAATTTATGATTTCTTCTGCCAAATCTAAGTCTTGTAGATAGCTAGCCGTCACTTGATGAGCGCGTTTAAGAAATTCACCGTCTCGTACTAGTAAACAACCTGTTCCATAAGGCAAGAATAACCCTTTATGAGGGTCTAAAGTTATAGAATCTGCATGCTCAATGGCGGAAAAAAGCTCTTTTCCTCGCTCAGTTAATATAAAAAAGCCTCCATAAGCCCCATCAATATGTAGCCAGATGTTATTTTTATGGGCAATTTCTACTAATTTATCTATTGGATCAACTGCTCCTGTGTTTGTAGTACCAACATTTCCAACAATTAAGAAAGGAGTTAATCCGCTTTCCTTATCTTGTTGAATTGCTGTTAGTAAATTATCTGGATTTAATCGAAATTCTTTGTCTGAAGCGATGATACGAACATTTTGAGGTGGAAAACCTGCCATTAAAGCTGCTTTTTGTATAGATTGATGAACTTGATCAGAAGTGTAAATCATTCCTGAAAGAAAATTTTCTGGTAAAAGTGCGCGTCGGGCTGTAACAATCGCCGAAAAATTAGCCATTGACCCGCCAGATGTAAAAATACCCTTAGCTTTATTTGGATAATTGACTATTTTGCATAGCCAGCGAATAACTACCATTTCTGCTTCTACACCAGCAGGGGCAATTCCCCAAACTCCTACATAACGATTAGTTGCTGCTGCAATAAACTCTGCTACAGCCGCCGCAAATATTCCTCCACCAGGTATATAAGCCTGATATGTTCCTCCAGCCGTGTTAACAGAATATTTAAGAATTTGATCTTTTATGAGTGTAAGGATTTCCTCAAGCTCCATTGCATTTTCTGAAATTGGTTGGCGAATAGCGGAAAGTTCAGAATCTATGTTAGTAGGAATATTAGAGGCTTTTTGCTCTAGTATGTTAGATAGATAATTAATAACTAAATCTGCTGATTGAGAAATCAGGTTGTGCATCTGCTCGTTAGTTGGTTCTAAAGACAAAGATAACTTATCCAGACGAGAAATGTCTTTGTTTGACATAGGGTAGGTTTTAATTACTCCTTAAAAATACTTAGGATCTTAATGTTTATTGCCGCGACGTTGTTCGCTACGTCGAACTTCATCAACATCATAATCACGCATTTTGCTACCGGGCCCGCGTTTTTCTTCCATTTCGCTTTTACCACTAGCACGACGCAAGATTCTCATTGCTCGATCTTTTGCTTTTTTAACTTCTTTTCTGCCATCCTCAAATTCTACTTCTACAGCAGGAGAAACAGGATCAGGAATTAGTTTAACTATTGTTCCGTAAAACATACCTTGTGGTGCAGCAAAAGATATTTCATCGCCAATGCGGTATTCAAAATTGCTGTTTGTTTGTGAAACAGCAGGTTTAGCTTGAGGTTTACTATTATTTTGAGCTTTATTAACTGGAGGTTTAACGTTATTTTTCATATGTTCTTAAAAAACACTCCCTATAGTTTTTAGGTAAGATGCTCTTTATATTACTATGATTTTAAGATTTAGGAAAATACCACATCTCACTTCATTAGCTAAATTCTTAAACAAAAGACACTAGAATTTTATTTAATGTATTAAAAATATAGAATTTTATTAATTGTTGCTTAAAAGGATCATTTATGTCACAAGAAAAAATTTTGGTTGGAATCATAATGGGTAGTAAATCAGATCTAACAACAATGCAGGAAGCAGCTAAAGTTTTAGAAGATTTTGCTGTTGGTTATGAAATAAAAATAGTTTCTGCACATCGTACACCTCAACTTATGGTTGAGTATGCTACTACAGCAAAATTGCGAGGTTTGGAAATAATTATTGCTGGTGCTGGAGGTGCGGCTCATTTACCTGGAATGACAGCATCTTTAACCACTTTACCTGTTATTGGAGTACCTGTAGAGTCTCGAACGCTAAAAGGCATAGATTCTTTGCTTTCAATTGTTCAAATGCCTGCTGGAGTACCTGTTGCAACAATGGCTATAGGTAATGCTAAAAATGCTGCTTTGATGGCAATAAGAATATTAGCAATAAAAGATGAAGTATTAGCTAATAAATTAGAAGAATATATAGATAAAGTAGCTGAAGAAGTAAAAAATACTGTGATTTAAAGAAAAAATTAAGCAAAGTTGATATTTTGGTTATAGTCTGTTATTTTTGAACCTGCCTAATTCATAGGGTTTTTAGCAATTACTATAAAGTTATTTTATTTTGAGCTTGGGAGGGGTATACAAAAGTTAAAACTAACAAAATAGCTTTTGTAAAATATTAAGTATGAGTACTGACAATGAACTATGGCAAGTGTTGTTAGCAGGAGAAATTACAGATATTGACCTAATAACTCTAAGACAATGGGTTATTGAAGGAAAAGTTCAAAAAACAGATAAAGTAAGAAAAAATGGTGGTGGGAGTTGGTCTGATGCTGCTCGTACCCCTGCTTTAAGGGGGGCTTTTTCTAGTAATCTCCAACAACAAACAGCACCACCTCCCCCAATACAAGTAGAGACTAATATGCAAGATGTTGCTGCACAAACGGAAAATAATGTGTGGGCAAATCAATATGTAGATAATGCTCAGTATGCTAATAACCCAGCCTATGATGCTAATCAAATGGCTAACCCTATTTATCCGCCACCTGAAACGCTTTCACCTCAAGCAAATGCTTATGCAGAAAGCCAGTCTGTTGAACAACCTTCTTATTTACCAAGTGATTATGTAGCACCAGAACCCACTCCAGAACCACCATCAACAGGAACTGTTTTCCAAGGTGAAGCCCCTCCACAAAAATTTTTACAACCTGAAGCTTTACCAGCAGCTTTTAGAGAAAAACCTAAAGTCAAAAGAGTTTCTTTAGAAGATCATGCTAAAAAAATGCGCTCTCAGCAAAGTTTAGTAGGTTTAATTGGTTCAGGCTTAGGTATTTCTTTTGTATGTGCAGGTCTTTGGGGGATAGTTGCTTTAGCTACATCAATTAAATCTCCTTTTGTTGCTCTACCAATAGGCTATTTAGTAGGTGACACAGTACGTAGATATGGGAAATGCTATGAAAATACTTATGGAGCTATTGCTGGAATTTTTGCTATTTTAGCGTCTTTTTTAGGCCAGTTAGTAGCAACAGCCGTAGTTACTGCTCAACAAAATGGCTTTAATGGTGGACAAACACTTGGTCATTTAGAACTTTCTGCTGCTTATGTCACCTTAAAAGAAAGTTTTGGATTTTTTAATTTAGTCCTTTACTTAATTTCGGCTTACATTTCCTATTATTTTTGTTTTAGAACAGATACTGATTTAGATTAGTAATTATTTTTCAATAACTTGTAAACCTCTATTTGCCAAGTGAAAATCCAGCACTTGACCACCAGCATTTGTTAAAGCTTTACTGACAGCCATCTTTTTATCTGCTGGAGCAAGGAAAGTTACACAGCCACCACCACCAGCACCACAGACTTTTGCTGACCACGCGCCGTTTTGATGTGCTACATTCATTAAATGCTCAATTGTATCCGTAGTAACACCAGGAGCTAGCACTTTCCGAGTCTGCCATTCTTGATCTAATAAATCTGCTACTTTGCTAATATCCCCATCAAGCAGAGCAGAGCGCATTTCAGCAGTAATATCACGAATACGGTCAAAAAGGCCAAAAATGTTTTTATCTCCATCAATATGAAGCTTGGTAATTTCCCAATTATTTGTTCCGCTAAAATGTGGTTTGCCCGTGTAGCATAAAACTAAATGTTGTTCTAAATTTGCTAAATCTATGGTAAGTGGTTCTAAAACAATATCTTCTACATTTAAGTGAATAGAATTAGCTGCCCCATACATTGCAGGATAATAATCTTGCACTCCGGCAGGGACACGAATAACTTGAGTTTCTAAGTTTTTAGCAATTGTTAAGAGTTCTTTTTGAGAATAATTTCTTTTTGTAAAGTGATTTAATGCACCACAAACAGCAATTGCTAGGGTTGATGAGCCTCCAAGCCCTGAGCCTGCTGGCGCGTTGCAGTCAGTTGTTAATGTCAGACCGCTTTGAGGCTTAAAGAAATCAATAATTCTAGCTAATAATTCTAATTCATTTGCTTCTAACAGCTTATCTAAGCTAGTTTCTACCTGTGTATTAGTATCTTTGGATATTATTTGGACTATATCATCATTTCTGCTAACTAACTGGCAATTGGCAGTTAGGCTTATTGCTACATTAACTGTTTGAGCATTTGGATGAAATAAATAAAGCGGCCAAATGTCTATTGTACCGCCAGCAAGATCAATACGTGTTGGGGCAGATGATTCAATTATCACAAACAAATCCTTTCAATTTCTATTAGTCTTCTTTTGGTGCTTCACTAGCTGTTGGCTTAGGTTTAGGTTTATCTTCGGTAGCAGTATTAGCAGGTTTATTTGGAGTTGCTCCTGCTGTAGATGTTGGTTTAGGTTTTGGTGATTCACCTGCTATTGGATTTGATGTTGCTTTTGGTGTAGGTGGTTTAGGTTTTGGAGTTGCACTTACACCATTAGAATTTTCACTTGTTGGTGTAGCCACAGGTTTCTTTATTGCTGGAGTCGCATTTGGTGTAGCGTTGCTTGGGTTTGTTGTACCGGCTCCAGGTGTAACAGTAGGTCTAGGTGTTCTTATAACTGATGTAGCCGCAGGGCTTGCACCTGGTGTAGGGTTACTAGTTGTACCACCAACAGCAGGTGTTGATCCTGGTCTAGGTGTTGTTATGTTTGAAACGGGTGTTAAAGCAGCAGCTATATAGGTTTGATAGTTTTCCTTAGTAATAACAGCTTCTTTTACAGTTAAACCATTGTTAGGAAGTTTAGCTGGTTGTCCATTAATTTCTAATTGTACTACAGGTAAATTACCAATAGTTACTTTTAATTTATCATTAGCCTCAAAATCTTTTGAGGAGTTAGAAGGTACAATCAAAATTTTAGGTTTAATTTCATCATCTGTTAAAACGCTAACCCAAGATTCACCTTTGCTGGTTTTTAAGGTCAAAACCACTTTTTCTATAGTTGGTGTAGGAGTTGGGCTTGGAGTTGTGTTAACTACCGGGGTAGGGCTAGGTGTTTCTACTGTTGGTGTAGGTGTATTGCTGACTTGAGAATAAAAATTATTTTTATTTAAGTATTGCAATATTCCATAAGTGCCACCACCAATTAAAGCTAATAAAACTATTAAACCTACCCAAAGTGATATGGGGTTTGAGTCATTGGAAAACTCTTTGTAGTTTTTCATTGGTTCAGCAGGTTCTTCAACAACAACTTCATATTTACGGTAGCGAGCTAAGATGTCTTCTTCATCTAAATCTAAATATTTGGCGTATGTGCGGATAAAAGATCTTGTGTAAACGCCTCCAGGTAGTGCTGCAAAATCATCTGCTTCAATTGCTTGAAGAAAACGCACGCCAACACGGGTTTCTTCAGCCACTTCTTTTAAGCTAACTTTTCGCTCTTCTCTTTTGCGTTTAAATTCTTGCCCTAGAGTTTCCACTGCAAAAACTCCTGCTAGTTTAATTTTGGGTTTATCTTACTCGCTCAAATATCAAAAGTCAAAAATAGCATATAATTATTGAGATAAAATAATTTTTATCTCACACTATTTAATTACTTAAGATACTTTAATTACTATTATAGTACAGTCATCACTTTGTATTACATTGCCAGAAAATTCACGAACCGTTTTATAAATAGTTTTAGTCAATTCTTTAGCTGTTAAATAAGAATAAGTTTTCACTGTTTCTACTAATCGTTCAATACCAAATTCTTCTTCAAGTGATTCTATTGGAGTGCTTTCTGTTATTCCATCAGTATAAAGTAGAATGATATCACCTGATTTTACTGGATGACTATATTGTTGATATTGCTGCATTGGAAAGAGTCCTAGCAAGAGATCAGCAGCGGCTAAAGTTTCATAACTACCATCAGAATGTAAAATTAAAGGTCGATTATGACCAGCATTTAAGTAAGATACTGTGTGATTACTTTGATCTAAATCCAAATAAACAGCCGTAACAAATTGATCTAGGAAATTGTTTTGTCTAAGCAGTTCATTCATTTGGTAGAAGGTTTTTGATAAAGAGCATTCGCTACAAAGCTGGGCCCTTAGGCTAGCTCGAAAAGATGCCATAATTAAGGCTGCTGGTACACCTTTACCAGAAACATCAGCAATAACTATACCTAAACGGTCTTCACTTATTTTAATAAAATCAAAATAATCTCCTCCAACTTCTGCTGTAGGTTGGTTAAGACCAGCGATTTCATAATGACCTAAAACAGGGTCATTGGTTGGAAGTAAGGTTTGTTGAACTTGTCTAGCAATAGCAAGTTCTGCTTCTAGGCGTTGTTTTGCAAGTAAGGCTTCGTGTAGACGTGCTTTTTCAATTGAAATAGCTGCTTCATTAGCAAAAAACATTAACATCTCTAAATCATATTTAGTATAAGCACCTAAATGATCAGACTCTAAATTAAAAGCTCCTATAATTCTTCCATTAACTCTAATTGGTGCAACAATTTCTGATTTAGTAGTTCTACGACCTGGTAAGTAGCGTTTATCAGAGCTAACATCAGGCACAACAGCACCATTGCCAGTTTTTATAACCCAACCTACAATCCCATCCCCAACTTTCATATAAACACAAACATCTGTTTTAACATCGTGATAACCTCGGATGGTATGAGCAACAACACGTTTTTGTTTGCTAACACATTCAATAATATAAATACCTGCTGCATCATAATCGATAAAGGATCGTACCATATCAATTATATGGTCAAGAATTTGGTCTAAATCCAAGCAAGAGCTAATCTTACGGGTTAGATCCATCATTAATTTTAGTTTAGTTTCTGCCGGTAATTGTTGGCGTTTAGTTGATACTTTTGCGGTCATAAAACCTCAATAGATTTTAGCTCACTTAAAACTTGAGCAATTGTCTTGTAATCAATAAGTTGCTGTTCTTTACGTCGTCTACCATTTACAACGTGCGGGCTAGGATGATACAGGGGAACTAATTTGCGTCCATACCAGTCAAATGCTTTGCCTACATCATTTAATGAAAGTTTATGTGTTTCAATAGCTTTTAACGCGCTTAAGGCTACTGTGCCTAAAGTAGCTATTATTGGAGGCTGGAGAAGATTGATTTGACGTAACAAAAATGGCTGACAATTTTTAATTTCCTGACTGCTAGGGCGTACATTACAATCGCCTTTGCGTGGGTTACACATTACAGCATTAGTAATAAATATATCTTGACGAGTTAAATTAGTAGCTGTAAGAAATAGATCAAAATTACGTCCCGACATATCACCTACTAATGGAATCCTAGTACGATCTGCTCCACGTTGACCAGGTGCTTCAGCAATAAACATTACTTTTGGTTGTAGTGTCCCATTAAGCTCACTTAATACGGCAGTTCGATCTTGTAGTCTAGTACATAGACTACAAGCAGCAGCTTCTTTTGATAATTGAAAAAAAGCTGTTTCTAAACTGACCATTAAACTTAACTCCTACTTAATCTTAAAAGAAACTTTATTTCCTCCTGAGTTAGCACTTTCATCATAACAACGTAAGGTGATTATATGCTCGCCAGATTGGAAAAGCTCTACTTTTACTACAAAATTTTCTTTACGTGAATCAGCTATTCCATCTTCAGGAAATATTACTTGCCAACTGCCTCCATCTAAACTGTATTCAGCACGACGCAAAATACTTAAATTATCTGTAACAGAAAAAGTAACTTCTATTTGACGACCATTAATTTTAGGTTGGGAGACAGAGACTTGAGGCGGAATATTGTCTATATCAATTGTGTCGCTTATTAACTCACCTTTTAATGCTCGATCTGAAGAATTACTTGGGCTATCACTAGCTAAAACACGAAAGCTATATTTACCATCAGCTAAGGAATCAGCATCTAATGTGTAGTAATTATTTTTTAGGTCAGTTGCTAGTAAATGCCAATCAGATTCATTAGTAGTTTTATAGTAAAGAGAATAAGTTAAGCTATCACTATTACGGTCTTGAGCTTCCCATTGAATTGACCGCGCCCCTTTTTGGAATACTTTACGAGGTTGGATATTAATTGGCAGACCAAAGCTAGTTGGATCAAGTCCTGCTGAAATAATGCCTGGGTCTATTGGTTGCTGAGGAATATCTTGTAGTGCTACACCGGCAGGTAAAATACTAATTTTAGTAACTTCAGGAGCAACATTTCTTGGTAAATAGGCGACTTTTACACCTGTTAATGAGCCATTAGGAAGAAGTTTTGCTTTCCATTGAATAAATCTAGCCGCAGGGCTAGAAATTGGTTTTCCTTCAGTTCCTTGATAGGGACTTGACCAGTCGCTCCAAGTATTATCTGGTATAGTAGTATTACCGCTTCGAGTTTGCAATTCTACATTTCCATTACTCCGCCAGGAGATTTGCCCCCAGCTAGCTGTTAACTTAGTGTCATGAATTGGAGAAGTATAAAAACCTTCTTTAGCTGTATCTGACCCTAAGCGAAATAACTTACCACTATTACTTGATGCTACATAAATATTGTTTTGACTAGAGATAAGCGAGCTAGTTTGTTCTTCAGATGATTGGACTAGCAAGGTAGATTTTTTAGTTTTTGGGTCAATAGAATAAATTCGCCCTTTTTGTGTTGTTCCTACTAAAACTTGACCATCATTTTTTATAGCCAAACTAAGTGCTGTAGTATCTTTAGTTGTCCAAATTACATCATTTCCACCATCAGGAGTAATTTGATAAAGAACAGCTTTAGAGCCACTTGTATCAGTGCTACGGCTTTGAGTAGTAGTTGTTGTGGTAGTAGTTGTGCTAGAGCTATCTGCTACTATTATGTCATCATCAGTAGCGGCTGAAATTGTGACTGTAACAGTTTCACCAGCAGTAGCATTGTTTGTTGTAGTGCTAGCAGTGCTGGATTTATCAGGGTTTTGACCGCTAATAGCTAACGCATAAATAGTTCCATCGGTTGCTTGTGCTAATTGATGAATTTCTTGTAAAGGGCTATCAAAAAGAGCAAACATTTTTCCAGTAGGGGCAAATCTTAAAACTAGACCATTTCCA
>Ga0268299_1002456_pt1 | contig 22113 bp, 13 predicted proteins | sample NOBtaG_FD_193484 | JGI IMG/M metagenome (GOLD analysis project Ga0268299, IMG submission 193484) | Activated sludge microbial communities from bioreactor in Nijmegen, Gelderland, Netherland - NOB reactor | ecosystem: Engineered > Bioreactor > Aerobic > Activated sludge | place: Netherlands... | reverse complement strand
CACAGTTCATCCGATACCAAAAAGCTCGATGCTCTCACAGCCATCCTGGCCATCGCTCATTCTCCTGACAGGACCTCCGGCCCTATCAGAACATCGGCTCAATCATGGTTTTTCGGATAGGCTCTAAGCAGGCGATCGCGGTCATCCTCTTCCTGCCGTGCGATCGCGTAAGTGGTCTCGCCATGCGGCAGCGACTTCAGAAAGCCCCGCGCGGCTGCGGAATCCCCCTGCTCAATCAGTTCCTTGAGTGTCTTCCACGGCTCGATGGTGGGTGTGTCCGACATGCCTCTGAACTCCATCCGTTCCGCAGCGCGCGGGCAGGTAGCCGTGCAACGCTCGCGCTCGCCGGAAGACGTCAGATGGAAACAGTAGCCATAGCGGCAATGAGTGACCAGCCCGATGAGAACGCGTCACAGGGGTCGCCCCTCCGCGAGATGGGGAGAAACGGGGGGAGGGCAAACATCCTGGAGCTGCACCTACGGACACGGCTCACTGTTCAGCAGATCGTTGACGAATTCAGTGACATCTGCAAAGGATAGTCCGGGCGACGCATCCACGTCCGCGCAGGCGCAGTCTCCGCCGGAAACCAGACACACTGCAAAATTCTGGATGTCGCGGCCATCCTTGAGGCCATCGACATTCATGTCGCCCGGACATGCACAAGCCGGCGGCATGACTTCGGCGACTGTCCAGAAGCCGCCGATCAGCGACAATGTTCCGCCAATCATCGGCTGCGCGAACGAACCGGCATCAGGCTGACCGATCGTGCCGGACAATTCATAGGTGCCGCCGACGCTTGCCGTGGGCGGGCAGGCCCCGCCGCCGTCGACGGTGTGCCAGGAGATTTCATACTGGCCGAGTGCAACTGCACAGAGCGTCAAAAGAACGATTACGGAGCAGGTGAAACGAGACATAGACATCTTTCTTTATGGTGCGATGGTGACGGTCCCGCCGCTGGATTGGATGGTCATGGAGCGATTCAACAATAGAGTCTCCGGATAGGTGCCGCCGGTGACGGCGACCGTCCCGCCGAAGTGGTTGACGCCCCAGGCGCCCTCGCGAACCGTGTTGTAGGGAAAGGTCAGCGAGCCGTTCTCAAACCCGACGTACGCGCCGTTCACGAAAACCGGATTCTGTAGCGAATCGAAGCAATTGATGCCCGCTGCAAACGCGGCGATTGAAACCTGGGCGCTAATCCCGAATTCGGTGATGTTGCCGGTGCAACTCCCGAGGTTCGAGCACATGAGGCTGCAATCCGACTGTCCGTCGCAATGCTGGGCATTCCAGTTGTGGCCCAGCTCATGCGCCACGAGGGCGACGCGGAGCGCGCGATTGGTCGTGAACCGCCCCTCGGAATAGGCATAACCGGAATTGTCGCCGTTGTTGGCGTTGCAAATGCCGGCGAAGTAAGCGAATCCGATAAATCCGTTTGTCGATACGCGATTGGACATGAGATGGGCGACATCCCGCACGATGCCGCCGCCGTTTGCGATCCAGAAATTGCGGAACTCGTCGCGCATGGCCTGGGCTGTTAGGCCTGTGGTGTAGGGATCGTTGACGCTGGCCCGGACGATGACCGTGCGCAGGATGTAGGAGATGTTCGATTCCGAACGGTAGATCTGGTCGACGCCCGTCAAAATGTCTTCAATATCGAGAACCGTCGCGGTCACCGAGCTGCCGTTGGCCTGGTAGTATTCAAAGTCCGCGTCGAAGGCGATGGAGGTGGCCCGCGTCACACCGCCCTCTGTGGGCCCGCCTGCGGGCACGGGCAGGTCGATGTTTCCGTTTCCATTGGCCTGAGAGTTTTCAACGCCGCATCGGCCACGCGGATCGGGAATCACCTGCCGGGCATTGTAAATAGCGTGCACGAGCGTCGCATCTTCGGGCGTGGTCGGAACCGGTTGAATGTGCCAGGTGTCCGTCGGAAGCTGAATAAGCGCAGTGAGCTTGCCGTCGATGATGGAAGCAACCGCCCGACTGCCGGCTTGTTCGACAATTTCACCGCGCCACGTACAAACCGGCGGAGGCGGCTCGGACTTTAACGATCCGTCGGCCTGTTGGACGAGCACCTCAAAATCCGGCGAGCGGACGGAAAATGGCTCCATGCGCAGCGTCCAGCGCTTGTTTTCATGATCAAAGCGAATCTCATGCACGACCACGGGCTTGTCCGGAAAACTCAGCTGCTGGACGGTCGCGTCCGTCAGCTTCAGCGTTACCCGCGCCCGGCGGAGCCGAGCTGCGTCCATGGCGTCCGCTCCGCTGGCGGCCGTCACGGATGCGCCGGCCAGCGTCAAAATCAATACAAATTGAGTTTTTATGTTCATGGGTGTCTCTTTCTGTAAACAGGACGAGTTCGTCCAATTCGTCCCACTTACTGAAGGTTCACCAACACAAGCACGAGTCCGCGCTCGCCCCTGGCGAGGCCGGTCATGGCCTTCCCAATCACCGTGCCATGCGATCGCTCGCGATCGGAAGATTTCATGGCGTGGCCGGGCGTGTCCGACGTGGTGAGCAGGTCACCCGGCTGAATGGCGCCAGTCGTTGCGTCGCAGAATGCGTACACGCGGCCGGTCAGGGCGACTGGGTGCTTGCCATGGGCGAGGGTGCCTTCCTGGCCCATGGTCATGCCGACTTCCACACCGCCAGCGCCACTGATGATGCCGGCAACGGTCGGGTCATACGCGCGATGGCTGACCCTGAGCTTGCCGGGCGTCTTGGCATCGATGCACACGATCATGCCTGGTGTGGCATCGGCGTCTGCGCCACCTGCATTCACGACGTCGAAGTTCTCGGAGAAGTCTGAACCACCGGTGATTTCGAGAATGTTGCAGCGGGCGCGGCCTTGGGCCCACAGGGCCAGTGTGCCGCCCGAGAAAACACCGCCGATTCCCTGCGTGGCCTTGCCCCACACGCCAAAGGCGCTCGTTCCAACCGGCGCCTCGCCGACGACGCCATTGCCATTGTTTGCATCGGATCGGCCGAAGACACCGGCTACAGCCGTGCCCGCCGTCGATTGTCCGTAAACCGCGCTGGAGTTTGAGAGCGTTGAGATTGAATGGAGCGTATTCGTAGGATTGAGGTTGTTGATACCCATGCGCGGATTGGCGTCGTCGCCGACGAAAATCGCCACGTTCGCGCCACCCGCGGCAGAGATCTCAAAGTTCTTGAGACCCGTGTCGGGAATGAGCTGAAGCGCCGTCCCCGACCCGGCGTATTTCTGTCGAAATGACCACGGGCGCTCCGTGCTGAGGCGAAGCAGTTGTGCTCCATCACCTGAGCCAAAGACGGTCACCTTAGCCGTCACGGCCCCGGTAATGTCGCCCATGGCAATCCGTCCGGCGGAATCGACCGACATGAAGTAATTGGCCGGCGCACTCGCTGTTTCAGTCGTAGTTCTAAACAGGTAGAGCGAGTTGAAAGAATTTCCAATTCCGAAGTTTGTTCCGCTTCCGCCAAGTTCAAGGGCCTGGCCGTTGCCAATATGCAACGACTTTCCCCAGGCGTTACTCGTCCAGAGCGGACCGCCGACGACTTGTAGTTTGGCGTCCGGGGACGCTGTGCCGATGCCGACATTGCCGGCGTTGTAATAGGCATTAGACCCACTGAGCGACCAGATGCTTCCGCCGGGCGTGCCGATCGCGGCCGTGGTCTGCAACGAGCCGTCCGGAAACATGATACCGTCCACTCCCGCAGTTCCGCCGACGTGCAGAAGGGCCATCGGCTCAGCGGTGCCGATCCCGACCTTGCCAGTGATGTACGAAACGTCTGTGCCGGTCGTGACCCAGGGCTTGGTCGCGAAGACCGCATGCGGCGTAGGGGTGAGTTCCTGCCGCGGTGCGAGCGGTGTCGCATTGACTGCGATCTCCAGCCAGCGCCGAGCGCCGTCATAACTCGTCGCGCCGAAGTCCAGCGGCACCGTGAATAGACCATTGGTGACGGTTACGCCGACGAGGCTCACCGTCGCGCCAACTTGATTGCCAAGTTCGACCGCATCCCAAAGCGATGCATCGATGTCAACGATCCCGTTGAGCGGCGCTCCGGCGTCTTTGAGTTGTCCTTGGTAGGTGAAAGCCGATTGTCCTAGTCCAATCGCCGGACACAGCAGGAGCGCGGCGATGGCGCAGTAGGTCTTGAGTCGCATGAGTCAACCTCCAATTCGAGTGATTTGAAACTCTATCTTGGCGGCTGAGTCCCGACTCCGGGCCGCAATTTGCCAATTCAGACCCGAATCAAATCAGGGCCCGCAGCTTACGACCATCGTTCCCGCGCCAGTATTGGCGCCATATCCACCGACGCGGATCAAATACCTGTTGCCGGCCACCGATGGAAACACCACCTGCGACTGCAAACTGCAAGTGTCGTCATCGCAGGCGATCGCCGAGGGGCCTGCGGGGCAGGCGCATCCCGAGTTGGTGTTGTAGATAGCCACCTTGGTGTCAAAACTACTGCCGCAGAGGCTGACCGTAACGTGACCGGTGCACGTCGCGGTGTAGCAATACCAAATGTCCTGGGAAACCTGTGGATTGCTGGCAAACAGGCACATCCCCAACTCAATCGGACCATCCGTCGTGCATCCCACGGTCGAAAAGGCGAAAACCCCATTTGCAATCGCAAGCGCATTGATGCAGTTATCGTTGGGCGCGACGGTCGGCGCGCAACTTGTCGGGGCGATTTCCAGCGGCGCGGGCCCTACGCACAGCGATAGGTCGAGCTGCTGGATCGCGGCGGTGTTGAACTGAGCACCGGGCGTCGCATTCTGATCTTGTGCCGATCGGCCATTCCCAGTGGGTGATGCCCCCCACACCCAGTTGCAAGTGGAAATGCCCGAATTGGTGACCGCCACCCAAAGACACTCGCCGGCAGCGACGGAGACAGGCGCGTGGCTGAGTTGGACCCTGAACTCCGTATGCGTAAAGAGCGTGTTGCCGGTGGGCGTCCGCACGACCGAGAGTGTTCCTCCACTCTGGTTGAAGGGCCCGGCACGGACCGTGCCGGGGAGGCCGGAAACACCGTCGCTGTCGTAATAGACGACCTGGAAGTCCTCTACCGCCGTTGCGCCGCAGTCACTACCACCGACGAAGTTATGAAACGCTCCGGTGATGCAGAGTTGCGTAATGTCGCCCGCATTCGTGACGCTGAAGTCCTCGGCCGCCCAGTAGCCGTTACCGCCGTTCGCAGCACTGTCGGACGTGATTGCAAAGGATCCGCTCGGACCGTGTCCCAGTTGATCGGGAAGCTGACAATGTGTGGGATCGTCGCACGCCAGGACCGGCGGAGGCGGCGGCTCGACAGTAACCAGCAGGTTGACAAATGGCTGCACATCCAATCCGTCGATCACGTTGTCGCCGTTGATGTCAGCACGGCTAATGTCGCAGCCGCCGAATGGACCATCATTCAACAGCGCAGCGACGAACAGCGGAATGTCGTTCACATCGACAACGTCGTCACAGTTCATGTCTCCAGCCACGATCTCACAGAGATCGCCCGTGCCGTCATTATCCGAATCGAGCTGACCGGGGTTGTAAATCTGCGGGCAGTTGTCGCATGTATCCGCTACACCGTCGCCGTCGGCATCCGGCGAATCGCCGTCGCAGCAGTCGCCGATGCCATCGGCGTCGGCGTCTTCCTGACCGGGATTGGCTACCGTCGGACAGTTGTCATTTCCATCCGTGATGCCGTCGCCGTCGAAATCACCGGCCACGCCCGCGCCGAGAATCACACGGACCTGGTAATTCCCCGCCGTGAAGCTGTTACCGTACACCTGAATGAAGTAATCGTCAGCCGCCAGCGATGGCACGTAGTAAAGCACGCGTAACCAATCGCCATCCACGCCAGGGCCAGCCGATGACCATCCGGTGAACCCGAGGTAACTCGCGCCGTCTGTTGAATACAGAGAGCCGCCGGCGATTCCGGCGTCTGGGCTGTCCAGCGCCTTCACTTCAATGGAATAGACTCGCTGCGAGTCAGCACTGAAACGGAACCAATCATAATCGCCGCTGTGCCCGACGATTCCGCTGACCGGTGTGCCGTCTGTCAAGACAGGCGTCGCAGACGTGTATTCGTTCGCGTGGTCGTCCGCCGGTGTCAGCCCGAGATCGATGACTGTGAGTTCATAAGATCCACCGGACTCGCCGGCAGCTCCGTAAATCAGCACGTTGTGCGTTCCCGCGCCAGCCGAGGGCACACCATAGACCGTGCCCTCCCACGCGCCGTCTCCGCCCGGCCCGCCGACGGAGTAGTTGGAGTAGTCAACTTGGTAGGGCCCCTGAAAGAGAACGAATCCAACATTGAATGACTCCGTGTGCGTCAGGCCTCGAACCTGCACGCTGTAAAGATGGTCGGCCAGGCCGGGAAACGTGAAGTAGTCATAGTCGCCTGGATAGTGAATCGTCCCAGTTTGAACCGTGCCATCGACCGGCGCGACAGTCGCGGCGGACTGCATGCCACTGTGATCATCGACCTGTGCGCCGCGATCGGTGACACCCAGGTCGATTCCTCCGATTTCAACGCCGCTGGCCGAGGTTAACTTCAGAAAGTAAGTAGCGGTGGCGGGCGCGAAGAAGCTGAATTCATTCTGACTGAAATAGGCCCACTCGCCGAGCACCGTCATGCAATCGGGATCGATGAGCTGAACGCGCGGATAAAATGCGCCTGAGGAAACGAACGACGTAAACTCGTAGCGATTTCCCGCCACGCACGGAACCGCGAGCCAATCTTCGTCGGTGCCCGGATCGAGGATGACCTGCGTGACGGTCCCATCGCTGACGATCGCAGTGGCGGCGGCACACGTGTCGCCATGATCGTCGACCGCGCCGCTGCCGACATCGGTGACTCGTAATTCGAATGCGCCCAGCCGATCGGGGAAGCCCCTGATGCGCACGTGAATCGTGCCATCCTCAGCCAGCGGGAGATAATGACTGGTCGTCACCCAGTCGCCGGCCGGTCCCTCGGCGAACGCAATTGACCAACCGGAAGCGCCCACGCTGGTAAGTCCGCGGTAGAGTTCGCCCGCCGCATACCAATAATCGATGGGCGGCGGCGTGGCTCGAACTTCCAATTTGTAGAGATGCTGCCCGACTCCTGGAAACTGGAACCAGTCCACGTCACCGATGTAATCGGTGAGGCCGGCCACGATCGTCCCGTCCGGCGATATCGCCGACGCTCCGGCGCGGCCGCCGCTGTAATCGTCCACCGTCGGGCCGTGGTCAGTCAGTCCCAGTTCGATGTAGCCGACGGCCAGCGAGCCCGTCGATGCCACGCGCACGTAATAGGTGTCGGTCGTCGGCGCGATAAATCCGCGCTCGTCTGGACTGTAATAATCCCAGATTGCGACAACCGTCGCGCAGTCGGGTCCGATGACTTCGATGTTGTAGTCAAAGGCGGTTGAGGCGACGAAGGGCAGTTCTTCGTAGCGGTGCCCGGCCACGGCACTGAAGCTGAACCAGTCCTCGTCAGTCTGCGGATCGATGATCGCCGCGACCGACGTGCCGTCGGTGGTGATTGCGGTGGCTGCCCCGCAGACATCCCCATGGTCGTCGGCCCGGGCAGTTCCGGCGATCGAAACCAGCATACACACCATGACTACCAGCAGATTCGATGACTTCATGACGCTTCTCCGAGACTCCCCTGGGCCGGTGCCCCATCCACACGTCGTGGGGCAGGCGCTGGGGCGCGAGGACCGCCGCCAAAGACCTGAGCGATCCAGGATCCAAGGCATACACGCGAAATGTCAGTTCAAATGGATCGCCGTGGTAAGATGACGCAGGCCCCCAGGAGCGGCGTGTGATGGATCCCCAGGACGTCAACAGACTCGTCCTCCGCGCCGTCGGCGCCGATGCCGATGCCCTGACTCTGCTGTTGACTGAGTTCGGCCCCCGGCTGGAGGCGTCGCTGCACCTTGGCCGGCGGTGGCAGTCGCTAATCGATGTCGCCGACGTCATGCAAGTGACTTACCTGGAAGCTTTTATACGAATCTCGCGATTTGATCCGGCCGGTGGTTCATTCCTCCGCTGGCTGCGAACCATTGCCGCAAACAACCTTCGCGATGCGATCAGAGGGCTCTCGGGTCGCAACCGGCCACCCCCCGAGCGACGCGTTTCCCTGGACGCCCATACCGACTCAGTTGTTGAGCTGTTCGACCTGATCAACGCCACCACCACGACGCCCAGCCGCGTCTCCGGAAAGAACGAAATTCACGCGCTCATCCGGGCAGCAGTCGAACGTCTACCCGCGGACTATCGAACCGTGATTCAGAAATACGACCTGGAATGCGGCACGATTGCGGAGGTCGCGGCGGCGCTCAATCGGTCCAGGGGAGCCGTTCACATGCTCAGGGCGAGGGCGCATGACCAGCTGCGAATGATGCTGGGGGCCGAAACTCAGTTTTTTGAGACCAGGGCGTGAAGGCAACAGTGCGTGGTTCGCTACGGGCATGGTGGCGGCGCGCTTGGGCGGCCCGCCGCCCAACGAGGCTCCCGATCATGATCCAACCCGACGCACCAGGCAGTGGCTCCAGCGGCGGCGTTGGAACCGAGAAGCATCAGCGCTGGATTGCCTCGGCGCGGCGCCAATTCAACGACGCCCGGGCGGGCGGCCGTGTGGCCGGCTTCTGGCCCATGACCGGCCTGCCGCCTGCAGATTCCATCCCCGGCTACGTGATCGAGTCTGAAATTCACCGCGGGGGACAGGGAATCGTCTATCGAGGTCTGCAGGAATCTACCGGTCGCGCCGTCGCCATTAAGGTTCTGCGCGATGGCGCATTCGCAAGTTCGACAGATCGGCTACGCTTTGAGCGCGAAGTCCGCGTACTCGGGGCGCTTCAACATCCCGGCGTCGTCACCATTCACGACTATGGCGCCGTCGAAGGGTCCTTCTATTTCACGATGGACTACATCGCCGGACGGCCGCTCGATGAATTCGTGCGCGTCACCGGGCAATCGGTTCAATCGACCGTTTCGCTCTTCGCCGAGATCTGCGACGCAGTCAACGCGGCTCACCTGCTCGGGATCATTCACCGAGACATCAAGCCGCGCAACATTCTGATCGATGCGGCGGGTCGTCCGTTCGTCCTGGACTTCGGCCTGGCCAAGACCACCGATGATTCTTCGCCAGATTGCCTGTCCGGTCCCGACCAGACCGTGACCGGGCAATTCGTCGGCAGCCTACCGTGGGCCTCGCCCGAGCAGATTCGAGGCGATGCGGACGCCATCGACATGCGGACTGATGTCTATTCTCTTGGGGCCGTGCTCTACCATGCCCTGACCGGGCGATTCCCATACGACCTGCCAGGTTCCCAGGGCGGTGCTCAACACGCTATCGCCGCAATTCAGAACGCCGACCCAATTCCGCCGCGTCGATACCGGCGCGACCTCCCGGCCGATATGGAGACGATTGTCCTCAAATGCCTCTCGCGCAGCCCGGCACGGCGATATGCCCACGCCGGTGCACTGGCCGATGAACTCCGCGCATTCCTGGACGGCAAGCCGATCTCGGCCCGGAGAGACTCGTTCCTCTACGTCATGCAGCGATCCATTTCCCGGCACCGCGCTGCCTTCGGCGTGGCCGCGGCTTTCGTGCTGCTGATCACCGCATCGCTCGCGGTCTCGATCACCCAATGGAAGCGCACAGCCGAGCAGCGCGACCGGGCGATCAAAGCCACGCGTCAGGCCGACGATGCACGGAAGGCCGCAGCCTCCGACGCCGCCAAGGCACAGGCCGTCGTCGAGTTTCTGCGAAATACACTTGCCTGGGCAAATCCGCATGTGAGTGACGAGCAGGACGCTAAACTCAGTCAGATGCTGGAAGTTGCGGTCCGCGAACTCGACGCCGGTTCGCTGAGAGATCAGCCCGAAGTGGAAGCGCTGTCGCGACTGACGCTTGCCGAGTCCTATTACGGCATCGGAAGGCGAAACGAGTCGAAGAAACAGGCTCAGCACGCGCTGGACATGCTGCGCCGCATTTTCGGAGGCGACCATCCCGACATTGCACGCTGCCAGTTGGCTCTGGCAAACGTCTACATCGCCGAGGCCGATCACGAAACGGCCCGTGCTTTGGCCACGCAGGCTGTCGACATGCTTCGCCGCGTTCACGGTCCAAATCACGTCCAAGTCGCATGGGGATTGCGCATTCTGGCCGCTGCGGTCGATGAGTTCGACCAGCAGGAAAGCGTGCGCCTGCGCCGCGAATCGCTGCAGATCCATCGGGCCACCAGCGGTGAACAGGACGAAGGCACTGCACTTGCGAAGTTGGTGCTGGCACGTGCGCTCGGACACAACAGCGCCACGGCCCCCGAGGCCCGACAACTGCTGACTGAGGCGCTGCAGGTGCTGCGCCGGCCCGACCGCCTGCCGCGACCGTCCGAATCCGATGCGCTTCTGGAACTGGGCAGCCTTGAACTATTCGCCAGAAACTACGCCGACGCCGAAAAACATCTTGCGGAGTCCGCTCGAATCGCCCGGCAGATCTATGGAGACAAACATCCAAATCTGCTGGCCATCCTGGCGCCGCTCGATTACGCCTATGATCGACTCGGCCGGCACGAAAAGTCGCTGGAGATCACCCGTGAAGCATTGGACATCGTCGAGGCGCTCTACGGCGTCGAAAGCCAGCGATACTTTGAATACCGCCGTTCGGTGGCTTCTGCCCTGCGGAAACTCAATCGCAGTGATGAAGCACTCACGGCGTATCGTGAGATTCTGGAAGGCCTGATCCGCATCGGCCGGGATCAGAATATCGCCGGCGCGAATTCGAGAATCATGGTGGCACGACTGCTCCTTAAAACCGGCGGCGATGCGAAGGAGGCCGAGCAACTCGCGCGCGATGCGCTGGCCATCGACGAATCCATCCTGGCCGATTCGCACCAGATGCGCACGCACGCGCGGATGGAACTGGCCGACGCCCTGGTCGCACAGAATCGCTTCGCCGAGGCCGAACCGGTGCTGCTCGAAACACACGAACGCTACAAGATCCACCGGCTGATCGACCCCACCGAACGCACGAACGCCGCTGAGCATCTCGTTCTGCTCTATCGCGCGTGGGATGCCGCTGAACCCGGCAAGGGGTATGCAGACAAGGCGTCCGATTGGCAGGCCTGGGTGGACAATTTCCAACCCCCAACCCCCACCTCGCAGGGTTCTTCGCCGCCGACATCGACGACGCCTTGAGTTGGTTGTTACGCGGACGTGATTGTCGCGACAGTGCGAATTCGCCATTGGAAACACGCGTCATCGTCTTCTCTTTCGGTCCAACCGATAACGCCGGACATTGTCGAGGCGCCGGGAAACCCGGAAATGGTTGACATCGACCGATGTAGCGCGTCAAATACAGCGGTGAGGTCGCTTGTGCTGCGCAGAATTTCACGCCTATTCAAGTTTTCCGTCCGATGCGCCATGAGCCTTCTGCTCATGACCGGCATGCTGCTCCGCCCGGCTCAACTCGATGCCGTGCTGATTCACAGCCATGGCGACGAGGGCGGACACTTTCACGCGCTCTCCCGCGGCGACATCGATAGCTACCACGAAAAGCATGATCGACTCCATCAACTGGAGCACATGCACGACGCCGACGCCGGTCACGCGTGCGAGATCCTCCTGGACGGCAGCAACGACGAAAACCATACCGAGAACTGCGGGGCGATTCTCGTTGTCTTCGGTGATCTCAAGCAAGGCGATCAATCATCCCGGTTCGACGCTGCCGCCGGAATCGCGCGTGATTCTCACGTCGCAATCTCCGTTATCGCCGCACCGATCGGCCTGACGTCCGGGCTTTCGGGCACGAACGCCCCCATCTGCATTGCAGGCTTCCGGCCTGCGCGCGCGCTGGATGCAATCGTGCAATCCAGTCATGCCCTCCTGATTTGATTCACTTCAAATAACCCGCGCGTTTCTTTCGATTCCGCAGGGCGTTTCCGCGCCCGCGGAGTTGCAATGCCGTGCAGTTCAGGACGTCGTACATGCATTCGAATTTCACCATTGTGCCGGCGCGTAAGATGCGCCGCTTGATCGCCGTGGCCCTCATTGTCGGCGTCGTCTCGGGCTGCGCCACTGTCGATCCCAAGCCCGATTTTCAGCAGACCGCGGACCACATCGCCGGCGCCGTCGGGGAGACACCCGTCTTCGATCCCGACGATGAGGCCGCAGCAGAGGCCCGCGTTCGCGGTTTGCTCGGCGACGGAATCACCACAGCCGAGGCGACCCAGATCGCCCTGCTGAACAACCCCGCCATTCAGGCCGGCTTCTTCCGCGTCGGCATGTCGCGGGCCGATTTCGTGCAATCGGGCCTGTTCTCGAATCCGACGCTGGCCATGGCATTCGCGTTTCCCGAGGGCGGCGGTCGAAGCAACATCCAGGGGACCCTGGCGCAGAACATTGTCGACTTGTGGCAGATTCCCATTCGCAAGCGCATCGCCGCGGCCCGCCTCGAGCAGGAGATTCTCTCGCTGGCTCAGCAGGCCGCCCGGCTCGCGACCGACGTCAAGCTCGCCTATTTCGATTCGCTCGCCGCCGATCGCACGCTTGAGATCGCACGTGCAAATCAAGCGCTGACAGTGGATCTGCTGAGCACCACGCTTGCGCGGAAGCAGGCAGGCTCGGTCACCGAACTCGACGTCACGCTTGCCCGCACCGGGGCGTTGAACAGCGAACTGGACGCACAGACGGCACGGCTCAACGCCGCCAACGCACGCCGCCGCCTTGCGGTGTTGCTCGGCGTCACCGACGACGCCGACAACCTGCATCTCTTGGATTCCCTGCCTGACGCCTCGCCGGCAGCACTGAACTCGGACAGCGTCATCGCGCTCGCCCGCGCGTCGCGGCTCGATCTCAGGGCATCGCACTCGGCCGTCGCCGCCGGTCGCCAGCGCGTCACCGAGGAGTATGCGAAGATTTTTCCGGATGTCTCGATCGGAACCTACCTCGAACGCACCGAGCGCCGTGCCCTGCCAGGCCGCGACATCCCCGCGGACACCGCCCGTGCCAGCATCGCCGCCGGCCAACTCACAGCACCGGCCATCCAGTCGCGCGGACAGCGCGATGCGGAACAACGCCAGGAGATCGACACGATCTTCGGCCCCGCTCTCAATCTGACGCTTCCGATCTTCGATCAGAATCAGGCCCAGATCGCCAAGGCAAGGTACGCCTATTTAGCGGCGCTCAAGGAATACGACGCGCTCGACCGCCGGATCGTTCAAGACGTTCGTCGTGCTCTGGATCAGGCCGCCACCGCCGCTAGCCAGGCGCGGGGCTACCGCACCGGGCTGATGCCGCAGGCGGAGAAAAGCCTGGATCTCGCACAGCAAGCCTACAAATCGGGAAACACCACCATCCTGATCGTGCTGGAGGCACAGCGTGGTCTATTGGGCACCCGGCGACTGGCGGTCGCGGCTCAGCAGAATGCCGCCATCGCCCTGGCCGAGTTGGAGTTGACGGTCGGCAGGCCGTGGACCGTGATTTCGGCCCAGCCTGCCCCCTCTTCGCAACCTGGCTACGACCCGCAAATCAACATGACGGCCTTGCCGCTGCCCCTGGAGGAAGCGCGATGAACGCGTTGACGCACCCACAACTACGGAGTGAACACGACCGGGCCAAGCCCGTGAAGTTACCTATTCTTGTATTGATTGGTTTGTCCATTCTTTCGACGCGATGCGATCGCCATTCGCACAGTCAAGCGCCAAACGGACCCGGAGACGCCGCCTCGACCCATCCGGTCTCGGATCACATCGACGTGCCGGAGGCCGTCCGGCGAAACCTCGGCATCACCTTCGCCCGCGCCGAACGCCGCTCGGTCGCGCACACCATTCGCGTCCCCGGTCGATTCGAACTGGAGCCAATGGCGAGGCGCGAGTACCGCACGATGCTCGCGGGCCGAGTGGAAATGCTCGTCAAACAATATGAAGCCGTCACACCGGGCACGCCGCTGTATCGGCTGGCGTCTCCGGAATGGCGTGAATTGCAGCAGAAGTTGAACGAGTCCAATGCCGCGATTCGCCAGACCGAGGCTCGCGTCGGCACCATTCCGTCGCTTCTGGCCGCCCACCGCCATCACGAACAGATCCTTCGGGAAGGCGTGGCCCTCTGGGAATCGCGACTGAGCCAGGTCGAGAAGAGCGCCTCGGCCGGCGCGGTCAGCGTGGAAGAACTGACAAATGTCAAAAATTCGCTTGCGACCAAGCGGGCTGAACTGGCCGAGGTGCTCGAGAAAGAGGCCGAACTCGAAGCCCTCAGCGCCACCGCCCGCGCCGAGCACGACGCCGCGCATTCGAGATTTCGATTGCTGCTCTCGACCGCCTCCACGCTGCTGGGCATCGACGAGCGCGAACTGGCCTCGCCCTTCGAACTCGACGAGCACTTTCACACCGGTCCCAACATCGAGCCGCATCCCGAGCCGGCCACGAGCCAGCCTGTCTCCCGCTGGCGAGAAATCGAAGAGATCGAAGTCAAAGCAACCATGACGGGAATCGTGACAACGACCGATTTGACCAACGGCGCCTGGGCCTCGGCCGGAAGTCTCGTGTTGTCCGTCATTGATCCACAGCGACTGCGATTCCGTGCATCGGCCATGCAGAGCGACCTGGGCCGGCTGACCGATGGACTGCCCGCGCAAATCGTCCCACCGGCCGGAGGCACGATGTCCGGCGGCGAACCGATGGCGGTGACGTTGAGCATCGCTCCCATGGCCGATACGCATGAACGCACAATTGATCTCATCGCGATCCCCACCACGCAATCCGCATGGGCTCGCGCCGGTGTTTCGGCCCACCTGGAAATCGTAACCCATGGCGGACAGCCCGAACTGGCAATTCCCCTGGCTGCGGTGGTCCAGGACGGCATGACGAGGGTCTTTTTTCGCCGCGACGTCGCGCACCCCGACGAAGTCGAACGCATTGACGCCGATCTCGGCATCGACGACGGCCGCTGGGTGGTCGTGAAGAGCGAATTGCGGGAGGGTGACGAAGTCGTAGTCGACGGGGCGTTTCAACTGCTGAATGCCACCTCGGGCACCGCCGAAAAGGGCGGACACTTTCACGCCGACGGCACTTTCCACGCCGAGAAGGACAAGTGATGCTGGCCCGACTGATCGCATTCTCGCTCAAGTACGCCGGCTTCGTGGTCATTGCCGCGGGCCTGCTCATCGCGTTCGTGGGCTACCAGATTCCCCAAATGCCGGTCGACGTGTTCCCCGAGTTGAACGCGCCCACCGTGGTCGTACTCACCGAGTCCGGCGGGCTGGCCGCCGATGAGGTCGAGCAGTACGTCACCTTTCCGATTGAGACGTCCGTCAATGGACTGCCCGGCGTCCGCCGTGTTCGCAGTTCCAGCGCCATCGGCCTGTCGCTCATCTGGGTCGAATTCGACTGGGATCAGGACATCTACCGCGCCCGCCAGCTCGTTTCGGAGCGATTGTCCTCCGTGCGGGACCTGCTTCCGCCGGACGCCCACGCGGAAATCACGCCCATCACCTCGATCACCGGCGAAATCATGCTGCTAGCCCTCTCCTCGCCCGACAAATCGAAGACCCCGCTCGAACTGCGGGCCTATGCCGAGTACGACCTGCGGAATCGACTGCTGGCCGTGCCGGGCATCGCGCAGGTTGTCGCCATCGGCGGTGAACTGCCCGAGTACCAGGTCAACGTTCATCCCGATCGCCTCGCCCTGAGCGATTTGACCATCAACGATGTCGTCGAAGCAGCGCGATCGGCCCACAGCACGGCCGGCGCAGGCTACCTGCCCAACGTCGACCGCCTCGAGTTGCCCATTCGTCAGTCTGCCCGAGTGCGCGACATCAACGACATCAAGGACACCCTGATCCGCTTTCACAATGGCACGCCAGTGCTGATTCGCGACGTCGCCGACGTGGTCGTCGGTGCCGCCCTCAAACGCGGGACTGCGGCGGATCGTGCGACCGACGCAGTCGTACTCAGCATCCAGAAGTCGCCCGGCACCAACACCTTGCTGCTGACCGCCGAAGTGGATCGCGCCCTTGACGAGGCCGCCAAGACGCTCCCCGCCGGCATGGTGCTCAATCGAAACGTGTTTCGACAATCGCACTTCATCGAACGATCGGTCCACAATGTCGTCACGGTCATGCGCGACGCCGGCATCATTGTCGCCATCGTCCTTGTGCTGTTCCTGCTCAACGCCCGCACCACGCTCATCACCCTGACTGCCCTGCCGGTCTCGCTGGCGTGCGCGCTGCTGATCCTGTGGGCGTTTGATCTGACCATCAACGTGATGACGCTGGGCGGACTGGCCGTCGCGATCGGCGAGTTGGTGGACGATGCCATCATCGACGTCGAGAACGTGTTCAGGCGCTTGCGCGAGAACTCACAGCGCCCCGCCAACGAGCAACAGCCGTTTGTCAAAGTCATTTACGATGCGAGCAACGAGATTCGCAGCTCCGTCGTCTTCGCCACCGTTATCATCTGCATGGTCTTCGTGCCGCTGCTTTTCCTGGGCGGACTGGAGGGCCGGTTCTTCCGACCGCTGGGAATTTCGTACATCGTTTCGATTCTCGCTTCCCTCGTCGTGGCCCTTACGCTGACGCCCGCATTGTGCAGGCTGCTGCTGCGCGGCAGGCTTGGCGGCAAGCACCAGGACGGGTTCCTCGTTCGATGGCTGAAGCGGCAATACGAACCGTCATTGCGTTGGTCCATTCGTCACCGGGGCCTCGTGCTGACGCTCGCCGCTGTCGCGACCGGCCTTTCCATTCTGCTCGCCACTACATTCGGTACCAGTTTCCTGCCGTCGTTCAACGAAGGCACTTTCACCGTTTTCCTCTTCACGCCCCCTGGCACCTCATTGGTGGAAAGCAACCGCGTTGCCCGCGGCATTGAGGAGCGATTGACGCAGATCCCCGGCGTCGAGGGCGTGACCCGCCGCACCGGCCGCGCCGAGCGCGATGAGCACGCCGAACCGCCAAGCAGTTCCGAAATCGAAGTGACTGTTCGAGCCGATGCGTCGAAAGAGGAAGTTCGTCGCCAGATTGACGACGTCCTCGCCGACGTGCCCGGCGTGACGACCACCGTCGGTCAGCCCATCGAGCACCGCTTGTCGCACATCCTGTCCGGCACGCCCGCGGCGATTGCGATCAACGTCTATGGCGACGATCTCGCCAAGTTGAGACGCATCGCGCAGGAAATCGAAACCGAATTGAAGACACTGCCGGGTGCGCGCGACGTCGCCGCCAATCGCGAAGTGACCGTGTTGTCCGTACCGATCCGCTATCGCCATCAGGACCTCGCCGCCGCCGGCCTCACTCCTGCTGCCGCTGCGCAACAAGTACAACAGGCGATGCATGGCGTGACTGTCGCCACCGTCAACCAGGGCGTGCGCCGATTCGATCTCGTCGTGCGCCTGGCGCCCGAGGAACGAGAGAGCATCGCCCAACTCAAGAATCTGCGGCTTCGCGGTGTCGGCGGCGCAACCGTGCGACTCGCTGAAGTGGCGGACATCGGCCCGCAGCGAACGCCGAATCTCATCGCCCGCGAGAGCGCGCGTCGCAAGGCCGTTGTCTCATGCAACGTCGCCGAAGGATACAACCTCGGTGACTTGGTCGCGGCCGTGAAGACACGCGTCGATCCGATCGTGCAGCGCGCCGGCTACAGCGTTCACTACGGTGGTCAGTTCGAGGCCCAGCAGTCCGCCTCTCGCACCATCCTCATCACTGGCATCGGCGTCGCCGGGCTCATGCTCATGCTGCTACACCTGTCGACCGGGTCGCTCCGCGTGGCCGCCCTGGTCATGCTTAATCTGCCGCTCGCCACCATCGGCGGCATCGTCGCCGTCTTTCTCAGCGAATCGGCTCATCCCTTTGGCAACATCCTGGCGCTCTTTCATATCTCGCACGACCACTACGAGGCGCCGGTCATGTCCATCGCCAGCCTCGTCGGTTTCATTACGCTCTTCGGCATTGCGGTGCGCAACGGCATCCTGCTGGTCAATCACTACCAACATCTAATGACGGTAGAAAACAAACCGCTGGCCCAAGCCATCGTGCAAGGTTCGATGGAGCGACTCGTGCCGATCCTGATGACCGCACTTTGCGCGGCGCTTGGCTTGCTCCCCATTGCAATGGCTCGGGGCGAACCGGGTAGCGAACTGCTGGCCCCGCTTGCGGTCGTTACGCTCGGTGGTTTGATCTCGTCTACATTTCTGAACGTGGTTGTGGTCCCCGCCGCATATTCGCTCGTGTTCGGGGCAAGGATCGAAAACCCGACGCCGAACCAATCGTCCATGCCGAATGTCGGACATGCAGAAGGAGCGTAAGCGATGCCACGCATGATGTTGATCGCTGTATTGTTCGCATTCGTCGCGGTGACACTGGGTTGCGAACGCAAGCCCGCGCCGCCCGCCACGCCTCCCGCCGCACCGCCGAAGCCTGCCGTCCCGCATGGACCGGTCGCCGGTCATACCGGCGAAGTGGTTGAACTTGGAACTGTGACCATTGGCGAATGGACCGTACGTGCCGCACGCGACAAGGGCGAAATCAAAGCCGGCGGCGACGCGCCGATCGATGTCTGGCTGACAACGTCCGACGGCCAACCCGCCACCGTCGCGGTCGTGCGCTTCTGGATCGGATTGGAAGACGCAAGAGTCTCCCGCAAGGCGCGGGCCGACGTCGAAAACCCCAAAGAACCCAATCACTGGCATACGCACGCGGAAGTGCCCGATCCCATTCCGGAAGGCACCCGGTTGTGGGTCGAAGTTGAACGGAACCGCGACGAAGCCGCGATCGGTTCCTTTGACCTCAAGCGTTGATTGATCGAACTACACCGGAATAATCGGAAAATGGCGAACGAACACTCCCAAGAATCCCCGGACTTATCGCAATAATCTGATTCGACCGGCGTTTTGACTCTTGACGTCGCAGCCAATGCGACGAGGTGAAGCGCTTTGTGGCGAGCGTGCCGCGCAAATGGTTCGCGTCCGCGAACGCCGCCCCGTGGAAGGTTACAACCCCGCATGGATGAACGGACTGATGACGCGTCTGTCATAAAACGCCCGACTCAGTCACCTTAACACACGCAAATTGCCTTTATGGTCTGCCGCCGGCTCGAGTTCCGGCCGTTCGATGCCGCGCGCATGCACCCACGATTCTCACTTGGAGACCGATCATGAGACGCCCCGCAATGACGTGCCTTGCCGCCGCGCTGGTTCAAGTCGTCGCCGCCACCGCATTCGCTCAGACAGGCTTCGTTCATTGGGAAACGCCGCACGTCCATCCGATCGACCTCACGCCCTCTGGCAATCGGCTGCTGGCGGTCAACACGGCCGACAACCGCCTCGAGGTCTTCGATGTGATGCCGTCCGGATTGACGTGGGTTGCGTCGATCCCCGTCGGGCTTGATCCCGTGTCGGTCCGCGTGCGAAGCGAGACCGAGGCATGGGTGGTCAATCACGTCTCCGACTCGATCAGCCTGGTCGATCTCAGCACGCTTCGCGTCACCCGCACGCTCTTCACCGGCGACGAACCGTGCGACACGGTGTTCGCAGGCGCGCCGCAGCGCGCCTTCGTCACCGTGTCGCAATTGAATCAGATTCGCGTCTACAATCCCGCGAACCTGACCCTCGCGCCCATCATCCTTAACATCGAAGGCGAGGATCCGCGCGCCCTGGCGGTCAGCCCAGATGGTGCCAGCGTCTATGCCGCCATCTTCGAATCCGGCAATCTCACCACTGCCGTGCGCCAGCAGGACGTCAGCAACCCCACAGGTCCCTACGGAGGTCAAAACCCGCCGCCCAATGCGGGCAATGTATTCAGCCCGCCGATTAATCCCGCCATCACGCCGCCGCCACCCGTCGCACAGATCGTTCGCCGCAACGCCGCCGGTCAGTGGCTCGACGGAAACAACCGCGTGTGGAGTCAGTTCGTCGGCTGGAACATGCATGACCACGATGTCGCCATCATCAATACCACGACCCTCGGTCTGACTTACTCGACCGGCCTGATGACCACTGTCATGGGCATCGGCGTTCGGCCGGACGGCACGGTCACCGCCGTCGGCACCGAGGCCACCAACGAAATCCGATTTGAACCGGTCGTTCGCGGCACGTTCTTGCGTATCCGCATGGGTGCGTTCAATCCGGCCACGCCGTTCACGACCACCGTCACCGATCTCAACCCCCACTTGAATTACGCGAACCAGTCGGTCCCGCAGGCAACACGCGAACTGTCGATCGGCGACCCGCGCGGCATCGCCTGGCATCCGTCAAACGGCAACGGGTATGTCAGCGGCATGGGCTCGAACAACATCATTGTCATCGACACCACCGGCACGCGCGTTACCCAGATCGCCGTGGGTCAGGGGCCGACCGGACTTGCGTTGTCACCCGATGGTTCGCGTCTCTTTGCGCTGAACAAATTCGAAGGCAGCATTTCGATCGTCGACACCGTTTCGCTCACTGAATTGACACGCGTCGGACTCTACGACCCCACGCCGGCAGCCGTGAAACTCGGGCGGCCCCTGCTCTACGACACGCACGCCACCAGCGGACTGGGCCACATCGCCTGCGCATCGTGCCACATCGACGGCCGCACCGATTTCCTAGCGTGGGATCTCGGAAATCCGGCCGGCAGCATGAAGGCGTTTAATCAGACGTGCCGAACGCCGAGCTGCCGCGATTGGAACCCGATGAAAGGCCCGATGGTCACGCAGTCGCTGCAAAACATCATCGGCGTCGAGCCGCTGCATTGGCGCGGCGACCGCGAGAACCTCGCCGCCTTCGGCCCGGCGTTCACGGATCTTCAGGCCGCGGACGCGATTCCCAATGCGATGCAGTTGCAGCAGTTCACTGATTTCATCGCAACGATCAAGTATCCGCCCAATCCCAATCGAAACTTTGACGGCACGCTGCCCGCCGCCCGCAACGTCTCCGCCGGCGGCATCGGCAACCCCGCCAATGGCCAGAATCTGTACAACACCCTGCCGGTCCTCGGCGGCAACACGACCTGCAACAGTTGCCACGCTCTTCCGACCGGCACGACGCGGCAGATCGACGACCCCATGCTGCCGCTGGCCCCGCAGGCGATGAAGATCGCACAACTGCGCGGCATGCATGAGAAAGACGGCTGGCGTAGAAATCTCGCCAACAACAGCAAGGGCTTCGGCTTCAATCATCACAGCGAGTTCGACACGCTCAACGCGTTGATGAATGTCGGCTTCAATTTCGGCCCGCCCGCACAGGCCCAGCAACGTCGCTTCGACGTCGAAGCCTTCCTGCTTTGCCTCGACACCGACACCCACGCCTCCATCGGCCAGCAGGTCACCTTCCTCGGCGCCAACAACAACGACGCCACACTGACCGCGCGCCTGACCACCTTCATCGGCCTGGCCAACACGAATACGGTCGGCCTCATCGCGCACGGTCGCGTCAATGGCCGGGATCGCGGCTATGTCTACACGGGCAGCGGCATCATGCAGGCCGATCGGCATGGCGAACTCATCGCCGCCGATTCGCTGCGCACCGGTGCGTCGCTGGGCAACGAGATCACATTCACCATTGTCCCCGCCGGCACGCAGGTTCGCATGGGCATCGATCGCGATGCCGATGGCGCCTATGACTTCGAGGAAATCGTCGGCTGTGGCGACGCGGCCAACCCGGCCATCCTGCCGGTGCCCAAGGCCGATCTGAATGGCGACACGCTGAAAAATGCCGAGGACGTGCCGCTGATGGCCGCCCTGCTGGTCGATCCGTCCAGCGCCACAGCGCTGCAACTCTGCGCCGCGGACATGAATTCCGACGGCAACGTCGACGGCCGCGATATCGCGCAGTTCACGCGATGCGTCATGGGGCTCGGCTGCCCCTGACGAGTCGAGGCGTTCGATCAGTACCCCTCGCCGCATCAGGCGGCGAGGCTATGAATACACGAGGTTATCAATCACGCTTTGAGGAGCACAATCAAGGAGTGCATGCCCCGTTCAACGCGCAGCGATGGGCACGGACAACGATGATCGTATTCGAACGCCCCGCTGCGGAGCATGGCCGCCAACGGCCGCGGCCATGAAGATGAATGAAGTCGGGGCACTCCTTGGAAGTCTGGTAACGTGTTTGTGTGAAGCAATCACGCCGGACAAAAAGGAGGCCCCGATGGGTCGGCATGTTATCGCGATGGACACGC
>Ga0268299_1002455_pt1 | contig 22134 bp, 33 predicted proteins | sample NOBtaG_FD_193484 | JGI IMG/M metagenome (GOLD analysis project Ga0268299, IMG submission 193484) | Activated sludge microbial communities from bioreactor in Nijmegen, Gelderland, Netherland - NOB reactor | ecosystem: Engineered > Bioreactor > Aerobic > Activated sludge | place: Netherlands... | reverse complement strand
CGCCTGGAAGTTGGGGTCGGTCTCGGTGAGGTATTTGCCGCGCGCCACGTCCATCAGCGTGTCTTCGGTCAGCGACGGATTGCCCGCCTCATCGAAGATGTTGCCATAGCCCGCCGTCGCGTCGCTCGCCGTTCCCATGGCGCCGCGCTGGCCGGCCGTGAGCCCGCCCCTGCTCAGCAGGTCGTTGTTGAAGCCGGTCGCGGTATCGACGCCGGTCTTGAACCAGGGGGCGCTCGCCGCGCCCGTGCTCATCGCCCATGCGTTGCGCGTCTCGTCGGACGGCCCCACATAGGTGCTGCGGTCGAACACCGACGAGCCGGCGTCGTAGGCGTCGTTGATGCCGCCGAGCAGCTTGTTGAGAGTCTTGTTGACGCGCTTGTTGCTCGGCCCGGTCGTGGTCGTCGTGGTTTCACTATCAGCCATCGAGAAGCACCTTCTGCAGTCGGTTCGGCACGTCGCCCACGGGGGTGAAGTCCGGAAAGATTCGTGAATAGTCGCGACCGCCGATGCAGATCGCGTAGCAGCCGGCGTCACGGGCCAGCCGTTCGAGTTCGGCCATGAAGCCGCGCATCGCGCGCAGCCACTTCCTGGGAGGCAGATCGACAATGCCGGCGATGTAGCTGGCCCAGCAGATCATCTGCCCTCCTGGTCTCTCTACGATTTCGATAACCAGCAGGCCCGAGACATTGTCCGCCGACACCTCGATCATCGCCGCGCAGCCCAGCATGATCTTGTCGAGCACCGTGCCGATCATCACGTCGCGGTCCTGCGCGACGGCTGGCGCAATGATCGGGGCCAACTCGCTCCACCGCGCCCACACCTCCGGGCGCTCGATCGGACGGAGCATCAGCGCCCCGGCGGCTCGATGTAGACGCCGTCGATGTCGATCTGGTTGCCCGCGCTCGCCTTGGCGTAGAGCGAGTAGCCGCCCAACAGCACTATCGGGGTGCCGCCAAGAACGATGGCCCCCCAATTCTCGCGCGCCGTCATTGACCGCGCATTGGCACGACGTGCGACCACGCTTCCGGCAGCGTTCCGTATCTCAAGGACGATGGTGGGCGTTGCGCCCGCAATCTCATTGACGCTCAGCGACACGATGGTGGCGCCGTTCCGGCCTGCGGTCAGGACTTCCGCGTAGCTGGCGTCGGCGAGCTGCTTATAGATCGGCGTCTCGCGGCCAACAGGATATGAAAACAGACTCATCGCCAGCCCTGCCCGCCGGCTTCGATGCCATCGAAGCCGCGCATGAAGGTCCATTCGACGCCGGCCGGCACGTCGAGGCGTAGCGACATCACCATTCCTGCCTCATCGACCGGCGCAAAGCCGTTGTCATCGATCAGGACGGGATCGCCCCAAATCATGGCGTCGCCGAGCTTCTGCTTGAAGCCGAGCCGGACCGCGGCGCCGTCCGCGCCGAGCGCATCGGTCAGCACCGTTGTGCCGGTGATCCGCTGCGCGCCGCCACTGCGCTGCGCCCCCGTCTCGAGGCGGCACGCGAGGTTGGCGCCCGACATGAAGCCGAACTTGAAATGCTCGTCGATCGCGCCAAGGCGTGGCTCACCGCCCTTCCATGCCCGGCTGTCAAGCGAGTATGGCAGGCCATCGAGGGGGCCGAATGCATCGAGCTCATCGAGCGAGTAGCCAGGCGATGCGAGGGCGACCAGAGCGGCGGTCTTGATGCTGAGCGGCACCCACTCGCCCTTGAGCACGTCATAGGCCAGGGCATCCTCGAATATCTCGGGATCGACCACGCCGTTCGTCATGTAGCGATAGACGATCCTGTTGTTGGGAGGATCGTAGGCTCCCTCCATCGAAGTCAGGCCGCCGCTCGCGAGGCTCTTGATCAGCGTGGCGCTGATTTTGTCCTTGCCGATCGGTACCACCGAGGCGCCGTCCGTCCGGTGCGGGCCGTCCGTGTCGATGAAGTAGGCGAAGCCACGAGCAATAACGACGCCGGCCGCGCCCTGCGCGCCGATGCCGGAGGCGTAAAGGTCCGAGGTGAAAATTGTGCGGTCGCGGGTCCGCGTCAGGAGGCGGATCGCATTGCGCTGGAAGACGACGGCATAGGACTCGCCCAGCTCGCCTCCAGCGATCAGCTCCTCGCCCTCGGTGAATTCCTGGTAGGTGTTCGAGGCGTCACCGGACCACACCGTCGGGTCGTTGATCTTGCTGGTTTGCATCAGGCGGTTGTTGCCGTCGCAATCGAGCATGGCGAGCGTGTTGAACAGCGGGAAGATGAACCGGCCCCGCGGGGCTCCGGCCACTGCCGCAACCGCACCGCCGCTTTCGAGGTTGTAGCGGATCAGCCCGTCAAAGGTGTTGGTCGCATAGAGGTAGTCGCCGAACTGCGCGAAGCTCCACTGGTCGCCGGCCGGCACCGCGTAGCCCGATCCAATCTCGGTCACGCTGCCGTCGGCCGCGACCTTGAACAGCTTGTCGGCGGTGCCAATGAAGGCAAGGTAGAGGCCCGCTCGCGTCACCACGGAGATAGCCCCGCGCGGCGCGGAGGGAAGCGCCTGGGCGGTCGAGAGGACGCCGATTGACGGGTGAGGTCCGTAGGCGACGCCCACCGCGTCCGACTGCAGGATCGCATTCAGGACGGTCAGCGAGACGCCCGGATTGCTCTCGGCAAGATCGGGGCGATAGAAGCCGATGGGGATCATGCGCGCCGGCCCCCTCCCATTGCGGCGAGCGCGGGATCGGTGCGAAGGGTGCTGCGATGCGTCGCGGCAATGACGTTCTTGAGGCTGGGCATGCCGTCCTTGAGGACACTGGCCCAGGTGGCGCCCACATCGACCGCGCCAAGCCGGAGCGCCCCCCACGTGATGGTGGCGGCCAGGTAGATGTCGGGGTGCTCGTCGAGCAGCCAGTTGGTGTCGCCGTCGGCGGCAAGCTCGAACTTCTGCCGGAAGCGCAGGCGGAAGCCGTAAGCCTGGTCGCAGGGCCGCTCGAACTTGATCGTCGAGACGCTGTCGACGAACCAGATCGCCGGCCTGCCGCTCGACCCTATTGCCGATACGTTGCCCGCCGATTGCTGCTGCAGCGGCTTCTCGTCGAAGCTGCCGGGATCGCTGATCCACATCGCCATGGCCTGCACGATGGCCAGCGAGGAGACGTTGATCGCGTTGCTATCGACGGTGCCGGTGCGCGTCGCGCTCGTCTCGACGGGCCCGAGTTCGCGGTTCAGCCGAGCCTCGGCGAGCGCGATGCAGTCGTTGAGAGAGCCGGTGAATGACGTATTTCCGGTGCGACGCAGCCAGTCAGCGACGGTGGTCTTGAGTTCGCCCTTGGTGCTCAGGGCCATGGCTGACCTTCCTTTGCCCCGCCGGGCTGTCGCATCATGAACTCATGGAGGTTGCCGGGATACGCGGCGTCGGGCCCGTGGTGAGCGATCTCGAGGTCGGGGACGATCCAGATGTCTCCGCACTTGTCGACCCAGCGCTTGGAGAACGCGTAGTCCTCGCCATACCAGACGCCGTCGATGGCGCCGTGATTGAACAGGTCGACAGAGGCGGCATAGCGCGCGCCGTAGATCAGTTCCGGATAGGCGCGCATGAACGTGTCGACCGCCTCGGTCGTGACCTTGAGGAAGCCGGCGGGCACACGATTGGCGCGGATCATGCCGTCGTCGCGCAGCACCGGGCGATGGGCAGCATCGGTGAACCAGCCGCCCATGAATTCGATGTCCGGCTTCTTGAACCGGTAGGTGCCGGCGACAACTTCGCCGGGCGTCTCGATGAGCGTCAGCAGGTCTTGCGGGCGCCAGCTCAGATCGTAGTCGATGAACACGATCGCATCGGCCGGCCAATCGAGCGCCTTGCGCAGCATCGTGGCGCGCGCCGCGCTGATATAGGGGTTGCCCAGCTCCTGCACGAAGCGAACCTCATGGGTCGCCTCGATGAGCGGCGCGGAGCCGGCCAGAGCCTTCACATACGGCTCGGTCGGCCCCGCAAGGCTTGGGGTCGCAATGACGACCTTCACGGATCAGGCCGTGGTGCGGATGATGCCGATGGCGGCGAGCGCGCTGCTGATCTCGAGCAGGATGGCCGCGGTGTTCGAGGCCACCGAAACGTAGGACGACGCCGACAGGAGGGACGACGCCAGCACAGTGGAGCTGCGCTGCACCACGGGCGTGGCGCCATAGAGGCCGATCTTGTCGGTTGCCGACTGGCCGAGCACCTGGCCGTCGTCGTTGCCGTCAGAGAGCTGACGAGAGGTCATGTCTTGTTCCTTTGATGGAGTGGGTGTGGGGCGATCATGGCGACCGCCCCATCAGGATCACGAGCCGCTGAAGCGCAGCGCGAGGCGCGGATCGATGGTCTTGCGCGCGTAGAGCGTATCGAGGCGCCACTTCTCGACGTTGTTGATGCCGTCGTAGACGGGCACGAGGCGGATGCTGAGGCCCTTGTAGTTCTCGCGGGCACCACGATCCCCGACAGCCTGCGGCATCTCCATCGGCACCATCGCGAGAGCGAAGGCGCCTTTGCCGAAGAGGACGTTCTGGCGATACGTCGCCGCGGCGCCCGGTCCCTTCAGGGTGATGGCCTTGCCATCGAAATTGCCCGAATACGTCACCGTCTGGTGAGGACCAGAGATGATGATCGGCGGGCTGATGTCGAAGTCGGTGTTGTTCGACGGCGTGCCGTTGGCCTGCACGTCGGTCAGCACCACGAAGTCCTGCAGGATTCCCGTCGACTGCTTGGTCCGCGGGTTGACCATGTAGACGCCGTCGATGTTGAACACCTGGCCGGCCTTGAGCGTCGAGCTCGCGTCCCAGCCATCGGTGAGCAGCGTCTGCTTCCAGGAGTTCTTCACCGTGTCGTAGGTGACTTCCTGGTTGTTGCCGTCGGTCAGCGGCGTGGTGTTGTCGGCGGTGCCGTAATCCTGCGCCGGCACAACCTGGCTCCATTCGGTCGCCACCTGGCTGAGCGGGCCGAGGTTGCCCTCGCGCAGCGCACCCTTGGCATCCGACTGGATGTAGACGCCGCTGAGCGAGCCGACCATGCGGGCATAGTCGGTGGCGTTGAAGATCGCCGAACGGTCCGGGATGGGGATCGCCATGTGATTGGCGCGCTCCACCGCGAGCATGAAGTCGCCGAACGAGTCGACGATGGTGTTGGGCGTGCCGACGTAGTTGTAGACCTGCGGCAGGAACTCGGTCATGCAGTTGAGCGCGATATCGTTGACGATCGTCGAAACCGCCGACTTCAGGAAGCGCTCGTCGAAATCCGAAATGGACAGGGTCATGTCCTTGTTCGAGAATTCGAGGTCCACACCCGAGACCTGGTCGACCTTCAGCTCGACCTTGCCTTCGATCGACTGCTGGGTGTTCATGACTTCGCCGCGGCGCGCGACGTAGTCGACCGGGCGGCGGATCGAGATCGTGTCGCCCTTCTTGTAGCCGTTGACCTTGTTTTCCCACTCGTCCTCATAGGCACGGTGGAAAAGGCCGATGATGCCAAGCTCGTTCTCGAGGCGCGCAAGAGCACGCTTCGCGATCACGCTGGCCGTGAGCACGGTGCTAGCCATGTTCTGGTAGTCCTTCTATTGCCGCTCGTGCGGCGCTTGGTGGGGCTACGCCCGCTTCTGCTCCTGTTCCTTGCGGAACTGCTCGGCATGCTCGGCCATCGACATCTGCGCGACTGGTTTGCGCGATGGACTGGCGTTGGGCCGAATGGGCGTCAGGGGCGTCGGTTCTAGCTTCGGCTCGGCCTTCTTGGCCGCCGCTCGCTTCACCACTTGCTCACCCAGATGCGCACGATGCAGCAGCTTGTAGAACGTCGGCGACCAATTCCGTTTGATGGTCGCTTCGTCTATGCCCTGTTCGGTCGCGAAGGCGATGAGTGTGTCGATCTGCTTCTGGTTGAAGCCGGGGATGCTTTTCTGCCCGAACTCCGTCACGGCGTTGACGCGCTTGGTCAGGTCCGCTGACTGCGCTTCATCCCGCTTGGTTCGAGCCTCGCCGATTTTGCCTTCCAGCTCGGCTTTCTGGTCCTTGAGCAACTGGAAATTGGTCCAGTGGTCATCGGCCTTCATGGGGTCCTGCGCGCGATGCGCGGCCCAGTCGGAGGCGGACAGCTTCTGGTACTCAGCCAGGTCGGAGTTGATCCGACGAAGCTGGGCGCGGTTGTCGAGGTCTTCATCGGCAGCCTTGGAGCGTTCCTCAATCTCGCTTTCGCGCGTGTCGAGTGCTTTCCCGCGGGCCGAGACGGCCTGTTCTTTCTCGGTGGTGGCCTTGCGCCAATCTTCCACCGATCGCTTCAGGCTCCTGGGAACCTGGTACTTCTTGAAGCCGAGTTCGAGCTCGTCGAGCTCATCATCGTCTTCGCCCTGGCCGTCATCCGCGACCTCATCCAGCAGCGCCGGATCGAGATCGTCGAGATTGGTTTCGACCTGCTGCGCGCCGCCGCTTGCTGGGGATTCCAGTGCAGCAACGTCAGCCACGGCTTCATCGGCCATGGTGTTCACTCCTTGGTGGTTGGTGATCTCAGTAGACGGCCTGGGCCGTCGGGACGGGTTGCGGTCGCGCGATGTCCGCCAGCGCTCGCATGCGGTCGGTTTCGGCGTCGAACTGCTTGGTCTTGGCTTCCATCACGTCGACCGATTTGTCGGCCTTGAGCGCGGCGTTCTCAGCCTCCAGCTTCTTCACCGTGCCCTGCAGCAGCTCGATCATCTGCTTGCCCTGCTCGATGAATTCCTTGATCTGGGGCGGCAGTCCGCCGTCCTCGCCCAGAACGTTCGGCGGCAGCACCTTCTTGAGCCGTTCCGCGATCTCGTCGGCGCCGGGCCAGTCGAGCTTCTTCGCGAGCAGGTCGCCGAGGAGTGGAGCCGCCTGCGGGAAGACGCGGATCAGCTCCATCATCTGCTCGGCCGCTTCCTGCCGGCGCGTCGTGAAGCTCGGGCCGGCGCTGACCGTCACATCGTATTTGCCGACGGTGAGGTCGTGGATCGCCATGACCGCCTTCATCAACGGCGCGCCGGCAGCGTCGCGCGCCGGCTGTCCGTCGAGGCCAAGCTGCGGCTCCGTCACCGGTTGCCCCGTCTTGGGGTCCGACTTGGGGAAGGCCTTGTTGATCTGAACCTTGCGCTCCGACCCGTCCTCGCCGCGGACGCGGACGATGCGGGCCGTTCTGTAGTAGTGCGGAATCAGGTCGATCAGCACGCGGCCGGTATGGCGGATCGCGCGTGCTTGATTGTCCTGGTAGTGGAAGGTCGAGACATCGCCCTCGCGCTGCCGCGCCATGATGGCCTTGCCGCTCGTCTCGTTCGACCGCGCACCCATCGAGGCGTCATAGAGGCCGATGATCTTCTTGATGTCGTCCGAGGCCGAGAGCGCCTGCTGAATCGATGCGCCCGCTACCTCGCCGCCGATAGGCTGGCGCTGCGGTCCGCTTAGGGCACCTTCGACGACGTCATACTCGATGTAGGGATGGCTCTGGGTGTTCGCCGTCGCCCACCGGTCGGCATCCGAGTTGAACGACCCTTTGGCGCCGATATACGGGACGCGCGGCGCCAGCGCCACCAGCTCCGAGGCGGCCGTCGACCAGTAGTCGTAGCGGCGCGCCGCATCGAGCGCGTCATGGATCAGCGAGCGGTGATAGACCCTACCCTCGATATCGAACTCGTCGCCCCACACCGGGATGATCGGGATGTAGCGACCGGGCCAGTCCTGCCGGTCCAGCACTTCGGCGCCGCTGATGATGCGCTTGGTGACCTTGTACGACTCCGCAAGGCGTTCGCGGTAGACCTCGATCAGGCCCGCCGCCAGCATCGCCTGCATGTCCTCATCGCCCTCGAAGACATCCAGGCCAATGACGAAGGGCTGCTCAGCGGGCTCCTGCCCCGGAACTCGCACCGGGCCGACCAGCACGATCTTGCGCTCGACAATCTCGCGCTTCCACCACTCGGCGGTGGTGACGCTGTCGCCGTCGCGCCAGTCGGTACCTCCCCATGCCCCCAGATCATCCCAATTGGCGGTGACCTTCGTGCCCCATTGCCGCTCGAACGCCTTGCGCGTCGACCGCTCGGAGACAAAGGCCACGTTCCAGTCGGAAGAATCGACAGCCTGGCTATCGCCGTCCCACACCACGGAGAACGGGTTGCGGATGCGCCTGATGGCCAGATCGATATCGAACGTGTCGTCCCGCGCATACTCGGCGGTGATGCGCCAGAAGCCGAAGCCGTTCGAAGCGGCACAATCGACACCCGTGTCATACGCCACATCGGCGTCGGACGTGTATTCGATGTTTCGGATCAGGTCGCCCAATACCTCGGCCGTCTCCACGTCGGCAGCGTCATCGGCCGGCGACACGCGGATCGTCGGAGAATTAAGGCGCGCATCGTTCACCACCTGCCGCAGGTAGGCCGGCAACATGTTGATGGTCAGGCAGATGCGACCATCATCCTCGCGTTGCTTCTTGATGTCGGCAGGCCAATGGTTGCCGGCGCGCGCAAAGTCCAGATCCTCGCGACCCGCGGTGCGATTGTGATCATCGCCCGACAGGCAGCGATCGAACTCCTCGCGCGCTTCCTTGATCTCGTCGTCGTCAGCCATCAGGGCTCCTATGACATGGCATGCGCGCGGCCCACCGGCCGGCGCTTGTCGACGTGCTCGGCGACCGGCGCGACCGGCTCGGCAAACGTCAGTGCAACGGCATCCCACTCGTCCGGAGAGCGGAGCTTGCGCACCTCGCGCATGTGCTCCTTGCTCTCGATGAGCAGATAGCTGTTGGCGTTATAGTGGTACCCCGGCCCGCAGGCGTCGGCCTGCAAGCCATCGTCGTCCGGAATGTCCGTCCCGCCCGGCTCGTCGAGCCAGTCGCGCGACCGCATCCACATTTCGGCTCGGCGGTTGTACGGTCCGGGTCGAACCTCGCCGCTCGGCAGGATGATCTCCCGCTGCTGGGGCGAACCGGCGAAATCTATCGGCACGACGACTTTCTTCGGATCGGTGGTGCCGGGCTCCCACGCGTAGCCCCACGCCTTGAGGAAGTCGTACACAGACGCGCCAACACCGCCGACGTCGATGAACACGCGGACCGGTTTGTCGCTGTCGATGACGGATTTGACCCATGCCGCGCCGGCTGGACCGTCCATCTTCTCGGTCCTGCTCTCGACCTTGGCGAGCTTCCGCCCTCTGCGCCATGCGATCGAGAACCGGTCATTGCCGAACCGCTTGGGGTCGACGCCAAGCACCAGCGGTCCGACCCCATCAAGTTTCGCCTTGCGGGCCCGAACAACGGCCTCGGGCTTGATGTACCCATCGTGCCCTGTGAATTGGAACGCCTCGGCCGCTGTGGCGGGATATTCCTGCTTGAACAGCACCTTGCCGTCCGAACCGAGCTCGACGATCTTGGCTCGCCGCCAAGCCATCTGCTCGAGATCGAGCCCATAGGCCTGCTGGTACTCGTGATCCTCCTCGTCCAGCTCGAAGCTCTCGGGAACCGGCTTGCGATATTCCTTGAGCCAGTACCAGGGCACGAAGATAGCGATGTAGTCGCCCTTGCCGGCTTCCGCGTCCTGCCACATGGCGTGGAACTCGTTGCCGACGCCCTTGGCCGTGCTCTCAAGGATGATCTCGGTGCCCGGCAGATCGGGTACCGTTTGCACGACGCCCGCAAAGTGATCCTTGGCGTTGGGCCAGAATGCAACTTCCGAGCCATGGAATAGCTGGAAGGTGTTCGACCGACCCACCGCCTTGTTGCCGGCGGTGCCGATGGCGTAGCCGCTGTCGAGACGGTCGAACACCAGCTCCTTGGCATTGGCCGCGCCGGTCGACGGCTTCACCAGCACCGGACAGTGCTCGTGATACCGCTCGACCATGCCGAACAGGTTGTCAGTGGCCTGCTGCTCGTGCGTGAGGATGTAGCAGGACACGCCCTTGCTGTGGGTTACCCGGTGGTAGTACCGGCCGCCCACATAGGTGCTGATGCCCTCCTGACGACCCTTGAGGATGAGCGCCCGCACCTTGCCGGTGAGGCGCTTCTGCTCCTCCAGCCGCTCATGGACGAAAGCCTGCGGCTCATTGAGAACGAATGGGACGACGCCGGCTTTCGGGTCCTTGGTCCTGATGCGCAGGCACTTCTCAGCATAGTGCGGGAAGTCATCGCGCAGCCGGCGCCTGATCCTACGTTCCCGCGGGCTCAGGCTGCTCGTCGTCAAGCTCATCAAGCGCGTCTTCGTGGTTGAACGTGTGCTCGACCGACTGCTTGTCGCGCCAGTTCTGGCCACGACGGTTCGTCAGCCAGAGCTTGGCGGCGCCGGGATCACCCGGAATGTAGCTCTTGAGCTTGATCACCTCGTGCTGACCATCCCTCTTGACCAGCCGCTCGATCTCGACGACCTCACCCGTCGCCCGTTTGTAGAGGCTGTCGGCCACCTCGGCATCAGCGACAACCTTGCCTTCCATGAGCGACTGGCGAAAAGCGGGATACTCGTCCTTCCAGCGGTTGAGGGTGGTTTCGTCCACGCCGAAGAATGCAGCCGTCTCGACGTCGGTCAGACCGAGCAGCGCGAGCTTGCGCGCCTGGTCGTTCATTGCGGGGTCGTACAGCGACGGCCGGCCAGGACCGGGCAGATTGTGGCCGGGCTGAAAGCGGCCCGCTTCGTCTCGGTCGGACATGATATGGCTTTCTGCGACTGCTCAGGGCTTGGTCGCGGTAGATTACGGGTCGGGACCCATTGGCGGCTCAAATGCCGGGTCTTGCAAACCCAGGCTGGCACACCGCTTTGACGCCGGGCCGAATGCGACGCGCTCAAACCGCGTGCGCATCCAGGGGATCGGCGCATGGCCTCCCTATGATTGACGCCTACTCCCGCATTCAGCTTCGAGATGGTGCCAGCTTGCGTACCGGGGACGGCGGCCGGCCTTTGTGTGGGCAGCTCAAACGACGAGCGCAAACGGCCTGCGCTCCCACCCACATTCCCCGAAAAGCAAAACCCGCCGCGATTTCTCGGGCGGGCCGACCGGCGCAAAGCGCCATGTTGCCTAATTGATGGGGTGATTTGGCTACGCTCGTCAAGCGGCTTTCTTCGACGCCAGGCGGAAGTGCACGGCGAGATCGTCGAGGATAGCGAGCAGATCGGCAGTGACGCGTCGGCGGGCGCGCATGCCGCGACCGGCGATACTGCTGATCGACATGTCGTGACAAACGACGCGCTCGACGAGGCTGGACCTGACCAACCCAAGATGGCGGACGGTGACCGAATAGTCATTGCGCGCGGCAGCACCCACCTCGAATACTGCCAGGTCGGATGGCCCCGAGGTGTCCACCTTCGCCGCGACGTAGTCGATGGCCCTGGCGCCGCCGATCTGGGCGCGATCGAACAGGTTTCGATACTTCATGGCCGCTTCTGCCTGAAGGTCGCTGTGCTCGAGACGGGCGAGGCCGCCGATCATCTCGCCGAGGTTGACGGCTACCATCACCTTGCCGACGTTCGGGCCAGATTTCGTGCGGCGTTGTTCGAAATACTCGGCATCGGACATCGACGGGTCCGGCACCAACCTATGAGAAACGCGCTTACCCATCGCCTACACCTCTACAATCTTCGCCTCGCGGAGCCGCTGCGCTGCCGCGTGATCGCCCTCTGCCTCGTGTAGCGCTATCGCCATCTCGATCCCCCTCGCTATGCCCCTGCGCTCGCTGCGGTCCTCTGCCTCCTCAATGAGGATTTGCTGCTCTTTGGTGGCGGAGAGGTGGAGGCGGTCACTCACGACCTATCAGGTCGAGCTGACCTGCCTTCTCGTGGCGCGTGATCGATGCGTTGATCTGCCGGCTGCGCGCGTCGTGCCGGTTGTGACACCGCTGGCACCAGAAGCGCAGGTTGGCGTCGCCATGGTCGTCGAGCTTGCCGTCGACGTGGGCGACGGTGCAGACGATCTTGATCAGCCGAAGCTCACGCTCGCCTTGGTCACCAGAGCAGAACGCGTATTCGCCCGGCCGCGCGTCATCATCCTGCGCGTCGTACCAATTGCCATCTTCGTCCCGGCCGCCGATGGAGTGGTTTTCCACCCCGCACCCCTCGCAGCAGTTGCGGGCGCGGAACTGGATGTTGCGGCGGATCGCCAGCCATTCGGGCGAACGGATAGAGCCGCCTGGGTACTTCGCCATGTTCTCGGGACGGATTGGCATCAGTTCAAAGCTCCAGCCCTTGCCTGGTTGAGTTCTGCGATGGGGACCGTGATCATGCCGTTGTCGCTGAAGACCTTGATCGGCTTGCCACGGAAGCGCTCGAGCGCCTTGAAGTCGTCGCTGTCGCGATGCACCGAGGCGAGCGAAGGATCGGCCTCGCCCTTGACCGGAAGGCTTGCCGCGTCGCGCCACTCGCCGCTGTCGAGCCATTTGCCGAGGTGCGGGACGTAGTGCAGACCAGCATCGACGGTGCGGCCGCGCTGCTCGCAGTCCTGAGCAAACCAGCGGGCGTACCTCTCGGCGGCCGCAACGACAGCCGGACGATCGGCATCCTTGATCCGCTCGAACGCCTTGCGGGCCTTCGTTTCCGAGCTCGACGGATTCTGCGGGAACGCTTCCCACACCTCACCGAAAAGATCGCGCGCCTCCGCGGCATCTGGAACAGATGACGGGGGTGTTTCTGTCTCTGTTTGTGTTTCTGTCTCTTGGGGCGTCACTTCACCGTCTCGTGACGACGGCGTTACGTCACCGTTACGCTCTTGTGACGCCTTTTGCCGATCACGGTAACGCTGCTGGCGCTCCTTCGACCCGTCACTCTCGAACTGCCGATCGCCCCACTTCGTCACCTTGCCGGAATCGATCCGGCCAAGGTCGCGCAGGGCGTCCAGTATCGAGGACAGGTCCGAAGGCTCGCAGCGAAGGAAGTACGCCGCCTCGTCGACGTCGAAGTCATAGCGGCCGGCGTCGTTGATCTCGGCGGCTGTTTCAAGGATCGCGCCATAGACCCACACGGCGCGCTCGACCGGCTGTCGCGCCTTCACGGCCGCGCGCACCAGTTTGTCGTCGCGGCTCATGCCGGCGTAATGTCGGAACCAGCGGCTCAAGCTATCGCCTCCCGGTACTCTTGCTCCGTCAGCGCACCCTTGGCGGCGTTGCACTCGAGACAGGCGACGCAAAGGTTGTCGAGTTCGTGTCGACCTCCGCGCGACCACGGAAGTTTGTGGTCAATCTGAAATGGACCGCCGACCGTCCCGCAATAGACGCACCGATGCCCATCTCGACCGAATACCAGTCGTCGCAGCGCGCGTGGAATCGAGCGCCTGCGGTCCTCGCCGACCATGCGCTCATAGGCGGAGTAGCCGCTGCTACCGCGCCTGAAGAGCGCTACGATGCGCTCGCCGCTCTCACTCCACTGCTCGGCGGACATGTGAGCGTGCCGCCGCATCATGCTCGGCTCGGGCAATGCGCCGTAGCGACGCACGAACATGGCGAGCAGCACGTACGCGCCGTGCTCGTGAGCCACGAGGTGCGACGTGTCCTTGAGATAGTCCGCCACGTTGAGCGGCATCCAGTCGGGGCCTTTGGTCACTGCGCCTGCCTCCGATCGAGCGCCGAGCGCCCGGGCAGCGGGTCGCCCATGAATCTGGCCTGCCGCGTCCGCGTGTCGACAGGGACACCCGCCAAAGCGCGCGCAGCGTCTGCGGGCGAGACCCTGCTCTCTCCTGCGCGTATGAAGCTCAGGGGGCCGGTGTATTTGAACCGCTCGCTCCGAGCATAGGCGGGGTCGATCCGACGCCGCATCGTATCGGGATGGAGACCAAACTCCGCACCAATGCTGTCCCAGCTTCGCCCCAAGGCGCGGAGCTGCCGTGCCTGCTCGACCTGCGCCGGGCTGATACTCAAGCGGGAGCGCATCATGACACATCCGCGCTGCTGGTGTGGACATCAATGGGCATCATGCCGCCCTCACGGTTACCAGCACCGCGCCACCCCTTACTGGAGCGCCCATGCTGTAGGTTGGGGTAAACTTGGAGTCGTCGCAGCCAAGTGCGTCGGCTATCCCGTCCTGCGCTGCCTTGTGCTGGGCAACAAGGTTGTCGAGGTCATAGCGGCGGCGGCTCGGCGGAGAGAACTGCCAGTGCAGGCGAGCGCCGGCAGCCGCCCACGAGGGCGACGCGCCAGTGACAGCCAGCGTAGCACCCCAAGCGTACTCCCGAGCTTTCTTCGCCGCCCTCGCTCGGGCGAAATGATGCTCTCTCGAGTTCGGAGACAGTTTCCTGTCCGGCCACGGCAGCGCCACGCACAGCTCTACTGGTGTTAGGGAGGACATTTCAGACCGCCCTCTCAGGTGCGTGCTTGGATGCAATGCGGGCCAGGGCCTCATCGAGAGGCGCGTTGGCTTGCGCCGCCAGCTCGCCGCGAAGCAGCTCGGTGGTCGCGTCCTGTCGGTTGACGAAGCGGCCATTGCGGCGGGGGTGAAGCCGCTGCTGCTCGATCACGGCCTTGAGCGTGGTGTTCTCGACTGACAACTCGCAGAGCTTGTTGACGAGCGCCGGGTCGGCCACGGGTTCGGGAGCGCGACGGAGAATGGACAGGCTCAGTCTCATGCTGCCGTCCCCGTGGGCTTTGCGGGTGTCTGTGGCTTGCGGGCGCTCAATCGTCAGTCTCCTTGAGTTCGGGTGCGATCCAAAGCGCCAACGAACGCGCGGAGCGCAGTAACGAACGCGCCAGCGAAATCCGGATCAGTGCCCATAAGGAGAGCGTCCGCTTGGCTGATGAGTTGGTCGTTGGTTCGGAGTTCCTGCCGCGCATATTTCACCCCCGTGAGCTGTTCGAGATCGTTGATTTCTTCCCACTTGGGGGCCGATGCGCGCGGGTCCGCATACCAAAGGTCGCGCACGCGATTGGCGGACCAGCCGCGCCTGCCCATCACGCTTTGCGCGTGCGGAAGGCGCACCTTCACCGAGCCGATGGATTTCGGGGCGACGTGCCCCTGCAATGCAAACTGCGCAAACTCAGCAGCCGACATATTGGAAAACTCCGACGCTTTCTTGGGCACTTCCGACGCCTTTCGGTTCATGTTGCTCATCATCGAGAGCCACACACGAAAGGCGTTCTACGAAATGGATATGCTCCGGACCTACAGCCGTCGAAGCTATGAGATGGTCCGGGAGAGCTTGCGCGCGAGCGAGAACGGGTTGCCGCCCGGACCGCTCGGCATTGCGCAGCTCATGGAGTTCGTCGGGGTCGATGGACACCGGCATGAATTGGGGGTGGCGGCTCAGCCGGGAGGAGGAGAAGCCGAGCCGCCTATGCGCGGTGATCCGCCGCGCAATGGAAAAGAAGGTCCGGGGCGTACCGCTGCCCCGGCAGTGAACGCGGGGCTTCTCGCACCGCGCGTGACGTTGAAGCTGGTGCACAGCGACGGTCGCGGGCCTCACCCCCATGCCGCAACCAGGAGCCTCGCCCGCTCCGGCTCGCGACCATCCCTGTGCATTGTGGCTGGCCACGATCATGCGTCCGCCGGCTGACGCTGGTCGAGGTGATGACGGAAGTGGGCCAGGTCTTCGGACTCGGTTTTGAGCGCAACGGCTGGCCGGAAACCCCGCAGGTCGAAATATTGGTCGACCTCGAACTCACGAAGCGCGATGACCGGAACGCCGTACCGGCAGATGTACGCACGGCGCACAGTGTACGCCTGCCCTACAATGGGAATGGCTGTGTAGCCGAGATCATTGACGGTGCGGGCTGTCGTGAAGTCGAGCACGCACACCACCTTCGCCCCACGGACTGCCCATGACGGAATCCCGCTCATTGTCCGATGCTCCCCTGGTGCCGAACCGCCGTACCGCCAGCCTCAACCGCGATAGCCGCTCTGCACATCGAGCAAGGTTCAGTGTCGCGCCACGTCTTGGGACAGGCATCGACATGGAGGCATCCATAGGGACGCTCGAGGCCAGAGGAGCTGAATGGCCGGTCAGATGGCTTCCGCACTGGCAGCGCGACGACGTTCGTCGGCTCGCCGTCGACCGGCACCGGAGAGGGTGCGCCGCCCTCCCCGCTGTCGTCCGCCAAATGAGTGGCGGCTTCGTTGACCATCTTCCCGGCGTCGGGAGAATGGTCGGGTTCGTTCTGACGATCCGGCCATTCGCTGCGGTCGGCGCGAACTTGCGCTTCGCTGCTGGCGGGTTCGTTGCCTTCGATGATCTCGCCGGTTTCCGGATTGATCACGCCGGCGCCGAGCTTGCGCGCCACGCCTTCGGAGATCGCGACGTTCTCGGCGTGCTGCTCGGCTGTGATCAGGCCATCGCGCAGCATGTCTGCCGAGAGCGCGATGTTGTCGAGCATCGACTCCGACAGGCGCATCTTGCGGCGCGCTTCGCGCTCGGCAGGATCGTCGCTGGCTGCTCGCGCGCCGCGCGCCACGCGCGCGTTTGCATTTCTCGTGCCAGTTGTGATCTCGGCGAAGATTTCGTCCGTCAGCGCGTCCTTTGCGTCGATGACCTCGTTGCCCTTCTTCGCGATGGACTGGCGGCGCTTGATCGCGGCCTTCGTGGCATCGACCTCGGCCTTGACCGCATCCTTGCCCATGCCGGCGTCGGCGAGCTGCTGACGGTACTCGGCATAAGTCTCGCGTTTTCCCGACTGCAGGGTCTCGATCTCGGCGTCATAGGCGTCGATCGCATCGGCAAGCGTTTTGCGCGTGAGCGTCATTGCATGCGCTCCGGAAACTGGCGGTAGAAATGGGCAGGAACGACGTTCGTGAAGGCATCCACATCGCAGCCGATGAGGCGCAGATGGGTCAGCAGTTCCTTGCCGGGGCGGAACCACTCGCCGCACAGGCGCAGGTGCTCGAACTCGTCGTGCAGTTCCTTCTCGTGCTCGATCGGCGCCGGATAGCAGGCGACGAGATCGAGGCCGCGCGACGCGCCGGTGAAGAGCGAGCGGACGCGCACGCGTACCTGGTTGCTCTTTCCGATCTTGATGTCGCCCATGCCGCGAGCGCGGATGTAGTAGGTCAGCCAGAGGCTCGCGTCGTCCTTGCGGTACTCGGCCCACAGTTCATCGAGGTAGCCGCCGCGCCATGCCGCCATGAAGATGCGATTGAGTTCGGCTGTCGATGCCAGATACCGCTCGAAAGCGGCACGGATCTTCTTGAGCTGTTCGGAGGTGAGCATCTATGCGGCCCTCTTTTGCGCTTCTTGGCGCGCGATGCTTTCGAGCAGCCGATCGAGGTCCGCCTTGGGAACGGAGACCGTCGCGCCCGGCTCGACGACGAGCGTCTCCCCGCGCGTCACGTGGATGGTCATCGGGCGGTGGTCACGGATGGTCCGGCAGACTTCCCAGATGCCGTAGATCGCGATGAACAGCGCGAAGCCGGTCACGGTCAGAAAGTCGGTGAGCCAAACGATGCTGGCGACGGCCCAGAACACGAGCGAGATGCGGACCAGCCACATCAGCGGGCGAACGCCGAAGCGCCAGCAATACTCGAAAGTCGGCCGGCCCTTGTCGATGCGCATCAGGCTGCCTTCCCTTGGGAGGGGGCTGGACCGAAGATGTCGGGGCGCAGGTCGTGGCGGCTGATGCCGGTGAGCGCCTCAATCTCTTGTAGGCGCTTCGTCGGGATCAGCGTATCGCCGCGTTCCCACCGAAGGATCGTCGTGCGATCGACCCTGAATTTCTCAGCCGTCGCATCTAGGGTCAGCCCCTCACGTTTCCGGTATTCGGCGAATGCTGTCTGCTTGTCCATGCGCAGTTTGGTGGCATATTTTGCCACCACTGTAAAGGCAAAAGTCGCATCTAATGCAGGCGAGCAAGCTACGACGTAGTGGTAGCCTTTGCCACCATGTCAGCCATCACGTCGATACATCAGGGGAAGCAGCCAGTTAGGCGGCACTACCTCACGGAGTGGCTCGCAGTGCGGAATATGACGCCAATTGACCTGTTGTCGGGGCTGAACGACCCCGAGCGCGGCATGGAACACTCCGAGGTCGACAAGAGCCAAGTTTACCGCTGGTTGAAGGGCCAGATGCCGAACCGCAACATGCAGGCGCGGATCGCCGCGGCGCTCGCAATGGAGGATCCCATGCAGATATTTCGGCACCCGGATCAGGATTGGTTTGCCGCATTCATCAGCGGCCGATCCCTGGAAGAGATAGAGCGCATCAAGGTTACGCTCATGGCGGCATTCCCAAGGTGAGTCACCGCGGCGCACGGGCACAGAAGGATTGGTCATTTTGAGGCGTCTGGAGGGGAAATGCCTAGATCATTGCGAATTGGACTCGTTGCCATTGTCGTTATGGGCGCCCTTGCGGGGCTTTACTTCTGGACCGTATCGATGGGGCGGGCCGGTCTTCGAAAGCTGGTCTTAGAGGATGGTTACTGCACCGGGGAGACCGACTGTGCGGAAGTCGAAGACCGGGTGCGCCAGTTCGCTATGGAGGACGCCGGCTGGAGTCCAGCGATGCTGGATTGGTGCCTTGGCGTTGACGAATGGGCCGCCGCCGATGTGCGCCGGGGCGGGGCGTTCAAGGACGCACTGGTCTGGGTTATGTATCTTCCTTGCGGGTCGATGACCGACAGCGCACCGAGCGGCCCGCTGTCCGACCTGCCTGTCATCGATTCTCGCGACAAAATGCTCGGTACACTGATCGGCGGGGAAGCGGCCCGGTAAATGCCGACGCGCAAACCCAAATCAGCCCGCGAACTCGCCGCTCGTGCCCTGTGCCGCAAGGCTGGAAACCCCGAAGACATCAAGTTCGAAGGGCGCCCGATGTGGGAGAGCTATCTGCCCGAAGCAATGGCGGTGCTTGAGGCGATCGGCTGGGAGGATCCCGCCCCAGATCATCCGCCATTGAGGATCATCGCGAGGGGCGGACAGTGAAACTCATCGTCCTCGCCGCCTTCGATCGTGACGAGGAAACCGGCGAGCTGCGTCCGGCCTTCGAAGCTCGAGAATGCCGGGACGAGGATCAGGCCAAGCGCCAAGCACGGATGCTCAAGGACCAGCACACCGGCGTCATCGCGTGGTCGCGCGAGGCGCAGCCGGATATCGGCGAGTTCGGGCCGCCGGATATCCTGGTGGTCTATGGCGAAGTGCCGGAGATGGAGTGAACAAAGCAGGCACGCGCGCGTTAGTCAGAACGCAAGATTGTGTCAATAGGCTCAGTTGCACGGTCACAATGTCTCGCTATATGGTGACCATGCATTACGCAAGAAAGGCGAAGCAGATGCTATCCAGATCATTCCTCAAGGGGTTTGGTCGCGGGCTTGCCGCGCCGGGACTCCTACTTGAACCATACGATGTGCGCCGGGACGAACACTTCGAGCCCAGCGTCGAAAAGGCTTGGCAGGACGTAGGCGACGCACTTCGTGACGCGATGTCCCGCGAGGGGGCAAGCATTGGCACGAAAAGCAGGGCCACCGGCAAAGTCCGGCAAGCCAGACGACACTACCGGATCGCCGCCGAGTAGCGACGAGAACGGCCTTAAGGATGCCCTAGACAAGCGTATCGGCCCACTGGTGCCTCAGAGCCAGCGGGCCGAGATTGTGACCAGGATTCATACGCTTCTCGTCTCCGAGAAGTTCTCTGGACCTATGCCGCATCCACGTCACCTCCGCGAGTACGAGGACATCCTGCCTGGTTCTGCCGAACGTATCTTGCGCATGGCCGAAGAAAGCCTCGCGGCCAACCAGAAGATGGACGAGATGATCGTTAGGGGCGGAATTGCCGACGCAACGCGCGGCATGAACTACGGCCTCTTAGCCTTTTTGGCGTCACTAGCCGGCGCACTCATCTGCGCGGCGATAGGTCAGCCAATTCTGGGCGGCGGGTTTCTCGCCTCTAGCATAATGGGCGCCGTCGCCGTGTTCATTAAGGGCCGCTTCGGAAAGTAGATCAACCCCATCCCCGCGCTGAGTTCATGAAGCTTTCACGCACTCCTCCGAAGCCAGCCGCGCGCCATAGGGGCGCACCGGCTGCAACCGGAGATCAAACATGCACTTCAAGCGCAAGGGCCCGAAATCCACTCGGGCAGGATGCCTGCTCTGCAAGCCACATAAGCGCCAGGGCGCAGCTCATCGGGATCGGCAGCGCCACTCGGTGAATCGTCGCCTGCTCGACGCTAAGCAGCAGGTCGCGAGCGCCTAACCACACCCATCCTTTGCCAAGCAAAGCCGGCCCTAACCGGCGGGCTTTTTGCTGGGCGGGATTCCTTACTGCTGTCCGATACGCAGGGTGTTGCGAAGTGTCTCGACCGGCCCGATGTAGCTCAGGTCAGCAACAGGCAGGCAGCTAACCCGGACGGTCGTATCCAAGACGTGGTCGAGCTTGGAGCGCTCCTTGCCATAGCTCACCACCACCCACAGTCTCCCCTGAAGCATGGCTTCTGGGGGAGCCATGATCGTCGGAAAGGAGAGTGAGCTAACGTCGTTCGGAGGCAGAACCCCGTTGAGGCGCTCAGTGGGGTCCATGCTGGAGCTAGCGCCCCCAAACGAACACTCAAACTGTTTCACCTCGAAATAGAGCGGATAGGACGCCAGGCTTCGAAGCCGTATCGACGGCCGATATTGGGCCGTACTCGTCGTCGCGATGCCCCTTTGAGACATGTCCACGTCTGACAGGATCAGCTTGTCGTCGGCGTCCTGCGCGCGCGCATATTCGCGAAGAAAAACCGCCGTAATAGACCCGAAGAACAATATCCCAGAGCCGATGAATAGCGCCCAATGAAGCCCCTGCTGCAGGAAGGCCCAGTATCCTCCTACCAGCGCCAAGGCGAACGCTCCGGTGATCCAGCCATAGACTGTGTTGAGTGCGTTAAGCACTCCCCACGCCCGCCCCCACAATGTCTGCTTTGCCATGACGCCAACTTGCCGCGAATCCTCGATGCTGTGGAGTCATTTTCACCGGATCACAGCCTGAGGCAGGCGTCCCCGCCTCAGGCCAGTTTCTTACGGTTCGCTGTCACCGGGATGCGACCGGTGACAACGAGAGTTGTAGCACGATGCGTTTCACGTGAGCAACTCATCCTGTCGCATTTTTTGCAACTTCGCTCTTGCCTATGGTGGCATTAAATGCCACTATCACTCCATCAGCACCCGGGATCGCATCCCGGCAGATGGAGCGAACCAAATGCTTACCAGCACCGCCGACATCACCAAGTACGCAACGACCGTCGCCATCGAGGCCAAGGCTTCGGGCATGGGCACCCGCGACCTCGGGTGCTTCTACGACGACGATTGGAACCTGACCGATGAAGAGTGGTCGGCGGTCGTCGAGGAGGCCATCGACCTTTACGACACTGTCGTCGTGCCGCCGGAGGTCGCCCGCTCGTGGGCCAAGGTGAACGCCGACATGCGCGCCGAGGCCCGCTCCGAACAGCGCTTCATGTTCGAGGCCTGAGCCATGACCTCCATGACCTCGCAGCTCAGCCGCATCGAAGCCCTCGCCTCCTGCTTCGACAATGCCGACACACTCGACATGGAAGCGGCGGCGGCGAACCTCGCCAACAACTGCCCCGCGTTCTGGCATCGGGCTGCTGGAGGCAACGCCGCAGTGACCGGATTCATGTTCTTCCTCAACCGCGCGCAGGACGTCGTGCGGGCTTGGGAGTTGTACGAGCACGAGTTTCAGCGCCCGTCCAAGATGCGGGACGAAGCGATGCTCGACCACCTGCTGCCGCTCAACGCTGGAGCGGTTCACTCGCTCGCGGCCGCCTATGCCGCCCTCGGGTCGTTCCGCACATCGCGCGAACTGTTTGCTCGGACGGACAAGGCCGAGGATGCCGCGCTCGACGCGTTGCGCGCCCTCCGCCGCACTCAACCGGCGCCGCTGATCGATGCCTTCGGCGGTCTCGACTACTCGCGGATCGATGCCGCGGCACGAGCCATCAACCGCGAAGCGCCGTCGGCCCCTGTCGTCACTGGTGCGGTCAATCTGGCGGAGGTGGCGTGATGGCAGAGAGCACCCACTGGCGCTTCACCTTCTGGCTGGTCTTCCGCAGCAACGGCAGCGTGCGCCAGACCATACGCGAACCGGACATAGCGCGCGATGAGCGCAAGATGCTCGTCCATGCGGACCTGCCGAAGTCTCTGTGGTCGTCGCCGGCCCTTCGCGCGACGATCAAAGTCACCGATGACGATCACGAACCGAAGTTCGATCTCGATCTCACGGCGGCGGGTGACGCGCTGCGTCAGGCCCTGGGCGTAGACGTCGACGTGCGCA
>Ga0268299_1002454_pt1 | contig 22141 bp, 19 predicted proteins | sample NOBtaG_FD_193484 | JGI IMG/M metagenome (GOLD analysis project Ga0268299, IMG submission 193484) | Activated sludge microbial communities from bioreactor in Nijmegen, Gelderland, Netherland - NOB reactor | ecosystem: Engineered > Bioreactor > Aerobic > Activated sludge | place: Netherlands... | reverse complement strand
CGCCTGACGGTGACCTCGGCCGACGAGCAGCGCATCGAGGGGCGCGTCTCGCGCGCCGACGGCGAGAACGTGGTTCTGCAAGTCGTGACGGAATCGACGCACCCGGTCGCGGGTGCGACGTCCCCACAGGGCTCGCTCGTGGGGACCACGAGCAAGAGCTCGTCCGGATTCGCGGTCTGGTCGACGTCGCCCGCCGCGACCGACGTGACGGTCGAGCTCACGCCGGGAGAGCGCTACGTGGAGCAGATCCGGGTCGCAGCGGACGCCTACGCGTTCGTTGCCGCGACTCCGGACCGCCCGTAACGAGCGGTGCTCGTGCTCCGAGCTCCGCCTGCTTCGGCCGGCGCTCGACGGGCGCCAATGCCGAATCCATGCGTCGTGCGCGTGCGCGCGCCGCCGAACCGATGGCGCGGCGCGCGCGTCGTTTCTCGGTTTTCTTTCCCAAAGGGCGATGGTAGGAGCGCCCCGATGATCGATTGGAGGGCGATGCGGGTCCTCGTAACGGGCGGAGCCGGCTTCCTCGGCACCGCCGTCGTCGATCAGCTCCGCGGCCGCGGTGCCCGTGAAATCATCGTCCCGCGCTCCGTCGAGTACGATCTGGTCGACGGAGCTGCGGTCAGGCGGCTCATGCGCGACGCCGCACCCGACGTGGTCATCCATCTCGCCGCACGCGTCGGCGGCATCGCCGCTTCACGTAGGTATCCGTCGACCTACTTCTACGAGAACGCGATGATGGGCCTCCAAGTTTTGCACGAGGCGCACGCGCACCGTGTGGCGAAGGTCGTGGCCGTGTCGTCGGTGTGCGCGTATCCACGGAGCTGCGGCATACCTTTTCGGGAGGCGGATCTCTGGAGCGGGTCGCCGGAAGCGACGCACGAGGCCTACGGGATCGCCAAGCGGATTCTCGTCACCCAAGCGGAAGCGTACCGCGCGGAGCACGGCTTCGACGTGGTCGTGGTGTGCCCGACGAACCTCTACGGCCCGCGCGACAACTTCGATCGCGCGACCGGCCACGTCATCCCGGCGATGCTGTTGGAGCTCGAGCGCGCTCGTCGCCGAGGGATCGACGAGGTGACGTTCTGGGGCGACGGGACACCGACGCGCGACCTCCTCTACGTCGATGACTGCGCGCGGGGCATCGTGCTCGCGGCCGAGCGGGCCGACCAGTGCGGCCCGATCAATCTGTCGACCGGCACCGGCGTCGCCATGACGGACCTCGGGCGGCGCATCGGCGCGCTCGTCGGTTATCGCGGTGCGATCGCGTGGGACACGAGCAAGCCGAACGGGGAGGCTCGACGCGTCGTCGATCCCACGCGCGCCAGGGAATGGTTGGGGTTCACGGCGACCACCACGCTCGACGAGGGACTGTCACGCACGTACGAGTGGATGTTGCAGCACGTTCCCGTCGACGCCGTTCAGTGAGGCTGGCCGCCGCGGGTCAGCCGGAGGCGCACGAGGCCGAGGACGTGCGTGAGGACGAGACGCGGCAGGTCGCGGTAGCGAATCGCCCGACTGGTTCCGCCGAATCGCTCACGGTGCCGCGTCGGTACTTCGCGGACCGACCGGCCCGCGCGCTTGGCCACCGCGGCGAGCTCCCACCAGAAGCCCGTCGGCAGGACGCCCATGGCCGGCAACAGCGGTGCAATCGCGGCGCGCCGTAGCAAGACGAACGGGCAACTGGGATCGCGAACCGTGGGACCGAACAGCGCGCGGTGCAGCACGCGGAACCCGAACGACAGGAACCGTCGCGCCGCCGGATCGCGCCGCGGTACCCGTTGGCCGACGACGACGTCGACCCCCGGACTCGCCGCGAGAAAGCGCGGGAGGTCGCGCGGATCGCACTGTCCGTCGGAGTCCATCACCAGGACGAGCTCGGTCTCCGCCGTCTGCAGCCCCTCGATGACCGCCGCGGAATAGGAGCCCCGTTCCTCGTGTGAACGCAGCACGATCGGCAAGCGCCGACTCAGCGCTTCGAGCACCTGGCTGGTGCCGTCGCGGCTCCCGCCTTCGCAGACGATGAAGCGCGGGACGACGTGTCGGGAGTACTCCCCGTAGGCCTCGTCGAGCACGCGCTCGATGATCGCCGCTTCTTCGTGGACCGGCAGCACCACGTCGAGCCGGGGGCGATCGCCGTCGTCGTGCGTGGCGGAGTCGGTCACGGTGGCAACAGCAGGAATTCCAGGCGTGTCGTGTCGGACGCGTAATAGACGAACGGCGCGTCCGCGTACGATGGTGTGGCGACGTCACGCGCGGCGACGACACGCGCACCTCTCCGTCGCACCTCCTGGCACTCGGGCCGCTCCCCCGATGGAATCTCGGCTCCCGGGATGCGCAGGAACTCACCGTACGTCGGACCGTACGTCACGGTCCTCCACGTCGGTGGCTCTGGCGGCGTCGACAGCTCGAGGGACGAGTACCCCCAGCATTCCAGCCCCGCGAGAAGCACGCGCGGCTGACCCGAGTCCGTCGCATCCAGCGCTGCCGGGTGGACCGCAACCGAGGCGGAAATGCCGGCCCGCTCGAGCAGGTGGTGCGGGAACGCGTAGGACGGGTGCGGGATCCCTTCACGCAGGCGAATCAGGGTGAAGCTCCGCGGCAATCGATCGATGACGGAACGGATGAACTCGTACTCCTGCGTGTGCGCGGACACGGTGCGAACGATGTCGAACCCGGGTGCCACGATGGTCAGCGCGATCAGCAGAGCCGCGGCCGCGAGCTCCGGTCCGCGCGCGAGCCCGTTCCCGATCCACCTCGCCCGCGCGCGGTCGACCACCGCCGCGGCCCCGATGCCCGCGACGACGACCGCCAACGTCAGCACCGGAAGGCGGAACGTGAATACGACCGGTTGCCCTTCGAACAGCAGGTACGATGATGCGAAGAGGAACGCGAAGGACGCCAGGACGATGCGCGTTTCCCACGAACGGCGGAGCAGCACGAACATGCCGACGATCAACGGCGGCGCGATCAGCCACACCGGGCCGCGGGTGTCGAGCAACGGGTGCGTGTGAAACGCGACCATCGCCGAGTCCATCGTGAGCCGTTGGCTCATGCGATACACGCCCTGTTGCTGCGACCATTCCGGGACCCGTAACAAGAGGATCACCGGGATCACCGGGAGCAACGACCACAGCACGGCGCGGCGTTGCTCGGCACGAGCCCGGACCAAGCCGATCGCGGCGATGCAGGGGATGCTGGCGAGCATGATGCCTTTCGTGGACACCATCAGCACCAGCGCCGCGGTGCTGACGATCAGAAGCGCGCGCCGTGGCGTCGTCCGGTACGCTTCCAGGGCCGCGAGCGCGATGAACGACAGCAGCACGGCGAGATTGTGGCCTTCTTCGGAGCCGGCCAATCGCAAGAGAACCGGATGCATCAGGCCGATCCCGATCACGAGCGTGAAGGCGGAAGGGATGGACGCGTAGCGAGCGCCGAGTAAGCCCATCAGGAGAAGGGTGGCCGCCGCGACCAGCTCGTTCGCCCAGGCGACCGCATCGAAGCTGGCGCCGCTGATCCGCATGACGGCGCCGTAGAAGAGCGAATGAAACACGCCGTACGCGCGCGTCGATTCCAGCGGCCGGTCGTAGACCTCGTCGAGGATCTCCACCGCGTGAAAATTGGCGTGCACGAGGGAGAATTCGGTGACGGCGCCCCGCAGCACCGCGATCGCGAGAACGGCCAGCGCGGCGACGGCAGTGTCTCGTGCCGGGTGCTCGCGGCGGGCGATCAGGCGAACGCCCGCAACCAGTGCACCCAGGATGGCGACGAGGCAGCAGATCAGTTCCGCCTGCGCTGCGCGCTCGAGCACGGTCGAATGTCGGCAGTCCGACAGCCGCTAACGAGCGACGGCTCGGCGCGCGGTGAGGCGGAGGTAGTTGGTGATCACGTGCGCGAGCGCGAGGTGCGCGTCCTCGGCGGGGCCGTACTCGCCGTGATCCGTCGGGACGTGCACGTCGATCTCGACGAGCTGGCGTAGTTGTCCACCGTCGAAGCCCGTGAGGCCGATGGTGATCGCGCCGACGGCCTTCGCATGCGCGACGGCGCGCACGACGTTGCGCGAGTTTCCGGACGCACTGATCGCGATGACCACGTCGCGTGGGCGGAGGACTCCTTCCAGCTGGCGGACGAAGACGTGCTCGTACCCGTAGTCGTTGGCGACGGCCGAGAGCAGGGCGGCGTTGTCCACGAGACTGAAGATGCGGAAGCGGCGGCTCGAGGTCGGCATGCCCCCCGCGAGATCGTTGACCAGGTGGGCCGCGGTGGCGGCGCTTCCGCCGTTCCCGAGCACGAAGATGGCACGGTCGTCGGCGCGCGCGGCGAGCAGGGTTTCGACGACGTCATCGATGGCCGCGACGTCGATGCGCTCGAGCACGGTACCGAGGTAGGCGAGGTAGCCTCGGGCGAAGGCCGAAGGGCCGGTCGCGGCATCGAGGGCCCGCTCGACCGAGGTCGCGCCGCCGAGGGCATCCCGGGGGAAAGCCCTGGAGGTCATGCCGCCTGATCGCACGTCGCCGCGCGGATTGTCAAATAAAATTGCGTCCTTCGGCCCGGTCTGCCGTTGCGCGAGCCCGCCGGAGATCCTTGCCGGGGCGGGGCTGGCTATGGCAGTCAGTGGAGGCCTCATTCTGTTGCGCCCCTCCCCATGCACGTGCCGCGAGTAGCGTTCGACCCCTTCGCACCCGCGGGAGAGGACTCGGCGCTCGCGGTGGCGCGACGGAAGGTCGTCGACGCCGCCCGGGAGTATTTCGAGCTCAAGCGCGCGCAGGAGCGATTCGTACCCGGGGAGTCGTTCATACCGAGCTCGGCGAAAGTGCTCGACTCCGACGACCTCGGCTGTCTCCTCAACGCTTCCATGGATCTCTGGCTGACGGCGGGGCGATTCGCCAAGGAGGTGGAGCGCGCGCTGCCGGCCTGGATGAACCCGTACGGCAAGGCGGCGCTCGTGAACAGCGGCTCGAGCGCGAATCTCGTCGCCATCACCAGCTTGGGATCTCCCTTGCTGAAGCACCACGGCCTTCGGCCGCTCGAACCGGGCGACGAGGTCATCACGGTCGCCGCGGGCTTCCCGACCACGGTCAGTCCGATCGTCCAGAACCGCTGGACGCCCGTCTTCGTCGACATCGACTTCGCTACGCTGAACGCGCTACCGGAAAGGATCATGGCGGCGCGGACGGCGAAGACGCGAGCCGTGGTGTTGGCGCATACGCTGGGGAATCCGTTCCGGGCCGACGTGCTCGCCGAGTGGTGCCGGAAGGAGGGAATCTTCCTGGTCGAAGATTGCTGCGACGCCCTCGGGTCCAGGATCGGCGAGCGGTTCGTCGGGTCGTTCGGGGAGTTCGCCACCTTGAGCTTCTACCCGGCGCATCACGTCACGTCGGGGGAGGGCGGCGCCGTGATCGCCAGCGGTCCCGCGTGGATGAGGGTCGCCGAGAGCGTTCGCGATTGGGGCCGCGATTGCTGGTGCGAGACCGGGAAGGACAATACCTGCGGCAAGCGATTTCAGTGGCAGTCCGGAACGCTTCCCTACGGCTATGATCACAAGTTCGTGTACTGCCAGCTCGGGTACAACCTGAAGATGACGGACCTGCAGGCGGCGCTCCTCTATTCGCAACTCCAGAAGCTCGACGACTTCATCGCCGTCCGCAAACGCAACTGGCGTCATCTCGACGACGAGCTGCGGCGGTCGCCGACGCTCCGGGAACACCTGACGCCCATCGAGCCCACGCCCGGTACCGATCCGAGTTGGTTCGGGTTCGCGATGCACTGCGGGGCGGCAATCGACCGGGAGCGGCTCGTGCGCTTCCTGAACGATCGCCAGATCGGCACCCGCCTGGTGTTCGCGGGCAATCTCACCCGGCAGCCCGCTTACGAACACCTCGAGTATCGCGTCGACGGCGACCTGACGGCGACGGACGAGGTGATGCGGCGGACGTTCTGGGTCGGCAATTTCCCGGGCCTGGACCGCCGGCACTTGTCGTACGTGCTGGAGCAGCTCGAAGCCGGAGTCCGAGAGCAGCTTCGGGCATGACCTCCGCCAAGAAGACGATCTCGGCGATCGTCCCGTTCTACAACGAAGGCAGCAACATCGAGCGCATCTACGCCGAGCTCGCAGCGCTCAGGCAGCGCCTGCAAGATCGTTACGCGCTCGAGATCCTCTTCGTCGACAATCACAGCACGGACGATTCCTTCGCCTTGGCCTCGTCGATCGCCCAGCGGGACACGCAGGCGTCGTTGGTGCGCCTCAGTCGGAACTTCGGCTATCAAGCCAGCATCATGACCGGCTATCTCCGCTGCAACGGCGACGCCGCCGTGCAGATCGATGCCGACGGAGAAGACGACCCGGCGCTCGTCGAAACGTTCATCGAAAAGTGGGAGCAGGGATACGAGGTCGTCTACGGAACGCGGCGGTACCGCGCCGAGCGGTGGCACGTCACCGCGCTGCGGAAGCTGTTCTATCGCGTGATCACCCGGCTCTCGAACGTTCCGCTGCCGGTCGACGCCGGGGATTTTCGCCTCGTCGATCGCAAGGTCATCGAGCACCTCCGGAGCTTTTCCGAGTCGACGCTCTACGTGCGGGGACTGATCAGCTACATCGGATTCAATCAGATCGGCGTGCCGTACGACCGCCGACCTCGCTACGACGGCAAGAGCAAGTTCAGCTGGTGGCAAGCGGTGCGCATGGCCTGGCACGCGATCGCCTCGTTCTCGGGCTTGCCGCTCTTGATCGTCGCGTATCTCGGCGTGATCTTCTCGGGAGCGACGTTCGTGCTCGCGACGGTCTACGTCGGCTTGCACCTCGTCCTCGATTTCACGCTCTCCCCCGCGCTCCTGATTTTTCTGGCCGCGTCCTTCCTCGTCGGGATTCAGCTTTTCGGCATGGGGCTCATCGGCGCCTATGTCGGGCGCATCTTCGAAGAGGTGAAGCAGCGGCCTCGATCGATCGTCGAATGCGTGATCGACGGTCGTGACGGCGAGCGGTCGACGGAAGTCCCATGCCCGAACGCATCCTGATCACCGGCATCACCGGCTTCGTCGGCTCGCACCTCGCCGACTACGTCCTGGCGCGGGGCGCGAGCTGCGAGCTCTACGGCACGAAGCGCTGGCACCTCTCGCGCATGGATCAGGTCGCGCACATCGTCGATCGCATCCAGTGGAGGGACTGCAACCTCCTCGATCCGGGCGCGGTGCGCGATCTCGTCGCGGACGTTCGGCCCGACCGCATCTTCCACTGCGCCGCCGAGAGTTTCGTCAGCCCGTCCTGGAAGCACCCCTCGCTGTACATGGACGTGAACTACAAGTGCACGCTGCACCTCCTGGAGGCGATGCGGAGCTGCGAGTCGCAGGCCAGCATCCACATCCCGGGCTCGGGAGAGGAGTACGGCGAGATCCTTCCGGCGGAGCTGCCGATTCGCGAGGACTCCGTCCTGCGTCCCGTGAATCCGTACGCGGTGTCGAAGATCGCGCAGGACTTGATCGGGTACGTGTACTTCAAATCCTACGGGCTCCGGGTCATTCGGACGCGGACCTTCAATCACGAAGGCCCGCGCCGGCAGGCGGTCTTCGGCATCCCGTGGTACGCGTACCAGATCGCGCGCGTGGAGCAGGGCAAGCAGCCACCGCGGCTCGAGGTCGGTCACCTCGACGATCGCCGGAACTTCACGCACGTCCGGGACATCGCGGAAGCGTATTGGGTCGCCACCGAGAAGTGCGAGCCCGGTGAGCTCTATCTGATCGGGTCCGAGCAAGAGGATCACGTGCGCACGTTTCGGGACGCATTGGAGCGGTTGATCGAGATGTCGACCGTGCGGGGCATCACCTACGAGACGGTTCCGAAGTACGTGCGACCCACGCAGGTGCCGAATTTGATCGCGGACGTGCAAAAGTTCCGGGCGCGAACGGGATGGCAATCGAAGATTCCGTTCGAGCAGATCCTCGTGGACACGCTCGAGTACTGGCGTGCGCGCGTGGCCGCAGGGCAGGCGTGATGCGATTCGAGAAAACCACGTTGCCCGGCGTGCACGTCATCAAGGGCGAGCCGTTCACGGACGAACGCGGGTCCTTTTCCCGAACCTATTGCCGGAAGGACTTCGGCGATCTCGCCTTCGACGTGAAGCAGATCAGCATCTCGGAGAATCCGAAGCGGGGCACGCTCCGCGGCTTCCATTTCCAGCTGAAACCGTTCGAGGAGATCAAAGCGATCTTCCCGCTGCGCGGATCTCTCCACGACATCGTGGTCGACCTACGGCCGGAATCGCAAACGTACCTGCGGTGGGAAGCCTTCGAGTTGCGCTCGCAGCGGTACGAGGGCGTCTACGTCCCCGCGGGGTGCGCGAATGCGTGGCTGACCCTCGAAGATCACACGTTGGTCACGTACTACATCTCGGAGTTCTTCGCGCCGGAGCACTACGCCGGCATCCGGTACGACGACCCGTTCTTCCGATTTCGATGGCCGCGGGGGCCGGAAGTGGTTTCGGCGCGGGATCGAAGCTTCCCGGACTTTCGGCCCATGGAAGAGCCGCGATCGTGAAGCGCATCGGAGGGCGCGATCCGGAGTTCGTGATCACGAAGACGCCGCTCCGGGTCAGTTTCGCCGGCGGAGGGACCGATCTCCCGGACTTCTACGGCGGGGACTACGGGTGCGTCGTCAGTACGACCATCGCGCAGTACATCTACGTGACGGTGAAGCGCCATGGTCACCTCTTCAACGAGCACTACCGGCTGAACTACTCCGAGACCGAGAACGTTCGCGACGTCGACTCGATCAAGAACGCGATCGCCCGCGAGTGCCTGCGGCTCGTGCCCGTCGAGCCGCCGATCTACATCAGTACCGTCGCGGACCTGCCGTCGTTTTCGGGGCTGGGGTCGTCGAGCGCGTTCGCCGTCGGTCTGTTGCATGCGTTGCATCTGATGCGGGGGGAGCGCGTGGCGGGTGCGCAGCTCGCGGAGGAGGCGGCGCACGTCGAGATCGACGTATTGCGGCGGCCGATCGGTAAGCAGGATCACTATGCCTCCGCGGTGGGCGGTCTCAATTACATCCGTTTTCAGTCCGACCATCGGGTGATGATCGAATCGCAGCACGTGCCGCGGATTCAGGAGTTGTTCGACGGTCTCATGATGTTCTGGACCGCGATTCAGCGTGATGCCGCGACCGTGCTTGCGGAGCAGAAGGACAACACCGCGTTGAACCGTGGGACGTTGCTGAAGATGCGCGACCAGGCGGAGCAGCTGCGGAATCTTTTGTGGCAGGGCCTCGATGTCGAGAGTATCGGCAGGGTGCTCGACGAGGGCTGGCGTTTGAAGCGCGGCCTCGCGTCCGGGATCACCAGCGCGGCGCTGGACGAGTGGTACGGGCGCGCGGTGGAAGCGGGGGCACTCGGAGGAAAGCTCTGTGGCGCCGGGGGAGGCGGGTTTTTCCTGTTCCTGGTTCCGCCCGGCGATCAGCCGAAGGTGCGGGAAGCGATGCGAGGGCTGGAGGAGATCGCGCTCGAGTACGAGCCCCACGGCAGCAGTGCGCTCCTGATCGCGTAGACGACCATGATCGAGCAAGCCGTGATCTTCGCCGGCGGCAAGGGCGAGCGCTTGAGGCCGATCACGGACCACGTGCCGAAGCCCATGGCACCGGTTCTGGGGGTGCCCTTTCTCGATTACCTCTTGGGTCTTCTCGAGAGCCAGGGGATCAAGCGGGTGCTTCTGCTGGTCGGATACAAGTACGAAGTGATCCGCGCGCGGTATCGGGATCTGAAGAAGAAGGACTTTTCGGTCGAGCTCTCCATCGGCGGAGAAGAGGACCTGACGGGTCGGCGGGTGCTGAACGCGTTCGAGCGCTTGGAGAGCAGATTCCTGCTGCTCTACGGGGACAACTATTGGCCGCTGCGGCTCGGGCCGATGTGCGACGAATTTCGGAAGGCCGATGCGTCGCTGATGACGACGGTGTTCGGGAACCGGCACGGCACGGCGGAATACGGGTTCGAGAACAACGTCGAGGTCGCCGCCGATGGCCGCGTCCTGCGATACGACAAGAGCAGAACATCGGCGGGGCTGAACGGCGTCGACATCGGGTTCTTTCTCGTGGAACGGTCGTGCCTCGACCCGACGATTCGCAAGAACGTCTCGTTCGAGGAAACGATACTTCCACCCTTGGTCGCTGCGAAGCGCGTCGTCGCCTACCGGACCGACGAGCAGTACCACTACATCACCAGCGCCGAAGATCTGCGGCGATTCGAGGGCGTGGTCCGCGAGACCGGCATCGCGCCTTTGTCCTGGGGCGATCGGCGCGACGAGGATGCGTGACGGAGCCGCGGCAGTCTCGTGAGGGTGGGACGCTGCTCCTGACCGGGGTGGCGTCCTTCACGGGCTCCCACATCGCGAGGGCCTGTCGCGACGCGGGCGTCCGCGTGATCGGGGTGCTGACGCGGGGGCTCGACGAGTACTCGACGCCGTTGCTGCGGCGGAGGCTCGCCCATTCGTGCGTGGAGGACTGGATCGAGAGGGCGCCGTTCGGGTCGCCGCGACTCATCGCCGCCATTCGCGAGGCGCGGGCGGAGATCTTCGTCCATCACGGCGCCGATCTGAAGGGCTATCGGGATCCGAATTTCGACGTGCCGGAGTGCGTGCGGACGAACTGCGAGAACGCGCCGCAGGTCTTCGAAGCCGCGAGTGCCGGCGGCTGCGAGAGGTTCGTGTACTCGGGCACGTTTTTCGAGCCGGACGGCCCTCGTCCGGCGGTGAGCTCCTACGGCATCGCCAAGGCTCTGATCGGGGCCGAGTACGAAAAGGCCGCGACCGCCGTCGGTCTTGCGGCGACGAAGATCTTCATCCCGAATCCGATCGGTCCGCTCGAGAACGAAGGCCGATTGTTCCCGTCCTTCGCGCGGATCTGGAAGAGCGGGGGGACGCCGATCCTCCGGACGCCGCACGTGGTGCGCGACAATCTTCCCGCGCCGTGGCTGGCCGCGCTGTACGCGCGCGACGCGTGCCGGTCGGGCGCGCGCGAAGACCGCTACCTCCGACCCAGCGGTTACGTGACGACCAATCTGGAGCTCGTGAACTTGTTCCTCGGTTGGGTCGCGCGCGTCGCGAAGCGCGAGTACGAGGTCGCGGTCGAGCCGATCGAGACCGCGGAGCCGCTGATCAGGCACAACACGGAACCGTGCCCGCAATTGACGGATCCCGTGGCGGAGGAGTCCTTCTGGTCCTCCTGGATCGACTCGCTCGAGCTCTAGCCTGCTAGCCGATCGTCGCCCGCGCGCCCCGAGAACGTCTTTTCCTTGCCGCAATCAGGACCAGCGCGACGACGAGGATTGCGGCGACCACGGCCGCGACGGTGCCCATGCCCCAGCTCGGGTACGGGTCGCGTCCGCCGACGCTCGTCCATTCGAAGGTGCCCTCGCGTGCGCGCACGCGATCGGCGATTGCCTCGACGAGACCACTCGGGGGCGTGCCCGCGGTCACCGCGATCGCGAATGCCTTCGTGCGGACGCTGCCGGGCGGAGCGCCCTCGGGGTGAAGGAATCGCACCTCGATCTGGTCCGCTCCGCAGGTGTACGCCGCGAGGACGTACGTGCGTTCGATCCGGCCGCTTGCGAATGCGCACCCGCCGGGTAGCGCCTCTCCGCGGCCGAGCATTTCCGAGATCAAGGGTTCCGAGCTCGGGCCGATGGCGTACTGCTCGCCTGCACGCGCCGCGTCGATCTCCGCTGGAGCCCCCTCGGGCTGCGCGAACGCGACCCGGGTGAGAGCGATCGCCGCGACCAGGAAAAGCGCCATCCGGCAGCGAGGGGTCGGGCTCATCGAACGCCGGAGGTACCTAGCTTCGATGGGACCGAAAGTCACGCTACCGACCGCACGGTTCGACGGCGGTATGGCCAGGTCCGCAGCGCTCGCGCTACCCCGACGGGAGGCGGGGGAGCCGAGGTTTCCGGTACCACCGCCCGATGGCCTTGTGGTAAGCACACGCCCTCATGCGCGCCTCGGCGGAATCCCTGTCTGCGTCTCGAATCGGGGTGTGGCACCGTGCCTGGCGCGCGCTCCGAGGGTCCGGCTGGTGGTATTTCTGCCTGCTGCCGCTGACCAGTCTGATCGGCGATCCGCGCGCCGACGCCGAGGTCGTCCTGCGGCTCGTTGGGAGTGTCGCCGTGGCGGGCCTGTGTCTCGCGTTCGCGTACGGATTCAACGGCATCGTCGACCGCGGCATGGATCGCGACGAGGGCAAGAACTCCCTCGCGGGCCTCGTGGAAGTGCCGCGGGAGGCCGTCGCCCTCGTGGTCGGCTGCGCGCTCGTCGCTCTGGGGATCGCGGCGATGCTGACGCCCGTGGCGCTGCTCGGCACGGGCATGTCGCTCGTCGCGGGAACGCTCTACAGCGGCGGCCTCAAGCGGTTGCCCGTCGTCGGGACGGTGGTGAACGTGCTCATCTTCGTGCCGTTGCCGTTCTTGGCCATGGTCGACTCTCCGACTGCCGACATGCTGTTCTTGATCGTCTGCTTCTACGTGCTCGTCACCCAGAACCAGATCCTGCACGAGATCGCCGACAGCGAAGAGGACATCGCCGCCGGCGTGCGGACGACCGGCGTCGCGATCGGCGCGATCGGGGTCCGGTTGATCGCGGTGCTCTTGGGTCCATTGGCGGCGCTCGCGCTGTGGCGCTCGTACGCCGCGGCGTCACCGGCGCTGATCGCCGCCGCGCTCGCGCTCTGCGGCGGCGCGGCGATGGTCGCCCTCTGCGACGAGTCGCGTGCCGGAAGACTCCGGGTGGCCCACCGGTGGTACTCCCTCGCGGCCGGGGCGGTGCTCTTCGGGCTCGTCGCCTGGGTGGGTGCGTGAAGCTGCCCGTCTCGGCTCGGATGGCCGGCCGCTCGGCGCGCCTGGCGTTCGCGATGGCGCGGCACCGGCCGCAGCCGTACTCGATGGTGTTCGTGCTCACCAATCGCTGCAACTTCCGGTGCGACTACTGCGACGTGCCGGCGAACGCCGGGAAAGAGATGTCGACGGCGGAGTTCCGCGACGCCATCGCCGAGCTCGCCGCCGCGGGCATGGGGCGCGCCGCGTTCGGCGGCGGCGAGGCGTTGCTCCGACCGGATGCCGTCGAGCTCATCGAGTACGCGAAGTCGCAAGGGTGCTTCACCTCGCTCAACAGCAACGGCTGGACGACGGAGAAACACCTCGATCGGCTCGCCGGCTGTCTCGACATGCTGGTCGTCTCGCTCGACGGCCCCGACGACGTGCACGACGTGGTTCGGCGGAAGAAGGGTTCGTACACCCGGGTCATCCGCGTCATCCAGGAAGCGCGTCGGCGCGGCATCGCCGTCGCGACGATCTCCGTCATCGGACCGTGGAACGAGGGGCGCGTGGAGGAGATCCTCGAGCTCGCGAAGACGCATGGCTTCTGGTCGTACTTCCAGCCGGCGTATCTCGATTGCTTCGCGCACGATGCCGGGCTCAACCCCGGCATCGACCCGGCGATGCTGGTGCGGTTGGCCGATCGGCTGACGGCGGCCATGCCGTACGCGCCGGTCGGCTCGTCGCCCGGGTTCTTCGATCGGTTGCGATCGGCACCGCAGTTCAGCGATTGCTCGCGCTGCACGGCGGGTCGGTACTTCGCGACCGTCATGCCCGACGGCATGGTGGTGCCGTGTCATCTCACGACGGGGCAGGCGACCTACTTGAACGGGCGCGAGGTCGGTTTCGTGCGCGCCTTCCTCGAGATGCCGCGTCCGAGCGGCCCGGGGTGCGCGATCAGCCCCTACAACGAGTCCGACTTGATCTTCAGTCTGGATCCCAAGGCCGTCATCGCGGCGGCGCGCCGTGCCATGTCGTCGCTGGCGCCGGCGCCGCAAGGGTGACGCCGGCCGGACGGCGCGTCGGGAGATGGCCGCGTGAGTGACGATGTCCGGCTGACCGGGCGCCAGGCGCTGCACGACCGCTATCTCCAGGTGACGAAGCTCGGGGACGCGTCCCGGCTCGCCTACCTGCACGGCCCCGAGAGGTCGTGGACGCTCGACGAGGCCGCCGCGCTCTGGCGGCGCGCGCTCGAGCGGCCCCCATCCGAATTGGATTCGCTCAACTGCGTCTACCTGCACGTGCCGTTCTGCAAATCGATCTGCGACTTCTGCAACTACGATCGCCTGAAGCCGTCGTCCCCCGCGCTCCTCAAGAACTGGGTCGCGCGGGTCACGTCGGCGGTCGAGGTGCTCGGGCCCGCGGTGCGGCCGCTCACCTTTCATGCGCTCTACATCGGGGGCGGGACGCCGTCGGTGCTGCCGGCGAAGTTGCTGCACGAGGTCCTCGAGGCGCTCGACCGCAACCTCACCTGGCATCCGAACGCCGCGCGGCGGATGGAGTTCGACCCGGCGGTCATGAACCGCGAGCGGATGGAAGTGCTCGCGCGCCACGGCTTCCGGCAGCTCTCCTTCGGCATCGAGACGCTCGACCCGGACATCAACGCGCGCCACAACCGCGGCCGTCAGGGCATCGAGATGATCGAGCGCTGCTTCGACGACATGCAGTCGGTGGGGATCGGCAACGTCGCCTGCGACTTCCTGCTCGGTCTCGAAGGCACGACGCCCGACGGCATGCTCGCGGAGATCGAGACGGTGCTCGCGCGGTTCCGCCCGGCGTGGGTCGACATCTTCATGCTCACGCCGACGCAGGCGTACGTGACGAGCCACTTCGGCGGGTCCTTCGACGCGTTCTGGAAGCACATGAAGCCGTTCGAAGCGGTCGTGCCCGCCGCGTTGCCCGAGCTGGCGGCGCGGACCGGCTACGTCATCCGCGTCGGCTCGGGCCATCACATGATGCTGATGCGCGCCGACGCCATGCCGGGCGGCGCGTGGTCCGGGTCGCCGGACGCGCAGCCGCTCTTCTCGTACACCGCGCTCACGAGCGAGTCGCGCCGCCCGCTGAATCTGCTCGGCCTCGGCCGCTCGGCGCGCTCCGTCCTCTTCGGCACCGCCGCGATGGCCGCGCGCGATCCCGAGGACGATCCCGCCGTCGAGGGCGCGACCGACTTCGTCGGGCACGCGATGGACATCGCCGACGAGGCGCGGACCTTTCTCGTGCACCTGCTGCGCGACACGGACACCGTCGACCGCGACGAGTTCCGCCGCATCTTCGGCGCCGACATGGCCGACGTGATCCCGGGCGCGCTCGCGGGCTGGGCTGCCGAGGGAACCGCGCGGCTCGAAGCCGACGTCCTGCGCTTCGTGCCGCAGGAGCGCCTCGCACGCGTGCGGACGCTGCTGTGGCTCGTACCGGAGGACGATCTCGAATACGACCTCGCGCGCTTCGATCAGCTCGACTTGTCGCCGGCCGGCGTCGCCGCCATGGCGGCCGCGATCGCACCCGGACTCGAGCTCGAAGGCGGCTACGCGCTCGCGGGCGCCGACGGCAACCGGCTGCTGCTGCGGAGCCCGGGCGGACGGACGCTGCGCCTGCGGATCGCCCCGGCGCTCGCCGACGGCGGCCCGCTCCGGCTCGTGCTGGAGACGCCGCCCGACGGCGAGGACGTCGCCGTGCTCCGCCGCGCGGTGAACCGGCTACGCGCGACGCTGTCCCACCGCCACCAATCGAATACCCGCCGAAGCGGGTCTTCCGATCATTCGAGGCCGGCGATCCACTCCGCGAGGTAGCGTTCGAACGTGATCGGCGGGTAGCGTGGCGGGTCGTCCGGCGCCGCGCAGCTCGGCAGGCACTGGATCATGGCGTCCAAGCGGAGCGGGAACCAATAGATGAGGGATCGCCGTTCGCGTTCGGCATCGTCGTTGATGATTCGATGCAGATTCGGCGCGTAGCGGTCGTTGGTGAGCCGAGCGAACAAGCTGCCCAGCTGGCAGACGATGGTGTCGGGGACCGGTGCCAGCTTCACGAACCCGCGGTCCGGGGTGAACGACTCGAGGCCGCTGACGTCGTTCTGAACGATGAGCGAGAATGCGAGCCCATCGGTATGCGCCTGCGCTCCGACGGCGCCGGCCGACAGGCGTTGCGGTGGATAGCGGCGCGCACGCAGCGAACCGCCAACCGCCGGAGCGATGAGCGGCTCGAATGCGTCGGGCGGCTCGCCGAGCGATTCCGCGATCGCCGCGAGCACCCGGCGGCCGACGGCGTGCATCGCCGCCATGTACGCCTCGGTGCCTTCGCGCAGTCCGACGGGCTCCGCGGGCCATTTGTTCGGGTTGGGACGCGGCAGGGTGGGTGCGTCGAAGAGCTCGAGCCCGCCGACGTAGTTGAACGAATCGTTGAATTCGCCTGCGGCGCGGCCGAGTGGCTCGTAGCCCGAGGTTTTGCCCGGCTCGATCGCGACCGTCATCCTCATCTCGCTCGGGAGGTCGAAGAATGCGCCGAAGAGCCGCACGGCGTTGGCCAGCACCGCTTCCGGCGCGCCGTGGTTGCGGAGGTAGAAGCATCCCGACGTGCGGCATGCGAAGGCGAGCGCGCGCAACGCGGTGCCACGCTCGTCGGACGCGGCGCCGTCGGCGAGCGCCGCGAGATCGATCACGGGAAGCGTCGATGCCTCGGGCAAGCTACAGCGGGTCGATCTCGTCGTCGGTGCACATCATGACGACGGCGTCCGAGAGCGGGCGCGCCTGGCAGAGCAGAACGTAGCCCTGTCGTTCCTGCTCCTCGGTGAGAAAGATCTGCGTGCTCTGGTCGACGCTGCCTTCGAGGAGGCGCGCGCAGCACATGCCGCACGATCCCATGCGGCAGCCGAACGGTAGGCGCGCGCCGCGCGCCAGCGCCACGTCGAGCACGGGGGCGCTGCCGTCCGCCGCGAACGCGAACTTTTCGTCGAGCGAGGTCCGCACCTCGATCCAGAAGCGCCCGTCGGTCGGCCGTTCTTCGCTCTCCGGGAGACCCAGGCTCGTCGGGGCGAGCTTGTGCTTGCCCATGACGTTCTTCACGCGATTCTGCTCGTGCACGACGTGACTGCCCGCGAACAACCCGAGGCGCGAGAAGCCGTACGGCTTGATCTCGGCACCGAGCGCCTCGGTCTTCTCGAGCAGCGCGTTCACGTGCGGCAGCATCTCGTCCTCGGAGATCGCGAGCGCGTCGTGACGGTCGGAGGCGAGGCCGAGCGCGCGGACCGGCTGGAGGATGAAGTTCCGAACGCCGCGGTCGTAGGTGGCGCGGAAGATCGACTCGAGCTCGAGGACGTTCAGCCGCGAGACGACGATCTTCTGGGTGATGCTCACGCGGATGCCGAGCGCGTCGGCGAGGCGGTAGATGACCGCGAGGCCTTTCAGCGCCTCGTAGAGCGACTCGCCGTCGTCGCCGATCGGATTGACGGCGATCTGTCCCGTGCGGTCGGCGGCGTGCAGCGAGATGTCGAAGTACTCGAAGCCCGCTTGCAGCACCTTCAGGGCGAAGCGGGGATCGGCGAAGGTCCGGAAGTGTGACGACATGCCGAAGGCCGAGAAGCCGACGCTCTTGGCGAGCTCGACGTGCTCGAAGAGCTTCGGATGGATCGTCGGCTCGCCGCTCGCGAAGAAGAGCATGTCGAACTGGCCGGCGCCGTCGAGGATAGCCTGGCGCGTGGCGTCGGTGTTCGGCATGAAGCGATTGCCGGGGTTGAATTTCTCGCAGCAGAAGAGGCAATCGCTGTCACACGCGCCGGTCCCGAGGATGTTCATGACGCGCAGGTTCTCGTGCCCCGGCCCGCGCTCGGGCTCGAAGCCCACGCCGACCGTCGCGGGATCCGCGGCTTCGAGCTCGACGAGAAGCGCCTCGATGTCGACGTTCCGGCGCCGCAGCGGCGCGAGCCCGGCGTAGCGCTCGGGCGTGGTCGGCCCGTCACCGGCGACGGCGGTCCGGCGCAGGTGATTCAGCGCCTTCACCACGTCGCGCGTGAGCGCGCGGAGGTCGTCGGTCGCCGCGTCGCCGCGGATCTTCAAGCGCACGCCGATGCGGGACGGATCGAGCCGCGTCAGCTCGACGTAGCAGCGATCGGCGAAGCCGAGCACGGCGTCGTAGAGCCTGAGACGGCTGACGCCGGTCTCGTCGAACTCGAACGAAACCGTGTGGGCGTCGAGGTCGATGTGGGGCGCGACCCGGCCGGGCGCGTCGGTGGTCGCCGCCGTGCTCGGGCGCGTCCTTCCCGCGGCCGTCCCGGGCTCGCTGTGCGGCAGCAACGCCGCCAGCACCTCGGGATCGGGCTGCCGCGCGTCGAGCAATCGGGCCACGGCTTGCAGGACTCGGCCGACCGACGGCTCCGTTTCCGACGAGCCCTTGCCGCCGTTCATCAGGAGGAAATCGAGGTGCGCGGTGTGGGCCACCCCGAGCGGCGCGCCGCTGTTGCGGCGCACCGTGACGCGCGCCGGTCCGTGATCCGGATGCCGGAGCGTCAGCGTCGCGGATCCCCCGCGAACCGGGCTCAGCGATTCGACCGCCCACCCGAGCGCGAGATCACAGCCCTCGGTCAGCGGCTCCAGTAGCGCCCAGGGAGGCTCGTCGCTTTGGGTGGCATGCTCGGCTTGGCGCGCGGGCGCATCGCGCAGGGTCCGCGCGGTCGCCGCGAATGCCTCGGTACGGAGCTCGTCGCACAGGGTCTGAAGCGCACCGTCACCGCCGAGCGACTCGACCCGGGCGACGACGAGCGAACCGGACTGCACCAGATCGATGGACGCTTGGCTCCGGTAGCGCTCGGCGACCTGCTCGAGCGCGTCGCGGCGATACAGGTCGGTGTGGAACTCGAGGGATTCGGTCATCGGAGCGTGTCGCCGCGGTTGCTGGGCACGGTAATTTTTGCCAGCATTTTCAATGCGATGGGGACGGCGTTAGCTACCACCCGGCGCGCCGGAGAGTCAACGTGAATCCGCGCCTAGTTGAGCTCCATGTAGACCGCCAGCGTGGCTGCGCGGACGCCGACGGCGACGATGTCGGCCCGGTACGTCGGGCCGACCAGCATCCCGAAGAAGCGCGAAGCGCTGCGGAGGGGCGTGAGGTCCGTCACGAGGCGCTCGGCAGAGGCGCCGGCCAGGAAGTGATCGCGGAGGTTGAAGTCCCATTTGTCCGCACGCCGGGCGCCGCGACACCAGACGTCGAGGGTCGCCAGCGCGCGGTCGCCGGTGAGCCGCACGAGGAGGTGATCGGCCGCGAGCGGCGGCGGCATCCCGCCGGCCTCGGGTCGCGACGGCCGGGCGACGACGTACGCCTTCACGGTGTGGAGCCCGCCTTCGTCCAGCACCAGGCCCAGCATCTCGAGGCCGCGCGGAGCGGCGAAATCCAAAGTCACCCCGCTCGCTGCAATGGCATCGAGGACGGCTTGCTTCTCGGCGGGCGTCCGGCCCTCGAGCCGGAGGTACATCTTGAGACGCCAGCGCCCCGACTGTCCGTCGAGCCCGATGGGCATCGGCAGGGGCGGAAGCGAGGCGAGGGCGTCCAGGAGCTGCGAGGACGGGTCGGCGCCGATCTCGGCGAGGAGCGCCCGTACGCACGCGATCACCGCCCGCGACTGGGCGGCGCCCTCCGGTCCGTCCGCGACCCGATGCGGGAACACCACGAACCGCGCCGACGGCTCCACGGCGCTCGACAGCAGGACCGACGGCTCGAGGCTCACCGGTCCGCGATACGCCGCGAGGATCCGCTCGAGGAACGGCGTCGCGGCCGTGACGTCGTCGCTGCCCGTCACGTGCCGGAACGCGGCGCCGTAGTCCCGCCAGCGCGTCAGCAAAGGAGCGTCGCTGATCACCGGCAGCGGGTCGGGAACCGCGGCGTCGAATCCGCACGCGTGCCGGGCGCCGCACGACGCGCAGCGCCCGCGCGCGGGCGCCGTGCGCTGACGGCTCGGGAATCCCGGCCACTCGGAGCCGAAGAGGCAGATCGGCACGCCGCCGAACCGCGGCGGCACGATCCCGCGCTCGCGGTAGGATCGGACGAAGCGCGCGAGCAACGGCTTCAACGGCGGCCAGCTCGGCGGCGCCGAGGTGACCTCGACCTCGGTGAGAGCGTCCGGCGGCCGACGCAGGAGCTCCGCCAGACGATCGCCGGTCACCCGCACGCGGTCACCGCGCGTCCAGCGCTCCGAGCGAGTACAGCATGCGCAGCGTCCGCTGGAGCACGTCGCGGCGCTCGAGCATCTTGGCCCCGAACCGGACGCGGCCGGGTGCCAGGGCGTCGTTCAGCTGCCGCACGGTCCGCGATCCGTCGAGCCCGCACACGATCTCGCTCAGCCAGTCGGGCGCGTAGACGTGGCGCGGAAAGCGCGCCGTGTCGTTGGTCGCGAACTCGAGGCGCCGCATCGGGATCATCCGGCCGGTCCCGTGGATCGGAATGACCGTGTCCATGATGGCGGGAGCGCGGACGAGGGCGGGGCGGGAGTCGTCGCCGAGCGACGTACCGCCGAACTCGCCGGGGTCGCTCCACGCGATCGGCGCGTCTTCTTGATTGCCCATGTCGAAGATGCGCCGCATGGCGACCTGCCCGAAGTGCTGCGTCGCCTCGTGGAAGACGTACGTGTTGACGCCGAACCCGAATACGAGCGCCATGAACGCGTCGCGATCGGTGATGTTCGCGGGCAGCGACTCGCGCTGAATGAGATCACGGGCGGTGCGCCAGTACTCGCTGCGGTCGCCGTTGAATCGATAGAAGACGTAGAGCATCGCGGCGAAGGCGCCGTAGTACGTTCGAATGTGCTGCTCGTAGCCGCCGAGCACGAGCTCTTCGGTCGCTCCCACGGCGCGCTCGTCGAGGAGCGTCCCGACCGCGTACGCGGCGAGCTGCGCGCCGGTCGCGGCCATGAACACGCCGAAGGTGAAGAGCGGGTCGAGGAACCCTCCCGAATCGCCGACGATCACGTATCCGGGTCCCCACAACCGGCTGTGGAGATAGTTGAAGTCGCGCTCGACCATGACGCGCGCCGGCGCGTGCGTCTGGTGAACGAGCTCCGCGTCCCGGAGCCACTTCGCCACCTCGGGTACGCTCTGGAGCTGTTGCCGGTAGTACGTCTCGAGGTCGACGTCCTTCGGGCGCTGCTTGAACGCCTCGGCGGGCATGACGTAGCCGACCGAGATCACGCCGGGTCGGATCGGGATGTACCAGACCCATCCCTCGGGGGCGCTGATGACGGAGATGGCGGCCGGGTTCCAGCCGACGTTGTAGTCCGGGTCGATCTCCGCGTTCGTCCAGTATCCGTAGACGGCGAGGTTGCGGATGACGGAGTCGAAGATGCGCTCGCCGATCCGGTGCGCGAGCACGCCGGCGCGGCCGCTCGCGTCGACGATGAAGCGGGCGTCGAGCTGTCGTGTCTGGCCATCCTGCTCGACGAGGACGCCCGTGGCGCGCTCGCCGTCGAACAGCACGTCTTTGACGGAGGCTGGTTGCAGGACCTCGACGCCGAGCTCGCGCGCGTGGTCGAGCAGCAGCTTGTCGAAGTCGGCGCGCTCGACGTGGAACGTGTAGTCCTTGATGCCGTCGAAATGCGGCCGGCGGCCGGTGGACTCGCTGAAGAGGAACGGCCAGGGACGCCGATCGGTCCCCCAGACGTACGTGGCCCCGGCCTTCTTCAAGAAATCCGCTTGCTCGACCTTCTGGAGGACGCCCGCGTCCTGGAGGATGCGGTTCACCTCGAGCACCAGCGACTCGCCGATGTGGTAGCGCGGGAACGCGTCGCGCTCGACGAGCGCCACGCGCATCGTCGGCGTGTAGCGCCGCAGGAGCGCCGCGCAGAGCGAGCCCGCGGGCCCGCCCCCGATCACGATGACGTCGAATTTGTCGGTCATTGGCTATCCTGGCGAGGTGGTGCGCTGCGAACGCGGCGACCCTAGCGCGCATTTCGCGTCGCGCCAATCACCGGTCCGTGGGGGGCAGTTCGATTGCGTGTCAGGGGTGCACTCCTACGGTCGCGGGGTCGCTGGTCCCGGCGCGTAAAGCCCGTCGCTGCCACCATGGCTTGCGTAATACGCGAGCTGACCGCTCCCCGGAGCGACCCCTGACACGCAATCGAACTGCCCCAGCACCGCCGCGGATCGACACACCGCTGGCGGATCGCGTTGACGCCTCGGAGCGGCACGGGCCATGATCGGCTCCTCCATGCCCGTCGAGTCCGGCTCTCTTTTCGGCGATGTCGCGCTCGACCGCGCCTTCCATCGCGACGGGTGGGTGGTGGTGGACTTGCTGGATGCGGACGAAGTCGCGCGGCTCGCGCGCGCGTTCGA